>Ga0214473_10010114_pt1 | contig 11118 bp, 7 predicted proteins | sample RVTome_7_FD_203509 | JGI IMG/M metagenome (GOLD analysis project Ga0214473, IMG submission 203509) | Soil microbial communities from uranium-contaminated site in the Upper Colorado River Basin, Wyoming, United States - RVT98D197 | ecosystem: Environmental > Terrestrial > Soil > Contaminated >...
AAGGGCGGAGAGAATCCGCCCTTCTTAATTTATTGAATTTCATATAGTTACAGTAAATGACAGATTTTAGCTTGACAAGCGGTTTATTATCTTCTATTCTATAATTAGAATATTATAGTAATGTAAATTAAAATGACGGAACAGGAATTGATAATACTGGCCATTCTTTCCGAGACCGAAAGATACGGTTTCGAAATCGATAAAATCATTAAAAACCGTCACATTAATCTCTGGAACCAGGTAGCCCTTTCCTCGATCTATGCTGTCTTGCGAAGACTGGCTGATCGAGGGCTGGTAACGGCCAGGGAAGTTTCTCAAAGCTCCAGACCTCCGCGGAAATTATATGCTATGTCGGCGGCCGGACGTATCGAGCTTGAGAATTCATTGGAGGAGGCTCTGATATCGACGGATCGGTTATTGGGGCGGTTCGAAGTCATATTAATTGTCTGGCCGATTCTCACGGACGATAAGAAACGACGATTATTATTATCCTATCAAAGGAAATTGAAGGAGAAGCTGATTTCGCTGGCCGATCAAATTGAGAGGGAGATAAATCCGATTTCAGCCGCCCAGTTGGAACGTCCCCGGGCCTCGATTAGGGCGGAATTGGAATGGCTTAACGCGTTTTCGGTGAAATTCGGGTTCGAGACAATTGAATTTGACGGGGGATAAGGGATCGGCGGTAAATCAACCGGGTTGGAATCGGGCCTGTTATTCCGGCTGTTTTTGTCCGGCCGGCCTGACACCGAATCGAGTTGTCAAAATCGCCCCCAAGCCGACCGGTAATATGACGGAAAGAAACAGGAATACGAAAATCCAACTGAATATCATGACGACCACAGATCCGGTCAGCGTCAGGGTGAGAAAAAACAGACCGGGGACCGCTCCCATGGCCAGGCTGCCGTAGATAAATGTCTTGAAAGAAAGCTCGTCGACTCTAAGTATCTTCTGCCCCAGGATGACGCTGACGGCCGTAAAGCCGAGAATCATCCCGGCCAATGTGGCGATAGGAATTCCCAGAAAAGCGAGGGGTATGCCGAGAATGGTTATCGAAAGGACTACAAAAGCCAGGAAAACGAGCACATAAGCCAAATAGCCTTTGAGAAACGAGGTAAAGGAATTTGCTTTTATGGCGGCCATCACGGTCGAGATATTCTTTTTAAAAATCGAGGCGCAGGTGGCGGCGAGGATCATCCAGAAAAGATAAATAAGAAGCAGGACATAGCCCATTATTCTAAAAGGCTGATTCTCCTCCCCGAAATCCGGTCCGGAGGCAGAGTAAGGGGAATCCCAGACGACGCTGCCTATTCTGGCGCCCGGTTCTCTTTTTACCTTGCCGGATACGGCGAAAGCGCTTTCTTTAATATAGCCCGTTGACGGCACGTATATATTGCCGGAGAGAGTCAAAACGCTGCCGTCGACGGTGCCTTTCACGGTGACGTCCCCGAAAGCCGAGACTATGTCGCCGTGAATTACCTGATCTTCCTCGACCACCATATTCCCGCCGACACGCAAAACGTCCTTCCCGCTTGTAGGTATTGTACCCTTGTCGAGATCGGCTAATATGAAAACGCTGTCGTTGGAAAACGTAATAACGATGCTGTCGGCGGCGATGGATATTTCCGAAATCTCCAGGCCCTGGTCGAGTTTTTCAAGAACGCCTTTCAGCCTTTTGTCGAGCAGGTCTTTATTCATCTCCAATTCGATTTTCAGGCTCTCGAGAGTTTTCAAAGTCTGCTCGGGAATTTCCGGCGGTTCCGGCGGGACGATAGGCTCAGGCGGCCCCGACAACGCGGGCCCGCAGAAAATCAGGATAAGCGCAATCGATAAAACGTATCTCATCAAACCTCAATACCTCGTAATTCTTATATCGCCCGATGACGTGCTTACATTAAGCCGACCCTTGCCGTCCCCGACCATGCCGGCAAGCCGCGAGTCGGACAGGCTTTCTAGATCGGCGGAAATCCGGGAGTTGATATTTCCGGAAGCCGACTTCAGCAAGAGGCGGCCTGAAAAGTCGGGATTGATCTCGACCGTAACATCGCCGGAAACCGACCCGATTTCAAAATCACCTTCCACGGCTGAGAGGGCGCAAAGCCGGATATCGCCCGATGATGATTCGGCCCGCAACGATCCCGCGGCGCCGTCGACATACAAATCCCCCGATGACGTTCTTATATCGAGATCGCCGCCGATATTGTAGATTCTGTAATCCCCCGACGAGGCGGAAACCGCGACCGTTCCGCCGATATCGTCGAATCTGCCGTCGCCGGAAGAAGTATGAACGTCGACATTACCCGCAACCCCGTCGATACGAACGTCGGACGATTTCCCGTCTATTGTCAAATCGCCTTTGTGCCGGAAGATATCGACGTCGCCGCTGGAAAGATTGCAGCTCAAATTCCCTTCGGTATCTTTGAGTTCGACGTCCGACGATGAGCTGCGGATATCCAGGTCAAGTTTCGCTCCGGCTGCTTCGATATCCGCGGAGGACGAGCGGATCTCCACGGTTTTGCCGTCGGGGATGCCTATTTTCAAAAACAGGTTTAAGTTGTTATCCCAATTGCCCGAAAAAAGCCTATCGAGAAAATCTCTATTATGCCAGCGGCGTGGCAGATCTACTCTGATATCCAGCGCGTCGCCTCTCAATTTGGCGTCGTATTCGCATTTTTTGTCGAGATCCCCGGCCTCGGCCTCATTGTCGGCAAACACGACATTTTTGAACTCCACCTCGATTTCCGAGCCCGCGGATTTTACGATTTTTATATCTCCCGACGGCATATCGACGGAAATCGAGGCCACGGTGATGCCATCGAACTTTAGTTTTTTGTCAAAGGAGAATTCTTTCTCGGCCATTGCGGTCGAGCCCATGGCGAATATCGCCATAACAGGTATAACAATCGCTTTTTTCAAGGCGGCGCTCCTATCTTAAGGTTTTCAATTTCTTTTTCAAAAGCTCTCGGGCTCGAAATATCCTCGCCTTGACCGTGCCGACCGGGACCTTTAGAAGCCGGGCGATTTCCTCGTAGGCCTTATCTTCCTTATGCCGCAGGATGATCACCTCGCGGTATTTATCCGGCAGCTCTTCGATTGCCTCTTCTATGCCGAAGCTTTTGCGTTTGGCGAAGAGATCTCGTTCGGGATGATAAGTATAGTCTGCCACCTCCATTTGCACGTCGCCCTCTTTTGTGGAGATCGGCTTATCCAGCGAGAGGGCGTCGATCTTGCGCTTGCGGATCGAGTCGATCGAGCAGTTGGCGGCGATCTTGTACAGCCAGGTGGAGAAACGGTAGGTCGAGTTGTAGGTTTTCAAAGAGCCGAAAGCTTTGATGAACGTCTCCTGGACCAGGTCTTTGGCTTCCTCGGAGTTCCGGACGATCTTGAGGGCGATGTGAAAAATCGACTGCCGGTGCATATCGAAGAGCGCTTTGTAGGCCTTTTGATCGCCGGCCAAGGCCATCTTGACCAGCTCCTGGTCGTTTTCCGAGGGCATTTCGCTCCTTACTAAAGTTACGGAAATCCGCCTTTTTGGTTGCGCGATGAAGATAAGGGATGGAATGGCGGATTATCAAGGGGAAATGCGGTGCATATAAAGGGCGTGCGCGAAGAATAAAGTCCGATTTAGCGCCCGATTGTCATTATTTGGCCAGAATTGCAGGCTTCAATTTGAAAAAAGGCTTGACATCGTTTTTCGAGGCCATTAGTATAGAAATTGTTCCCATCGATTTTGGGAATTGTGGGCCATTTGTAATCTGTACATTAAAAACATAACTTCAGGAAAGGCCAATACTGGGAGGAAGCTATGAAACCGTTGCATGTCTTGTTTGTACTATTAGCCGTCGTCGGCTTTTATCCTAATATTAAAGCCGAGCCGTTCTTGGATGGATACGGCATTATCCAGGGCGTCGTGGCTACCAGCTCGGACTCCACCCCGCTTTACGGTGTTCTGCTAAGCGCATTATCTGCCGGATCGGAAACGGATACGATGGACGCCGATCTCACCGATTCGCAGGGGCGATATACACTGCTGATTCCGCTGGGAAATCAAGATTCAAGGATTGTGGACGTACATGCTCAAAAAATCAGGTACAATCCGGAGGTTCGTCCCAATATTGTGGTTGAGTTTATGGAAATAGATACTCTAGATATTTATCTTGACGACGAGTATGGCCCGATCATGGGAAGTGTCAAGGATTCGATATTTCATAGGCCCATCGAAGGGGTTTTCGTCACTGTCGACGGAGATCCATCGAAATTCGCCTATACCGACAGCATTGGATTCTATAAGCTGGCCGTGTTCGATTCCTCGGAATCCGGTTATGATGTCCTGTATTCCCATCCCGAATTCCGGGGAGAGAGAAGGGACGACGTTATCGTGGGAATGGGCCCTCGTCTTCTCAACGAAGTGAAAATGGATCGAGTAATATGGCATGTTTCGGTTGATGGGGTTGATGGTAACGGTCGGGGCGGTCAATCCGATCCATGCCGGACCATACAGTGGGCTGTCGATTATACGAATGATGATGACACGGTGCTTGTTTTACCGGGCGAGTATGACGGGCTTGATGATCAAATTTCATTAATTTCAAAGAAGATAATGCTAAGATCTGAAAGCGGTCCGGGTGAGACGATAATCGATTGTGGGCAGAGTCATCGTGGATTCAGATTCGAAAATGACCGGGGTTCTACGCTTAGAAGCTTTACCATCACAAACGGGTATACTGCGGGTGACGGCGGGGCGATTTTATGTGCAGGCGGTGGTTCCCCTACCATAACCGATTGCGTGATAAAAGGTAATTACTCCTACGAATCGTCGGGAGGGGGGATAGCCGTGCAGACTTCAAATACGTCAATCAAGGTCTCGTACTGCCTGATTGAGAATAATTCCGCGGCCGAAAAGGGTGGCGGTATATATGTCTACGACGGCGCCAGCGGATGGTTTGACCACTGCACGATTGCGTATAACACGGCCGGGAATAACGGCGGCGGGATCACTTTTTATGATAGTGTGGATGATACCGTAAGAAACTGCATTGTCTGGGAAAATAGCGCCGGTTCCAACAAGCAAATCTTCGCTAGATACAGTACTCCCGTAATAACCTATACGGATGTTCAAGGTGGATGGGAGGGAACCGGCAACATCGATTCTAACCCGTATTTCTGCCATGCAGATTGGGGAGATTTTCATCTTGCAGCCAACTCCCCCTGTGTCGGTAGCGCTGAAGACGGTGGCGATATGGGTGCATATGGCGTCGGCTGTGCTGATGCCGGGGTCATATACGGAACAATTACCGATATGGGCACCGGCTTGCCACTTATGGGAGTAAAAGTCAAAGCTACCACGACGGCGGGGGGCACGGTCAGGGAAGACTATTCCGATGTCTACGGCGCTTACCAGTTGGTAATACCGGGGGCGCCGGATCTTGCCGAAGTCTGGTTCCAGCGCTCAGGTTATACCGATATCACCGTCGTAGACGTCGTGCTCGGCGTAGGTGTGGAAACATTGCTGGATATGGAAATGGAGGTGTGGGGTGGCTGCAGTTACGTCATTGGCGATTATAATTGCAGCGGCACGTTCAACATTGCGGACGTCGTCGAGGCGTTTTCCAGGCTCAAGACAGGCCTGCCCGAGCCTTGTTATGTATGCGAATGTCCCTCGGGCGACGGCAATTACTGGGCCGTGGCGATGGACGTCAACAATTCATGCACGTTCAACGTGGCCGATGTCACAACCGCCTTTTCGTATCTCAAGACCGGCGCGCCGGAACTCGAGCCTTGCGAATCTTGCCCCCCCTTATAATCGGGCAGGAGCTCCCGCGCTCCTGACAAAAGCGGGTTGATAGCGTCGTCAGGCCGCCAAAGAGCCGTATTGCCCGACTTGACGATTCTGCGTATGCATGAGGCTGCCGGGTCAGGCGACCCGACAGCACAGGGAATATCTCAAAATCCTAATAGGCGGCTCTGTCCAGAGCCGCTGGTTCCGGGACTAGAAAGTCCCGGCTATTAGGGGGTAGGAATGGTCGTAGCCGGGGTTCTGAAGGAACCCCGGATCGTGGGGGCAGGGACCGGAGTCTTTTCAAGACCCTGTACCGCGAGGCTCCAACACTTTGCAACATAGTTACTACGGACTTGCGTTCTTTGTCGGAAGCACAGGGCTTCCGACCTACTGGCTACTGATCGCGGCCGGGTCGATTGCTATAGTTCGGCGGAAGCGGGCGGCTGTGGTATAGGTTCCAAGGTGAGATGCAGTCGCGATTCCGAATGACCTTCGGAAGATGAAGATAAATACCCGGTTCATTATCCTTGCTGATCCTAAGGGGGAAAATTCCTGCTATAGGCTAATCGTTATTCTGAAATATCACGCCAAACTTCGAATTTATCCAATTCTCCGGCATTAACATCATCCGAAATTACTTTTGCAAGGATTCTCAAGAATTCAGGTTGAGGATGCCCGTCTTGAATCGCCCTGTCTACGTTTTCATCAAAATTCCAATTAGTTGATCTATCTCCTGCGTTTAATTGAGATTTTATATTTGCTAATGCCGTTGCTTTTACTATTTGATCCTTATCATGTGCATATTTGTAAAACCAATATTCGAGTTTGATCGGTTTAAAGGCTGTATTCTTATAGGATTTTTCCAAAAATATTTTGCCTTCTTCATGTCTACTTTGCGAAAATAAAAAACCAGCATAGTTCCCGAGGTTATTAGGATTTATTGGATCAGCTTCAATAGCTAATTTGAAATATAAATCTGCTTGTTTGTAATCTGCTTTATTCTTTAGAAGGAATATGGCGTACCCGCCCAAAGCCGCAGCATCTGTGGAATCCAGTTCTATAGCTCGCTTATAGTATAACTCCACCTTATTAAGGTCATCTTCTACATGTCTTAAGAAATTCGCGTACCTAGCAAGAACCTCAGGATTGTCGGTATCCATAATGAGAGCCTTTTCATATAAATCTCGTGATGCGGGCATATTCTTTCTTACGCTAAATTGAAATAACGCATAGTTTAGTACAGCGATTAGATTTGTAGGATCCAATTGGAGAGATTTCTTAAATAGGTCTTCTGCCTTGTCATATTCTCTTGAATAATCTTGTAGTAATGATGCATAAGCGGACAAATAGAATGAGTTGTTGCTGTGTTCCTTGAAGCCTTTTTCATACAGTGCAATCGCTTTTGCTGGGTCGCTTCTTGATAGCTTGTCCGCTGCCAGGATATAAGAAAACCAGTTGTCCAACTCCTTAGTTGCTTTATCAGCAGCATCTTCAAGAATCTTCTTTTCAGGAGAATCTGCTCTCTTATCTAAATTTTCCGTCAGCTTTTTGTATGTCTCGTAATAAGTCGTCATTATCTTTTGTAGCCTCTTCTCGTCCGGATGCTCCAATCCAAATTCATTTCTAATAAGAAGCATCAATTCATCAAAATCCTGATGTTTTACCCATATTGCATCTCTATCTTCAAGCCACGCTCCAATTTCGGTATCAGGTATATTTTCGCCAACCCAATATATGCCCCAGGGAAGTGAACCGGTCGGTAACTGTCTCAATATTTCTGCGATAGTTTTATCATTTCCGCCATACCCAATAAAAATAAGTCCGCTTTCGGATAGAATACGTGATATTGCTTTCTTGACGCCTTCTGTGATTTGTGACGTTTCCCCTTCAGTATTCATCGGAGCAAGCCTTGCATCACCGTGAATCTTAATAACGGTAGGCCTTATATTTGTGATTTTTGCAAAACCTATTAATGATTCATGGGCAATTACTACCGGTTTTTTATTGGTATATAGATAAAGTGCATCGGCAATCAAGTCATCGAAATTTGTGGTTATGATAGAATTACATTGTTCTCCGGAAGAATCATGGGTGATTAGATGAGCTAATACGGCGTAACCAAAGCCAGGGTCCTTACCATCTACTATTGCCTCAATTTCTCTTTGCCGTTCTTGCGGAGTTAAAAATAGTCGCTCTATTACATTGGAATAAGAGGCGGCGGGATTGTCAGCATTAAAATTGGCGAATTCTATTTTTGTCCAATCATCAATACCATCAGTGCTTCCGGTTTTAACTGCCTTAAGCTTTGGGAGCCATTTTCTTACTAAGTCCCCGGCCCCAGGAATTCCGGAAGATATAGAACAACCGGCGCCAATAAAGAAAGCATATCGTCCATTCTGCTCGCAGATTGCGGATTTTAACCTACGGACAAATTCTTGAACTGAGATTTCTTTCATGCCGTAATCTAAAGTACCTGTCTTTTAATTGTTATTTATTGATTATGGTTCATTATGACCAATTAACGCTTTACGGTTATCGAAGTCAACTTTTATAACTAAGAATTCCCTTGCGCGGTGGAACCCCGCGCCCTATACTCCCGTTAGAGACAGAAACATCAGGGGTGGTCGTTCGGCATGGTGCCGGAGGGCCTGAGAGTAAACCCTTAGAACCTGATCCGGGTAATGCCGGCGTAGGGAACAATTTCGAGCCCCCCGATCAGGCGGGCTTTTTTGTTCCCCAAAACGAAGGAGGAACACCATGTTCAGCAAGACATTATCGGCGGCTATGATTGCCATCGCCGTCTTAATTGGCGCGGGAAAGGCGGCCGAATTAAACGGCACAGTCACCAGCGCGGAGACTGGCGAGCCCATCGCCGGGGCGGTTATCAAGCTGAAAGGCAGCGACTTAGGCACGGTGACCGACGGGTCAGGTCGGTATCGCCTGGTAAATATACCGTCGGGTGAAGCGACCCTGGTGGCCAGCGTGATCGGCTATCATGTGGCCTACCGCACCATTGATCCGGGTGCGGACAAAACGGTTGATTTTTCGCTGACGCCGAAGCTTTTGCGGGGGCAGGATGTCATAGTCACGGCCACCCGGGCGGAGGCCGGGCAGACGCCGGTGGCGTTCAGCAATGTCTCGAACGAGGATATCGCCAAAAAATATTTCGCCCAGGACGTGCCAATGCTTTTGTCGGACAATCCGAACATGCTGGCCTACTCCGACGCCGGCAACGGAGTGGGGTATTCGTATTTGAAGCTCCGGGGGTTCGGGCAGCATCGGGTGGCGGTCATGCTCAACGGCGCGCCCTTGAACGACGCCGAATCGGGCGAGGTTTTCTGGATCGATCTGCCCGATTTCGCCGAGAGCGTGCAGGATATACAGATTCAACGCGGAGTCGGCAATTCCCTCTACGGGGCGTCGGCGCTGGGAGGCTCGATCAACCTTATCACCACCGATTATTCCGCCCAGCCGGAATTGAAATTCAAATCGGGGTATGGCAGTTACAACACCAAGAAACTTCTGCTGTCGGGTAATTCCGGCCTGATCAAGGATTCCTACGTTTTCTACGGCAGGTTTTCCAAAATCGATACCGACGGCTACCGCGATAAGGCGTGGTCGAAAATGTGGGGGTATTTTATCGGCATGGCGCGTTACGGCGAGAGATCGACGACCAAACTCAATATCTACGGCGGGCCGGAGGAATCGCACCTGGCCTATAAAGGAATCACCAAAGAGAAACTCGATACCGACCGCAAATACAACGAGCTTCAATACAAAGACGAGATCGATCATTTCAACCAGCCGCATTACGAACTGATCAACGATTTCAAGATCGATGAAAAAACGTCGCTCTCCAGCACGCTGTACTATTTTCAGGGGGATGGCTACTATGATCAGTTCCGATCCGACCGGAATTTCGCCGAATATAACCTCGGCGCGGTTTACGATCCGAATACCTGGACCACGTACGCGCTAAATGATTCGACGTTTCCCCAGGAATTTTACCTGATTCGCGATCCTTTGGGCAACCCCATGGCCGATTCGACGGGGATGTATCCTTTGGAGATTGACGCCACCGACCTGGTACGTCGGCGCGCGGTCCACGAGTCCGACTGGGGATGGATTCCGCGGGTAACGTACGATCTCGGCAGAGGGACGCTGGTCGGCGGGGGGGAGATCAGGCTGCATCAGGCTCATCATTACGGCGAAGTTCTCTGGGCCGGGACTTATCCTTTCCGTCTCGATCCGAACGTACGATACTATGATTATAACGGAAGCCGTCAATCATATACCGCGTTCGGACATCTGGACTACGATATAACTCCCCGGCTGACCGGAATGCTCGATCTGCAGTTACAGACGTACCGTTATGAGATGAGCGACGATAAAAGGTTCAATGTCGGTTTCACCAAGGATTACAGTTTTATCACTCCGCGGGCGGGATTGAATTTCCGGGTCAACGACGCGGTCACGACTTTCGCCAACGTATCGACGGCGGCGCGTCAGCCCGGGTTCAAAGACATATACGATCCCACCGATTTCTGGTCGAGTCCGGGCTTCAAGCCGGGCAATTTCACGGTTATCGGCGGAGGGTATATTTTCGATGGTAAAGAACTGAAGCCGGAGAAGCTCCTGGATATCGAGCTCGGCGGAAGATACAAAGGCTCTCTGGCGGGCAGCCATATCGATCTGACCTGCAATCTTTATTACATGCGGATAACCGACGAGATCATCCCGTACGCCGGGCAGGTCGACGATAACGGCTACCCGATTTCCGGCAACGCGGATAAGACGCTCCACCAGGGAGCCGAGATTTCGGCGAAACTGGCGACGTCGATGAACCTGGATATTAGCGGGAATTTTTCCATCAACAACGATCATTTCGTAGATTACACCGAGTATGGATTCGATTGGGATACCGGGCAGGCGGTCGCGTTCGACAGGAGCGGCAACCGGATCGGAGGATTCCCGGCCATGCTGGCCAACTACGGAATCGCCTATAAATTCAGGAAGATATCGGCGGGATTGTTCGGACGGTTCGTCGGAGAGCAGTTTCTGGATAATTCGGAGGACGATACGAGGAAGCTCGCCAGTTACTATACGACGGATTTTACCGCGTCGTATGATTTCGGCGGCGAATTCGGGCTGGCGCGGACGGCGTTTGTTTTCAGGATCAACAATATTCTCGATACGAAATACGCGGCCGGCGGATATATCGAACCCGGCGACGGCGAACCGCGATACATGGTGGGAGCCGAGCGGAATTTCTTCCTATCGATGGAATTGGGAATCTGATAATTGGCCAGCCGGATAGATCTGTTATTTCTGGGCCTTTACCT
>Ga0214473_10010115_pt1 | contig 11117 bp, 9 predicted proteins | sample RVTome_7_FD_203509 | JGI IMG/M metagenome (GOLD analysis project Ga0214473, IMG submission 203509) | Soil microbial communities from uranium-contaminated site in the Upper Colorado River Basin, Wyoming, United States - RVT98D197 | ecosystem: Environmental > Terrestrial > Soil > Contaminated >...
CCTTCGCCCTCGGCGCCCGCTCCGGCAGCCTCCTGGCCTTCTTCGCCGCCGGCGCCCTCACTTCACTAGCTATCTTCACCCGCCAGTCCGCCCTCTGGGCCCTCATCGGCTACGGCGCCTGGCTCGCCGTCCTCTTCCTCCGCCACCGCCGGGAGCGGCCGCACCTCCTACGTGCCGGTATCGCCCTCGCCGCCGGCGCCACCCTCGCCGCCGTCCCCTTCATCGTCTACTTCGCCGCCCACGGCGCCCTCTCCGACCTCTGGTACGCCATGTTCGAGTTCAACTGGTTCCGGGCGGGGGAATCAGCCTTCTACATGAAGCTCATCCCGCCCATCCTGGGCAACCCCGTGCCGCTGGTGGGCGGGCTCGTCTTCTGGGCCCTCGCCGCCCTCGGCGTCTGGCGCCTCGTCCTCCGCGGCGACCGCTTCGCCTGGCTCATCCTGTCCTTTCTCCTCACCTCCGAGGCGGCGGCGCAGACCACGGGCCGCCTGTTCCCGCACTACTCCATCCACCTGATGCCGGGCGCGGCGCTGGCCGGCGCCTTCGGCCTGCTCTACGTCTGGGAGCGCTGGCTGGAGGGCCGCCGGCTGCCCGCGACGCTCATCGTCGCCACGATCGGCGTCACCGCCGGCGCCGCCGCCTTCCTTTACAGCCAGCCCACCGCCGCCGACCGCTTCGAGGTCCAGTACTGGTACCGCGACAACGCCGAGAACGCGATTGTGGCGCCACATATCGCGACCGCTGTCGAGAAGCTGACGCAGCCCGGCGATTACATCTACGAGTGGGGGCGCGCGAGCGAGATCTACTTCCTCGCCGACCGGCAGCCGGCCAGCCGCTGGCTCCACAACCGCCCCTACAGAGTCGACAAGTCGATCCTCGACGAGGTGATCGGCGACCTCGAGGAGAAGCGGCCCGCCCTCATCCTCCTCACCCTGGAGAAGGATGACCTCGTGACGGGCGGCTACCGCCCGCCGGCGGAGCTGGCAACGTACCTCGACGAACACTACCGCTACGCCGGTCGCCTGCAGTACGCGGACTTCTTCAAGCGCGAGCCCTAGCCATTGCGCCATCGTATACTGACCGATGATGACCGAGATGGCTCACAGGGCCGAACTGGCCGCACAGGAGCGGGAGGGATGGCTCTCCCGGCTTGACCCGTTCAGCGCCCGCGGCCTCAGGGCGCGCCTCCTCTCCATCGCCGCCCTCCTCGCCCTCTCCGCCCTGCCGGTCCTGCTGCTGGCGCCGCTCTTTGGCGCCCCGTTGGATCCCGACCAGGGTGGCTACGCGACCATCGCCCGCGGCTGGCTGCACGGGGCGATCCCCTACCGCGACCTTTGGGACAACAAGGGTCCCCTCCTCTTCCTCTGGTACGCCGCCTCCTTCGCCTCCCTCGGCGAGTCCACCCTCGCTCCCCGCCTCTTCGCCGCTCTCGCCGCCGGCCTCTCCGTCCCCTTCGTCTGGGCCACCGCCCGCACCCTCTTCGGCCGGAGGGAAGCGACGCTGGCGGCGGCGCTGTTCGCCCTCTCTTTCCTCAACATCTACATCCAGGTCACCGCCAACGCCGAGGTCTTCATGCTCCTCCCGCTGACGGCGGGCCTGTGGTTGTTCGCCATGGGCGCCCGTGGCGGCAAGCTATGGTGGTTCATGGGCGCCGGGGTGATGACCGGCCTGGCCGTCTTTACTCGCCAGTCCGCCCTCTGGACCTTCGTGGGCTACGGCGGCTGGATGGGGGTACTGTTAGTCCGCGTGCCGGAGGAGAGGATGCGCCAGGTGAAGGCCACGGCCTGCCTGGCGCTAGGAGCGCTGGTAGCGGCGGCGCCCTTCGCCGTCTACTTCGCGGCGAACGGAGCGCTGTACGACCTCTGGTACGCCATGTTCACCTTCAACTTCAAGTGGGCCGCCGAGTTCCCACTGCACCGCAAGCTGGTGCCACCCCTGCTGTGGGAGCCGGTCCCCCTGGTGGGTGGGCTCGTCTTCTGGGCCCTCGCCGCCCTCGGCGTCTGGCGCCTCGTCCTCCGCGGCGACCGCTTCGCCTGGCTCATCCTCTCCTTCCTCGTCACCTCCGAGGCGGCCGCCCAGACGCTCGGCAAGGCCTCAGCGCACTACTCGATTCACCTGATGCCGGGCGCGGCGCTGGCCGGCGCGCTCGGCCTCGCCTACGTCTGGGAGCGCTGGCGGGAGGGCCGCCGAACGCTTGCGATCGCCCTGGCGGCGACGGCCCTGGTCACGATCGGGGCGGCCGTCTTCGTTTACGCCCGGCCCACGCCCGCCGACCGCTTCGAGGAGCAGTACACGCACAGGGACTACGCGAAGGACGCCGTCGTGGCGCCGCAAGTGGCGGCCGCGGTGCGGGAGATGACGCGGCCCGGCGACTACATCTACGAGTGGGGGCGCGAGAGCGAGATCTACTTCCTCGCCGGCCGCCAGCCGGCGAGCCGCTGGTTCCACAACCGCGCCTACAGCGTGGACAAGTCGATCCTAAACGAGGTGATCGGCGACCTCGAGGAGAAGCGGCCCGCCGTCATCCTCATCACGCTGGAGGAGCCGGAGCTCGCGAGCGGCGACTACCGCCCGCCGGCGCCGCTGGCCGCGTACCTGGACGGCCACTACCGCTACGCCGGTCGGGTGGTCTACGCCGACATCTACAAGCGGGAGGATCGCTAGCCGTGGCGGCGGGGCTGCTGCGCCGGCTCAGGGACACCCCCTTGCCGCGGGTGGCGCGATTTGCGCTGGTCGGCGCGACGGGCGTGGTGGTGAACAGCGGCGTGCTTTGGCTGCTGAGGGAAGGCGCGGGGTTTCCGCTGGCGGCGGCCAGCGCGGTGGCGATTGAGACCGCCCTCTGGAACAACTTCCTGCTGAACGACGCCTGGACGTTCCACAAGGAACATCACCGGCGGCCCTGGTGGACACGGGCGCTGGCGTTCCACGTGACGGCGGCCACGGCGGCGGTGCTGAACCTGGGCCTGCTGCTGCTCCTGGTGGCCTGGCCGGGGCTGAACTACCTGATAGCGAACCTCATCGCGATCGGTGTGGCAGCGAGCCTGAACTACGGCCTCAACGCCCTCTGGACGTGGCGGCCACCGGCGCCGCGCCCGCGGACGATGAGCCCGCCGGCGCCGCCCGGCGGACGAAAGATCGTGGTCGTGCCAACGTTCAACGAATCGCAGAACGTGGAGAGGCTGATCGACGCCGTCCTGGAGCAGGGGCCGTCCTACGAAGTGCTGATCGTGGATGACGCCTCCCCGGACGGCACCGGCGCCCTGGTGAAGGCTAGAGCTGAACGGGAGCCGCGGGTGCACCTCCTGTCGCGGGCCGGAAAGCTGGGGCTGGGTACGGCGTATGTGGACGGGTTCCGGGAAGCGATCAGCCTCGGCGCGGAGCTAATAATCCAGATGGACTGCGACCTCTCGCACGACCCGGCGGCGCTGCCGGAGCTGGCGGAGGCGGCTGCGAGGGCAGACGTCGTGATCGGCTCGCGATATGTGGCGGGGGGGAAGACCAGCGGCTGGCCCTGGTACCGGCGCCTGGTGAGCGAGGGGATGAGCCTGGCCTGCCGGGCGCTCCTGGGCGTGCCGGTGCACGACGTGACCGGCGGCTTCAAGTGCTGGCGGCGGCGGGTGCTGGAGGCGCTGCCGCTGGACGAGGTCCGCAGCCGGGGCTTCGCGTTTCAGATTGAGATGAACTATCTCTGCTGGCGGGAGGGCTACTCCATCGCGGAGGTGCCGGTGAACTTCGTGAACCGCCAGTACGGGCGCTCCAAGATGTCGCTGGCGATAGGGTTGGAGATGGCGGCGCTGCTCTGGAGGCTGGCGCTGGGCACACCCTCCTTACGCTAAGTTAACCGATGTCTACTCTAAGTGAACGGAGTATTTACCCCCGCTCTGTAACGTGTAATGTAACCGCCCCCGTCTAAGCTGATGAGAGCCGCGCCAAACCTGACGCGGGCAGTGATGGGATCCATAGCAGCGAGGGGGCGGAGGGTGTGAGCGTATGACTCTTAGCGAGAGCTCCGCTGAAACGCTGGTGGCGTTTGCGCCGATGGCCGAACCGCCGGCAGAGGAGAACTGGCTGACCGGTGGCGCGGACGGGGACCGCGTCAGCGCAACCCTGCACCAGAACCCCACGGCCCACAGCAAAGACGAAGCGAACTCCGTCGGGCGGGCGTTCCTCGTCCTCCGTCTGGCGAGCGCCGTTTCGGTCCTCTGCGTGTTCGCCCTCCTCGTCACGCTGGGGAGCCCCCAGGGCAGCTGGACGGTGTGGGGAGTTACGGGGGGATTCCTGGCCTACCTGGCGCTGGCGGCGGAGGTGCTCCTGCGCTGGATGCAGCGCCGCGTGCAGGGGGAGCGTGCGCGCTCCACCGAGATGTTCCTGGAGCGGCAGGCGAAGCTGCAGGACATCGCCTCCCGCGACGACCTGACCCAGCTCCAGAATCGCCGCGTCTTCTACGAGCGTCTGCAGGAGGAGCTGGAGACCGCGGAGCGCACACGGCGGCAGCTCTCCGTCATCATGATCGATGTTGATGACCTGAAGGCGATAAACGACGAGTTCGGCCACCAGGTCGGCGACGTCATCCTGCGGCAGTTCGGCCGCGCGCTCAACCGGACGGCAGGGCCGAACGCCGTGACGGCCCGCCTCGGCGGCGATGAGTTCGCCGTCATCATGGCGAACGCGGACCGCCGGGAAGCGGACCAGTTGGCCTGGAGGATCTGGGACCAGCTAAACGCGGCGCCTCTCTGGGAGAACGGCCACGCCAGCATCTTCCTCGGCGTCTCCATCGGCGTCGGCGGCTACCCCTGGGGCGGCACCGACCTGGAAGAGGTGATCCACTGGGCGGACGCCAAGCTGTACGCCAACAAGCTGGAACGCAAGGGGTTTGACCGCGGCAGGCGCGGCGGCGCCGGTGATAACCGGCTATCGTCCGCGGTGGTGGAGGTGCTGAGCACCGCCCTGGACATTCGCGACAAGATGACTCACCGCCACGCACGGCGGGTGGCCCGCATGGCGGCCGGCGTGGCGAAGGAGATGGGCCTGAGCGAGCAGCAGGTGCTGGAGATCGAGTACGCGGCTGCCCTCCACGATATCGGCAAGATAGGCGTCGCGGACAGCATTCTGCGGAAGGCGGCCCCGCTGGACGCAGGAGAGTGGAAAGACATGCGCCGCCACTCGGAGCTGGGCTACGAGATCCTGAAGGGGATCGACTTCCTGCGCGACGCCGCCGAGATCGTGTGGGCGCACCACGAGCGCTACGACGGCGAGGGCTACCCCCGGGGCCTGGCCGCCGAGGAGATCCCGCTGGGGGCGCGCGTGTTCGGCGTGGTGGACGCTTACGACGCCATGACCTCGCGCCGACCCTACCGCCAGGCGATATCCCGCGATCAGGCCTGCATCGAGGTCGAGCGCAACGCCGGGACGCAGTTTGATCCGGCTGTCGTCGAGGCGTTCCTGGTGCTGATCCGGCGCAGCCCGGAAGGGATGTACGAGGAGAACGACAGCTACGGCCCGACGACGAAGAGAGCGGAGGAGCGAGAGATGGAGGAGGAGGCGGTCAAGAGCGCCTGAGCGTCAGGACCTAGACAGCCTTGGGCCGCGGCTTGCGCCGCGGCCTTCTCATTTCGTCTTCGGACTGTTGAAGGGCCCGTACAACGGGGGTAGAATCAGGCCGAATTCAGTGCACAGACAAAGGAGGCAGACGTCATGGCCGAAGAGGAAGAGATCGGCCGCGTGATGGACTATTTCGCCAAGATTAGCGTGGCGGGAATAGACCTGACGGGCAAGCTCCGGGTTGGCGATACGATCCGCATCAAAGGCCACACGACCGACCTTGAGCAGTCAGTGGACAGCATGCAGATCGACCGCGACAGTGTGGAGGAGGCCGGTCCCGGGGACAAGATCGGAATCAAGGTGAACGATCGCTGCCGCGGCGGCGACCACGTGTACAGGGTCACCGCGTAGGGCGCCGTTTCCGCAGCGGCTAGGCGGGACGGGGCACTATCGGGTTACGGCGGAGGAAGCGGGAGAGGCAGAAGGAGACCGCGGATATCACCAGCGCCCCCAGGAAGGCGGCGATGAAGCCGTCCACGTTGAACTCAATCCCCCACCAGTCGCACACCCAGTCCGTGAAGGCGAGGACGAGGGCGTTGACGACGAAGATGAACAGCCCCAGGGTGAGGAGCTGAAGGGGACAGGTCAGGAAGACAAGCAGCGGTCGTAGCAGCGCCCGCACCACCACGAAGATCGCGGCCGCCGGCAGCAGCGACTGCCAGCCGCCAATATCCACCCCGCGTACGATCCAGGCCGCCGCCAGGAAGCCCACCATGGTGATGCCCCAGCGCACCGCGAAGCGCACTATCCAGGGGACATCCCTGTCCCAGGGCGGCTCCGTGTTCGACCAGTACGTCACCATGACGCGCGACATGGCGGTATTATAGCGGAACCGCCTCCACCAACCCATGACGCAGGTCACACGGCGAGAGCGTGCGCCGAAGCGTCCGTTCCTGTAGCATTACCAGCGCGAATGGCGGGCCCCGGCACCGCCAACGTGAATCGCACGCCACCAGGAGGAGTCTATGGAAGCGTACCAGTGCATCGTCAGCAAGAGGGACACGCGGGCGTACCTGGACAAGCCGATAGAGGATGAGAAGCTGCGCAAGGTGCTGCAGGCCGGCCGGATGGCCGGCAGCTCCAAGAACACCCAGCCGGTGCGTCTGGTGGTCCTGAGGGAACGCCAGCGGCGGGAGGAGGTGGCGGCCTGCGCGCAGTTCGCGCAGCACCTGCCCTTCGCCGCCGCCGGCATCGCCATCTGCGCCCCCTCCACCGGCAGCGACTTCGACGCCGGCCGGGCGGCCCAGAACATGATGGTGGCGGCCTGGTCGATGGGTATCGCCTCCTGCCCCTGCTCGATGCACGACCAGGCCTGCGTCAAGGGCGCCCTGGGCCTGCCGGAGGACTACCGGGTCGTCGTCGTCCTGGCGCTGGGCTACCCGGACCCGAAGGTGCCGATGGGCATGGGGCGAAAGCGGCTGGATTTGGACGAGTTCGTCCACGAGGAACGGTGGGAAGAGGGGGAGCCGGGCGGCCGGCGAGAGAGGAGCGACTGATGGCGATCAAGGAGGAGCGCATCGCCGCGCCGGAGCGGCCCGGCGGCCAGGGGCTGGACGCCAACCAGGAGGAGTCCGGAAACCGCGCCATCACGGCGCTGCTCACGGACCCCGTTCGGGGGGCGCAGACAGACCTGGTGATCACCTATCGCCAGGGGCCGGACGGCCAGGGCGCCTACGAGGTCTGGGCGGCGCGTGGGATGGTCCGCTTCCAGCGATTCTACGACGTCGGCGGCTACGCCTACCGGATCATCGAGTTGATCGGGGAGGACCCGATCTCCAACCAGGACCCGGCTGCGCTGGCGACGCTGGCGCAGGAGCTGGAGGCCGGGGCGAAGTCCGGCTACTCGGGGACCGACCCGGCTCAGGCGTTCGTGGAGCCGGAGCATCTGAGCTACCCGCTGGCGATGGAGCGGATCGCCCAGCTGTTCGATAGCCCCAACGCGCCGGACATCGTCATCAGCCCCCGGTCCTACGCCTTCGGCCGGCAGCCGGGCCAGCACGGCGCCCTGGACGTCGTGCAGTCGCGGGCGCCGCTCGTCCTCTCGGGGCCCGGCGTTAAGCCCGGCGTAACGGACGCGGTCTGCGCCCAGGTGGACGTCGCGCCCACCCTGGCGCTCCTCCTCGGCCTCCCCCTGATCGACGGGATGAACAGCAGTGGCCGCACCTCCAGCGAACGCGGCGTCGCGCCGGACGTCTACTTGAAGCGGCAGGACGGCCGGCCCGTCGAGGAGATCCTGGACCGCGACGCCAGGGGCGAGCTACGGCGGAGCCCGGAGCGGGTCTACATCATGCTGCTGGACGGCCTCAGCAACACGGAGCTGCAGGAACGGCTGGAGAAGGACGCCGAGTCGATCCCCAACCTTCGGAGGCTGGTCGAAGGCGGCGTGATGTTCCGCTACGGGACGGCGGTCAACTTCCCGACGATCACCTGGCCCAGCCACAACGCGCTGGGCAGCGGCGCCTGGTGCGGCCACCACGATATCGTCAACCCGGCGTACTACCTGCGGGAGACGCGCCAGACGGTGGCGCCGCAGGCGATGCAGTTCGACACCGGGAAATTCCTCGCCGACGGCGTCGAGACGCTGTACGAGGCCGTGCACCGGGCGTTCGGGAAGTGGGACGGCAGAGCGGGAGCGCTCACGGCCTCCATCAACGAGCCCTGCACCCGCGGCGCCGGCCACGCCGCCCTGGAGCGGCGGCTCGTCGGCGAGGCGGAGCGGATCAGGGAGCTCTCCCACGCCCACTACGAGGACACGAGCACGCGCTGGCGAGAAGACGGCCAGGACGGCGTCTACCGCTACTCGCGGATCGATTCACAGGGGCTGGCGCAGGCGCTGATGCTGTTCGGCGACGAGGACCACCCGCCGCCGAAGTTCACCTACCAGGAGTTCGCCCTCACCGACGCAGTCGGCCACGACTACGGCCCCCACGCCGACGCGATACGCACCGCGCTCATCGAGACGGATAAGCGCATCGGCGAGATCCTGTCGCTGATGGAGCAGCGTGGCCTCCTGGACTCGACGCTGTTCGTGGTCACGGCGGACCACGGGATGGCGCCGATCGACACGTCGCTGGCGGCGAACCAGGTACAGGCGGTGCTGGACGCCGGCCTCAAGGCCGTCGTCCCGGCCCCGCTGGTCTACCTGCTGGACATGGATGTGACGCTGGAGCCCGCGATGGACGGCCGCACCGTGACCGTCACCGTGCTGGAGAACGACGCCGACGCCCACGGCGAGAAGCCGCCGGTGGCGGGAGCCGAGGTGCGCGTGCTGGGCGAACACATGGCCGTGTTGGCGGAGGCGAAGACGGATGCCTTCGGCGTGGCCGGGCTGCCCCTGCCCGTGGACGCCGACCCGGCGAAGCTCGTCGTCTCCGTCCACGACGAGCGGTTCAACCCGCGCCACCTGCGGCTGGACGGCACGAACGTCGTCGACGATCTGCGGGAGCGACTCTACGGGCGAGCCGCCGAGTAGGGCCGTGCCAGACCTCACGAGGCGGGCCCTTGCCACCGACTACGGCTGGATGGCGCTCGGCAACGAGCGCTTCGAGGCGGATGGCGCCGCGTTCATCCGCAATCCCTCCGTGGCGCGCGTCCGCGACGCCAACCAGGTCGTGGCCGTGACCGCCTCCACCCCGGACGAGATCGACGGTCTGCTGGCCCGCGCCGACCGCGAGTACGCGGGCTGCCCGCACCGCCAGTTCCGGATCGACTTTGCGGCGCCGCCCGAGTTCGAGGCGCGCCTCGCCCTCGAAGGCTACGAGCGGAAGGACACGCTGGTGATGCTCCTTGAGGGGGAGACCGCCGGCGCGCCGGACCCGTGCGACATCCGGCCGGTAGAGAGCGCGGCGGACTGGCGGGAATACGCAGCGCTGCACGAGATCGACTGGCGGGAGTACGCGGAAAGGCTGCCCGGCGGCGCCGATATGGAGGTCGCGGAGCAGTTGATGCTCGCGCGGCGGGTCAAGTCGCCGCCGGTGCGCTACTGGATCGCCTACGTGGACGGCCAGCCGCGGTCGTACCTGGCTTCATGGGAGGGGATCGACGGCGTGGGCCAGGTGGAGGACCTGTTCACGCACCCGGATTTCCGCCATCGCGGGCTGGCCACGGCCCTCATCCATCACTGCGCTGCGGACTGCCACGCCCACGGCGCGGGAGCCGTCGTCATCGCCGCCGATACGGCGGACACCCCGAAGAACATGTACGCAGCGCTTGGCTTCCGGCCGGTGGCTATCTCACGCACCTACTGGAGGGACTTAAGGCGCTAGTCCGCCGGCAGGTCCCGCAGCAGGTTGGCGACGCGGACCGCCGTCTCGACGGCCTCGAACCCCTTGTTGCCGTGCTCGGCGCCGGCACGCTCCAGCGCCTGCTCTTCCGTGTCGCAGGTGAGAACGCCGAAGATGCAGGGGACGCCGGTGTCCAGCGCAGCCCGCTGGATCCCCTCGGCGGCCTGCCCGGCCACGTACTCGAAGTGGGCCGTCTCGTGGCGAACAACCGCGCCCAGACAGACGATGGCGTGGTAGCGGCCGCTCTGGGCGAGCCGTTTGGCGACGACGGGGATCTCGAAAGCGCCGGGCACCCAGAACACCTCGTGCCGGGCGACGCCGAAGCGTTCGGCCGCCTCCTGCGCCCCTCCCAGCAGCTTCGAAGTCGCGAACTCGTTAAAGCGCGCGACGACGATGGCCAGGGTCAGGCCGGAGCCGTCGAGGGAGCCCTCGTGAACGTTACTCATTTCCGTTCACTCCAAATGCATGCTCGATTTGGCACAGAGAGCCACTGATCCGATCCTCCCCGGCAAGGCGCTCCTTCACGGGAAGCCCCGTCTTCGGATCCCTCGTTACATCCCCGCCGATGGGGCCCCCGTAGCGTAGCGGTGGTTCGTCCTCCCACAGGATAAAGAACTCTCCCACGACTAAGCCCGAAGGTCTGAGCCAGGCATTCAACCAGCCTTCGACCTGAGCTCGGCGGTCGAGAAACTCCTTTCGGGTCTGCGAGCCCTTGATGATTATTTCGAAGTCGAACGGGCTTCGTTCGTCAAGGCTAGGAAAGAAGTCTGGGCCGGCGTTCAAGTAGACATTCGGCGCGAGATCAGCAACCATTCCGTATTCGTATGTGAGGAAAGGAACCACACTGGCCAGTTCGTGACGTGGGCCCAGCTCCTGCAGCCGCCGCACCGCATCCCTGCAGGTCGCTCCCGGGCGCGGAGATTCAACGCCCGATAACCTCGAGGCCGGAGCCTCGTCAAACAGGAGAGGCATCGCGGCAGCGGTGGCCAGCAAGGCAATGGCCGGTAGGAAGCGCCAAAACTCTCGCGACATCGACGACGGGCGCACGCCCTAGGATGTTATCGGCCACAGATTACCACGGATGGACTCACCGTAGGGGCCGCGCCCTAGCCGGGCATGTCGATGAAGTGGCCCAGCTTGTCGCGCTTCGTCTCCAGGTAGCGCCAGTTGTGGGGGTTGGGGACGGCCATCAGGGGCACCCGCTCCACGACCTCAAGGCCGTAGCCTTCCAGC
>Ga0214473_10010116_pt1 | contig 11116 bp, 11 predicted proteins | sample RVTome_7_FD_203509 | JGI IMG/M metagenome (GOLD analysis project Ga0214473, IMG submission 203509) | Soil microbial communities from uranium-contaminated site in the Upper Colorado River Basin, Wyoming, United States - RVT98D197 | ecosystem: Environmental > Terrestrial > Soil > Contaminated >...
GCCGGGCTTCGTGTACAAGACGGGACCCATGCCCATGGGAGCGGCGGAATGACGCGGCCCATGATGGAGGGGATCCGGGTCCTGGATCTCACCAACGTCCTCGCCGGGCCGTTCGCGACGCTCCACCTGGCGCTGCTCGGCGCCGAGGTGATCAAGATCGAGAACCCCAAGGACGGCGATCTCGCACGCAAGCTCGGCATCCTGCCCGAGTTCAACGAGCAACTGATGGGGACGAGCTTCCTGGCGCAGAACTGCAATAAGAAGTCCGTGACCCTCAACATGAAGCCGGAGGAGGGCAAGGCCGTCTTCCGGAAGCTCGTGGCGACCGCGGACGTGATCGTCGAGAACTTCCGGCCCGACGTGATGAGTCGCCTCGGGCTGGGCTATGACGCGCTGCGAGAGATCAACCCTCGGCTCATCTACTGCGCCATTTCGGGATTCGGGCAAACGGGGCCCGACGCCTTGAAGCCGGCGTACGACCAGATCATCCAGGGGCTCTCGGGCGTCATGGCGATCAACGGCGACGAGCGGCTGAACCCGCTGCGCTGCGGTTTCCCCGTCTGCGACACGGTGGGCGGGCTCAACGCGGCGTTCGCCATCATGGCTGCTCTGTACCACCGCGAGCGCACCGGCGAAGGGCAGTGCATCGACGTCGCGATGCTCGACTCCATCATGCCGCTCATGGGGTGGGTGGCGGCGAACCTGTTGATCGGCGGACAGCAGCCGGTGCTGATGGGCAACGACAACTTCACGGCGGCGCCGTCGGGTACGTTCCGGACGAAGGACGGCTACATCAACATCGCGGCCAACAAGCAGGAACAGTGGGAATCGCTGTGCGATGTCGCCGGCCTGCCGGACCTCAAGACCGATCCGCGGTTCCAGAAGCGCGACGTGCGGAAGCGCAACCGCAAGGAGCTGACGCCGCTGGTCGAGGCCAGGCTCACCGAGCGACCGACGGACGAGTGGGTCGAGCTGCTGAATGCACGTGACGTGCCGAGCGGCGCCATCCTCGGCCTCGAGGGGGCGCTTGCGCAGCCCCAGGTCGTGCACCGGCAGTCGCTCAGGGATGTGGCCATCGAGGGTCTGGGGACGTATCCGTTGTTCGGATTGACCGCGCAGTTCGAGAAGACACCGGGCGCGATCACGACACCGCCGCCACGGCTGGGCGCGGACACGGAGGCGGTACTCGAGGAGCTGGGCATTCCGGCCGCCGAGCGCGCGGCGCTCAAGGCCAAAGGAGTCGTATGAGGGGAATGACCGTCGCTGAGAAGATCCTGAGCCGCGCGTCCGGTCTGGCGAGGGTGGCAGCCGGGGACGTCGTGGAGCCGGCGGTGGATCTCGCGATGTCGCATGAGAATGCGGCGCTCGTCATCAACCAGTTCCTGGAGATCTACCAGGGCACGCTGCTCACGCCGAAGATCTGGGACTCGGACCGGGTGGCCGTGATCTTCGATCACCGCGTCCCGGCGGAGTCGCCCAAGACCGCGTCGAACCAGAAGAAGGTGCGGGAGTTCGTGGCCGCGCAGCTCGTGCGGAAGTTCCACGACATCCGCGGGGACGTGGGCGGCATCTGCCACCAGATCCTGCCCGAGAACGGGTACGTGCGGCCCGGCGCCGTCGTCGTGGGCACCGACTCGCACACCACGAGCCACGGCGCGCTGGGGGCGTTCGCGTTCGGGATCGGCGCCACCGAGATGGCGAGCGTGTGGGCGCTGGGCATAGTGCTCAACGTCGAGGTTCCGGCGACGATCAAGGTCCACGTGAAGGGCCGGTTCAAGAAGCACGTCAGTGCCAAGGATCTCATTCTCCATCTGATCGGCCGACTCACCGCGCAGGGTGCCAACTTCAAGGTGCTCGAGTTCCACGGCGAGACGATCCGCCGCATGCCCACGTCGGGGCGACTCGTGCTCTGCAACATGTCCGTCGAGGCGGGCGCCACCGCCGGCATCGTTCCCGCCGACGACGAGACCCTCCGCTACCTCCGCGAGGAGGCGGGCGTTGCGGACCACATCGCGCCGGTGGTGCCCGACGCGGACGCAGCGTACGACCGCGTGATCAAGGTCGACGTCGCGACCCTCGATCCGCAAATCGCGTGTCCGCACACCGTGGACAACGTGAAGTCCATCGATCAGGTCATGGGCCGAGCCATCAATCAGGTCGTGATCGGCTCGTGTACGAACGGGCGGCTCGATGACCTGGCCACCGCGGCGAAGATCATGAAGGGCCGGAAGGTCGCTGACGGCACGCGCATGCTCATCTTCCCCGCGTCCGCGCGCATCTTCCAGCAGGCGCTGGCCAAGGGCTACGTGAAGACGTTCATGGAGGCCGGGGCCGTCGTGATGAACTCGGGCTGCGGGCCGTGCCTGGGCATCCACGAGGGCGCGCTGGGTGACGGCGAAGTCGCGCTCTCCACCACTAATCGCAACTTCAAGGGCCGGATGGGGAATCCCAAGTCCGAGGTGTATCTCTGCTCACCGGCGGTCGCGGCCGCGTCGGCGGTGGCGGGTGCCATCATGGACCCGCGCCTGGGAGGGAACTGACATGGCGACCGTGGTCTACCGGATCGGCGACGACATCTCGACCGACGTGATCTACCCGGGCCGCTACATGGCGACCGTGCTGCCCCTCGAGACACCGCAGTTCGCCTTCGCGGACGACGCGGCGTTCAGCGGCATGCTCAAGGCCGGCCACGTGTCCAAGGGGAGCGCGATCGTGGCGGGCAGCAACTTCGGGTGTGGCTCGTCGCGCGAGCAGGCCGTCTCGACCCTCAAGGGGCACGAGCTGGTGGTCGTCGCCAGGAGTGTCGCGCGCATCTTCCTCCAGAACGCCATCAACCTCGGGCTTCGGATCGTCATGTGTCCCACGATCGAGGCAAGCGAGGGTGACGAGCTGGAGATCGGCGACGCCGAGGTCGTGAACCGCACGTTGGGTCTGCGATTCCCGATCGCCCCGCTGCCAAAGGCCAGGCAGGCGATCATTGATGCGGGGGGGCTCATCTCCTATACGCGAACCCGACTTCTGGCGTCCAGGGGGTAGGGAGAGGAAGGGGACGGGAGGGGAAAGGGAAGACGGCGAGACGGCAAGACGGCCAGCGGTTGGAGGCTTCAGGCGCGAGTTGAACTGGCGCCCAGCGCCTGGCTCCCGCTGGCCGTCTTGCCGTCTCGCCGTCTGACCCATCGCCTCCCGACGACCACCCACCACCCACCGCCTAGAACGCTTCTCCGATCCCGAGATAGAACCCGCCCGCCTTCACATCGAACCCGTATCCATAGTCAGCGCGGATGTTGAGTCCTTCCTTGGGCGCGAGCAGGAATCGGAGCCCGCCACCCAGCGACGCCTTGAACGCATCGAACCGGGGATCCCCCGCCCGGGGAGCTACCTGGCCTGCCTCGGCGAAGGCCACGAGGCCGATCCGCCAGATCACCGGGAAGCGATACTCGGTCTGGAGCGCCACCATGACCTGGTCGCGGAAGCGGCCTGCGTAGTAGCCGCGCAGCAGCACGTCACCGCCGAGCTGGGGCAGCATGTCGAACGGCGGCGTCCCGCTCCGCGCGTCCCCCAGGGCACGGAGGGCCAGCACGTGGCGGCCGCCCGGTGAGAGGTACTCGCGGAGATCGAGGCGCACGCCACCGTAGCCGAAATCGCTGCCGAGGGCCGTGGCCGCGCCGAGCAGGCCGAGCTGGTAGTATCGACCCCGTGTGGGGTAGAGCGTGCCGTTGCGAACGTCGTGCACCAGGAGCAGCGTGCCTTCGACGATCCGGCCGTCCTCGGAGCCCGGCACGGTGCCCGTGACCAGCTGCCCCGAGTCCGACAGCTCGCGCAGTTCGCGCCGCGCCACCTGGAGCCGCGCACCGGCGAACCACCCGGAGGCCACTTCGCGCAGCACCTCGCCGAGCGCGGCGGCGGTCAGCGGCGTGTAGTCCTCCTCCGCGTCCTCCGGCGTGTCGTTCCCGATGCCCCAGAACTTGGTGGGAAACTTGGTGAAGGCGACGCTCCCCGCGAGGCGGAGGGCGCCGCCGGAGAGATAGAGGCGGGTGCCGAGGGACGTGAGAATCTGGTTCTTGGTCGTGTAGATCGCGGAGCCGCTGATCTCCGAGGGTGGAACCACGGTGCCCGTGGAGGCCCCCGGTCGGAAGTAGTAGGTCGCGATCGCGCCGAAGCCGGTGCCGGTCTCGGGCTGATAGAACACCACCGGGAGCGGGACGAAGGTGCTCCCGGGGGGCGCCGCGGAATCGGGCGGTGACGCCTCCTGTGCCACGAGTGGAGCGGCCCAGCAGAGCCAGACGAAAGCGAGGCCGCGACGCGAAGGACAGGGCACGGGCGGTAAATTACGCATGGAATTGTGGGTGGCAATCGAGTGCCCGCCTCGTTACCGAGTTGTACCTTCCCCCAACCAGAACCATCGGAGAAGCCGTGTCCGCGCAGGCCATCCAGGATCACTATCCGGAAGACGTGGCCCACTGTTACGGCTGCGGCCGGCTGAACGACCACGGCCATCGGATCAGGACGTTCAGGGAGGGAGACGAGGACGTCGCGCGCTTCCTTCCGAAGCCGTACCACGTAGCCCTGCCGGGGTTCGTGTACGGCGGCCTCATCGCGTCGCTGATCGACTGCCACGGGATCGCCACGGCTGCGGATTCGGCGATGCGTGTCGCAGGACTGGACATCGGGACGGAGCCGTCGCCGCGGTACGTGACCGCGGCGCTCCATGTCGACTATCTCAAGCCCACACCGCTCGGTGTCGAGCTGGAGTTGCGGGCGCGCGTCCGGGAGCGCAGCGGTCGAAAGGCGGTCGTCGAGGTCGCCGTCAGCGCGAACGGCGTGGTCACCGCCCGCGGCGAGGTGGTGGCGGTGGCCATGCCCGCGGCGATGGGCGGCGCCCCGGCCTGACTCCGGTTACCCGCGCGGCGGGAAGTCCGCGAGCGAGCCCGGCGCCACATCCCAGGGCTCGCGGCCCTTCAGGAAGGCGCGGGCTGGCCGTTCCCCCAGCAGGGCTGCGCCGCTCGCGTCCACGCGCACCGCGGTCCCCTCGCGGAGGCCCAGGACGGGCATCTCGGGATTCAGCTCCAGGAACTCGAGCAGCCGTTCCGAGCGCGTCTCGCCGCCGTGGTTCGGGATCACGGCGTCGGTGAAGTGCGGATTGATCTGGTAGGGGACCAGGCCGAGCGCGGTGAAGCTCGGCGGCTCCACCACCGGCATGTCGTTCGTGGTCCGGATGGTGGGACCGGCCACGTTGGCGCCGGCGCTCCAGCCAACATAGGACGCCCCCGCCCGCACCCGGTCCCGCATCGGCTCGAGAAGACGGAGCTCGTACATGCGTGCGAGGAGTTGGAACGTGTTGCCGCCGCCCACGGCGATCGCCTCCGCGTCTCGCACGGCCGCGACCGGATCGCCGGCGGTGTGGATCCCGCGAACCTCGACGCCAAGAGGCCCCAGTTGCTCAGTCACCTTGCGGACGAACTCGTCGTAGGAGAAGCGCACGGCGGCAAAGGGCACGAAGAGCACGGAGCGGGCGCCCGCGAAATGGTCCCGGAGCCAGCCGCCCGCGTGACCGAGGAACGTGCCGCCGAAGTTGGTGGAGTTGGAGAGGAGGAGGAGGCGCATGATCGAATCCGTTGGCCGTTAGCCGTTAGGGAAGCTCTGCGCAAGTCTCCGGAGGGTCGCTACGGCCGCTGCAGAGAGCGAATCGAGTGGGATGGTGGGAGGGGCCACCGCCTCTCTGACGCGTCCTCCGCGACCCCCCGTTCGACTTGTGCAGAGGTTCCTTAGCCGATGGCCGATTCGCGTTGGGCCAGGACTCGCTAACGATAGCGCGTGGTCCCGTCGGGCGTCGGTTCGGTCACTCCGGGGATGACACGGTTACCGGTGGGCAGTGGCTCTGGGTAGAGTGGCAGGTCCGGAACGGGAGCCGCGGGAGGATCAGCCGGGCGGCGGCTCGGTCGGTCACGCTCGATCGACCGCGCTTGCAGGCTCGCGACAGCTGGCTGGTGATTGAGTAAGTAGCTACGAGTAGCTACATTCAGGCATGCGCGTGGTCGGCATCAAGGTGCTCAAGAACAAGCTCAGCGAGTACGTCCGTCTCGTCGCCACAACGGGCGAGACGGTGCTGGTGACCGATCGGGACCGGGTGGTAGCCGAGCTGGTGCCACCGCAGGCGGGGCGCGCGCCCGGCGTGAGCGACGCGCGCCTGGCCGAGGCAGTGCGGCAGGGGTGGCTCACGCCGCCGGTGGGAGGTGGTGGTTCCGTCCCCTCCGGTGCACCCGTGGCGCCGCTCCGCGAGCTCGTGGCCGAGCTGCGCGGAGACCGGGATACCCGATGACCGTTACACGAATGACCTATGTCGACACGTCGGTCGCCCTGGCCCAACTGCTGGCGGAAGATCGGCGCCCGCCCGAGGCCCTCTGGCAGGAGCCACTCGTCTCGAGCCGCCTGCTCGAGTACGAGGTCTGGAACCGCCTGCATGCCCGGCGGCTAGCTGCTTCGCACGGAGATGTGGCGTGCGTGCTCTTCAGTCGACTCGCGTTCCTGGAGCTGGATCGGGCGGTGGTGGCACGCGCGCTCGAGCCGTTTCCGGAGCCCGTCCGGACGCTCGACGCGCTGCACCTCGCGGCTGCGGACTTCCTGCGCCAGCAGGGAGTCAGCGTGGCGATCGCGAGCTACGACGAGCGATTCTTGGCGGCCTCCCGGAAGCTGGATTTCGCGATCGCCGATTTGTGACGTCGAGTGAGCCCACGTCGATCCCTCGATCCCTCGACCTAGCAGTCCGCCAGATTCACCGACAGTCCGCCCTGCGACGTCTCCTTGTACTTCCCGTGCATGTCGAGCCCCGTCTGGCGCATCGTCTCGATCACGCGATCGAGCGGCACGTGGTGCTTCCCGTCGCCGTACAACACGGCGAGCCGCGCGGCGTTGACGGCCTTGGTCGCCCCCATCGTATTGCGCTCGATGCAGGGGACCTGCACGAGCCCCGCGACCGGATCGCACGTGAGCCCGAGGTTGTGCTCCATCCCGATCTCGGCCGCCTCCTCGATCTGCTCGTTCGTGCCACCCATGACGGCGGCGAGGCCGGCGGCGGCCATGGAGCACGCGACGCCCACCTCGCCCTGGCAGCCCATCTCGGCCGCCGAGAGCGACGCGTTCTTCTTGTAGAGCATGCCGATGGCGCCGGCCGTGAGCAGGAACGTGCGGATGCCGTCGGCCGACGCGCCGGGGACGAACCGCACGTAGTACGCGAGCACCGCCGGTACGATGCCCGCGGCGCCGTTCGTGGGCGCCGTGACGACACGGCCCCCGGCCGCGTTCTCCTCGTTCACCGCCAGCGCGAAGAGGCTCACCCAGTCGAGGGTGGTCAGGGGATCCGCAGTGGGCTCGCCTGACAGGCTCCCATATAGCCTGGCCGCGCGCCGTCGCACGCGAAGGCCTCCCGGCAACTCGCCGGAGCCGCGGCAGCCTCGCTCGATGCAGGCCTCCATCACCTGCCAGATCCGGTCCAGCGCGGCGTCCGTGTCCGCGGCCGGTCGCCACGCCATCTCGTTGGTCCGGAGGATGTCGGCAATCGAGAAGCCGCGTGTCCGTCCGGTCTCCAGCAGCTCAGCGGCCGTGCTGAACGGGTAGCGGACTGGCTCGGGCGACGACACGGCACCGGTTTCACCGGCCTCCGCCTCCTCCCGGGAGACGACGAAGCCACCCCCGACGGAGAAGTACTCGCGCGACGCGAGGATCTGACCACCTGCCGCGAATGCCGAGAACCGCATGCCGTTGGGATGGGTGGGGAGAAACTCCTGCTGGTGGAACAGGAGATCGCGCGCTTCCTGCCATTCCACCGGTCGGACGCCGGCAAGGGTCAGCCGCTGGGTGTCGCGAACAGCCGTGACGAGGTCGGTGATCCGCTCGGGATCCACCTGATCGGGCCGCTCGCCCGACAGGCCCAGGATGACGGCGCGGTCCGTGGCGTGCCCGCGCCCCGTGAGCGCCAGCGAGCCGTACAGGTCCGTCTGCACGCGTGCGACGCGCGCGAGCGTGCCGTCGTCGGCCAGCGACTGCGCGAATCGGCGTGCGGCGCGCATCGGCCCGACCGTGTGCGAGCTGGACGGGCCGATGCCGATCTTGAACAGGTCGAGCACGCTGATCTGCATGCGCGCGTCAGGCCATCCCCGGGCTCATGGTTCCCCGGCGTGGGAGCCGGCCGTCAGACGCCGAACTGCCGGAAGTGGTGGCTGATGTGCCGGCAGGTGAGCGCGCCCCACGCGCCGCCGGACATCCGGCCGAACGCGGGGTGGTCCGGCCACAGGCCCTCCCGCGGCCGGGCTACGAACTGCTTCAGCATGGCCGGCAGCCGGCCGCGCTCGCTCGAGAAGTCGGCGGTGTCGCTGCGGGCCAGGAGCTCCCGCACGGTGGGGGCGCCCCGCGGGAACGGCATGACGTAGATGACGAAGTGCTTGACGATCGGGTACCGCAGGAACACCCGCCTCGGCGCAACGTGCAGCTCGCCGGTGGCCATCCGCACGGCGTCGTTCACGTGCGCGAGCATGCGCGCGCAGGTGAACCGCCCCCAGCGGGCCGGCGTCTCGGGGGTGAGCCGCGCGAGACGGTCGAGGAGCGCCGACCGGTCTGCATCGTTCCACAGGGTGGGCAACGGATCTCCTCACGGAGGGGTGAGGGAACGAAGCAGCGCCCGGGAATACTGCGCAAGGCCCCGTCGCGCGCGGCGTGCCGTCCGCTACGAGGCTCCCGGTACCGGTCCGTTCAGCCCGATCATGAGCGGCGGCGGCTCGGCCGCGACCAGGTACTCGAACTCCGCTCGGAACTCGGCGAGCGTCATGCCGCACGTGGCCGCGAACCGCGCCAGCTCGTGCGGATCCTCGAAGTCATCCCGTCGCAGGCGGATCATGTAGCGCCGGGCGATCGCGTATCGCGTGGAGTTGATGTCCACGAGCCGGATGCGGGTGCGCCCGGTCTCCGGATCCAGCATCTGCCGGAACGGCACCGGGACGAACGCGCCCGCCTGCATCGAGATCATGACGCCGTTCCCGCCGGCGATCAGGTACTTGGCCGCACAGTAGCCGAGGTCGCGCGTGTACTCCATGTCGAGCGGGATGGGATCCGCGCACCGGAGCTCGTACCCGATGTTCTTGGCGACGATCGTGGTCTTGAGCGTGAGCTCCTTGAGCCGCTTCTGCACCTGTGCTTTCAGAATCTCGCCGATGTTCACCTCAGCGATGCGCACGTTGCCGTGCGCGTCGCGCTCGACATCCTCGAGCTGGTTGAGGTCCTCGGGATCGATGTCCAGCACGAGACCCTCGGCGATGACCGCGACCCCGTCGCGTCGGCTATACGAGAGCCGCTTCACGATCGCGCCGACGAGGGTATCCACGATCGCCTTCAGACGGATCCGGCGCCCCTGGAACTCCTCGGGGATGAGCGTGAGCGTCGCGCCGGCCGCCTTGCCGATGCCGAGCGCCAGGTGGCCGGCTTTCCGTCCCATGGCGATCACGAAGTACCAGCGCGAGGTCGTCCAGGCGTCCACCATCAGGTTCTTGACGATGTCCACGCCGTAGTGGCGAGCCGTCTGAAACCCGAACGTGTCCACGTACGGTGGCAGGTCGAGATCGTTGTCGATCGTCTTGGGCACGTGCACGACGTGGATCCGCCCGGCGGCCTTCTCCTCGAGCTTCATGGCCGAGAAGGCCGTATCGTCGCCGCCGATCGTGATCAGTTGCGCGACGTCGAGCCGGAGCAGCGAGATGACCGCGTTCTCGAGGTGCTGGGGATCCTTCGTGGGATTCGCGCGCGCGATGCCGATGTGCGAGCCGCCCCGGAAGTGGATGCGGCTCACGTCCTCGATGCCGAGTGGCGTGACGTGGTCGATGTCACCGTGCATGATCCACTCGAAGCCGTCGCGGAGGCCGAGCACTTCGACCCCTTCGAGCTGCGCGCGGATGGTGGCGGCGGCGATCACGCTGTTGATGCCGGGGGCGGGGCCGCCGGCCACGAGGATGGCGAGTTTGCGTCTCTGGGTCATGGAGGGAAAATAGCGCCGCCACCGTCCGCGGCGCGGCTTCCCGTCCGCCGGGAGTCCGTGGGGGTACCTTCTCGTCTCACTCCCGCCCTCGGTGGCGGGCATTGTCCTGCTCAGGAGATCCCGTGCCTCGCTTGCCACTATTGGTTCTGCTGCTTGGCGTAACTGGTCCGCTCGCCGCCCAAACCGCTACCGGCACGGCGCAAAACACAGGTGCGGTCTGCAACCCGATGAACTCTGCGCGGGGTTGTGTGGTGGGGCAGGGATCGCCAGATGGCCATGGCGCGGCTCGTGAGCTACGCGGCCCCGATCTTCTGGTTCTCGCCGGACGAGCCGAGTCTCAACGGCGCCTCGGGACCGGCCATCCGGCATCCGGAAGCGTTCACGTTCGAAGGCGCCGCGGACAGGCCGGTCGTCTACTACCAGCTCACGGACCTGCTCGTGCGGGGCGCCGAAGACGCCGCCAGCGCGTTCGAGCGCAACGCCGGCGACCTCGGGGCGTCCCAGATCGACCTGCAGTCCGTCGCGGGGATCCAGCTCTCCTTCTACGCCTACTTCACGACCGAAGAGGGGCTTGGCGCGCACCCCCACGACATCGAGCCTGGCGAGTTCCGCATGGCCGTCCTGCGGGGGTCGGACGTGCGCTCGACCATCGGGGACTGCGGGGTCGATCTGTACTTGATCGCCATTTCGCGGTCGACCGGAAGGGCGCACGGGCTCGTCTGGTTCTGGAACGTCCCCGAGACGGATCGGCGCACGGTCCTGCCGATGCACTTCTTCGTGGAGGAGGGGAAGCACGCCCTGGCGACCGACAAGAACGGCGACGGCGTGTTCACGCCGGGCTACGACGTGAACATCCGGATCAACGACGCGTGGGGCGTGCGGGACATCATCCGCACCGGCATGCTCTTCACCGGCGGATATCAGAACTGGATGACCACTGGTAGCCCACTTCAACGATCCGATGACGGGCGGCTACCTGCTGCACCGGATGTGGATCAAGGACAACCATCTGCGCGACTTCGGCTGGATGATCCTGTACATGCCGTCCGCGTCGCGCTGGCTCGACACGTACCTCGCGGCCGGGTACGAGGCCGA
>Ga0214473_10010117_pt1 | contig 11116 bp, 4 predicted proteins | sample RVTome_7_FD_203509 | JGI IMG/M metagenome (GOLD analysis project Ga0214473, IMG submission 203509) | Soil microbial communities from uranium-contaminated site in the Upper Colorado River Basin, Wyoming, United States - RVT98D197 | ecosystem: Environmental > Terrestrial > Soil > Contaminated >...
CGGCCCAATACCTGCGCCCCGCCTGGCGCATGACCCCGACCCCGCCACACAATGCCCCCATGAACCACACCACCACCGGCATCTCGCTCCCCCTCTCCGAGGACGTGAACCTGCTCGGCACCCTGCTCGGCGACGCGGTCCGCCGCCGCGCCGGCGGCGCCGTCTTCGCGCAGGTCGAGGAGCTCCGCCTGCTCTGCAAGGAGGCCGCGGACGGCCGGCCGGAGCTGCGCCAGGAGGCGGCCCGGCGCATCCGCGGCATGGACCGTGGCGAACTGGCCTGGCTGCTGCGCGCCTACAGCGCCTTCTTCCACTTGGTCAACCAGGCCGAGAAGCGGGAGATCCTGCGCGTGAACCGCGAGCGCTCGCGGGCCGCGGCGGAGGGCGGCCCGCCCCGCCCCGAGTCGATCGCCGAAGCGGTGGCGCAGCTGAAGGGGGCCGGCCACACGCTGCCCGAGGTGCTGGCCGCCCTCGAGCGCCTGGACATCCAGCCCACGCTCACGGCCCACCCCACCGAAGCCCGCCGCCGCACGTTGCTCGAACAGCAGCGGCGCGTCGCCGAGCTGCTGGCGGCCCTCCGGAGCGCGGACGCCACCCCCGCGGAAGCCGCCGACACCGCCGACGCCCTGCACGACCAGGTGGCCCTCCTGCTGGCCACCGCCGAGGTGCGCGGCGAACGCCCCAGCGTGCGCGACGAGGTGGAGCACGGCCTCTACTTCCTGGAGTCCACCATCCGCGACACCGCGCGGCGCATCCATCGGGACGTGGAGCGCGCGCTCGTGGCCGCCTACGGGGAGGAGGCCGCGGGCGTGGAGGTGCCCGTCTTCCTGCGCTGGCGCTCGTGGATCGGCAGCGACCGCGACGGCAACCCCAACGTCACCCCCGAGCTGACGCGCTGGACCTTCCAGCGCCAGCGCGCGGCCGCCGTGGCGCTGCACCGCCGCGAGCTGGAGGCGCTCCGCGACGAACTGGCCATCGCCGACCGCCTGGCCGAACCGCCCGAGGCCCTCCGCCGCCGCCTGGAGGAGGGCCCCGAAGCCCCCGACGAGGAGCGCTTCGCAGATGAAAGCTACCGGCGCCTCCTGACCCGCATGCTCGCCGCCCTGGCGCCCGCGACGCACGAGGCGCGCACCGAACCCGCAGCACGCGCCGAAGGCGCCGCGCCCATCGGACGCGCTGAGGACCCCGTCGCCTACACCGCCGCCAACCTGCTATCCGACCTCGACCTCATCGCCCAATCCCTCACCGAGAGCGGCTTTCAATCCGTGGCCCGCCACGGCCGCCTGCAACGCGCGCGCGTGCTCGTGCGCACCTTCGGCCTGCACCTGGCCGCGCTCGACGTCCGCCAGCACAGCGCCGTGCACGAGGAAGCGGTGGCCGCCCTGCTGGCCGCCGCCGGTCGCACGGACGACTACACCGCCCTGGACGAGGACGCGCGCGTGGCGCTCCTGCGCACCGAACTGGCCCGCCCCGACCTCCTGCTCGACAAGGACGCCGCGCCCCCCGAGGCGGCCCGCGACGCCCTGGAAACGTTCAAGGTCATCGCGGATATGGCGGCCGCCGAGCCGGACAGCGTGGGCGCCTACATCGTCAGCATGACCCACAGCGTAAGCGACCTCCTGGAACCCATGCTCCTGGCCCGCGAAGCCGGCCTCTGGCGCATGCGCCGGGGCCGCGTGGAGAGCGCCCTGGACTTCGTGCCGCTCTTCGAGACCGTGGCCGACCTGGAGGGCGCCGCCGCGCAGATGGCCACGCTCTTCGCCGACCCCCTCTACGCCCAGCACCTGGAGGCCCGCGGCCGCTTCCAGGAGATCATGCTCGGCTACTCGGACAGCAACAAGGACGGCGGCTACTGGATGGCCAACTGGGCGCTCCACCAGGCGCAGGCCGCCCTCGGCGCCGTGTGCCGCGAGCACAACGTGGACTTCCGCCTCTTCCACGGCCGCGGCGGCACCGTGGGCCGGGGCGGCGGCCGCGCCAACCAGGCCATTGCCGCCATGCCCGCCGCCGCGCACAACGGTCGCATCCGCCTGACCGAGCAGGGGGAGGTCATCAGCTTCCGCTACGCCCTGCCCGGCATTGCCCACCGCCACGCCGAGCAGCTGGTAAGCGCCGTGCTCATCTCCAGCGTCACGAATCAGGTAAGCGACGTCCCCGCATCCGCGCCCGCCGCCCGCCTCATGGACCGCGCCGCCGCCACCTCCATTGGCGCGTACCGCGCCCTCATCGAGCGTGCGGACTTCTGGGACTGGTTCGTGGCCGCCACGCCCATCGAGCAGATCAGCCGGCTGCCCATAGCCTCGCGCCCCGTGTCCCGCAAAGCCGCCGCGGAAGTGGACTTCGAAGGCCTGCGCGCCATCCCCTGGGTCTTTTCCTGGACGCAGATCCGCGCCCTCGTGCCCGGCTGGTACGGCGTGGGCGCGGGCCTGGCCGAAGCGCTCGAGCAGGACGGCCAGCTGCCCGCCGACCTCTACCGCGACTGGCCCTTCTTCCGCGCCGTGGTGGACAACGCCCAGCGCGAGATGGCGCGGGCCCGGCTGGAGATCGCCGAGCGGTATGCCGCGCGGGCGGGGGCGCCGGCCGCGCAGGGGGAGGACGGCCGGCCGCCCGTCGCGCCCGGCGCGGACGGCCCGGCGCCCGGCACCGGCACCGCCGGCGCGCCGGAGCCTGGCAGCAGCCCGATCTTCGCCCGCATCCAGGCCGACTTCACGGCCGCCCGCGCCGCCATCCTCAGCATCACCGGCCAGCGCGAGCTGCTCGAAGGCAGCCCCGTCATCCAGAAGTCCATCGCGCTCCGCAACCCCTACACGGACGTGCTGAATCTGCTGCAGCTCGAGCTGCTGGACCGCTACGGCACGGCGCAGGACGCGGCGGAGCGTGAGGCGCTCCGCGAGCTGCTCTTCCTGAGCATCAACGGCATCGCCGCGGCCATGCAGAGCACGGGGTGAGTGGACGCGCCCAGCCGGTGGACGGATGCGCCCGGCCGGTGGACCGGTTCGCCCGGCCGGACGCCGAGTTGGTCCCCGCCCGTCAGCCGGCTCGATCGCCAGGCTCCCCGTGCAACCAATCGCGCAAGCGCCGCCTCCGTCCCGAACGCTCGGGGCGCTAGCAACAATAATTGCCACTAACCCGCCACCGATTTCGCGCGTGCGGGTCTGACCACAATAATTCACGCAGATCCTTCAACCGCGGCCGCCGACCCCCGCGCGTGCGTATCCGACAACAAACCGCCGCCCGGAGGCCGTGGACTTATGCAGCGCGCGGCGCTTCGGGCGCTTTATCCTGCATGCCGCCTCCGCCGTCCGCCCGCCGTCCGCCCGCTGTCCGCCCGCTGTCCGCCCTCCGTCCGCCCGCCGTCCGCCCGCCGTCCGCCCGCTGTCCGCCCTCCGTCCGCGACCCGCCCCAAATCTGTCCCATCCCGCCATTCCGCCGCCCCCGCCCCGCCCCCACCCTCAGGGATGTCCACACCCGAACCGCCGCGAGGCGCCTACCACGAGGTGACCCTATGAGCACCCTTGCTGAGCGTGGAACCGCCTTCAGGCGCCCGCCACGAGGGCCCGGCATGAACGCCACACCGGCCGGGACGGTACCCGCCCGCGTGGACCCCGACACCATCATCCGGCGGCTGGCCGTGCGCCAGCATGGCGTGGTGGCGCGCTGGCAACTGCGGGAGGCCGGAGTCTCGGTGCACGTGATCAACTACCGGATCCAGAAGGCGCGGCTGCGGCGGCTGCATTCGGGGGTCTACGGGGTGGGCCCGCTGTCCGCGCCGTGCGAGCGGGAGATGGCTGCCGTGCTGGCATGCGGGCCGACCGCCGTGCTGAGCGGACACAGCGCGGCGGCACTATGGGGCCTGGTGCCGTCGGCCGGGGCCCGCGTCCCGGTGGAGGTGAGCGTCCGGCGCGGGAACCCGCGGCCGGGTTCCGGCGTGCGCCCGCACGTCACGCGCCGCCTGGAGGAGGATGAGCGGACGCACCTGCGCGGCATTCCGATCACCACGCCCGCACGCACGATCCTCGACCTGGCGGCCTCGCGGGATGGACGTGAGGTGGAACGGATGGTGGCGTGCGGCGAGCGCATGCGCCTGGTGACGGTCGCTCAGATGAAACGGCTGCTCGAGCGCCACAACGGCCGCCCGGGCACGCGCGTGCTGCGGCAGGTGCTGGCCATCGAGGGCGGGCCTGCCCTGTTGAAGTCCGAGGCCGAAGCGAGCTTTCGCCGGCTGATGGCGGATGCGGGGCTGACCACGTTCGAGACCAACGTGTACTTCGAGGGCAAGGAGCGCGATTTCCTCTGGCGCCGTGAGCGGCTCGTGGTGGAGGTGGACGGCTATGCCTACCACAAATGCCGCGAGAAATTCAAGGATGATCGACGCCGGGACAGGGACCTCGTGAAGGCCAACGTGCGGGTCATCCGGGCCACGTGGCAGGACATAACGGCCGAGCCGCTAGCGCTGGTGGCGGACATCGCATGGGCGCTCGCGCTCCATGGCCTGCCGTGAAGGCGAGCGTGAAGCGATTCTTTCCTCGTGACAAGGAAACATCAGGCCGCGCAGCATCCGGCCGCTCACGCCGCAAGCGCTTCCGCCTGGTTCGCGCGTGCGGGTCTGACCACAATAATTCTCGCGAACCGCACGACCGCGGCCGCCCACCCCCGCGCGTGCGCTTCCGACAACACACCGCCGCCCGCAGGCCGCGGAATTATGCAGCGCGCCGCGCTCTGCGGGCCGGCCGCCGGCCGCCGGCCGCCCGCCAAGCTCCCCGTGCTACCAAACGAGCACGCGCCGCCTTCGCGCCGAACGTGTGGGGCGCTAGCAACAATAATTGCCACTAACCCGCCACCGATTTCGCGCGTGCGGGTCTGATCGCAACTAATCCCACGAATCGCACAACCGCGGCCGCCGACCCCCGCGCGTGCGCTTCCGACAACACAACGGCGCCGGCAGACCACGCACTTATGCAGACCCCGGCCGCAGCACCGCCACGCAGTTTACTCCTCGTCGTCGCCATCGAACTCACAGTCACAGCCGATGAGTTGATCCCCGCAGGCAGGACAACGCTCGACGTCGCAGCCCGGAACGTGATACTGCCCCCGCACCGACCACCTCCTCAGGGCTAAGGCAAGTCACCATCTTCGAAGTACCCAGAACCGCTTCGGGATGATGCTCCGCGACGCGTAGAAGGACCGTGCCCATAACGATGGTCCTCCCGACCGTTCGCCACCATAGCCGCCCGGGACATCGACATGGCACGCTCTGGCCGGCGGCCGCCGGCATCGCCCCCACAACACGACGGCCGTCAACCGAGCGACGGGTGCTCGAAGCCAGGATACCTGTCCGGGAAAGCATGTTCGATCTGATCTTCAATCTCGAGATCCGGAGCCACTTCCCGCGCGACCAGCCGCCATTCCGAGGCCACGACCTCCTTCATCTCCGAGATAAGGTGGTCTGCTTCCGTCCGAGAGAAGCCGAAGTGTCCGGCGCTGGAGATGATGTTGGCGCGGTTGGCCCACCGCGGGTCCGTGTCCGGATCGGCGCCGATTTCCATGGCCAGGAGCCGTTGATCCTGACTCTTGGTGATGCTCGGAGCCAGGTCGTATGCCGGTGATAGCTCCCAGCCGTTCTGGCCCCAGATGACCGCATGATTGCGGGGGTGGTCATCGGTGTTGGAGATCAGCGCATTGAAGATTGCCCGTCGATAGAGGGCCTGCGCATCCCGCTCCGGATCCACACTGATGCGACGGAGAACGTGCGCCAGGTCAATGTAGGACCACCCCGTTCGGTTGGTGATCGAGATCCCCAGGCCAAGCAAGCTGTGGGCGCTCAGCAACGATCGGCGCATCGGTCCTGGCCGCTGATCGAAGCGCCGGGTCAGCAGAATCGCCCGCCCGTCCACTTCCAGGATCCGGAAGTCGGGCACATCAATGCCACATCTCTCCGCCAGCCTCAAGCAGGTGGCTTCCGCAGCCGCGTTGTTGACTCGATCCTGCCGGGAAGGAAACTTCGCGATCCAGAGTTGCCCGTGATCGTCGACCACGATGGTCTTCGGGCGCGCTCCGCCCACGCCACTACTGGGGTCCAGCAGCTCGAGATCGACGTCGAATTCCAGCACCTCACCTGCCACGCCCGCCTCGAGGGCCGATGCCGCATCAGCAGCACGATCCAGGGCGCTCATGGGCAGGGCAGAGCTGTAGTCCAGGGCCGGATGCGTGGTGGTGCGGGCAAAGCTCATCGACCCGACACGCACATCCGCCGTGGCGAGCAGGTAGTCCAGCTCGTCCTCGGGCCACCTCCGCCGTTCGATCACGAGTCGCCCCCAGTAGTCCGGGGCGGTATCCCGCAGGGCACCGAACACCCCGTGGTTCAGCGTTGTGCGGAACTCACCCGCGCGAAGGGGCAGGTTGATGGGGTCCAGGGGAATGGCTTCTTCTCGGGCCAGATACGAGCGGCCATAGGTGAAATAGCCAATGTGCGCGCGGCCACCTGTATCCAACTCGTGCTGACCTTTTCCTGTAAGCGACGATGCCGTTTCCGCTCCCTGGCGCATTTCCCAGATGCTGCCCCAGCAGGCCACCCGCGGCCCGCCCCACCAAACGCACACGCGCACCCCACAGCGCGCCCGCTCCCCGCTCCCCGCCCGCCCTACCAAACCCGCACGCGCACCCCCCGCCCCGAACGCTCGCGGCGTTAGCAGCAATAATTCCCATGAAAGCCGCACGCGCCGTCGCCCCTTTCGCGCGTGCGGGTCTGATCGCAATAATCCCCACCAATCGTACAACCGCGGCCGCCGACCCCCGCGCGTGCGCTTCCGATTACAATCCGCCGCCCGCAGGCCGCGTACTTATGCAGCGCGCCGCGCGCCGCGGGCCAGCGGCCGCCCGCAGGCCGCGTAAAGCACCTTCGGCCACCGCCCGCTGCAGGTCACGGTTGGTGGCCGCGACGAGCCGGACATCGGTCTCCATGTCCCGGGTGCCGCCGAGCCGGCGGAAACGCTTGGTCTCCAGCACCGTGAGCAGTTTGGGCTGGAGGTCGGGTGAGAGATCGCCAATCTCATCCAGCAGGAGGGTGCCGCCGTCCGCGATCTCGAGCAGCCCGCGCTTCATGGTGCGGGCGTCGGTGAACGCCCCCTTCTCGTGCCCGAACAGCTCGGAGCTGAGGAAGGTGGACGTGAGGGCGGCGCAGTTGACCTCCACGAACGCGCGGCCGGCCCGGTCCGACTGTTCATGGATGCGGCTGGCAATCCAGCTCTTCCCAGTGCCGGTCTCCCCCAGGATGAGCACGGTGGTGTCCATGGGCGCCACCAGATCGATCTTGCGCGCCACCTCCGCCATGGCGCCGAGCGGCTCCACGGGCTCCGCCGCGGGGGCGGGGTGCGCGCGCTGCTCCAGGTAGCGGGAGCGCCGACGCAGCTCCAGCTTTTCGAACGCCCGCTCCGCGGCGGCACGCAGGTGCTGGGGATCCACCGGCTTGGAGAGGAAGTTCTCCGCGCCAGCCGCCATGGCCGCTACGGCTGTTTCCACATCCGCATGGCCCGTCAGCATGATGACCGTGGCATCCGGATCCATGTGCAGCATGCGTTCCAGGACCTCCTGGCCGGACATGTCCGGCAGATTCAGGTCGAGCACGGCCAGGTCCGTGGAATTGCTGCCGTAAGACTCGATTCCCTCCGCTGCGCTGAAAGCGGTGGTGACGGCGTAGCCGGCCTTGCGAAACGTGATCTCAAGAAACCCCAGCACAGCGGGATCATCGTCGATGAGAAGTACGGATCGCATACTTCGTCCTGCCTCTAGACCGCGGGGTCCTCGGCAGAGGCCGGACGTGCGCTTCCGATCGCCGAGCCCAGCACCCGCCCCAGCGCCTGCATGTCGAACGGTTTCTCCAGGTAGTCAGCCACACCCTCACGGACTCCGCGCTGAATCACTTCGTCGGCGGTGTAGCCGCTCATGAAGACCGCCGGCACACCGGGCCGTATGCGCTGGATGCGCAGCGCCAGTTCCGGTCCGCTCAGGTCCGGCAGGACCACATCCAGCAGCAGCACGTGCAGCGGGCCGAGCGCCGCCGCCTCCCGGAGCGCCTCCGCCGCGTCCCCCGCCTGCCGTACGCGGTACCCCGCCCGCCCCACCATGCGGGCCAGCAGTGCGCGGACCGTGGCGTCATCTTCCACGAGGAGAACCGTCTGCCCGTCACCGGCCGCCTGCGCAGGCCGGGTCTGCTCGACAGCCGCCACCGGCAGCCGCTCACGTGGCAGGAAGACGCGTACCGTCGTCCCCTTACCCGGCGTGCTATCCACCAGGATGCTGCCGCCATGCTGCTTCACGATGCCATAAACGGTGGACAGCCCCAGGCCGGTGCCCCCCCTGCTCCGCTTGGTGGTAAAGAACGGGTCGAAGATCTGCGGCAGCACCTCCGGCGCAATGCCCTCCCCCGTATCGCTCACGCTGAGCTCCACGTAGCGACCCGGGAGCACCTGATCGCCCGGCCCCTGGAGCGGCTGTCTCACGGTGGTGGACTGCAGGCGAACCTCCACGCACCCGGCGCCCTGCAGCGCGTCACCAGCGTTCAGCACCAGATTCATCACCACCTGCTGGAGATGGCCAGGGTCCAGCTTCACGCGACCCGGTTTCGGCGCCATGCTCACGCGGAAATCCACGTCCTCGCTAAGCACGCGTCGCAGCATGCCCTGCATTTCGCGCAGCGCCACCGCTGGTTCGAGCACCTGCGGCCGCACCACCTGCTGCCGGCTGAACTGGAGAAGCTGGCGCGTCAGGCGAGCGCCATCCTCTGCGGCCTTCAGGATCTGGCGCGCGTCCTCAGCGGCCGCGGCGCAATCCTGCTCCACGAAGCTCCCACACGCCTGAATGACCGTGAGCACGTTGTTGAAATCGTGCGCGGCGGCCGCCGCCATGCGCCCCACCGCTTCCATCTTCTGGGCATGACGGAGCTGCACCTCGAGCGCCGCGCGCTCGGTCAGATCCTGCACATTCACCACGACACCAGCGATTTCGGGGATGTCCACCATGTTGGTCATTACCAGCCGCACCACCGCCGCCTCACCGCCGCGTCGAAGCAGCCGCGCCTGCAATTCCCGCCTGGCGCCCGCCACCCCAACGACTTCGGCGAATGCCGCACGGACGGCGCCCTCATCCTCGGCGTGAATCACCTCGAGGGGATCCAACTCCACCAGTTCCGCGGGAGGAAGACCGATCAGGCGGGCGTAACCACCACTCAGGTAACGGACCGCGCCATCGACCTCGAGCACAGCCACCACGTCTGAGGCGTTCTCGACAAGGGCCCGGTAGTAGGTGTCACCGGTCCAGACGCGGTCCGTCATCTCCATCCGCTGGGTGACGTCCATCGAGATGCCGGTCACGCACACGGGGTGGCCCACCGCATCCACCATCACGTGCGCGAAGGACTCGATCCAGCGGATCTGCCCGCCGGGCAGGACCGCGCGGTGGCGATTGCGATAACTCTCCCCTCTCGAAAAGGCGTGCGTGCCACTAACGATGAGGCCCGCGCGATCATCCGGATGTACGCGCGCCAGCACCTGCTCCGTACTTCCATCCAGCGCATCCGGCTCCAGCCCGTACATGTGCGCCAGGTCAGGCGAGAGGTGGAGCCGTCCGCTCTTCATCTCCATCTCCCATGTGCCCATGTCCCCGACGCGCAGCGCGAGCATGAGGCGCCGCTCGCTCTCGCGCAGCTCCTGCTCCGAAGCCACCAGCGCCGCTATCTCTTCCCCGACGGTCCAGCCGACCAGGGCCGCCAGTTCATCCAGCACGTCCAGCGCGCCGTCCTCATAGCGCCGCCCGGCTGCGTCGAGCACCCAGAGGCAACCCGCACCCGCACCCGCATCCACAACGTCCGACCCACCTGTGCCCATCCCGAAGGGCATGCCCGCGAAAGCAAACGCCGGCGCGGCCTCCTCCGGCGCCATACCGGCGTCATCCAACTGGCAGGGCACCTCATCCAGTGCCACCCGTCGCCCCCCGGCCACGACCCGCGCGGCGAGCGTGCGCACCACCTGCCGCGCAGCCGGGTCATCCGCCCCGGACGCGGACCACGTCACCGCATCCGCGCCCGCATCACCCAGACAGACCCCCGCGCAGGCACTCCTCGTTAGACGGGCCGCACTACCGGCAATACGTTCGAGCTGGTGGTGAACGGCGGGATGCCGTAAGATCTGATCGCTAAGGCCGTAGCCGGCAGGCTGCTCAGACAAGTCCGGGCCCATTTCGGTAAGCGGGATGCCGTCCGTTCCTTACGGCTCTCGGAGCGTAGTGGCAGGCTTCCCCCCCGTCAATGCTCTAGGTACAATTGTGTATGGTCATGAATCGGCAACAGCGCAGCCGCGTCTCCACCCTGCGTCGTGTGCTGATGGGCGGACGGAAGCTGCCACTCAGCCTGCTATCGGTCTTCTTCTGGCCCCTTCCCGGATGCCAGGACGGAGGGCTCTCCGTGCAGGAGGTTCGAACCAGAGGCTTTCTGCGCGCCGGCTATTCCGAGGAACCCCCCTACGCGTACCTCGATTCCGCAGGCCGTATCACGGGTGAGTCGCCGCAGGCGCTTCAGCTTGCCACCGAGGCGCTCCAGGTCGAGGAGATCCGGTGGATCCGATTGGACTTTCGCGATCTGATCCCGGCTCTCGAACAGGGCCGCATCGACGTCATCGCGGCCGGCATGTACAGAACGCCGGACCGGGCGAGCCGGATACGCTTCACCCGACCAACGGCGTGCAGCGAACCGGCGCTTGTGATGGAGGCAGGGGCCGCGGGGGTACCAGATCTGGATGCCGCGTTGGATCAGAGCCTGCGCCTGGCGGTTTTGGCGGGTTCGGTCGAGCAGGCGGCGCTCCAGCGCCTCGGTGTTTCCGATCAGCAGATTCTTGCCACCCCGGATGTCCGGACCGCCCTGAGCGCGATCCTGGACGGCAAGGTGGATGCGCTGATGATCTCCGAACCGACGGCGCGCTGGTTCATCAGGCACGCTGATGATCAAGCGCTCCGAGTGGTGGCCTACGATGCTCCGGCACCCGTGCAGCACCTGCTCCACGCCTGCTCCGCGCTCGGCCTCCGGCCGGAGGATAGGAGCCTGGCCGCTGCCCTGGACTCCGCTGTTGCC
>Ga0214473_10010118_pt1 | contig 11116 bp, 9 predicted proteins | sample RVTome_7_FD_203509 | JGI IMG/M metagenome (GOLD analysis project Ga0214473, IMG submission 203509) | Soil microbial communities from uranium-contaminated site in the Upper Colorado River Basin, Wyoming, United States - RVT98D197 | ecosystem: Environmental > Terrestrial > Soil > Contaminated >...
GCGCGACCTGCGGGCGCCGTTCATCGTGGGAGGGATCGTGTACATCGCCCTGACACTGCACGTTCGGATGCTCGCCCGCCGCGGCGAGGCCCGGTTCGCCGCCGCCCGCGCCACCGTGGAGCGCCCGTGACCGGCCCCCGGATCCGGCCCGCGAGCCGGCCCCAGGCGGTCATCAGGCCCCGGGTGACGCGGCTCGACAACGGCCTGACCGTGCTGCTGCACGAGATGCGCCACGTCCCGCTGGTCTCGGTCTGGTGCTGGTACCGGGTCGGATCGCGGGACGAGCGGCCCGGTCTCACCGGGATCTCGCACTGGGCCGAGCACATGAATTTCAAGGGGACGCGGGCCTTCCCGCGCGACGAGGTCACCCGCCGCGTGGAGTTGGCGGGCGGGATGTGGAACGGCTACACCTGGCTCGATGTCACCACCTACTTCGAGACGGTGGCCAGCCAGGCGCTCGATGAAATGCTGGCCCTCGAGGCCTCGCGCATGACCGACTGTCTCTATGCGCCGCGCGAGGTCGAACGGGAGAGGACCGTGGTCATCTCGGAGCTCCAGGGGGGCGAGAACGACCCGCGCACCTACCTTGAGAAGGAGGTCGCCGGGACGGCGCTCCAGGCTCATCCTTACCGCTGGCCGACGATCGGCTATCTCTCCGACCTGAAGGCGATCACCCGCGACGACCTGTACCGGCACTACCGGAACTACTACGTGCCGAACAACTCCATCCTGGTCGTCGTCGGAGATATCGAGACCTCCCGCGCCCTGGCGTTGGTGCGGCGCCGCTTCGGCCGGATCCGGTCGGGCCCGGCGCCGGCGGCGATCCGCACGGTCGAGCCGGAACAATCGGGCGAGCGGCGCGTGCTGCTGCGGCGCCCGTCGGGAGCCGCCTACCTCGACATGGCCTGGCACGCTCCTGCCGTCACCGATCCGGAATTCCCGGCCTTCCTGGTGCTCGACGGCATCCTCGCCGGCGGACCGTCGGTGAATGCCTGGGCCCGCGACGGGGGCGGACCGGGCAAGTCGTCGCGACTGTACCGCGCGTTGATCGAGGGGGACCTGGCGAGCGAGTTCGTCACGCAGATCATCCCGAGCCGCCATCCCTACCTGTACCGGGTCCTGGCGACCCTCAAGGAACGGATTGATCCGGCGCGGGTCGAAACCGCCGTCCAGGACGAGATCGGGCGGCTCGCCAGGGGCGACATCGACCCCGCCGATCTCGACCGCGCCCGGAACCAGTTCCAGGCTCGCGACGCGATGGAAAGCGAGAGCGTCACCGACGTGGCGCACCAGCTCGGCTTTTTCGAGACCATCGCCACCCACCGACTGTGGCTCGACCTGCCCCGGCGCGTCGGAGCGGTGCGGGCCGAAGAGGTCGCCCGGCTGGCCCGCGCCCGCCTCGATGCCGCGCGCCGCACGGTCGGGGTGCTGCTCCCCTCGGACGGGCCGGCGGCGCCGGCGGCGGCGCCGGCTGGTGGACCGCACGGATGAAGCCCGCCACGATCACCCCGGCCGGACGGACGGTCCTCGACAACGGCCTGGCGATCCTCGTCCGCCCCCACCCGCGATCGCGTTCGGTGGCGGTCCACCTCGTGCTGCAGGCCGGGGCCGCGTTCGACCCCGAGGGGGGCGCGGGACTGGCGGCTTTCGTCGCCATGCTTCTCGACCGCGGCGCCGGCGATCTGACGGCCCGGGAGATCGCCGCCGGGTTCGATCGTCTCGGCGCGACCTTTCACGCCGGCGCCCGGCGCGACACGATCGATGTCGAGTGCCGCTGCCTGCCCGGCCACTTGGAGGAGATCCTCGGGCGGCTGCGCCTGCTGGTCGGGTCGCCGACCTTCCCCGGCGACGAGGTCGAACGGGCCCGCGGGCTGATCCTCACGAGCCTGGCGGAGCGCGCCCAGGACACCGCCGCCATGGCGGAGGAAGCGCTCCACGAGACCCTCTTTCCCGCCGGTCACCCCTACCACGCGCCGCGGATCGGCCGGCGTGACAGCATCGGGGCGATCGGGCAGGCCGACCTGCGCCGGTTTCATGCGCGGTCCTTCCGCCCCCGCGGCGCGGTGCTCGCCCTCGCCGGCGCGATCCGGACCGGGGAGGCCACCGCGATGGCGGCGCGCGAGTTCGCCGGCTGGAAGGACGACACCGGGGGAGCGAGTTCGCTCCCGGGGTCGCGGTCGGTGCCGTCCGGCCGGCCGGTCTTCGCCGACCCGCCGCGCCCCGATCGCCTGATCGCCGTCCGGCGTCGCATCGAAGGGAAGACGCAGTCGGACATCGCCATCGGGTTCCCCGGCCTGCGGCGCGATGATCCCGGCCTGGTCCCCGCGATGGTGTTCAACTGCGTGCTGGGGGAGTTCGGCATCGGGGGCCGGCTGGGCCGCGAGGTGCGCGAGAAGGCGGGTCTCGCCTACTACGCCTTTTCGCGGTTCGCGCCCGGACTGGGCCCCGGCCCCCTGATGGTGCGGTCGGGGGTGACGGTGGAGAAGGTGGACCGGGCGGTGGCGCTGATCGACCGGACCCTCGCTCTGGTCGCGCGGCGCGGCTTCCGGCCCGCCGAGGTGAACGATGCGAAGACCTCGCTCGCCGCCTCGGTGCCGCGCGAGATGGAGACCAACGTCGCCGCGGCCGCCACGCTGGCGCACGCCGAGTTCTACGGCCAGGGGATCGACTTCCCCGATCGACTCCCCGGCCTGATCGGCGCGGTGACCCACCGGCAGGTGGAGGAGACGGCGGGGCGCTATCTCACCCCGGGCCACCAGGTCCAGGTCATCGCCGGCCCCGATACACCCGCCAAGGGGCGGTCATGAGCCGCGCCGGGATCGTGACGGCCCTGTTGGTGATCCTGGGGGCGGATGCCGGAGGCGCTCTCGGCCATCGAGGCGGCCCGCGCCGGTGGCGTCGACGTCACCGCCGACATCTATCCCTATCCCGCCTCCGCGACCGGCCTGGCCGCCAGCCTGCCGCCGGAGGCCTCCGCGGGGGGGCTGCAGGCGCTCCTCGATCGCCTGCGCGATCCGGCGGGCCGGGCGGCCCTGAGACGCCGCATCGAGAGCCCCGAAGGCTATGAAAACCTGTTCCGCAACACCGGCAGCGCCGACCGGGTGCTGATCGCCGGAGTGACCACCGAGGCCAACAAGAAATACCAGGGAAAGCGCCTCCCGGAGATCGCCGCGCTGCGCGGCGTCGATCCGATCGAGGCGATGTTCGACCTGCTGCTGGAGGAGAAAGGTGTCGTGGACGCGGTCTATTTCGGCATGTCCGAGGACGACGTGCGGCTGGCGCTGCGGCACCCGTTCGTGGCGTTCAACTGCGATGCGGGGGGTGTCCGTCCGGACGGCGTCCTGGGGACCCGCATGACCCACCCGCGCGCCTACGGTTCGTTCCCGCGCATCCTCGGCCGCTACGTGCGCGAGGCCGGCGACCTGCGTCCGGAGGAAGCGATCCGCAAGATGACCTCGCTCCCGGCCCAACGGCTCGGCCTGAGCGATCGGGGCCTGATCCGCGAGGGGTTCGCCGCCGATGTCGTGGTGTTCGACCCGGCGCGGGTCATCGACCGGGCGACGTTCGAGGCCCCCCACCAGTTCTCCGAGGGGATCGTGCACGTCTTCGTGAACGGGGAACCGGTGGTGCGGGACGGGCAGCCGACCGACCACCTCCCGGGCCGGGTTCTCCACGGTCCGGGCTACCGTCCGACGCACTGAAACCGCCCCGGCCGCCGGACGACCCTTGACTCAGCTCCTGCGGCGTCTCTGGATCTCCCACATCCCGTAGAAGGAGAGGGCGTAGAGCAGGACGATCGCCGCGATGAGATTGCCGTGGTGGCCGCCGGGAGGAATCGTCAGGTACGCCACCAGGGCCCCCGCCAGGGCGGCCGGCGTGATCAACTTCATCGTCCCCGGCAGCGGAATGACCCCGGCGTTCAGACGGCTGTGCCGGAAGCCGTACAACGTGTAAATCACCAGGCCGATCCCCAGCCAGGCGACGAACCGCCACCAGGTGATCGCCGGCAGTCCCGCCATCAGCCAGACGCACGAAGCGATCCCGGCGAGCGCGAACTCGGTCTTGACCAGCTCGGGGACTTTCTCCCCGCGCAGCTTCTTCCAGAGACCGACGGCCGAGAAAGCCGCGCCGGTGAGGGCGATCAGCAGGACCACCGAGAACTCGAAGCGCTTCCCCCAGGTCGACTCCCCGACGAGCATGGGCGGCAGGAACCAGAGGATCGCCAGCCACACCGGCAGGAGGGGGATCCACGGGGTGCGGAACGGCCGGGCGCGGTGCGGGTCGAGGTGACGCAGCACCATCACCCCGAGGCAGACCAGGACGAACGCGAACAGGGTGCCGATGTTGGTCAGCTCGATGATCTCGTCGAGCGACGCGAAGGCGGCGAACACCGCCACGAACACTCCGGTCCAGATGGTGGTGACGTGGGGCGTGCGGTAGCGCGGGTGGACCGCCGCGAAGGTCTTCGGGAGCAGGCCGTCCCGCGACATCGAGAAGAAGATGCGCGGCTGGCCGAGCTGGAACACCAGGAGCACCGCGGTCATCGCCACCACCGCGCCGAGCGAGACGATCCCTGCGGCCCCGCCCCGGCCGATCGAGGCCAGCGCCATCGGCAGCGGGTCGGGGATTCCCAGGGTGGTCCACGGCACGATGCCGATCAGCACCACCGCGACCACGACGTAGATCAGGGTGCAGATGATCAGCGACCCGATGATGCCGATCGGGATGTCGCGTTTTGGATTGCGCGTCTCCTCGGCCGCCGTGGAGACCGCGTCGAACCCAATGTACGAGAAAAAGATGATCGCCGCCCCCGCCTGTACCCCCGCCCAGCCGGTCGGGAAGAAGGGGGTGAAATTGTCCACCCGCACGTAACGGAACCCGACCCAGACGAACAGGAACAGGATCAGGATCTTGATCCCGACCATGACGTTGTTGAAGCGGGCGCTCTCCTTGACCCCGATCACCAGGACCCAGGTGATCAACGCCACGATCAGCACCGCGGGCAGGTTGACCACCAGCGGCAGGCCGAAGAGCCTCGGCGCCGCTTCCAGGGTCTCGGGCGACCGCAGGGCGGTCCGCAGGTCGGTGACCAGCCAGACCGGAATCTCGAAGCCGAAGGCGTGCCGCAGGACGTCGTTGAAATGCGCCGCCCAGGAGATCGCCACGGCGATGTTGCCGACGGCGTACTCGATGATCAGGTCCCAGCCGATGATCCAGGCGACGAGCTCGCCGAGACTGGCGTAGGAGTAGGTGTAGGCGCTGCCGGCGATCGGCAGCATGGAGGCGAACTCGGCATAACACAGGGCCGAGAAGACGCAGGCCACCGCCGTCAGGATGAACGACAGGATGATCGCCGGGCCGGCCCCCGGCCGGTCGGCGTTGCCGGCCGCCGCCGTGCCGATGGTGGCGAAGATGCCGGTGCCGATCACCGCCCCGATCCCGAGCATCGTCAGGTCGAGCCCGGTCAGGGTGCGCTTCAGCCCGTGCTCCGCGTCGCCGGCCTCGCCGGTGATGCGGTCGACGCTCTTGGTCCGGAACAGCGATCCGATCTTCATCGTGCCGCCACCGCGGGAAACGCCGTCTCGTCCGGGAATCCTTGGAGCGGCGGCACTCTACAGAAACGCCCTCCGTGGTGTCAACGCCACCATGCCGGTCGTGCTTGACACTCCGGCGATGCGGCGCCTAGCATCTTTTTTAATCCGGACAACCCGAGCGATGGAACTCCCTGGCTTCACACCGCGGCTGCGCGAACTGGTGAGGCGCGGCGAACGCGTCGTGGCGCTGACCGGGGCGGGGATCTCGGCCGAATCGGGGATCGCCACTTTCCGCGGCCAGGACGGCCTCTGGGAGCAGGAACGTCTGGAGGACGTCGCCACGCCGGAGGGCTTCCGGCGCGATCCGGCCCGCGTCTGGGCGTGGTATGACCGCCGGCGGGTGCAGATCGCCGCCGCCTCCCCCAACTCCGGGCACCGGGCGCTGGCGGAGTTCGAAAGGCGGCACCCGGACTTCGTCCTGGTGACTCAAAACGTCGACGGGCTACATCGGACGGCGGGCAGCCGGCGGATCCTGTGCCTTCACGGCGAGATCTTCCGGGTGCAATGCACGCGCGACGGGACCACCCGCGAAGACCGGCGTGTCCCGCTGCCGGAAATCCCCCCGCGCTGCGAGTGCGGTGCCTTGCTGCGGCCCGACGTGGTCTGGTTCGGCGAGCCGCTGTCCGAGGAAATTATGGCGGAAGCGGTCGCCGCCTCGCGGAATGCCCGTCTTTTCCTCGTCATCGGGACCTCGTCCCTGGTGTATCCTGCAGCGTCCCTGCCCGAGATCGCGCGACGACACGGCGCGTTTCTGGTGGAGATCAACATCGAACCGACACCACTCACGCCGCTGGCCGACGAAGTGATCCAGGGGCCGGCGGCGGTGATCCTGCCGCGGCTGCTCGAAGCCGGCGGGGACGAGCGGCCGGGTCGCTGACGGCGACCCCGGAACGCAAGCGGCTCACCAAAGGACGGATCGCGATGCGTGGCCTGTATCTCGACTGCTTCTCCGGCATCAGCGGCGACATGCTGCTCGGGGCGCTGGCGGATCTCGGCGTGCCGCTGGCGCACCTGCGCGCCGAGCTGAAGAAGCTGCCGGTCTCCGGGTACGCGATCGCGGCCTCCCGCGTCACGCGCGCCCATCTCGGCGCCACCAAGGTCGACGTCCGGCTCGGCCGCGATCGCCAGCCGGAGCGCGGCATCCGCGACATCACCCGCATCCTCGACCGCAGCCGGCTGTCGGCGAAGGTCCGGGAACACGCCCAGGCGGCCTTCGACCGCCTGGTGGACGCCGAGGCCCGCGTCCACCGGATCGCCCGCGATCGGGTGCACCTGCACGAGGTCGGCGCGGTGGACGCCATCGTCGACATCGTCGGCGCGATGATCGGCCTGGAATGGCTCGGCTGGCCTCGGGTCGTCTGCTCGCCGCTGCACGTCGGGCGCGGCATGGTGACGATGGAGCACGGGACCTTCCCGGTCCCCGGCCCCGCCACCGCCGCGCTCCTGCGCGGCCGGCCGATCTATGCCACGCATGTCGAGGGGGAGCTGGTGACCCCGACCGGCGCGACCCTGGCGACGACGCTGGCGACCGATTTCGGCCCGCTCCCTTCGATGCGGCTGCAGAAGGTGGGATACGGCGCGGGGTCGCGCGATTTCGAGGCACATCCCAACGTCCTGCGGGCGCTGTACGGCGAGCTGCTCGACGAGGCGGCGGTGCGCGAGACGGTGCTGGTGCTGCAGACCACCATCGACGACATGAACCCGCAGCTCTACGGCCATCTGATGGAACGGTTGTTCGACGCCGGGGCGCTGGAAGTCTTCTACACCCCGATCCAGATGAAGAAGAACCGGCCCGGGACGATGGCGACGATCATCTGCCCCGAGCCGCGCGTCGAACGGATCACCGAGGTGCTGTTCAAGGAGACCACCACCATCGGCTTCCGTTTCCTGCCGATGGGCCGGATCGAGATGCGCCGCCGCATCGATACGGTGCGCACGCCGTACGGCCCGGTGCGAATCAAGGCCTCCTTCTACAATGGCGAGCTGATGCAGGCGACCCCGGAGTACGAAGACTGCCGCAAGGCGGCGCTCTCGACCGGCGTGCCGCTCAAGATCGTCCAGCGTGAGGCAGCCTCCCTGCACGCGCGACTCGCAGGCGGGGGGGAGCGCCGGCTGCCGGGTGGCGCCAGGCAGGGGCGCGGCCGCCGGGCGGCGACCCGCGGTCGGGGCCGGCGCAGGGCCGGTTCGCGCCGGCGAATAGGAGGACAGCGGTGATCTACGACAAGATCAAAGCCGAGAGGATGCTGCGGGTGGTCGTCGAAGTCGCCCAGGGGGCGATCGATCTCGCCGGGCGACCCGGCGGCGAGCCGAGCCTGCGGCGGCCGGTCCTCGATGCCGAGAAGCTGATGCGCGCGCTGGCGGCGAAGGGGGACGTCGACGGCATGTACCACGAGTATCTGCGCCTGCTGCAGGCGGGGGCGACCGTCGGCAGCAACCTCGACCGCCACCGCCAGAAATCCTTCGAGTCGGAGTTCTACCGGTTCTGGACGATCTACCTCGAGCGCGAGTGAGGCCGGGTTGAGACGCAAGTTCTACATCACCACGCCAATCTACTACGTCAACGATGTGCCGCACATCGGCCACACCTACACCACCGTGGTGGCCGACGTCACCTCCCGCTTCCGGCGGATGCTGGGCCAGGACGTCTATTTCCTGACCGGCACCGACGAGCACGGCCAGAAGATCGAGCGCGCCGCGCAGGCGAAGGGGCTGCGTCCGATCGAGCTCGCCGACCAGGTGGTGGAACGGTTCCGGGACCTGTGGAAGAGCCTCGGCATCAGCAACGACGATTTCATCCGCACCACCGAGGACCGGCACAAGCGCGGCGTGGAGAAGCTCTTCGAACGGGTCTGGAAGAAGGGGGACATCTACAAGGACGCCTATTCCGGCTGGTACTGCACCTCGTGCGAGGCGTTCTTCACCGAGTCGCAGGTCGTCGACGGCCGCTGCCCCGACCAGGGTCACAAGGTCGACTGGACGCAGGAGGAGTCGTACTTCTTCCGCCTGTCGAAGTACCAGCAGCCGCTGCTGGACCACTACCGCGCCCACCCCGACTTCGTCTTTCCCGACGCGCGACGCAACGAGGTGGTGGCGTTCGTCGAGGCCGGTCTCAAGGACCTGTCGATCAGCCGCAGCAGTTTCTCCTGGGGGATCCCGTTCCCGAACGACCCGAAGCACGTCCTGTACGTCTGGTTCGACGCCCTGGCGAACTACATGACGGCGCTGGGGTACGGTTCGGATCGGCGCCTGTTCGCGCGCTATTGGCCGGCCGACGTGCACCTGGTCGGCAAGGACATCCTGCGCTTCCACGCCGTCTACTGGCCGGCCTTCCTGATGTCGGCCGACGAGCCGCTCCCCCGCCGGGTGGTGGCCCACGGCTGGTGGCTCCGCGATCAGGCGAAGATCTCCAAGTCGAAGGGGGGCGTGGTTGACGTCGGCCCGCTGGTCCGCGACTTCGGGGTCGATCCGCTGCGCTATTTCCTGATGCGCGACATGGTCTTCGGGCAGGACAGCAACTACTCCGACGAGGCGTTCATCGACCGGGTGAACGCGGATCTCGCCAACGATCTCGGCAATCTCGCGAGCCGCACGCTCAAGATGATCGAGGACTACTGCGGTGGCGTCATGCCGAAGCCGAATGCCCGCTTCCGCGAGGACGAGCCGCTCAAGAAGGCGGCGCGCGACGCCTGGACCGGGTACGTCCGCGACTTCGAGGAGATGGACTTCGCCGCGGGTCTGGCGAAAGTATGGGAGTTCGTCGGCCTCCTCAACCGGTTCATCGTCCAAAACGAGCCGTGGAAGATCGCCCAGGACGAGGGACGGCGGTGGGCCCTCGATTCGGTGCTCTACAGCGCCGCCGAGGGGCTGCGGATCGTCGCCGTCCTGATCGCCCCGGTGATGCCGGGCTCGGCCGCCGGGTTGTGGCAGCGTCTCGGGGTCGCGGGCGATGTCACTGCCGCGAGCCTCGAGCATTTCTCATGGGGCGAGCTGAAGCCGGGCCGCCCGATCCAGCGCGGCGAGGCGCTCTTCCCGCGCATCGACAAGGCCGCCTATCTGAAGGGAGCGGCGGCCGCCAGGGAGGTCCCCATGGACACACCGACTACCGGCAGGCCGGGCGCTCCGGCGCCCGGCGCCGTATCCGCCGCGGGCGCGACCGTCACGCCGGCAGCCGCCGCGCCGACGCCGGCCGGGGGACCCGCGGGCGCCACCGTTCCGGCGCCCGCCCCGGCCACGGCCGAAATCGGCATCGACGACTTCGCGCGGGTCGAACTGCGCACCGCGAAGGTGGTCGCCGCCGAGAAGGTCCAGGGGGCCGACAAGCTCCTGAAGCTGACGGTGGACATCGGCGCCGAAACCCGGACCATCGTGGCGGGGATTGCCACCCGCTACGCTCCGGAGTCGCTGGTCGGCAAGACGATTGTCGTCGTCGCCAACCTCAAGCCGGCGAAGCTGCGCGGCGTGATGTCGCAGGGGATGCTGCTGGCCGCCTCGGATGCCTCAGGCCAGCCGTACATCCTGACCACGGAAGAGCCGGTCCCTGCCGGCTGGCGGGTGAAGTAACGCCCTCCTCGCCGATGGAGGATCCGCCTCTGCAATCCGTGTACAGCGACAGCCACGCGCACCTGACGATGGAGGCGTTCGACGCCGACCGCGACGCGGTGATCGCCCGGGCGCGCGACGCCGGGCTCGCTCACATCGTCACCATCTCGTCGTACGTCGGCGACGCCGACCGCTGTGCCGCGCTCGCGGCCGGGCACGGCTTCATCCATTTCACCGCCGGTGTCCACCCGCACGATGCCCGGCACTGGGACGACACGATCGCCGCCGGCATCCGCCAGGCCGCCCGCCACCCGAAGGCGGTGGCGATCGGCGAGGTCGGGCTCGACTACCACTATGACCGGTCGCCGCGCGACCGGCAGCGGGCGGTCTTCCGCGAACAGATCGTCATGGCGCGCGAACTGGGGCTGCCGATCGTCATCCACACGCGCGAGGCGTGGGACGACACCATCCGGATCCTGCAGGACGAGCGCGCCTCCGAAATAGGCGGGGTGTTCCACTGCTTCTCGGGCGGAGTGGAGGAGGCGCGTCGCTGTCTGGACCTCGGCTTCCGATTGTCGTTCGCCGGGCCGGTGACCTTCAAGAACGGCGCCCCCATCGCCGCGGCCGCGGTCTTCGCGCCCCTCGACCGGATCCTGGTCGAGACCGACTCTCCCTACCTGAGTCCCCACCCGCACCGCGGGCAGCGCAACGAACCGGAACGGGTCCGGGTGGTCGCCGCGAAGGTGGCGGCGCTGAAGGGGATCACGCCGGAGGCGGTCGGCGAGGCGACGACGCAGGCGCTGCGCACCGCCTTCAGGATCGCTGTTCCGGGCGGACTTCCTGGATGAGCGCCAGGATCTGCGCCTCGAGACGCTCGCGCACCTGGCGGAAGGAGTCGCGGACCGCCTCCGGTCCGCCGGCGACGAATGACGGGTCGGGAGTGGACCAGTGGCGCTGCGGGGCGTCGAAGAGGGACCGCGGGC
>Ga0214473_10010119_pt1 | contig 11115 bp, 12 predicted proteins | sample RVTome_7_FD_203509 | JGI IMG/M metagenome (GOLD analysis project Ga0214473, IMG submission 203509) | Soil microbial communities from uranium-contaminated site in the Upper Colorado River Basin, Wyoming, United States - RVT98D197 | ecosystem: Environmental > Terrestrial > Soil > Contaminated >...
GCACGCGTTTGGTGATCTTCGGGTGCGCGTGGCCGCACGACACCGTGACGATGCCGGCGATCAGGTCCAGGTAGCGCTTCCCGGTTTCGTCGAACAGGTATTGCCGGTGTCCCTCCACCAGCATCAACGGGTCTTTGTAGATGGTGAAGATCGCGGGGTTGGCGTACTGCCGCCGCGTGGCGAGCACCTCGCCGCGTGTCGGCCCGGTGTACGGCTTGGGCACGTGCGCGCAGGGGGGCATCGTGGGGCGGGTGAAGGCGGCGGTGGTCATGGAACACGATCCCGGATGGTGGTGAGGGTGAGTCTGCCGGCGCCCGCCGGGGTTGTCAATGCCGCTACCTTTGCCCGATGATCGATCGCGCGCGCGTGGAGCGGTGTGTCGCCGCTGAAGAGCGGCGCTTCGTCGCGGCGCATCCGCAGTCGCGGGTGTTGTTCGAGCGTGCGCGCGCTTCGCTCTTGGCGGGCGTCCCGATGCCGTGGATGGTGCGCTGGCCGGGTGGGTTTCCGGTTTTCGTACGCGAAGGGCGCGGCGCGCACTTCACGGACGTGGACGGCCATCAGTACCTCGATCTCTGCCTGGGCGATACTGGGGCGATGACGGGCCACGCGCCCGAGGCCGCCGTCGCCGCGATCACCGCGCAGGTGCGCCGCGGCATCACCTTCATGCTGCCGGGGGAAGACGCGATCTGGGTCGCCGAGGAGCTGGCGCGGCGCTTCGGGCTCCCGTATTGGCAGTTCGCGCTCACCGCGACCGACGCCAACCGGTTCGCCATCCGGCTCGCCCGCCGCGTCACCGGGCGACCCAAAATCCTGGTGTTCAACTGGTGTTATCACGGCACCGTGGACGAGACGTTCGTCACGCTGACGCCCTCCGGGCCGGCGCCGCGGCCGGGGAACACCGGGCCGGCCGTGAATCCGGCCGAGACGACCCGCGTCGTCGAGTTCAACGACGTTGCCGCGCTCGAGCGCGCGCTCGCCACGGGCGACGTGGCCTGCGTCCTGGCCGAGCCCGCGATGACCAACATCGGAATCATTCTCCCCGATCCCGGCTTCCACGATGCGCTGCGCGACCTGACGACGCGCACCGGTACGGTGTTGATCATCGACGAGACGCACACGATTTGCACCGGTCCGGGTGGCTACACGGCCGCGCACCGGCTCGCGCCCGACATGGTCACCCTCGGCAAGCCGATTGGGAGCGGCGTCCCGGGAGCGGCGTACGGGCTCGCCGCCGAGCTCGCCGGACGCGTGCGCGCCGCGATCAAAACGGATGAAGCCGACACCGGCGGCATCGGCGGCACGCTGGCGGGCAATGCCCTGAGCTTTGCGGCGATGCGGGCGACACTGGGGGAGGTGCTCACCGAGGCGGCGTTCGCGCGCGCGATTCCGCTGGCGGAGCGGTGGACAACCGGCGTGCAACAGGTGATTGCTGAGTGCGGGTTACCGTGGATCGTGCAGCGGCTTGGCTGTCGAGCGGAATACTGGTTTCGGGCGACCGCGCCCAGGAACGGCGGCGAAGCGGCGGCCGCGGCTGATCCCCTGCTGGATCGCTACATGCACCTCGCCGCGCTGAACCGCGGCATTCTCTTGACCCCGTTCCACAATATGGCGCTCATCGCGCCGGACGTTACGGAAACGGACATCGACCGGCACACGGCGGTGTTTCGAGAGAGCGTTCAGGCAATAGGCGGATAGCCGCCAAGTCGTAGCCGCCTAAAGGCGGCGCTCGCCGCTGACGCGACATGTCCTGAAGGGCACCGCGTCTTTTCAAGACGCGTCGCCTGCGCCAAGCCCCGGCTCTTGCCGGGGAACGACGGGGCACCGTTCACTCCCCCGGGGGCCGCTGGATCGCCGCGTAGCCCTGCTGTGCGGTCCGGCGCGAGGACTCGTCGCCGAAGATCTTCTCACCGTCGTAGCGACCATTCTCGATGAAGATCTCGGAGATCTTGTTGCCGCCGGTGACACTGCCCGCCACGTGAACGCCCGGAACCGAGGCCTCCAGCGTCTCCGGGTCGCTCAGCGGCCGCGCCGTCTCGGAGTCGAACGCGATGCCCACCCGTCGAAACAGCTCCGTATCGGCGTGAAAGCCGGTCAGGGCATACACGCGATCCGCCGCGATACTCTCGGATCGGCCGTCGCTGCGAATCACGACCTCGGTGGCGGTGATGCGTTCCACCGTTGCCCCGAGCCGCGCCGCGATTTCCCCAGCCTTGACGCGGTTCTCGAAATCGGGTTTGAGCCAGTACTTCACGCTGCGCGGCAGCTCGCTGCCCCGGTAGATCAGGGTGACCCGCCCGCCGGCCCGAAACAGCTGCAGGGCCGCTTCCACGGCGGAATTCTTCCCCCCGATCACCACCACGTCCAAGCCGAAGCTACGATGGGCCTCGTCGAAGTAGTGGCTCACGTGCGGGAGCTCCTCTCCCGGCACGCCGAGCAGATTCGGGTGGTCGAAATACCCGGTCGCCAGCACGAGCCGGTCGCAGGTGAGCCCATCGGGGCCGAGGCGGGAGGTGAGCTCGAGCGCGAGGCGATTGCCGCTTCGCTGCGCCGCGACGAGGCGCGTATATGTCCGGACTCGGAGTGCCTCGGCCCGCGCGACCCCCCGGTAGTACTTCAAGGCTTCCTCGCGGGTCGCCTTGGGGCCGGAGCACACCAGGGGATGGCCCCCGATCTCGAGCCGCTCGGGCGTGGTGAAGAACACCATGCCGACGGGGTAGCGGACGATGGAATTGGCGATAGCGCCGGCGTCGATCACCAGCGGATCGAACCCCCGGCGCCGCGCCGAAATGGCGCAGGCGAGGCCGATCGGCCCGGCGCCGACGATGACCGCGGATTCGTGGGGGACAGCGCTCACACCGGAAGAATCTAATCGCGCCTGGTGGCCAACCGGCCGCCCGCGCGCCATCTTTTCCCGCCATGACCGCCGCCTCGAGCGATCTCCGACCGTCCTCTGCCGACGTCGACATGTTCGGGCTCACCGACCGCGGTCAAGTGCGGCGTGAGAACCAGGATCAGTTCCTGATCGCCACGCTGCACAAGCTGCTGCGCGTGCATCAGTCCAGCCTCCCGGCCGACGATATCACCCCGCTGATCAGCGACAATCGTGGATTCCTGTTTCTCGTCGCCGATGGCGTCGGCGGCCGGCCGGACGGGCAGGTGGCGAGCGGTACGGCGGTTCGCTCCATCGCCCACTACGTCACCCATCTCACCGATCTCTATCGTCGCCTCGACCCGGAGAAGGAAGGCGCCTTCCTCACCGAGCTCGAGGAGTCGGTCCGCAAGACGCACGAGATTCTCCGGGTCGAGGGCGAGAAGGAATACGGGGGCAAGGGCGGCGCCACGACGTTGACGATGGTGGCGGCCCTGTGGCCGCGCGCCTACCTGGTGCAGGTCGGCGACAGCCGCTGCTACCGGATGCGCGAGGGACAGCTGGAGCTGATGTCCAAGGACCAGACGGTGGTGCAGGCGCTGGTAGACTCGGGCGCGCTGTCGGAGACCGAAGCGCGCCGCTCGCCGTTCTCGGGCGTCCTGGCGAGCGCCCTGGGCGGGAGTGAGGCGAGCCCACAGACGCGCACGGTCGAGATCCTCTGGGGCGACGTGATGCTGTTGTGCACCGACGGGCTCACCAAGCACGTCACCGACACCGAGATCGAAGCCGAGCTGCGTCAGATCCGCTCGTCGGAGGAGTCGTGTCGGCGGCTGGTGCAGCTGGCGTTGGAGCGGGGCGGGACGGACAACGTGACGGTGGTGATCTCGCGATTGAAGCACCGCCCGGCGGCGCCCCTCCACAAGTCCACGAACCGGCCGTAGTAGTCCCGGGCCCGCGCGCGATCCCCCTTGGCCTCGTACAACTCCCCCAGTCGCTGGAACGTCGGAGCCAACCCCCGGGCGTCGGTCCAAATGCGGAATGGGGCGGGTTGGGTGACCAAGGTTTCGTAGGCGGCGAGCGCCGAGTCCGGTTGACCCGTTTGCTCGAAAGCCTCGGCCAGCTCGAACAACCCGCACACTGGACAGCCAAGCTCCTCCCGGTAGGCGCGGTAGTGCGCGATCGCGTCGGCCGGTTACCCTGATTGACGCATAGGCGACGATGCCGATGAACAGCGTTTCGTCGTCGTAGACGATGTAGACTACCGTCGAGTCCGAGGCCGGGCGGCCGGCGTCGGGCTGGCGCTGGCGGAAGCCGCTGAGCGACGGGCTGCGGCGCCAGAACGGCTCGGTGAGCAGGCCGTCGAGCCGCACCGATTCTGTAATGCGCGTGGCCGTCGCGACCCCAGGGTCGGCGACGCCGTTTCGGATCAGGCAGAGCAGGAGCGGGATCACAGGCGGAGCGCGCGGAGCCTCAATCGCGCAGGTATCCCCACGTGTGCAGCCGGTCGAAATCCTCGAACCAGCGGTCTCCCACGTCCTTCCGGTAGTACATGTTGGGGATCATGATGTTCTCGATCCGGTTGTAGACCTGCTTCTGCGCCGCTTTCATCGTCGGCCCGAGCCCCACGACGATCAGCACCACGCCGGACGTCCCCGTCACGAGCCATTCGTTATCGACCGTCTTCACGTCCTCGATGTGCACGCCTTCCTGCGTGGGCTTCTTGAAGATGATCACCGCGTCCTTGGAGCTGGTTTCGAACGTCGCGGGGTCGGTGAACGGAAACGGCGGCACGACGATCCGGACGCCCACCTGAAACCCGCTCCGCGTCTTGAATCGGGTGATCGACCCTTCCGCGAGCTTGTGCAGGAATTCGCCGATCGGGGTCAGCATCCCCTCCTGCTGGATGCTGATCGTGGGATACCCGAACCGCGCGGTGAACTCCAGCGGATAGATGCCATTCGAGTTGACGATGCAGTTCACGTCGATGTAGCCCGTGTAGCGCTCCTCCTTGAGCTTGGGCTCCATCTTCTTCAGGGTGGCGTTGAAGATGCGGTTTGGCTCGCTCCAGAACATCGCGGTGCCCATCTCGCCGGTCGAGGGGCCGATGTCGCCCGGAAACAGCTTCTTGTGCTCGAAATTGACGTTGATCGGGGTGACGAATTCCTTCCCATTGAAAAATGCGCCCGCCGCCACTTCCACCCCCACGATGCGGCGCTGCAGCTGGAACTCCTTGATGCGCGCCGCCCAGGCGCGCTTGTAATCCTCGAGCACCTGGATCACGTCCTTGCCGTCCTCGTCCTCCCCCACAAACAAGAGCTGCTTCAGGTTCTGGGCCTCTCCGGAGGGCTTGATCACGTAGCGGTTCGGATTGGACTGGACGAAGGCGATGGCGTCGTCGAACGACGTGAAGTTGTCCTGCGGGATGATCGGGACGCCGGCCGCCCTCAGCTCCTGCTGGCCGAACGCGCGATCGTCCTCTAAGCGATCGGTGTAGGGCGACCCGCCCACGACCAGTCGACCCGCCTCCCGCAACTGCTGCGCCTTCGCGCCCTGGCCCAGCACGTCGTCGAAGACGACCACGTCGGCCCATTCCACTTCGCGCTCCCAGTCGTCGGTCTTGGGGACGAACCCGTTGCCGATCTCCTTTTCACTCTTGGAGTCGATGCACAGCTGGACTTCGTGACCTTCCTTCACCACCTGCCAGGCGATGTCAGCGATCAGCCCATCCAGCGACACGAACAGGAACTTCTTCCGGTCCACCACGCCCTCGCGCGTCCAGGTCTGGGACGGAACGTAGCGGCTTGACTGGGTCTTGACGACCCGCGGCGAGCGTCCTGAGAGCAGGCGCGGTGCGGATTCTGGCGGGGTAGATTGCAGCGTCTTCTGCCTGGAGCCGTCCGATGCGTCGCGCGCTCGCCTCCCTGTGTGCCGTGGCCGTGTGGCTCGCCGGCTGCGCCACCAACCCGGCCACAGGGGAGAAGCAGTTCAGCCTCATCAGTGAAGGCCAGGAAATCCAGATGGGTCTCGAGGCCGACCCGTCCATCGTGGGCAGCATGGGGCTCGATCCCGACAGCGGCCGACAGCGCTATGTGCGCGAGTTGGGACTGCGCCTGGCCCGGGTCTCCGAGCGCCCCAATCTGCCGTGGACGTTCCGGGTCATCGACGATCCGGTCGTCAACGCCTTCGCCGTCCCGGGCGGCCATATCTACGTGACGCGGGGCATCCTCGCCCACTTGAACAGCGAGGCGGAGCTGGCCTCCGTCCTGGGTCACGAGATCGGTCACGTCACCGCGCGCCATTCGGTCACGCAGATGAGCCGCCAGCAGATCGCCCAGCTGGGCCTCGTGGTGGGCACCGTCCTGAAGCCCGAGCTGTCGCGCTACGCCGGCATCGCCGCCCAGGGGCTGGGCATCCTGTTCCTCAAGTACAGCCGCGACGACGAGAGTCAGGCCGACCGCCTGGGCCTGCGCTACATACGGCGCGGCGGGTATGATGCCCACCGCATGCCCGAAGTGTTCTCGCTGCTCGAGCGGGTCAGCCAGGCGTCGGGTGGAGGCCGCGTGCCGGAGTGGCTCGCGACCCATCCCAACCCCGGCAACCGCCGCGGGGCCATCGAACAGCAGATTGCCGCGCTTCCGGCGGAGTCGCTGGGAACCGTGGTGAACCGCGATCCATACCTGCGCCGCATCGACGGCGTGGTGTTCGGCGACAACCCGCGCGATGGGTTCTTCAAGGGCACAGCATTCTTCCAGCCGGACCTGAGATTCCGGATCACCTTTCCGCAAGGGTGGGCGACCCAGAACCAGCGCCAGGCGGTGCTCGGGGTAAGTGCGCAGCAGGATGCGTTGATGCAGCTCTCGCTCAGCGAGCAGGCCACGCCCGAAGCCGCCGCGCAGGCGTTCTTCGCGCAGCAGGGCGTGCGCGGCGCGCCGGGGCGTGGCTCGATTCATGGATTCGCGGCCGCCGGCGGTGCGTTCAGCGCCCTCACCGAAGACAGCACGGCGCTGGCCGGCAAGGTGGTGTTCGTCGCCTATGACGGGCGCATCTACCAGCTCCTGGCTTACGCGCCGCAGCCCCGCTGGTCGGCGTACGCCGGCGTGGCCGATCAGGCGATCGCCAGCTTCGATCGGCTCACCGATGCGGCGATCCTCGCCGTGCAGCCGTGGCGCGTGCAGCTGGTCAGCCTCCCCCAGGCGATGACCATCGAGGACTTCGCTCGGCGCTATCCCGCCCCTGTGCCGCCGGCCACCATGGCGCTGGTCAACAATGTGGACCCGGGCACCCGATTCGGGTCGGGCACCCTGGTGAAGCGGATCGTGGGGCTGCCGCTCCCGTGAGCCGGATCGCCGGCCGGCTGGCGCTCGTGACCGGCGCCTCCGCGGGGATCGGACTGGCCTGCGCCCGCCGCTTCGCCGCCGATGGGGCGCATCTCGTGCTGTGGGCGCGTCGCGCGGACCGGCTGGAGCGGGAGGCCGAGGCGTTGCGGCACGCCCACGGAGTCACGGTTCGGACCGCCACGGTCGACGTGCGCGATCGGCCGGCGGTGGAGCGCGCCGTGCAGACGCTCGTGGACGCCGGTGCGGTCCCGGACATTCTGCTCAACAACGCCGGGCTCGCCGCCGGACTCGACAAGCTCCAGGACGGCGATCCTGAGGATTGGGATCGCATGATCGACACCAACGTGAAAGGGCTGCTGTACGTGTCCCGGGCGATCCTGCCGCACATGGTGCGGCTCGGGCGCGGCCACGTCGTCAACCTGGGCAGCCTGGCGGGCCACCAGACCTACCCGAAGGGGAACGTCTACTCGGCGACCAAGTACGCGGTCCGGGCGCTGACGGAAGGGATGCACCTCGATCTCGTGGGCACGCCGGTGCGCGTCTCGAGCGTCGATCCGGGGTTGGTGGAGACCGAATTCTCCGTGGTGCGGTTCCACGGCGACGCGGCGCGAGCGAAGCAGGTGTATCAGGGGATGCAACCGTTGACCGCCGATGACGTGGCCGAGGTCATCGGCTACATCGTCAATCTTCCCGAGCACATCAACGTGCTGGAGGTGGTGCTGATGCCCACCGCCCAGCGCAGCACCCAGGTGGTGCACCGGCAGGCTTGAGCGGGCTACTTCGCCCGGTCGAGATACTCCCCGGTGTTGGGGTTCACGCGGACCTTCTCGCCGCTCTGCAGGAATTCCGGCACGTTCACCGTGACTCCATTGGACAACTTGGCGGGCTTGGTGGACGCCGTCTTGGTGGCGCTGCGCATCACCGGGGATGTTTCCACGATTTCGAACACCACTTCGTTCGGCAGCTCGACCCCGATCGGACGGCCTTCGAAGTATTCGGCGATCACTTCCATCCCGTCGGCCATCCACTGGGCGTAGTCGCCCAGGGCCTCCTCGTCCATTTCGTACTGGTCGTAGGTCGACTTGTTCATGAAATGGTAGGAGTGCCCGTCGTGATAGAGGTATTGCAGCTCGTGCGTCTCGAGCTGCGCTTCATCGACGGTGTCCGAGGCCCGAAACCGGTGCTCGACGGTGACGCCGGTCTTGAGCTTGCGCAGCTTGGCGTGCACCATCGCGCGCAGGTTGCCCGGCGTGTGATGGTGGAACTCGATTACCCGGCACGGCTCACCTTCGAACATGATGGCCATGCCGCGACGCAGGTTGGTGGCATTAATCGGCATAGGGGCGTCAATCTACAATGGGCGGGAAGGGGAGGGGACCCCGTGGAGGCGCTTCCACTTGACACCCGGAGGCGTCTCGCTAAAATGCCTCCAGGGAGTCGCGTCCCGCTGTTCGTTGACCTGAGCCTATCACGGCAGAGGGAAAGAACGGTCGGTGAGGCGGCTTTTTTTCATCTGGTAGGAGTGGATAGGGACGTGAAGTCGCGCCGGGACAGGCAGCAACAGGTCATGCCGAATCGCTTGAGCAGCGCCGTCCGCCGGCCGGATCCCGGTTCCGGACTGGCGTGTTGTCGGCACTCAGTCGATTCGTGGAACCGACCCACAGGCGTGGCGCTGGCCGGGTAACAGGCCGCCGCTCTCCAGGTGCGATCCGATCGCCCCGCCTGTGCACACGCAGACGGGGCGATCGGCGTTTTTGGCGACGGACACCACGACCACCCACCACACGGAGGAGACCATGGAACGCTCTGGGCCGGATCCGTTGGGCGATTTCTTCGTGGTATCGACCGAGTGGGATACCTGGTGCGTCAGCACCGAGATGGCGCGCCACATCGATGCCTGCCTCGAGACAGATCCGCTGCCGCGCTGGGTCACGTTCGTCGACGTGACGGGCGCCCGGGTGCGGCTGCGAGCGGAAAGCGTCGAGTCGCTGACCCAGCGCACCGTCGAGCAGCGCGCCGTGGGCCGCCGCTTCGAGCGGCAGGCACGCGACGAGCGCCGTATGGACGGGTTGGTGACGGAGGAGTAAGCCCTAGGGGCCCATGGCCGTTACCTGCGCGACCAGCGTCGGCGCGGGCAGGGCCTCCACCGGGAGCGCGATCAGTCGCTCGACCAAGGCGGCGATGGTGTCGCGCGAGCGCCGGAACACACTCAGGACGTCCGCGTCCGATCCATCCGCGTCCATGGGGTCGGGCAGGTTCCAGTGCACCACCGCCGTCGATCCGGTGAACACCGGACAGGCCTGCTTGGCCGCGTCGCACACGGTGATCACCAGGTGCCAGGGCTCCCGCTCCAACCCGTCGAGTCCTCGCGGCGTACGGCCCGACCAATCGATGCCCAGCTCGGCCAGCACCGCCACCGCCCGGCGGCTGACCCGCCCGGCGGGGATGGCCCCCGCGCTCGCCGCGGCGAAGCGGCCTCCCCCCAGACTGGTCAGCAGCGCCTCCGCCATCTGGCTGCGGGCGGAATTGGCCGTGCACACGAACAACACGCGAAATGACATTGAGCGGCTCGTCCTCATTTCCCCCTCTCCGCATGGCGGAGAGGGGGTCAGGGGGTGAGGCTACGGCTTGCGCGCCCGCACGAACGCGCCCATGATCCGCCCACTGACTTCGCGAGCCAGCACCGTCGCGTCGAGCCCGGCCGCGCTCAGCACCCGCTCCGCGTCCGAGAACGCGTACACGCGGGTCGGCTCGATCTCGGCGTCCCGGAATCCTACCGCGCCGAGCAGCCGCGTGAACTCCTGCTCCTCCAGCGCCCCGGCGACGCAGCCGACCCAAAGCTCCAGGTTGCGCCGGACCGCCGGCGGGATCTCGCCCCGCACCACGATGTCGGACACGGCGAATCGGCCGCCCGGCTTCAGCACCCGGAACGCTTCAGCGAGCACCGTACGCTTGTCGGCGGAGAGGTTGATCACGCAGTTCGAGATGATCACGTCCACCGATGCGTCGGGCAAGGGGATGCGCTCGATGTCGCCCTTCAAGAACTCCACGTTGGTGGCGCCGGCCTCGCGCTGGTTCTCACGCGCGAGATCCAGCATCTCGTCGGTCATATCGAGCCCGTAGACCTTTCCCGTCGGACCGACCCGCCGGGCGGACAGCAGCACATCGATGCCGCCGCCGGAGCCGAGGTCGAGCACGACGTCGCCCGGCCGGAGCTCCGCCAAGGCGGTCGGGTTGCCACAGCCGAGCGACGCGAGCACGGCGGTTTCCGGGAGGCAGGCGGTCTCCTCGCGAGCATACAGGTCGGCCGAGATCGGGTCGGCGCTGTCGCCGGCACCACAACACGAGGTATCACAACACGAGCTGGTGTCGCCCGATCGCGCCTGACGCGCTGCCGCGCCGTAGTGGTCGCGCACCGTGGTCTTCAAGTCAGCCGGATTCATGGGTCGTGCTCTCCTCTTGCATCAAGAACGGTTGATGGGTTGGTGAAAAAAACTAGCAACACGGGCCGTTGCGCTCGGCGCGGAGCTCGAGCAGCGTCAACGCCCCGGTCAGCTCCGCTCGGGCGTCAGGGGCGATCGCGTAGTAATTCCAGCGTCCTTCGCGACGGTCGACCACAATCCCGGCGTCTTTGAGCGTCTTCAGATGGAACGAGAGCTTGGATTGGGCGGCGTCCACAGCGTCCATCAGATCGCACACGCACCGCTCTCCACCTTGGAGCCGGGTGAGGATCTTGAGCCGTGTCTCGTCGGACAGCGCGTGGAACAGCCGCGCGGTCCGTCTCAAGTCCGGTGCGGTGGTCGTGGCCATAGCGTAGATATTATATCAATATTATTTGATATATCAAGCTGATAGCTGACATGACAGCGCTTCTATCTGTTGATATTGGCCCTGCGAATCGAGTCGTCG
>Ga0214473_10010120_pt1 | contig 11114 bp, 7 predicted proteins | sample RVTome_7_FD_203509 | JGI IMG/M metagenome (GOLD analysis project Ga0214473, IMG submission 203509) | Soil microbial communities from uranium-contaminated site in the Upper Colorado River Basin, Wyoming, United States - RVT98D197 | ecosystem: Environmental > Terrestrial > Soil > Contaminated >...
AGCGCCCACCAGCTCACCATGAAGGTGTCGGACACCGAATGGCAGTGGGACCGCCGCAAGCTCACCATCTACTTCACCGCGGAGACCCGGGTGGATTTCCGCGCCCTGGTCCGCGACCTGGCCAGCCTGTTCCGGACGAGAATCGAGCTGCGGCAGATCGGCGCGCGGGACGAGGCCAAGCGCCTGGAAGGCGTGGGACGGTGCGGGCGCGAGTACTGCTGCTCGTCCTGGCTCCCGGAGCTGCGTCCGGTGAGCCTGAGCCTGGCCAAGGACCAGCACCTGTCGCTCAACCCGTCGCAGATCTCCGGCGGGTGCGGACGGTTGCTCTGCTGCCTGCGCTACGAGCACGAATTCTACGTGCAGAGCCGGAAGCGCTTCCCCAAGGAAGGCAAGGTCCTCACCACCGCGCGCGGCCTGGAGAAGGTCCAGTCGGTGGACATCTTCCGCGAGCGGATCCTGCTCCGGGCCGAAGACGGCTCCACCCGCACGGCGGCGCTCGCCGACCTGCGCACCGAGCTGGCCGAGGCACCGCCCGTCCCGCCCCCGGCGCCCCCCCCGCCCGCGCAGCTGGTCACGTTCGACGAGGGCGCCCTTACCGTGTCGCCCGAGGACGCGCTCGCCTCCCTGGCACCCGGCCTTGGGCCCCGCCGGCGCCGCCGCCGCGGGCGTCGGGGGTCGGGCAAGACCCGCCGCCTCACCGAGGCCCCCGAGCAGGACGAGAACCGCCAACCGCCAACCGCCAACCGCGAACCACCGACCGGTGACGACCAACCCTAAGTTCTACCTCACGACCGCCATCGACTACGCCAACGGCGAGCCCCACCTGGGGCACGCCTTCGAGAAGATCGGCGCCGATTGTGTGGCCCGCTACCACCGGCTGCGCGGCGAACAGGTCCACTTCGTGATCGGCATGGACGAGCACGGGCAGAAGGTGGCCCAGGCGGCTGAGGAGGCCGGCGTCTCCCCCCAGGCGTGGGTGGACGGAATCGGGCAGCGATTCCGCGAGGCCTGGCGCGAGCTCACCATCAGCCACGACGACTTCATCCGCACCACCGAGCCGCGGCACGCCCGCGCCGTCCAGGAGCTGTTCCGCCGGATCCGCGACCGGGGCCACGTCTACCAGGGCGTGTACCGCGGCTACTACTGCGTGGGCTGCGAAGCCTTCAAGCTGGAAAAGGACCTGGACGAGGCCGGACGCTGTCCCATCCATCCCACGCTCGAGATCAAGTGGGTGGAAGAACCCAATTTCTTCTTCCGGCTTTCGTCGTTCGGCCCCTGGCTGCTGGAACGCTACGCCAAGAACCCCGAGTTCGTCCGCCCGCGAGCCAAGCTGAACGAGATCCGGAACGTGGTCGAGGAAGGACTCCAGGACATCTCGGTGAGCCGGGCGCGGGTGCCCTGGGGCATTCCCTGGCCCGACGATCCCGACCACACGGTCTACGTCTGGTTCGAGGCCCTCATCAACTACCTCTCGGCCACGGGATTCCCCGAGGCGGGGTACGAGCGGCTTTGGCCGGCGGACGTCCACATCATCGGGCCCGACATCGTCCGGTTCCACGCGGCCCTCTGGCCCGCCATGCTCCACGCCGCGGGCCTCGAGCCCCCGCGGGGCGTGTGGTGCCACGGCTGGGTCAACACCCAGGGCGCCCGCTTCTCCAAGAGCGCCGGAGTCCGTCTCACGCTGCGCGAAGCCATAGACCGGCACGGCCCGGACGCGCTCCGCTATTTCCTGCTGGCCGAAGTGCCCTGGGACGGCGACGGCAACTTCACCTGGGAACGGTTCGACGCCCGCTACACGGCCGAGCTGGCCGACGGCTACGGCAACCTGGTGAGCCGGGTGCTGGCCATGATCGCCCGCTACCGGGAAGGCGTGGTCCCCCAGGGCTCCGCCACCGACCTGGACGCCGTCGCCCGCGATGCCTGGACCAGGTACGTGACCGCGATGGACCAGCAGCTGCTCCACGAGGGCGCCGCGGCCGCCATCCGGCTCGTGTCCGAGGCCAACGGGTTCATCGAGCGAACGGCCCCGTGGGCCCTGGCCAAGGCGGGCGACACCGCGAAGCTCGACCACACGCTCGCGGCCCTGGCCAACTGCGTCGCCCGCGTGACCCTCATGCTCGCGCCGTTCCTGCCCGGCAAGAGCGCCGATGTTTGGACGGCCCTCGGCAATGGAACGACTCTTGTGACCATGGTCACCGGAGAAATGCGGGGTATGTCGGGTAACCGCGTGGTGCCGCTCCCGCCCCTGTTCCCCAAGCCTCGCGTAGCAGCATAACTCATTGTAAAACAACAGTTTACGATGTTGCTTCCAGGGTTGACAGGCCCGGTACCCGGGGGTATGTTGGGGCCGCATTCAGCACCCCGGGAGCGTGCTCCCGGATCGGCATCTGTCTCTGACCGCCTACATTCGTGGAGTTGCCGTGGCGGCAAACCGGCGCTGGACCATCCTCATCGTGCCCCATGGGGCGCACGCGAGCCGCGGGGTCGAAGTTTCGGCCCGCGCGTTCAAATGGCTCGCGGGAGTGGGGAGCGTGGCCCTGACCGGCCTGCTGGTCTTCGCCGTCATGACCGTGACCAAGTCCATCAACCTCACCCGGCTCGACCGGATGGAGAGCGTGAACCAGCTCCTCAACCAGGAGCTGGAGGTCGCGCGCCAGCAAGTGGCCGAGCTCAAAGACACCATCGGCGCCATCACGGTGCGGGACCGGCAGGTCCGGCTGCTGGCCGGCCTTCAGCCCACCAACCCAGACGTGCAGCTGGCGGGCATCGGCGGTCCGGTCGGGCAGTGGAGCCAGCGGGAGCAGCTCCTGGCGGAGGATCAGGGCGGCCGGGCCGCTCTGGACCTGCGCCTCGAGCTGGACGGGCTCATCCGGCGGGCCAGCCTGCTGGCCGGCTCGTTCGTCCAGGCCTCCGAGTCGCTGGCCTCTCATAACGACCGCCTCCGCGCCACGCCGTCCATCATGCCCACCCTGGGCTACCTCAGCAGCCGGTTCACCCAGTCGCGCATCCACCCCATCTTCCACGAGGCGCGGGCCCACGAGGGCATCGATATCGCGGCGCCCATGGGAACGCCCATCGAGGCGTCCGCCAGCGCGCTGGTGGTGGACGTGGGCTCGGGGGCGGGCTACGGCCTGATGGTGACGCTGGATCACGGCTACGGCCTGGTCACCCGGTACGCCCACCTGTCCAAGGCGCTGGTCCGGCCCGGGCAGCGGGTGAAACGGGGCGACGCGATCGCCGAAGTCGGGCGGAGTGGGCTCGCCACGGCCCCGCACCTCCACTACGAGGTGATCGTGGGCGGCCATCAGCAGGATCCGCTCAAGTTCATCTTCCCCGAAAACATCGTAGACTAAGCTCCGGCAGCGACAAGCAGGCAGGGCGCTCGCCTTTTTCGGCTTGCGGCTAGAGCTTTCTCCCATGAACGTCAATCCTCGCCGCCTCGAGGCCCTGGTTGCCACCTGGCTCCTCGCAGGCGCCGGCGCCTGCGGGGGTGACACCCGGGTCGAGATCGTGGCGTCCCTGGAGCCTGGGGTGCCCCTGGAGGGGCTCGAGGTGGTGGCCCTGCCTTACGACCCCGAGCGGCTGCTGGACTCACTGGCGGCGCTGGCCCCCACTCCCCGCCCCGACTTCTCCGCCCTCGAAGCCGAGCTGCTGGCGTTCAAGCGTCCCGAATACCCGGAAGACGACGCGGCGGTCCAGGCCTGGGCGGCGGTGCGGGACAGCGTCCGCCGGCTCTCGGACTCGCTCGGCGGGCTGGACCGCCGGTCGGCCGGCTACGCCGCGGCCTACGACCGGTTCCGGCGCTTGTACGAGCGGTTCCTGCAGAAGACGGCCGCCCGGGACGCCGGCGTCCGGGAGCTCACGGCCGAGGTGCGGGAACTGGCCGTGCGGGCCGGCCGGGCCGCGGACTCGCTTCGAGGGTGGGAGCGGGAGGCCTGGGCGCCGGCCGATTCGGCCGCCACGCTCACGCAGGCGGCGACCGGGCGGGCCGCCGTCTGGGGCACCGTGGACTCGGCCGGGACCGTGACGCTGACGCTGCCGTCGGGGGATTGGTGGGTGCAGGCCCTGGTACCTCACCCGGAGAACCCGTTCGTCGAGTACGCCTGGAACGTCCCGATGACCGCGGCCGGGCTCCCGTTTCGCGTCCCGCTCAGCGAGGCGAACACCCGCCCGCGCTGGCGGCACTAGACCATAGTGCCCCAAGAAACAGGCCGGCCGCCCAACAGTGGGCGGCCGGCGTCCTTCCCATCAGGTCAAGTCAACCCCTGGCCCGCCGATCAATTGAACCCGGTCCCCGTAATCCTCAGCCGGAGGTTGTGGATGTTATTCCGAGCCGCGAACATTGACGCCGCGACGAAATACCGCACGCCCGGGGCGAGCGCTACGTTCGCCACGACTTCGTTTGCCGTATTGCCGCTGAAGCCGAACGTGCAGCCAGCGTAGGTGTACGTGGCATAGCTGAACGCCGGATCATCCGGGCAGATGTAGAGGTCGACATCGGCTCCCGTTCCGGCATTCGTCCATTCCAGCCGGACCTCGCTCAGCACGGCCCCATTCGGTCCCGCGGTAATCATGAAGTGGTGATCTTCCCGCGTACCGCCGTTGTGCAGGCCAGCCGATCCTCCTCCAGTGCCGAACCCGCTGTGGGTGAAATACACCCACCGATTGGCCGATCGCTCGGCCGTGTAGTTGGGCGCCGTCTGCGGGAGTTGGGTGGCCGTGCCGTACCTGTCATCGAAGGCCGAGTTGGCCGTGAAGCTCACGCGCCGGGCCGTCTGGTTCGGGCCCAGATTGGTGATGTCGAGGTTCTGCGCCCCCGCGACTCCGGTGGCCGGTACTGCAACCAGGAAGCTGGTCGGCCCGAGGAGTTCGACGAACGCCGCCTGGCCGCCGTAGGTCGCGGCCGTATTGGCGTCGAATGGGTCGTCCGCGGGGCCGCTGGTGGCCGTGAGCTGCAGCCCGGCGCTGCCGTTGGCGGAGGACAGGGTACCACTGAACACCCCAATGAGGATCACCACCGACTTCGAGGCGTTCACCCCGTTGGCGGCGCGGGTCCGGATGGCCACAGTCCCCGGCGTCCGGCCGGCGATGTTGCCGACGGCGAACTCCGTGATCATCAGGGCCTCGTTGCTGGTCGTCCAGACCAGCGGCACGGTGCCGGTGACGGGGGCACCGGCCGCGTCGTAACCGGTCGCCGTATAGGAGGCGGTTTCGCCCGAGACCACGGTGTCGGGGCCGGTGAGGGTCAACCCGGCGGGCCCCACCGTCACGTGAATCGAGTCCGTGAGGCCGCCCGCCGACGCCAGGACGCAGGTTTCGCCGACCGTGGACAGAGCGGCGTCAATGGTCGTGGCGGCTGAGAACATGCCGAACGGGGTGGCCGCCCCGGCGGAGATCGGTCCGGCGCAGGCCGAGAAGGTCGGCACATCGCCGGTCACGTTGCCCACCTCATCCAGCGCCGCGGCGCCGATGGTGGCGGAGTGTCCGACGGTCAGCGCGACGTTCCCGGTCGACAACTGGACCCGGGTCGCGGGTCCCGGGGGTCCGCCGAGGTAGAGAGACGGGTCCTGGCTGCATGCCGCCAGCAGCAGCGCCGCGCACCCGCCGACAAGGAATCGCTTCATGGCTCCGCTCCGTAGGGGTAGCGTCATGATGAACCGGTGAAAGCCCTCGGGCCGGGCCGGCCCGTTCGCGGGGGCCGGCCCAGCCACACGAATCAGTTGCCCCACACGCGATCGGGGATATTCGCCAGCAAGATCACGGTCTCCCCCAGTTCGGCGCTCGTCCCCTTGGGATCGAGCGTCAGAATGAACACCGCCTGCCCGGCGAAGGGCGCCGTGGCCGGACCCGGTAGGGTCATCGGGGTAAGATTGGCGCACGTCGTGATGCCCGACCCGCTGGTGCAGTTTCGCACCTGGCTCCGCGTGATCGCCGTGACCGCGATGCCCGGCAGCTGCGGGTTCACGTCGGCATCGAACAAGCTGACCCGACTCTGGCTGGCGATCGCGTCGTACGCGCTTCGGAGCGTATCGATCAACACGGCGGTGCCGGCGGTGTCGACGAGAAAGCCGCGGTAGAAGAAGCCCACCGGAGGCCGCCGCAACTCGCGGATATCCGCGACCGCTTCCCCACCGCGGAACAGGATGTTCCCGGTGCCGCCGGGCGCGAAGACGTAGTCCGCCGGATTGGTGGCGGAGAACGCGTCCGTCCCGCCGAAATTGCCGAACGACAGGGCGCCGTTGCCGGCGACCGCGGTGCGGCGGAACAGGAACATGGCATCGGTCGGGGCGCCGGTGCCCAGGCTCACCACCACCGCGTTGCGTCCCAGGGCCGGCGTGGTCGTGCCGACGTCGGCCGCCGAGTCCATGACCACTTGGATCGTGTCCACCGCGAAGAGGTCCGTGCCGGCGTAGGCGCCGGTCCGGATCAGCGATACCTCGTTGGTGTCCTTCACCGTAATGATGTTCCCCGTGACGGGATCGGGCACCGGGTCTCCCGTGGTGCCGCCCGACAGCGAATCCCGGTGGAAGAACTCGAGAATCGCGCCGAAGGCCGGCGTGTACACGTCCACGCCGTTGGCATCACGGCTCACGTACCAGAAGTGGTAGGTGGGGCCGTTGGGGACCCGGAGATTCAACAGCTTGATGGTGGCGACGTTCGCGGCGACCGTCACCGAGCCGCCGGGCAGGTTGAGCGCGGCCGGCCCGACCGCCGCGCCGATCGCGATCTCCCCGAACGGCTCCAGCACGGACGTGCGGCCTTCGTCACACCCGGCCGCGACGGCCGCCAGGGCCAGAACTCCCAGCGTGGGTAGCCGGCGCATCAGCGGCCTCCCGGCGCGAATGAAAACGCCAATGCGAAGTGGATGTTGTGCGCCGCGCCCTCGAACGGCGGCTGCGGCGGGACCGCGTCCGGGAACCGGACGGGCGCGAACCGCGGATCGACCGGGTTCAGGTTCGCGCGATCGAACTTGTTGTAGATGAGGTCGGTCACGCTCAGGCGGACGCTGGTGCCCCCGCTGACCTGAAAGTCGATGCCGCCGCCCACCGCGAACAACAGCTGGTTCACCGACGTGGCGGCGTTGGCGGACTGGGGATCGAGTGAGATGCGGTACCCCCCGACCGCGCCGTTCACGAACGGCGAGAGCCGGCCGCCGATCGCGAACTCCGCCGCCGCGGCGTAGTGCACGATGGTGAGGGGCTGGCTCACCGTGAACACCATGGTGGTGTCGCCGAACGTCATCTCCGCCGGCGAGTACCTGCCGTCCGTGACCGGCCGGGCGAAATCGAATCGGACGCCGACCGACAGGTTGCCGAACAGCGAGTACATCGCGTCCAGTCCCACCATCGCGCTGGACTCGATCCCCGTCTTTTCGGCGAACCGCGTGTAGCCCACTCGCGGCCCGACCTGAAACTGCCTTTGCGCCGCGGCGGGCGCCGCGACGGCGCCCAGCGCGATCACCCCGACGAAAATCTTCCCAAGCATCGCGGTCCCCCAGGGAGTGCCGCACGGGGCGGGCGCGGCCGAAGCCGCGCCCGCGCCGCCGGCGCGGTTGGTGCGGCTACCGGCCGCCCAGTTCGAACGAGAAGACATGGACGTGCTGCAGGTCCGCCAGGCTGGTATAGGCGTAATCGAAGTGGAACCCTCCGCCGAATACCGGCAGAACCAGCCCGCCGCCGAACGACACGTTGTCCGAGAAACTCCGGAACTCGGAGTTGGCCTCGTTGACCCACTTCTTGCCGGCCCGCAGGTACAGGAGGTCGCGGAAGCCGTACTCGACGCCCGCCGACAGCTGCAGGTCCGTGTCGGTGGCGTCGTTCAGGTCCACCGCCAGGTTGAGACTGGACGTCTGACTCGGCGAGAGCAGCGCCTCGGCGCCCCCGACGAGGTTGGACACCAGCGAGAACCGGAACGTCGTCGGCAACCCGTAATCCACCGTATTGAACCGCACCGGCAGGTTCACCGGGAACGCCTCATCGGTGGCGACCCGCCGGGTGATCAGGTTGCCTTCCATCCGGGCGGACGGGCCGATGTTGGCCAGCACGGCCCCGAGCGTGATCCCGTACAGGCCGGTCCGGAACACCGTCCCGAAGTCCATGCCCCACCACGAGGCGCGCGCCTGGTCGATCCCTTCCGAGATGACCCGACCCGTGAACCCGACCTGAAGGCGGTCGGTGAGACGGCGGGCGTAGTGGAGTCCCACCGCCGTGCCGGTCCACGAGAAAATCTCACCAAACTCCGGGTTCCCGCCGCCCGGATTGTCCTCGGTGGTGCGCGGGATGTCTCCGGACGACAGTTGGATGTACGACGCCCCCAGGCCCCCTCCCAGGAACGGGATGGCGGCGGCGCCGTAGAGGTGTTTGATGCCGAGGTCGGCGTACAGGGCGGAGTACGAGAATGCCGCCGTGAACCCTTCGAGGCTGGCCATGCCCGCCGGGTTCCAGTACATGGCCGCCGCGCCGGTGGCGAGGCCCGTCAGGGCGCCTCCCATGGCCTGGGCGCGCGCGCCGACGCCGATGGCGAGAAAGTTCGCGCCACGCTGAGCCACACGGGTCGTGCTCGTGTTCTCGTCGGGCGTCAGGAACGTGCCGGTGCGCTGGGCGGCGAGGTCGCTGCCCGCCAGCATCACGAGCGCCGCGGCACCGATGAGTGCGATCGGTCGCATGATATCTCTCCCTCTCACTGGGCGCTGCCGCGGATGATGACGAATTTGCCAGCCTTCCGCAGCGGGGGGCTGTCCGGATTCGTCGGATCGCTGGGCGCGGTCAGCACCCAGATATAGAGCCCGGAGGCCATGTCGATGCCCTCCCGGGTGCGCAGGTTGAAGAACAGGTCGCCGGCCCCCAGCAGCTCAGCCGCGTCCCACGTGATCTGCTGCGTGAACTGGCCCGCCACCGTGTAGATCCGGAGCGTGCCCGTGGGCGGCAGGTTGGTGAAGAGGATGCGCCCGTCCGCCGCGTTATCCTGGTACGCCGAGAAGATCACGAACGGATTCGGCACGACCCGGATGAGCGAGAGCGCCGAATCGGTGATCGCCGTGATGGCGTTGCCGGTAACCGGGGCCGTCACATCGAACCCGAAGTCGGTCCCGGACAGGAACCCCAGGTAGTACTCGAAGCGGGTGATGTCCCCTTCGGAAATGGGGTTGTAGCCGGTCGCGCCCGGCGTGCCGGCCGTGAGCGGATTGCAGGACAGCCGGATCGCCGTATTGCAGCCGATAGTGGCCAGCGAGAAGGTCACGGTCGGACGGGTTACCCGCACCGGCTGGTTGCCGGAGAGGACGACGCCAGCGGCCGTGGTCGAGTCGAACGTCACGTCCTCGATGAAGACGAGGGCGTCCCCGGGAATCCACTCATCCTCCGGGACCACCACGGACGCCGTATCCAGCGCCGTGCCCAGGAGGATGCGGTTGTTGAACCGCCGGTCCCGGGCCACCCGGACTTCCCGGTCGAAGGTCACGTTCCGGATCGTGAACGGCATCCGGACCGGGATCAGGTCGGGCTGCGGGATCCCCGTCAGCGCCGCCGTGGCGGCGTCGGTGAGCCCGGTGGTGCCCACCGGCCGCGCCCGGAGCGCCGCGGTGACCTCGGCCTCCGTCGCCGTCGGGTTGGTCCGATTGATCAGGAAGCCCTGGGGCTGCCCGTAGGAGTCGCCCAACCAGGTCAGCTCGTACACACCGCCACCCGCGGCAGTCCGGACCGAGAGCGTGGGGGTGGCCTCCTGCCATTGCGGCATGAAGCCGTTGACGATGTTGCGCGGCGTGATCGTATCCGCCGGAGTGAGCCGGAGCCGCGTAATCGACGCCGGGCCGCGAACGTGCTCCTCGTCGCCGGTGTTGAAGGTGCCCGCCCGCGCGTTGTCCGCGCTGACGGTGAAGCCCGGATAGTCCACCAGTCGGAACAACGACGTCGGCGTGGTCGCATCCGGCGAGAGCACGATCGTCCCGAAGAACGGCGTGGACCCGCGGGCCACCACGAATCCGAGGGCGCTGTACGTCGTGGTCACCCGCAGCGTATCGGGCGGTCCGGCTGCGATTACCACGGCCGGCGCGCTAACACCGGTCCCCGCGAACGGGAAGGGATCGACACCGGTGCGGGTGGTCGTCGTCCTGACCAGCACGGTATCCGTGGCCAGGCCGCCTACGTCCGCCGTCACGTGGTGCTCGGTGATGACGGTCGTGCGGAACGCCGCCCCGCCGTCCACCGAATCCCGCTGAACCATGAAGGTGTTGCCGAACGTGGCCGTGTACGACCCCGCCGACACGTTCTCGGAGAAATCGATGTCGAACGGCACGGTGCCCGATGTCGGGCGCGAGGTCAGGGTGACCGACGCCGGAATCGTCCCGGCAAACCGGCTGGCCGGCACGTACACCGACACCACGTTCGGGTCGGAAGTCGAGCGGGACAGCACGTTGCGGATCGACGGGGCGAACTCCACCTCGGCCGGTCCGGTCGGGGTATTGATGAGGAACGTGGCCCCGCGGCTCTGGGCGACGATCACGTACAGATAGGACCGGCCGCCCTGCACGTCGCCGTCGGTGATCGAGCTGGGGATGCCGTCCGGGCCATCCTTCTCGAACACCTGGTAGGCTTCCCAGCCCAGGCCGAGGCTCGCCCCGACCTCGTCACTGGTCGGGTCGCCGATGCAGTCGTCATCGCTGGTGAACGAGTCGCCACCATCGCACGACTTGTAGATCTCGATGCGCTCGAGATTGTCGCGCGCCCGTTCTCCGATGCGGTCGTCGAGGCCCGGGTTGAGGGTGAGGTAAGCGTTCAGCAGGGTCCCCGGTGCCGCGTTCGTGATGTCGTTCTGCAATTTGAGCAGGAACGGGTCCGCCCAGCGGTCGGGATCGTCCGAGAAGAAGATCTGGGCTTCCGGATCGAGGCTCCCCAGCGCGTCGGTGGCCGCGAGCACCTGGGTCGAAACCACCTGGGCCCGAGGCGGCGACTCGGGGGCCAGGAAGAAGTTCATATACAGGTCGATCGTGGCGGCCACCTGCGACATGGCCCCCACCGAGTCGCGCTCGCCGATGATCGCATAGAAGAACTCGGTGGTGTCGCCCGCGCCCAGCGAGAACGGCCCCGCGGCGTGGAACCCACCCACGTTCGACGACA
>Ga0214473_10010121_pt1 | contig 11114 bp, 11 predicted proteins | sample RVTome_7_FD_203509 | JGI IMG/M metagenome (GOLD analysis project Ga0214473, IMG submission 203509) | Soil microbial communities from uranium-contaminated site in the Upper Colorado River Basin, Wyoming, United States - RVT98D197 | ecosystem: Environmental > Terrestrial > Soil > Contaminated >...
GATCTCTTCCGCGCGCCCACCGACCATCGCCTGTCGCAAACCAGCCCGCGTCCCGCTTGCGGCGAGCCGATCCTCAGCACGGGCCAATTCCCGTCACGGTGTCGGTGGCGACTTTGCCGTGGCCCTGAGGGTCCTGTCATAGTCCCCGCAGGTCGTTGAACTCGTTGAAGTGAGCGAACGGCTTTGAGGCCGGTCAAACCCTTTTGCTACCCTTCGGACATGGCGGCGGGTGCGGATCTGCGGGGCGGTGGGTTTTCGGCGCGGGATGTTGCGGTAATCCAGAAGCTCGTCGACGCGGCGCCGTGGCTGAGCCCAAAAAACTCAATTGTGGTATCCAGTTGGCGTGAGTAGCATGCGACGGACCCCAACCTATTGTGGGGGCTTCTGCGCATCCACAAGCGCCCGGCATGTGGTGCGTTCGGTGGCGACCACCTGCTGTGGGCGAGACGGAAGAAGATCTTACCGGGATGACGGGAACGGCGCCGATTGAAGCGAAAGGTGTACTCGTCGAGGTAGCGCTGCAGATGCTTGTTGCTGACCGCGCCCTGATCGGTGCCCAAGAGCCAGCGCTTCAACAAAGACGCGACCCGGTGCACCCGTGGCAGGTGACATCGGCCGGGCTGGTGCTCACGGGTAGCGAGATCAAGTCGCTGCGTGCCGGCAAGGCGCAACTCAAAGACAGCTACGGCCGCATCGACAAGGGAGAGGTGTGGCTGTTCAACGCTCATATCAGTCCGTACGAGGCAAGCAGCGCAGTTCGGGCATGAGCCGACACGCTCGCGCAAACTACTGCTCAACCGGCGCGAGATCGAGCATCTGATCGGCAAGGTGAAAGAGCGGGGTCTGACGCTCATCCCCTTGCGCATGTACTTCAAGAACGGTCGCGCCAAAGTCGAGCTCGGCCTCGGCCGCGGCAAGAAACTCTACGACAAGCGAGAGGCAACCAAAGAGCGCGAAGTCAAGCGCGTGATGGACCGGGCGATGAGGCGGTGAAGACGCATATCGCGTATCGCATATGGCGTTTCGTCAGAGGAGCCTGCTCTGCTCCGGCGATATGCGATAAGCGACGTGCGATACGCGGATCTTGCGCCTCGCCAGGGTGACAGCTAGATTTACACCAACAATCGGGGGCGATTTGGGTTCGACGGAGGTATGGGAGGCTCCGGTTGCGTGCACGGGATCCTGGGTACCGTAAAACCCCAGGGCTGCTTAAACGCAGACGAACCATTAGCACTGGCTGCCTAAGGGCAACCACGTCTGACCTGCCCGAGCCCGTAGGGTAGGATCAGGCGACGCAAATCGGGATAAGCAGCGGCGAGGGCTCGGGCGCCGCTGACGAAAATCAACGAGCTGGCCGTCGAGGATCTTGTCCGTGGGAGCCCCGCCGGCGAGAGCAAAGCACGAGGCTACGCACGTAGACACCGAGGTTGACCGCTTCCGGACGGGGGTTCAATTCCCCCCGCCTCCACTGTTAACCCTTCCGAGGACAACCGAACAGATCCAAAAACCCATTGGCAACAGTGGGTTTTTTCTTGTACAGTGTCCCGCATGATCCTATGCCTTCCGCTGTAAGCTGCCCCCAAATGTGGGGCAACTCTGGGGGCAACAGGGAGATCGCGAAAGGGAGTTGCCCCCACATGCCTCTGACCGACACCTGATGGAGTCTACCGGCACGCCAGCGGATCACAGGGCTTGGCGTTGCCGAACGGAATCTCGGCCGGTTCGCCTGCATCGCACAAGCCGTCACAATGATTTACGATCGTGCCGCCTGGCTTAAGAAACGCCCGCAGTTGCTCGACCGACGCGGGAATGTACCCGCGGATGGGGTGGGGATCGCAGCAGTTACGGACCGGGGCCAGGTTGGTAAGCGGCGGGATGAACGCATCGTGCAACGGTTTGCTGATGTCAAAAGAGCCGGTGTCGTAGATGACCAGGGCAGAAGGGAGTGGTCCAGGCTCATCGGGGATCGCGATCAGATTGCTGCGCAGCGAACCGGCCAGATTCGAGAGTCCCAAGGTGCGCGCCGCGATTTCCGTGCCCACGTTCGACACCTGCTGATCGAGCCACGCCATCGTCATCAGGATGTGCTTGGGATGGCTGCCGGACAGCGGCTGGCCGGTGATGTGCGTGGCGTAACCGGACGCCTCACCGCGGGTCCACAGCTCGTGGATTATCCCGATGGCCAGCGCCCGCTGCATGGGATCGGCGAGACCGGTGAGCGCCAGGACGGTCTCGAATTGCGAGAAATTGGTTGAGCGCTGCAGCAAAAGTGAGAAGTTGATGGCCGGCACGTCAATGTTGGCATTCACGACATCCGGTGAGAGGGCCGTGAACATCAGGCCCATGATTCCGCCCAGACTCGCACCGAAATAGAACTCCTCCTCTTGTGGCCCGGCGAAGGCGCCGCTGCCGGACGGGGTCCTGAAAGCTGCATGCGTATTGAAGACGCCGCTTTTCATCATGCGCGCCAGCACAAGAGTGTTGAGCTGCCCTTGCCGCAACCGGTCCGGCAACGCCGAAACGTCATCCAGATGGAGGGCGACGTGGCTTACGAAGCTGTTGAAGAAGCTCGGCACGCTCAGATCGGGATCGGACAGGCCGCGCCAGTCGGTCGCTCCGAAGATCAGATCGAATCCGCCCGTGTCAGCCTGATTGACAAAGCCTTGCACCATTTCGCGGCCGGTGCCGAACAGCCCGTGACCGATGACGAGCGGACGCTTGGCCTTGCCATCGGCCAGCAGGGTGCAAGGAATGGCGATCGTGAACGGGGGGTCGGTGAAACCGTTCTGGACGGGATTGCCGGCGCTGTCTAGATTCAGAAATCCTGGCGTCGCCGGCTGGGAGACCGGATCGGACGTGAGAAACAGCGGGACCTGATACGTGCCCTCGATCACGCGCCAGGTGGTCACACCCGCCTGTGAGCAATCGGACTCGATGACCTTTCCCACTGTAAATGTAGCTGCGCCCTGCGCGATCTGCGCATCCAGCCAAACCAAGGCCTGGTCGCGCATCGAGAGCATCTCGGCCGTCAAGCCGTGATCGCTTTGCACCACGAAGTCGAACGCCAGAACGAGGTCCTCTCGCGCGATACCGGCACCGGCTAGGCGGCTGAAGATGTCCTCGAATTGCTCCCGTCGGGCGGCAAGGGCTTGGATATCGGTAGGCCTGCGGTCACGCAGGGCAGCGAATGCGGGCTCGGCGACAACCGGTGTGCCGTCGGGGTGCGCCAGGTGGCGAGCCGCAACGACGTAACGATGTCCCGGCGTCAGGCTCTGTGCCGGCCGGAGAAACAAGATCTGGCGTTCGGGAGTACCGGCCGCGTGCGCATCGGGCTCGATGAAGTGGAGGATGCGGGCATTTGTATCCACATCGAGCAGCACCGTTGGGCTATCCGAATCCAAGGAACGTGCGTTGTAGGTTCGCGTCTGCGGCAGCAGCCGTGAAGCGTTGGATGCGACCGGGTCCACCCTGCCGGGGAAGTGCATAAGGATCTGCACAGTCGGGCTGAAGCCGTCGAGCACGGAATACGGCGCCGGCGAGAGCGGCGCCCCGGATTGCTTCGGCATGCCTACGGCAGGAAAGCTCACGCGCCATCCCGTGCCGCTGTCAGCCGGCACCAGAAAGCGAGATGACGGGTACGGGAGCATGCATTCGGCATTGTTCAGGATTTCGCATTCATCGGGGTTGGTTAGCGTGATCGTCTCGAACGAGACAGTGGTCTGCTGAGCGGGGGCGCCGAAACTGGCCTGCAACGTGTGCGGTCCCACCGTGACGTTCGGCAAACTAGCCTGGGCCTGGCCGTCGGTGACCGCGAATGATGAGGTGATGGTGGCCCCGTCTAGTTCCACGGCCAGGCTAGCCGGATCAGCGCCGGGAGGAAGTTGCAGCATTAATTCGAAATTCCCTGCCAGGGAGAGTTGCTGATCTACCGGCTTCAAGAAAGCCAGTGCAACCGGTGTCGGTGTAGCAGTAGCGGTTGGAGTTGTGGGCGGGGTCGGCGTTGTGGTGTCCGGGAGAGCGACCGAGCCGGAATTGTTGCAGGCATGAAGGCCAAGAGCTAGCGCAAAGAGCAGTACAAGCACTGTCCTCCTATTCCGCCGGAGTGGCGGGTTATGCGACCTGCTGCAACTTGTTCGCGAAGTCACGTCCGGAGGTAGGCGGAGGCAGCGGCTTGCCGTCCGCTTTGTAGAGCGCGATCGCTTCGTCGACGATTCGGCATAGCTCGTCGAACACCTCCCGCTCATTGTTCCCGTGGCAGCCACCGTAGATCAGCCCCGGCGAACTTCCCACGTAACACTGATCGTCTTCCGACCATTCGACAATCTTGACGTAGCGAGCGCTCTCTTTCATTTCTTCGACTCCTCGATGGCCAGCTGTACCGCCCGCACCTGGTACCGTTTTGCGTCATCGCCCGGATTGCCGGATATAGTAACTGGTTTCGCCACTCCCAGGTGGACGAAGTTCCGATGGCTGCCCTTGCCCCCACGGTTCACGAACCCGTTTCGTTCAAGGTCAGCGATGATCTCCATGATCTTTGGCGGCACCGCTCTACCGTCTCTGGCGCGGATTACGATACGCCCTTGATTTCGGACGAGCAAACGAAGCGCCATTTGTGCCCATGCCGTCCGGTGTATAACGTCTTGCTCATAAGCGGCGCGGGCGCTGCCACGTTACATGCCCAAATGTACACATCCCCCGCGGCGAACGCGTTCGCTTCATTGAGACCGGTGGTCTTGAAGCACCTCATGGGGGTCTCCAGACCTGCTCCTCACGCCGCGTTTTCTTAAGCTTTGAAAGTAAGCGGCCGCGTCAGAGGCCGGGGGCGACGGGAGCTAGCCAGTCGAAGCCTATCAGGAACCGCGTATGACTTGCACCACTGCCAGCAAGGCCAGAATCACCACGCCGGTCATGAGCAGCTGGGGCAGCCCGTAAACTGTGGCCGTCTAATCCAAGGGCAAGCTGAGCGATCGATGAACGCTGGCACCCAGCGCTCCGATGCATGCGGCCCAGCCAGCCGTTACCTCGAGGCTGAACAGCCATCGAACCGCGAGTGCAAGGGCTGCTCCGGAACAGCTCAGATTCAGTAGCTCGGTGATGGCCATGCTTGCCTCGCCTCTCCTGCTTTCAAGAGACGTACGCCGGCGCTGATTTCTTGCAGCCGCGGTTCATGCTGCGGCCGGCACAGTCAGCGGGCTGGTTGCGGAGAGGTGGCGGTATTGAGCTGATGCAACCAGGTGTTCCAGCCCCGCGGCGAACCCGCGGTCCAGAGCGGCAGCCTTGCTGAAGAGCTCCAGTGCGCCAAGCCGGCGCACGCGCGCCGCGGTCGCAGGCTCATCCAGTTGCGAGACCACCACTACCGGCGGTGGGGGGACGGGCTCGCTTTGCAGGGCCTCCAAGAAAGTGAAGCCATCCATCACCGGAATCATGAGGTCGACGAGCACGCACCACGGCCGCTGGCGGCGTAACATCGCCAAGCCTTCCAGACCGTTGCTGGCAGTGATGACTTTACAACCGGCTTGGCGGAGGCGGCAGCTGAGGATCAATCGGAAGTCGGGGTCATCATCGATCAGGAGCACGTTGCGTCTCATGGGTCTCTCCTCCACGTTGTCGTGACCCAGAGGCGTTGGGCACATTAGCCCAACTTCCACAGCTCGAGGGGTGGAGTCTAGGGTTTTCAGGCAGTTAGGTCAAAAAGTCGGCACTACATTTTGCCTGCGCGCCGGAGATCGTCCTGGGCGATGCGAATACGCTCGGGCAAGCGGAGCCCCAGTCGCTGGAGCAAGATCGCCTGGGCCTTGTCGGGGCGTACCACGCACCGCAGCCGCAGCTCACGAGCCGGCTGGGCACTGAGCGGCAGCACCACGTCGGTGCTGCGAATCCGTTCGAGCTCTTCGAGCAGGGTGCGCGGACTGTTGCCGAGGCCGGCCTGGGATTGCCACTGCTCCAAGGTCTTCCACAGCACGTAGGCCAGAAAGCACACCAGGATGTGGCTGCGCACGCGGCGCTCCTTCTGATGCCAGACCGGGCGAATGGACAGCCGAGGATGTCTTCCAACGCCGTGCGCCGATACCAGTCCTCGGCGATGTGCAGTTCGCTCGACGGCTCACACAGCCGCGCGATCACCAACACGGCCGCCAGATGTGCCCACAGCGTTCCCTGCCGACCGCGCGGCAGCAACTCGCGGCACACCCCATCGAGCCCCAGGGCTTGCCACAACACCCAGCCCAACCACACGGCGCCAAAGCTACGGTCCCGTTCGACTCGCACTTGGTCGAGCCGCACCTCGACGCTCGTGGTTACCGGGGGGGCTGCTTCAAACAGCTCGCACTGATCACCACGGCCGGTGATCGGGCGCGCCAACGCTTGCGCCTTCGCTCGCCCGGCGGCATCCAGCTCGCCCAGGTGGGCCACGGTTTCTTGGCGCACCTCCCCGCCGCGGCGCACCGAACGCACCAGCTCCCAGTAGACGTGATCCTTACCATCTTTGAATCGCGCCTTATGTCGCAGGTACAACCCACCACCTCCCAACCGGTAGCAGTTTTCCAACCGGCAGGTGGTGCTGGCAAGGGGCTAGGTCGGCACTACACGTGTGTCTGCCAAACCACTGTCAACGATTTCAAGAATTTCCCCTGCGGACTACCTCGAAATTCGTTGCCTCAGCGCGCGAGTTGTGGAAGTTGGGCTAGAACTCGCCGTTGCCCACGAACCCGTGCGCTACCAAGATCTCATCGCCGTCAAGCGACCCCGGGCTGTGCCGCCCACGCCGCCCCAAACCCGCGGGCACCCGCCGAGTCTGGATCGCCCTCCGGCGAACCGCCCCTGGAGAGCTGCCGGTCCGGACGGGTGCGGTTAAAATGGATACCCCCAAAGCCCGTTAATAGGGAGTATCCACTAAATTTTTAAATTTTCTGCTGAGGTAATTTATCCCTGCCCCGTCTTAGCAACTACGTGAGCGACATTTTATCCGTCTACAAGGCCCAGGGAAGAGGGGGAGAATACATGAGACGTCTACAGCCATTCGTCTGGGGGCATCAGGTCCGGTCCGCAGTCCGAGCGGCAGTGTTATCAGCTGCGCTGCTGCTGCCCTTGATCACGCACGCCCAATCCTATCGATTCAACATTCCTGCCCAAGACCTCGATAGCGCTCTGAGGGAGTTCGGCCTCCAGGCGGAACGCCAGGTGTTGTTCTCTCCAGAGATCGTCGCCGGGCGACGGAGCAATGCTGTGATTGGGAATTACGATCCCACCCGCGCGCTCAAGACACTCCTTGCGGGTACCAGGCTGACGTACGAAGTGACCGCATCCAACGTCCTGCTCATCAAACAGGAACTCGAGAAGAAAGACGCGCCTGGTCCAGGGGCCATCAAGAAACGAACCAAGGCCGAAGCGATTGAGGTCGAAGAAATGGTGGTCACGGCGCGACACCGGGCGGAGCTGATCACCGAGACGCCCGTGGTGATCACGGCGCTAACGGGCGAGCAGGTCGTGGAGAAGGGCATCTACTCGGCGGAGGCACTGGCGCAACTCGTGCCCAATGTTTACATCCACCCGTTTATTACGACCGATCTCATGGTCATGCGCGGCGTCGGCGCCAGCGGCGGCAACGACGGCTTCGACCCGCAGATCGGGCTGTTTATCGACGGCGTCTACTACGGCAATGGCAAGTGGGTCCACTCGGGATTCTTCGATCTCGATAACGTGCAGGTACTCAAAGGGCCGCAGGGCGTCTACTTCGGCAAGAACACCATCGCCGGCGCCATCAACATCGAGACGAAGGGCCCGGGCAAAGAACTGGAGGGCGATGTCAAGATCGGTTACGATTTCTACGCCAAAGAGCGCTATGGCGAGGCGGGAGTGTCGGTACCCATTACCGACAAAATCTCCGTCCGGGTCGCGGGCCGTGCCTCCCAGATGGATGGATGGACAAATACCTACGGCAAAGATGAACCCGGTTCCCAGGACCTGATTAGCCGTATGACCGTGGCCTACAGGCCGCTGCCGGAGCTCGATGTGACATACAAGCTGCAGTACAATAAATATAAAGATAACGGCGGGAACGCGACGCGCGTGATCACGGACTGCCCGGGCAATCCCGCCCTCGGCATCCCGCCCGGCAAGCCGGCCCCAATGCGGAACTTCAATGCGACGGGGGACGCGCCCTGCGAGCGCGGCTTTGATACCTCGTCCTATACCGGCAAGCTTTATAACGGGAAAGAATCCTTTGTGCGGGTCGAGTCATGGGCCAACACGCTCAACATGCATTACCGCACCCCAAACGTTGGCGAACTGACCTCGATCACCGGGTTCAATACAAACGACTACTGGAGCTTCGGCGAGTTCGGCACTTCGAACGCCTCTCTCCTCAACTCCAAGAATGACAAGCACTACAGGTCCTTCTCGCAGGAGGGTCGCTATCTCTCCACCTTCGATTTCCCGGTCAACTTCCTGGCAGGCATGTATTATCAATATAGCCGTTTCAATGGCGTCTACGGCGCGAATATCTACCCCATCGCCTTCCAAAAGGCCGAGTCCACGTGGAATAAGTTTAACGAGCAAAAGGGGGAGAGTCTGGCCGGGTTTGGCGAAGTGCAATGGAGGATCATCCCCTCGCTGGAGTTGGATGCCGGCGTGCGCTACACGCGGGAGACCAAGGATTCCACGGCTTTCAATGGACCCAATCCCGATCTGATTGCGTCAATCGCCGCTGGCATCCCTCCCGGGAAACGCTTCGAGGCGGACCAGACGTTTACCAACACCTCGCCGCAGGTGTCGCTCACCTGGAAACCCATGGAAGATGTGATGCTCTATACCGCCTATAGATCGGGTTTCTTGTCGGGCGGCTTCAATCATTCGAATAACCTCACGGCTACCACCCGGCAGGTAGATATGGAGTTTGGTGTCGAGAAAACCAAAGGCGGCGAAGCCGGTGCGAAGTTCTCCCTGTTCGATCGGCGCGTAAAAGTGAACGTCGCCGGCTATTACTATCGGTATGACGGCCTGCAGACGAATGTTTTCGACCCAGAGTCGGTGTCGTTTAGGATCCAGAATGCCGCCGAGACGGAGGTGACGGGTTTTGAGATCAATGGCGGTTTGATAATGGGATACGGCTTCAACTTCTACAACAGCCTCTCTTACAACCGAGCGCGCTACAAGGAGTACATCGGCCCCTGTGTGCCAACCAGGCTGGAGAGCGCCGTGCCGGGGCAGGGAGCGTGTAACGTGCTGTTGGGCGTAGATTCGAGGGGGCGTAAAGTTTGGGGTCAGGATTTCGGCGGCACGCCGACCGACCAGGCGCCGGATTGGGCTGGCCGGGTGGAGATCGATTATGCGCACGGATTCGAGACGCCCTTCGCCTGGCTTCCCGGTTCCGGTCACGTCGAGCTGAGCTCGGCTGTGGGGGCGAATTGGACTACCGAGTACCTCCTGACGGGGGCTAATACGGACGAACCGAGTCACTTCTTGATGGACGCGCGCTTATCCTTGCAGTTTGGGCCCTGGACGGCCGGTGTTCTGGGGAGAAACCTCTCGAACGAGGTCCTCTGTGTGTACGGCGGTCAGCGCACCTTGTCGTCGACCGTTCCCGCGGAAAATCAATGCACCGTTGGCCGGTCGAGAGAGGTACACCTTACGCTGGCATATAGCTTCTGACCGGGTTCCACGTGTGCCACCGCGGGTCTGGAGGGCTCGACGAGTGCTGCGCTACGGGAGTAAACTTTACACCAGTGCATCAGCGAACGATCAAGTAACTTATGCAAGAGCAAGGAGGAATCCAGTGACCCGTATCGGTGAGCTAGAGAGGAAGTATCCGACTATTCCTCGAGAAATGTTGGTCAAATATGAGGTCTGGGACAAGGGCCTCAGGTACACGACGGACCTGGACAAGGTGAGCGAGTGGATGCCGCCATCTGGTTCCTACCAGACCAAGCACGAGGACCAGACGCTACAGGAGATGGTGGCGGAACAACCGCACAGGCTGAAGGATGGCTATTTTCTCCGCCCCCGTGAGTTCACAATGCCGAGTACGCTGGGCTGTAACATCTATCTGAAGACCACGAGCCCCTATACTGTCAGGGAGATAGCCGATGGCAAATTCGCCCTCTTCGAGGGAGAGGAAAAGGTCGACGTAGACATCTATTTCCCCAAACCCAAGCCATGGGAAGGGCCAACGACGACCAGCAGGGGAACGCCAATCAAAAGGTTCATAGGCAACGATAGGAACTGTTTCTATGTATACGCCGGCCGCCACTGCGAGTATTTCCCCCTCGGGTTGCAGTGCAAGTTCTGCAATTTCAATGCGTCGCAGCAGGACGCTGGGTGCGTGGGCCTCAACCGCCCGGTGATGGAGAATGTCGACGACGTGGTAGAGGCCCTCAAGATCCGGAGCGACCAGGTCAGGCTGGTGGAAGGCCGCACGGACATGGGCGGTTTCATGGATCCCGAGGCCGAAGCGAAGGTTTTTTGTCGTTGGTTGGATAGGGCCTTCCAGGCCATGAACTACAAGCCTCACATGCATATCCATTCCCAGGCTGAGACGAGGAAGCAGTTGCAGAGGATTAAGGATGCGGGAGCCGACTCCTATACGTTCCACATGGAAGTGGGTGACCCCTTACTGTTTCCGGAGATATGCCCTGGAAAGGCCCAACATGCCCCGTACGAGGGCTGGATAGAGGCCATGGCCAATGGACTGGAGGTCTTCGGCGAGGGCAGGGTGTCGGTCAAGCTCATCGTCGGTCTCACTCTCATTCCGGAGAACGGGCACAAGACCTGGCAGGAAGCACGGGATTCCCACATCAAATTCGCGCTGTCCATGATCAAGATGGGCGTGCTGCCCATTAACGGTCCGTTGGCCTTGCCACCGGGGTCCGTGTACGGGGCTGACCCCGCCCTCCAGAAGCGGCTGCCGCCTACGGACTATATGTTCGACCTGGCGCTCGCCCAGCATGAGGCCATGACTGAGTGCGGCCTCTATGACAAGCTCGACAAGTTGGCATATTGCGGCCTGGACAACGCGCCAATGGGTCACTACGCCACAGATCTCGGTGTCTTGAGCAAATACGGAAACTATGGCAACTGGATGGCCGATACCGTTCCGGAGGAGCTCAACTGGCCCCTTC
>Ga0214473_10010122_pt1 | contig 11114 bp, 7 predicted proteins | sample RVTome_7_FD_203509 | JGI IMG/M metagenome (GOLD analysis project Ga0214473, IMG submission 203509) | Soil microbial communities from uranium-contaminated site in the Upper Colorado River Basin, Wyoming, United States - RVT98D197 | ecosystem: Environmental > Terrestrial > Soil > Contaminated >...
TCGAGCACCACGTTGCGGCCCTTGGGCCCGAGCGTGATCTTCACGGCGTTCGCGAGCATGTCCATTCCGCGCTCGAGGGCCCGCCGTGCCTCCTCGTCGTACGAGATGATCTTGGGTGCCATCCGCATACCCTCCTTGGTGAGGCCTTGTGAGGCTCCGCTTCTACGTCTCTCGGCCCGGGACTGCTAGCACTCGAAGCCGAGGAGTGCTAAGCCATCGTAGCGACGGAGCGGGGCATCTGGCAAGGCCTCGGCCGGCCTGGTCGGAGACCTGGCCCTCATGAGACCCGGCCGGAGCAGTTCCGCGACCGCTCGACCGAGACCTGGAGGTCGCCGGGATCGGCGTCGAAGGCGTCGAGGCCGGAGCCACCGTTCGCGACGTCGTTGCCCCGGACCCCGTCCTCCGTGGCCACGCAGAAGTCCTGACCCCGGCCGGCCTGGACGATGTCCGAACCGGCGTCGCCGCTCACCGCATCGCGACCGGGTCCGCCCTCGACGTCGTCGATCCCCTCGCCTCCCGAGACGAGGTCGGCCCCGCGACCGGAATCCAGCTGATCGTTCCCTCGTCCGCCGTCGATCCGGTCGTTGCCCCGGTCGCCGAAGATCACGTCGTCACCGCCGAGGCCCACGATCGCGTCGTCACCGAACAACCCACAGATGACGTCGTCCCCGGCGGTACCTCGCAGGACGTCGTTGTCGAGCGTTCCCACGATCGTGCACTCCAGGTCGGATTCGACGGACGGCACGGTCGGCGGCGGCGACGTCGCGGACGGAAGTTCGATGCTCGCGCCGGTCGTGGGCGAGGCTGCACCATCGGACGTGCACGCGGGCACCAGGACCGCAACGGATACCAGGAGCGCGGCGACCCGTACCGTTCGGCCGGCCGTCACTCTTCGGTGCCCGCCCCGGAATCGACCATCGTGTGGATCTGCTCGACCACCTCGGCGTTGGCGAGGGTGGTTACGTCTCCGAGCGCGCGGCCCTGCGCGACATCGCGGAGCAGCCGCCGCATGATCTTGCCGGAGCGGGTCTTCGGAAGGTCGTTCGTGAAGATGATCCCGTGCGGGCGGGCGATCTTGCCGATCTTCGTGGAGACGTGTTCGCGAAGTTCCTTGGCGACGTCGTCGGTGCCCTCGAACCCCGACTTCAGGGTGACGAAGGCGACGATCGCCTCGCCGACGAGGTCGTCGGGACGCGAGACGACGGCGGCCTCCGCGACCTTCAGGTTGTCGACGAGTGCGCTTTCGATCTCATAGGTCGACAGGCGGTGGCCCGCGACGTTCATCACGTCGTCGATCCGGCCGAGGAGCCAGTAGTAGCCGTCCTCGTCGCGTTTGGCGCCGTCGCCGGCGACGTAGATCTCCGGGCCGTACTTCCCGAAGTAGGTCTGCACGTACCGGTCCGGGTCGCCCCAGATCGTGCGCGCGATCGCCGGCCAGGGCCGTTTCAGCACCAGGTAGCCGCCTCCCCCGAGGCCCACGGTTCGGCCGTTCTCGTCGACCACGTCCGCCTCGATGCCTGGGAAAGGGAAGGTCGCCGACCCGGGTTTCAGCGGCGTGATCCCCGGTAGCGGCGTGATCAAGATCGCGCCGGTCTCCGTCTGCCACCAGGTGTCGACGACCGGACAGCGCTCGCCCCCGATGTGGCGCCAGTACCAGACCCACGCCTCGGGATTGATGGGCTCGCCGACGCTGCCGAGCAACCGGAGCGAGGATAGGTCGTGCTTCTCCGGGAACTCGGGGCCCCACCGCATGAAGGCTCGGATCGCCGTCGGAGCCGTGTAGAGGATCGTGGCCCCGTACTTCTCCGCGATCTGCCACAGACGGTCCTTGTCGGGCCAGTCCGGCGCTCCCTCGTAGATGATCCCCGTGGTGTGGTTCGCCAGCGGCCCGTACACGATGTAGGAGTGGCCGGTCACCCAGCCGATGTCGGCCGCGCACCAGTACACGTCGTCTTCCTGGATGTCGAAGATCATGCGGTGCGTGGCGGCGACCTGCGTGAGGTAGCCGCCCGTCGCGTGCGCGATGCCCTTCGGCTTGCCGGTCGTTCCGCTCGTGTAGAGCAGGTACAACAGGTCCTCGGCGTCCATCTCCTCCGGTTCGCACTCGGGCTGCTGATCGGCGACCAGCTCGTGGTACCACTGGTCTCGACCCGGCGTGAACGGATGGTCTCCCCCGGTACGCCGGACCGTGACGACGTGCTCGATCGATGGGCAACCCTTCACCGCATCGTCCGCATTGACCTTGAGGGGCACGACCTGGCCTCGACGATATCCGCCGTCGGCGGTGACCAGAACCTTGGCTTCTGCATCGTTGATGCGATCTCGCAGGGCCTCGGCGGAGAAGCCTCCGAACACGACCGAGTGCGGAGCTCCGATGCGCGCGCAGGCGAGCATGGCGACCGGGAGCTCGGGCACCATGCCGAGGTAGATCGCCACGCGGTCGCCCTTGCGCACCCCGAGGGCCTTCAAGGCGTTCGCGAACCGGCAGACCTCGTCGAGGAGCTCCTTGTAGGTGATCGCGCGCTCCTCGCCCGGCTCGCCCTCCCAGTGATAGGCGACCTTGTCTCCCCCGCCCGCCTCGACGTGGCGGTCGAGGCAGTTGTAAGAGACGTTGAGCGTGCCGCCCACGAACCACTTCACCCACGGAGGCGTCCACTCCATCACCCGGTCCCAACGCTTGAACCATCGGAGGCGCTCGGCCTGGTCCGCCCAGAACCCCTCGGGGTCGGCCTCGGCGCGGTCGTAGACGGATCGGTCCTGGACCAGGGCACGCGCCCGGAACGCCTCGGGTGGATCGAAGACCCGGTCCTCGGAGAGGAGCGCTGAGATGTCCTGTTGGTCCTCCGACATGGCGTTCGAGACCCCCTGGTGTACGGGCTTCCGGAGCACGCATCGTACGGCCGGCGGCCCGAACGGGGCCAGCCTGGACGAGCAGAGCGGGGAGGGCGAGGGCTACCCGGCGCGGAGTCCCCTCGAGGCGGGTACTTGCATCCGTGCCTGGGAGGGGCCAGCATCGTGCCTAGGAGGCCGCGATGGCGGCCTCGAGGCCTATCCCAGCCCCCGGAAGGGGGTCGCGGGAGGGCCGAAACGGGGGAAGGAGGCCCACGTGGCCATGTACGAGGCGTACTGCGTGAAGTGCCGAGCCAAGCGTGAGTTCGAGGGCTCGGTCGTCGAGCTCAAGAACGGTCGGAAGGCTGCTCAGGGCACGTGCCCGGTCTGCGGCACGAAGGTCATGCGCATCCTGGGCAAGAGCGCCACCTAGCAACCCGGCCCGGCCGGCCGCCCGACCCGCGGGCGGTTCGGCTCCGGCCAACTCGCCCTCGGCGAGCGCACGCCGACCGGGCTCAGCTGAGCCGGGACAGCAGCTGTTCCGCCGTGAAGACCGCCGAGCCGGCGCTCCGCTGATGCCGCTCGGCCAGACCGGCCACCGTCGTCTCCTCGAACACGCCCTGGATCGCGCGAGCGACGTCGCCCCAGAAGCCCTGGAGGCCGCAGCGCGAGTCGGCGAAACACGTGTGATCGGTGGGCTCGAGACAGAACATCGGATAGAGCTGCCCCTCGATCGCGTCCGCGATCTGGGCGACGGTGATCTCGGCCGGGTCGCGCGCGAGCCGGCACCCGCCGCCGGCGCCTCGGAAGCTCTCCACCAGGCCGGCCTTGTGCAGCGCGCCGAGCTGCTGCTCGAGGAACCGCAGCGGGATCTGCTGCGCCTGCGCGATCTCGCGCGCCGGCACGAGCCCCTCGCCCTCACGTCGGAGCGAGAGCTCGATCATCGCGCGGATGGCGTACTCGAGCTTCTGGGAGATCTTCAGCATGGGAACGAACCTCCTGGCCAGCGTAGGCACGGGGTCCAGGGGTGTCAACGACTGAGGCTCGGAGGCGGCCGACCCACGCGACGCAACGGCGGCGGGAGGCACGTGACCGGCCGCTAGACTTCGCCCCGTGCTCCCGGTCGTGCCCGCCCGATCCACCCCCCTGATCGTCGCCTCCAACCGCGGACCGGTCACGTTCGAGCGCGGGACCGACGGCACGTTCGAACCGCATCGCGGCGCCGGTGGACTCGTAACGGCGCTGATCGGCGCGCTGCAGGACGCGGGTGGGCTCTGGGTCGCCGCCGCGATGTCCGACGGCGACCGGGAGATGGCCGCCGCCTCGGACGACGGACGGATCGAGATGGGGCCCTTCGGAGGGTCCTACCGGCTCCGGTACCTCGATATCCCGCCGGACGTCTACGACGGCTACTACAACGGGATCTCGAACGGGGTCCTGTGGTTCGCCCATCACTACCTCTGGGACACGGTCCACTCGCCGGCGTTCGGCGACGAGGTGGACGAGGCCTGGGCGCAGTACGTCGAGGTGAACCGCCGGTTCGCACGGTGCCTGGCCGATGAAGGTGAACGAGCCGGAGGGGAACCCGCCTATCTCGTGCAGGACTATCAGCTGGCGCTCGTCCCCCGGTTCCTGCGCGAGCTCCGGCCGCAGTCGATGATCGCGCACTTCTCGCACACCTCGATGGCCGGTCCCACGTACTTCCGGATGCTGCCGACCGACATCCGCCAGCAACTGCTCCAGGGCATGCTCGGCGCGGACGTCCTGGGGTTCCACTCCCCGGCCTGGGCGGAGAACTTCATGCTCTCCGCCCGGCAGCTCTCCGGCACCCGGGTCGATCTCGCGCGTTCCCGGATCCACTCCGAGGGCCGGGACGTCGCCGTTCGGATCCACCCGATCTCGGTCGACGGCCGGGCGATGCGCGAGAGCGCCTCGACGACCGAGGTCCGCGACCTCCGCCGGGAGCTCAGCCGCTGGCGCGGCGATGCGCGACTCATCCTGCGGGTCGACCGGCTCGAGCTCACGAAGAACATCATCCGGGGCTTCCGCGCTTACGAGCTGCTGCTGAAGCGCGACCCGTCGTGGCGTGGACGTGTGCGGTTCCTCGCGTTGCTCTCCCCGTCACGGATGCACGTGCCCGAGTACCGGGAGTACGCGGAGGAGAGCCTGGCGGAAGCCGAGCGGATCAACGGCGAGCTCGCCGAAGGCGGATGGTCACCGATCGAGGTCCGGCTTCGCGAGGACTACCCGGGTGCGCTCGCCGCATACGGGCTCTACGACGTCCTGTTCGTGAACCCGGTGATCGACGGGATGAACCTCGTGGCGATGGAGGGGCCGTTGCTGAACCGCCATCAGGGGGTCCTCGTGCTATCGCGCAACGCGGGGGCGTTCGGGCGGCTCGGCCGCTACGCCGTGGGCGTGAACCCGTTCGACCTGGACGAGATGTGCGACGCGCTCAGAACCGCGTTGGAGATGCCGATGGACGAGCGCACGCGGCGGGCCCGAGGCCTGTCCCGGCTTGTGCTCTCCAACCCTCCCGCGCGGTGGGTCGGTTCACAGCTCGACGACCTCGTCCGCGCGCGACGGCGGGCAGAGCTTCGCTCCGCGGCGGGCTCTCAGACGAGCTGACGCAAGAACGCGACGAGCCCGGCGGGACCGTCGACCGCGACATCGGCCGCGTCCAGGAGCGCCTCCGGCGTCTCGGGACCGCGGACGGCGACCTTCACCGTCCGGACCCCCACTCCAGCCAGTCGATCGAGCGCGGCGAAGGCGTCGAGATCGGCGTGGTCGTCCCCGGCGTAGAGCACGGCCTCTAGCGCGTGCTCGCCGGCGAGCCTTTCAACGGCTCCACCTTTCAACGGACGATCGGGAGGGACGAGCTCGAGCACCATCTTGCCCTCGATGAGGCGGAGGCCGCCGCCGGTCGCAACCGGCTGCAGCGCAACGAGGAGCGCGGCGCGTGCCGCCACCGGGTCGGGAGCCTGCCGGTAGTGCACAGCGATCGACGAACCCTTGTCCTCGACCCACGCTGGAGGAACGACCGACGAGGCCGACCGCACCAGCGGCGCGACGACCGCGACGAGCTCGGGCGCCTCTGCTTCGGACTCGAGCCCGTACAAGCCGAAGTAGCGAAGGTGCGGCACGTCCAGGAGCGCGGCCACCTCCTCGGAGCGACGTCCCGTGACGATACCGACCAGTCGGTATCGCTCGGCGAGCGCGCCGAGGACCTCGCGAGCACCCTCGGCGGGACCAGCCAGCTCGGGACGAGCGACGATCTCGGAGAGCGATCCGTCGAAGTCCAGCAGGATCCCGGTGGAGGCGGCGCGCTCGCGCAGCGCCTCGAGTTCAGGCGACGAGATCGGCGTAGTCGTTGCCGAGGTAGATCGCGACCTGGACCGAACGATCGACGTCGGAGCCGGCTTGGAGCTTGGCCACCCGTACGTCCTCCAGGTCTCCGAAGAAGTCGTTCGCAAGGAACTCCGCCTCCACCTTGTCGTCGGCGGAGCGGTAGTAGATCGTCGTCACGTCGACCGTCGCAGGAGCGTCGTCGACCGGCTGAGCCTCTTCGTAGCCGTACTGGTCGATGAGCGCCGTCAGCGTGTCGCCGGCGAGACCGCTCACGCCCGCCCCGTTGAATACGGCGATCCTCGTCCCGGTGACCGTCGGGCTCGGTACCGGATCCGGCTCGGTGGTTGCGCTCGGCGACGGAGAGGGCGACTCGGAGATCACGGGGCCGCCGTCCGGAACGGCGCCGGTGCCGCCGCCCTGCGCCTCGGGGAACGCCTGATTGATCAGCAGGACGCCGCCCACCGCAAGGGCGACGATGATCGCGAACCTGAGCGTGCTCGCAGCCACGGAGAGGTAATAGCTCCTGTTCGTCGGGGGTACGTGCCGGCCCATCCTACCCGCGAGGGCCGGATCGCCCAAGCCGCTCGGCCAGGCGCGCGTGCCTGCGGGTGTCGCGGAGACGGCGAAGGCGGCGGACCAGGACCGGGTCGTAGGCGAGGGCGTCGGGCGAATCGACCGCTCGGACCAGGAGCTGGTGGTAACGGGTCGGCGTCAGGCCCCACCGCTCGCGGATCTCGCGAGCCTTCGAGCGTCCCCCTCTCGGCCGGGAGCGCTCGAAGTCGAGCAGCTCACTCGTCGGCGGGTCGGGCGGGCTGGAGACCGATCTGGAAGAGACGTCGCCGATCACACGCACGCGACCAGGGTAGCAACGTGCTCCGACGCGGCGGCGCTCAGCCGGCCAGGGCTCGGATCTGCCGCACCGCGACCGTGAGGGAAGCGAGGTCGCTGGCCTCTTCGAGGGCGAGGCCTCGCATGAACCGCCCGAGCCGCTTGGCGGCAACGCCGTTGCGGGTCATGAGCGCCTCCACGGCCTCGTCGGCCGTTCCGCCCTCGGACTGCTCGAGCGCGAGCTCGGCCAGCCGGCGGCGCGCGGTGAGCAGGTCGTCCTCGATGGCCTGCACCGCCCACCGGTGCCACCGCGCACCGGTCGGGACCTCGGCGAGACGGCCCTCGAGCCAGTCGATGAACGCGCCGTCGCCGACGAGGAAGAACGCGCGCGTGACCTCTTCGACGGACCGCCCGGTCTCGGTCGCGACGCTCACCACGTTCGGACCGTGCACCAGGAACGGCAGGATCACGTGGCGCCTCGCGAGTTCCTCGGGAACCCCCCGATCCATGAGGCTCCACGCCTCTCGCTCCCGCTGCTGGCACCACGACTCCGGCGCGGCGGCCGAGACCGCTTCGGCGTAGCGACGGAAAAGCGCCTGGTGCGCCTGGATCGCCCGGCCGAGCTGGCCGGGCGCGTTCTGCAGGTACCAGCGAGCGGTCACCTCGACCAGCCGGTCAACGGCAGCCATCAGCTCGTCCAGCAAGGCGGGCGTGAGCGACCCGACGAGGGACTCGATCGCATCCCACCGCGCGACGGCGCCGGTGACATCGCGCGCGATCCGGTAGGCCCGGACGACGTCTCCGGCCTCGGCGCCCGTTTCGGACACGAGACGGGAAACGAAGGTGATCCCCTGGGAGTTGACGACGTCGTTCGCGACGATCGTCGCGATGAGCTCGCGGCGCAGTGGGTGCTCGGGCAAGAGGTCGCCGAACCGTTCCACAACCTCCTTCGGGAAGTACGCCCGAAGGTCTTGCTCTAGGTACTTCGAGTCCGGAAGCGCCGACCCGAGCAGCGCGCTGGTCAAGCTCATCTTCGCGTACGCGAGGAGGACGGCGAGCTCGGGGCGCGCCATGCCGCGACCCGCGCGACGGCGCTCGGCCATCTCCTCGCCCGACGGGAGTCCCTCGAGCCCTCGATCCACGAGCCCCTGCGCCTCCAGCGACTGCATCAGGTCCTCGTGGGCCTCCATGCGGTGAGGCGACTGCTCGCTCTCCTGAGACAGGATCTGCGCCTGCAGGAAGTTGTCGTAGAGGACGTGACGGACGACGTCCTGCTCGACCTGTTGCAGCAGGACGTTCCGCTCCGCGAGCGCGAGCTGGCCGCGTTGCACCGCAAGGCCGAGCAAGATCTTCAGGTTCACCTCGTGGTCGGAGCAGTCCACCCCGCCGGAGTTGTCGATGAAGTCGGTGTTGATCCGGCCACCGCCCAGCGCGTACTCCACCCGTCCACGCTGCGTGAAGCCGAGGTTGCCTCCCTCGGCCACCATGCGAGCCCGCAACTCGTTGCCGTTCACGCGGAGGGTGTCGTTGACCCGGTCGCCGGCGTCCGCGTTCGTCTCGGTGGAGGCCTTGACGTAGGTCCCGATGCCGCCGTTGTAGAGCAGGTCGACCGGCGCTCGCAGGATCGCCGAGATCAACCCGTCGGGCGTGAGCTCCTCCGCCTCGATCCCGAGCGCCAACCGCGCCTCGGGCGAGATGGGGATCGACTTGGCGGTGCGCGGCCAGACGCCGCCTCCGGGCGAGATCTTCGACCGGTCGTAGTCGTCCCAGCTGGAGCCGGCCAGCTCGAACAGCCGACGCCGCTCGGCGTACCCGGTCGCGGGGCTCGGTGCCGGGTCGACGAGCATGTGCCGATGATCGAACGCGGCGACGAGACAGATCTGCTCGGACTGCAGCATCCCGTTGCCGAAGACGTCTCCCGACATGTCGCCGATGCCCACGACGGTGAATGGCTCGTTCGTGACGTCGGTGCCGATCTCGCGGAAGTGTCGCTTCACGGATTCCCAGACGCCGCGCGCCGTGATCGCCAGCTTCTTGTGGTCGTAGCCGGCCGAGCCTCCCGACGCGAACGCGTCTCCGAGCCAGAACCCGTGCTCGGCGGCGACCGCGTTCGCCGTGTCGGAGTACGAGGCGGTTCCCTTGTCGGCCGCGACGACGAGGTACGGATCGTCCTCGTCGTGCACGACCACTTGCTCGGGGTGCACGACGCGACCCTCGTGCAGGTTGTCCGTGACGTCGAGCATCCCGTGCATGAACGTGACGTACGCCCGCGTCACCTCTTCCTTCAACGCCTTCGGATCGGCGATCTGGCGCTTCAACACGAAGCCGCCCTTCGAGCCGGTCGGGACGATCACGGCGTTCTTGACCATCTGGGCTTTCATCAGGCCGAGGACCTCGGTGCGGTAGTCCTGACGCCGGTCGGACCACCGGATCCCGCCGCGGGCGACCCTGCCGCCGCGCAGGTGCACCGCCTCCATCTCGGCCGAGTAGACGAAGATCTCGTACAACGGGGTCGGCCTCGGCATCTCGGGCACGGCGGCCGAGCGGAACTTGAAGGACAGCGAGGTGCGGCCGGACCTGTAGGCGTTCGTGCGGACAGTCGCGTCGATCACGCCGAGCGCGTTGCGAAGGATCCGGTCCTGCTCGAGGGACTTCACGGCGTCGAGATCTGCGAGGATCTGGGAACGGATGGCGTCCAGCACCTCGGGATCGCGTGGGCCGGAGGGGTCGAACTTCGTCTCGAACAGGTGGATCAGCGCCGCCGCGATATGCGGGTGCGCCGCGAACGCGTCGTTCTTGTACTCGACCGGGAAGCTGGCGTTCACCCGATGGTGGTACTTCCGGTACGCCCGCAGGATCTGGACCTGCCGCCAGTCGAGGCCGGCCGTCACGACGAGCCGGTTCAGGGAGTCGGACTCGCTCTCCCCCTTCCAGACCGCGACGATGGAGTCGGCGATCCTTCCTCCGATCTCCTCCACGTCGAGCGGTCGCTGGTCCGCCCACAGGACGCCGAAGTCGTGCAGGTGGCGGCCGTCGTCGCCGAGCAGGGTCGTCGGCCACTCCTCGACGACGCGGAGTCCGAGCGACTCGAGCGTGGGGACGAAGTCCGACAGCTGGATCTTGCCGCCGACCTTGTAGAGCCGGACGCGCGTGAGCGTCTCTCCATCCTGGGTCTGGTTCGCCAGGCCGACGACGAAGGCATTGTCGCCGCGCTCGAGCTCCTCGAAGCGAAGGATGTCCTCGGCCGCCAGGTCCACGCTCGTCGAGGTCTTGTAGTAGTCGGGGAAGCGATAGGCCCAACGGTCGAACAGGACATGCGCGCCGGTGTCGCCGTGGAACTCGACGAGGCGCTCGAGCAGCCGGTCATCCCAGGTCCGCGCGATCTCGACCACCTCTCGCTCGAGCTCGCTGAACGGCACGTCGGGGATCTGGCCGATCGCGACGTGCACGGCGTAATGCAGCTGCGCGAGCCCGCTCTCCCCGAACCGGAGATTCTCGTCGATCGAGGACCCCTTGAAGCGGCGAACGAACAGCTCGCGCAGTCGCTGACCGACCTCGGGGTTGTAGCGATCGCGGGGAAGGGCCACGAGCAGCGAGACGCTCCGGCCGTAGAGGTCTCGGCGCACGAATAGGCGCACGTGCTGCTGCTCCTGCAGGTGGAGCAGACCCATCACCTGCTTGCGGAGCTCCTGGGTCGAGGCGGCGAACAGCTCGTCCTTGGGGAAGCTCTCGAAGATCGAGACGACGGCCTTGTGGTCGTGCGATCCCTCGAACAGGTCTTCGGCCTCGACGATCTGGCGGAACTTGCGATTGAGCAGCGGGGTCTTGCTTGCCGGCTCCATGTAGGCCTTCGAGGTGAACAGGCCGACCATCCGCGCCTCGCCGACGATCCGTCCGTCCGGTGAGACCCGCCGCACGCCGATGTAGTCCATCCTCGCCCGGCGGTGCACGGTCGAGGGCCGGTTCGTCTTCGAGTAGATCAGGAGGTCACCGCCCTCGATCCGGCCCCGGAGGTTCGGCTCGATCGTGGACAGCAGCACGGGCTCTTCGTACGCGGACCATCCGCCCTTCGAAAGGATGCCGAGTGCGCTGCCCTGCGCGGTCGCGAG
>Ga0214473_10010123_pt1 | contig 11114 bp, 19 predicted proteins | sample RVTome_7_FD_203509 | JGI IMG/M metagenome (GOLD analysis project Ga0214473, IMG submission 203509) | Soil microbial communities from uranium-contaminated site in the Upper Colorado River Basin, Wyoming, United States - RVT98D197 | ecosystem: Environmental > Terrestrial > Soil > Contaminated >...
GGCCGGACGACCCATGCTACCTGCGGTTTCGCGGAGGCGTCAAAGGCCGGTGGGGTCGATAGACGGAGGACCCGAAATCCAACGAGCCCCTGGAGGAGGCCGCTGCCGACGTCCCTCTGGTGTGCCCACCGGACAAGGGTGGGAGTTCCTGAGGAGAGGAGGATTCCCAGGCCGAAGCCCGGGCCCCAGCGAGGGGACCGGGCTTCTCGGCCTGTCGGATCGGTCAGCTCACGAGGATATGATCGTTGTCGATCCAGCTCTCGATCGTTCCGGCCGTCACGAAGCGCGTTTCCCCGGTGGCGAGATCGTAGACGTACGTGCCGAAGCCATCCTCGTCTGTGCTACCGACGAAGGCGATCTGCGTGCTGTCGGGCGACCATCTCTGATACCCGTCGTCGCCGTTCAATCGAGCGATGACGCGCCGCCCCGATCCGTCGCTCTTCGCGAGGATCAATCGCACCAGGGGATCGGGCTTCAACCAGGAGTTGAACGCGATCCAAGCGCCGTCGGGCGACAGCGCGGGAACGCTCCCATCGGCCACGATCAGCCTCGTCTGTCCCGTCGTGAGATCGAGGGAAAGGGCCGAGTAGTGAGAGATCGAGGGGTCGAGGGTCGAGAAGACGATCGATCCTCCATCCGGCGCCCAGCCCCCCGGGTCGACCGCGCCCTGTGGTTCCTGGGTGACCATGGTCGATTCACCGTCTGAGACGCGAACGACGAACATCTGGCTGTTGTCCGATGTGTCCCGTACGTACGCGATCATCGAGCCGTCGGGGGACCAGATGGGGCCGGTTGGGTCAACGCCCCCCTCTCCGTGGGTAAGCTGCCTGGCGTTCGAGCCGTCGGCATCCATCACGAACACCTGAGCGTTCCCGTCCTCATCCAGGTCGGTGTAGGTAACCATCGACCCGTCGAGCGTGACGTCGAACTCCGACGCACCGACGGGAGCCGTGAACGGCGTTTCGGTCCCGGAGCCCACGTCGATGATCGACAGCGTCTGCTCCGCTCCGTCTGGCTCGGCGGCGACCGACGGGGCCGGTGTACCGCGATCCTCACCCGCCACGAGGGCCGCAACGATCGCGACCGCCGCGATGCACCCGACGACCGCGAATACTCCTAGCCTTCGGTTCCGAGCAGCCTTGCGCTGCTTGTGGAGCTGTCGGTCCATGGCGCCCGGATGCTGGTGAACCTTCTGCGTCGACATGCGGAACACCTCCTGCAAGTCAGGCATCCCGCGCTCCTTCCGTTCTCAAGGCTCGTCGGCCCTGTGTGGCAAGGGCCCGAACCGTCGACGGCCGGACGCGCAAGATGCGTGCCGCCTGCTCGGATGAGTACCCGAGTAGGTCCACGAGCAGGAGCGCAGCCCGCTGTCTCGGCGTGATCCTCAAGAGGAGCTGGCGAACATCTGCTCGCATCTCCGCCTCGAGGAACGCATCCGAGGACTCCGTCATCGGGGTGAGGTTGCGGATCGCGGTCGCCGCTCGGCGCCGTCGCATCCGGAACCCGTTCAACGCCACGCGGAAGAGATAGCCGGTGGGGTCGTCGATCCGATCGATGTCATCCCACCGCTCCCACAGGCGCAGGAACGCGTCCTGCGTGAGCTCCTCCGCGTCGTCTCGGTTCCCGGTGACGAAGTAGAGGGCCTTGAACAGGCGCTCGCGTTCCTCCTCGAAGAACGTGTCGAAACGGGCCCCTGTCTCGACGAGTTCAGCGGGAACGCTCACGACCACTTCCTCTGCTCGCACGTCACATGGATGCGCTAGAGCGATGTTCTGCTGAGACGCCGCTGAGAAAAAGCCTTCGGATATGGGATATGGAGGGTCCAGGCGCCCGCCAACGATCACCCTTTCCGGCCGTACCGCACACGCTCGAGCGTGAGGCCGTGGGGCGGTGCGATCTGGGCGGCACGGCTCCGATCGCCTGAGGCGAGCACTGCAGGTACCTCTTCCGCGTCCCGCGCCCCCTCGCCGACGGCGACGAGCGTCCCGACGAGGCTCCGCACCATCTGGTGCGCGAACGCGTTCGCCCGCGCGAACACGTCGATCCGGTCCCCGTCGCGCGAGAGGGACAGCCGTTCCAACCGCCGCACGTTGCCGGATCCTCCGGGGACGTTGCGGCAGAACGCGGAGAAGTCGTGCTCGCCCACGAGGTGCCGAGCGGCCGAGCGCATCGCCGGGAGCGAGACCTGGGCCGGGCGGTGCCAGACGAAACGCGCGTCGAACGGGTCCGGCCATGGCCCCACGTCGATCCGGTACCGGTACTCGCGCGCCGTGGCCGAGTACCTCGCGTCGAAGTCGTCCGGGACCGAGCGGGCGTCGGCGACGACGACCTCGGGGGCGAGCAACGAGTTCAGCGAGCGGTGAAGCCGCACGAGGTCGAGCGCGCCGTCCCACGGGAACGACGCCACCTGCCCTCGCGCGTGCACGCCGGCGTCGGTCCGGCCGGCTACCGAGAGCTGGGGCGCCGAGCCGAGGAACCGAGAGAGGGCGTCCCCCAGGACGCCCTCCACGGTCCGCTGACCCTTCTGCCGTGCCCAGCCGCGGAAGCCGGTCCCGTCATACGCGATCGTGAGCCGGACGACGGGCACGGCGCCCGGCCGCTACTCGGCGGACTCGATGAGCTCGATCAGCGCCATCGGTGCCGCGTCGCCCTTACGCGGGCCGAGCTTGAGGATCCGCGTGTAGCCACCGCTGCGCTCGGCGTAACGCGGCCCGATCTCGCTGAACAGCTTGTGCACCACGTCGCGATCCGGGATCTGCTTCAGCACCTCCCGGCGCGCCGCCACGTCGCCCTTCTTGGCGAACGTGATGAGCTTCTCGGCCACGGGGCGGACGGCCTTGGCCTTCGCCTCGGTCGTGTTGATCCGCTCGTGGACGAACAGCTGCGCGGCAAGGCCGTTCAGCAGGAGCCGCTGGTGCGCGGGTCCCGAGCCCAGGCGCGGGCCCTTCTTGGGCTTGGGCATCCCTACTCCTCCCGCAGGGACAGGCCGTACTCCTCGAGCTTGGCCTTGACCTCGTCGATCGACTTCTGCCCGAAGTTGCGGATGTCCATCAGCTCGGCCTCGGACTTCTCGACGAGGTCCCCGACCGTGTTGATCCCCTCGCGCTTCAGACAGTTGTACGACCGCACCGACAGGTTCAGCTCCTCGACCGTGATCCCGTAGTCCGACGGCTGCGAGTCGTCCTCGGCGGGGCCGACCTGCATCGACTGCGCCTCGGCGAGATCGCTCACTAGTTGCACGAGCTCGGACAGCGTGCCGCCGGCCGAGGCGACCGCCTCACGCGGCGTGATGGATCCATCGGTCTCGACGTCGATGATGAGCCGGTCGCGGTCGGTCATCTGCTCGACCCGGGTGTTCTCCACCGCGTAGGACACGCGGCGTACCGGCGAGAAGATCGAGTCGACCGGGATCACGCCGATCGGGTCACGTGGCTTCTTGTTCTTGTCGGCCATGCGATAGCCGACGCCCCGCTCGACGGTCATCTCCATCTCGAGGGACCCGCCCTTGCCGATCGTTGCGATGTGCAGGTCCGAGTTCAGGATCTCGACACCGGCCGGAGGCGCGACGTCTCCCGCCGTGACCTCGCCCGGGCCCTTCGCCTTGAGGTACACGGTGACGGGCTCGTCCACCTCGCTGCGGATCACGAGGCCCTTCAGGTTCAAGATCACGTCGGTGACGTCCTCGGTCACCTTCGGGATCGTCGAGAACTCGTGCAGCACGCCCTCGATCCGGACGGAGCTGATCGCGGCGCCCGGGATCGACGAGAGCAGCGTGCGGCGGAGCGAGTTCCCGATCGTGTAGCCGAATCCCGGCTCCAGCGGCTCGATGACGAACTTCGAGCGAGTCTGAGAGACGGGCTCTTCCTGGATCTGCGGTCGTGCGACGACGAACATCCTTGCTACCTCCTCCGGCGGGGGATCATCCATTCCTCCCCACCTCGTGATGCTCCCCGCGGTCGACTCCGCGGGTCCGAACCCGGCGCGCGCTAGACGCGCCGGCGCTTCTTCGGCCGGACCCCGTTGTGAGGCACCGGCGTCACGTCCTGGATGCCTGCGACCTCGAGGCCGGTCGCCGCGAGCGAACGGATCGCGGTCTCACGACCCGAGCCCGGACCCTTCACGAACACCTCGACCCGCTGCATGCCGTGCTCCTGAGCCTTCCGCGCCGCGGACTCGGCGGCGAGCTGCGCGGCGAAGGGGGTGGACTTGCGGGAGCCCTTGAACCCCACGTTGCCGGCGCTCGCCCAACTGATCGTATTGCCCTGCAGGTCGGTGATCGTGACGATCGTGTTGTTGAACGTCGACTTGATGTGCGCCTGCCCGTGGACGACGTTCTTCTTCTCGCGTCGCTTGGTCTTCTTCGCTTTCGGCTTCGCCATGTGTTGAGCCCCTTACTTCTTCGTGGCCTTCTTCTTGCCCGCCACGGTCTTGCGGGGGCCCTTGCGGGTCCGCGCGTTCGTGTGCGTCCGCTGGCCGCGGACCGGGAGGCTCCGGCGGTGCCGGATCCCCTGGTAGCTGCCGATCTCGATCTTCCGCTTGATGTCCTGGGCCACCTCGCGGCGGAGGTCACCCTCGACCTTCAGGGCGCGGTCGATGAACTCGCGGATCCGGGAGACCTCGTCCTCGGAGAGGTCCCGGACCTTCGTTCCGCCTTCCACGCCGGCGCCCTCGACGATCTGATACGCCCGGGTCGGGCCGATGCCGTAGATGTAGCGGAGCGCGATGTCCACCCGCTTGTCGCGGGGAAGGTCGACGCCTGCGATACGAGCCACGCGGTCCCCTCCTCGTCCTAGCCCTGGCGCTGCTTGTGCCGGGGGTTCGTGCAGATCACGCGGATCACGCCGCGCCGGCGGATGACCTTGCAGCGGTCGCACATCTTCTTCACCGACGGACGGACCTTCATCTCATCACCCTACTTGTAGCGGTACACGATCCTGCCGCGCGTCAGATCGTACGGCGACAGCTCCACCAGCACCCGGTCCCCGGGGAGGATCCGGATGTAGTGCATCCGCATCTTCCCGGAGATGTGCGCCAACACGCTGCTCTTGTACGGTTCGTCGAGTTGCACTCGGAACATGGCGTTCGGGAGCGGCTCGGTGACCGTTCCTTCGACCTCGATCGCGTCCTTCTTCGGCAAGCTCCGCGTGTTCCTCGATCTTCTAAGGCATGCCGTCCCGCCCTACGGGCGAGGCGGAACCACCTCCGGACGGAGGCGGCCTGTCAGTATAGGGGACGAGCGTCTTGGGCGTCACGACCAGCGGAAACAGGCTCCGGAGGTGGCCGCCGGATCCGGGCCTGCTTCCACCGCGGACCATCAAGACCTTGACGCAACAAGGCCTGGCTTGGAACGGTCAAGTATCGACGGTTAGCTGCGGGAGGTCCGAAGCTCAGCCCAGGGGCTCAGCCCTCGACGCGGCAAGCGGGTCAGCCGCGGCCCGTGAGGACCTCGCGCCCGTCCTCGGTGACCGCGATCGTGTGCTCGAAATGGGCCGAGAGGGACCCGTCCTCGGTCACCACGGTCCAGTCGTCGGCGAGCACCCGCGTCTCCCACCCGCCGATGTTGACCATCGGCTCGACGGCCACGACCAGCCCGGGCTTGATCAGCGGGCCGCGCCCCGGTTCGCCGTAGTTCGGGATCTGTGGGTCCTCGTGGAGGCTCCGCCCGATCCCGTGTCCCACGTACTCGCGCACGACGGAGAAGCCGGCGCCCTCGGCGACCTGCTGCACCGCGGCTCCGACGTCGGACAGCCGCGCGCCGGGCGCGATCTGCGAGATCCCGGCCTCGAGGGCCTCCTCCGTTACCCGCACGAGCTTCTCCGCCTCGGCCGACGGCGGGTCCCCGACGAACATCGTGAGAGCCGAGTCCGCGTGGAACCCCTCCCAGATCGCGCCGAAGTCCAGGGACAGGATGTCGCCCTCGGCGAGCAGGCGCTTCGGCGAGGGGATGCCGTGGACCACCTCCTCGTTGATCGAGGCGCAGATCGAGGCGGGATAGCCCTTGTAGCCCTTGAAGGACGGGGTCGCGCCCTGTTCGTCGATGTATGCCTCGGCCACGGCGTCAAGGTCCGCCGTCGCGATGCCCGGGCGCACGGCCGCGACGACGCGATCGATCATGCCGGCCACGAGCCGGCCGGCCTTGCGCATCTTGGCGATCTCCTCGGCCGACTTGTAGATGATCATCCGTAGTCCTCCGTCAGGTCCGCGATGGCCTCGATCGTGCGGTCCGCGACGACCTCCTCGGGCGCTTCGGCGTCGATGTCCCGCAGCAGGCCGCGTTCCCAGAAGTACAGGACCAGCGGCTTGGTCTCCCGATGGTAGATCTCCAGGCGCTTGCGGATCGTGGCCTCGTCGTCGTCCGATCGGCTCTCGAGCGCGTGGCCGCAGACGTCGCAGATGCCGGCGACGCGCGGTGGCTTGAACTCCCGGTTGTAGGTCCGCCTGCAGTTCGGACAGACGATCCGGGCCATCAGCCGCTTCACCGCGAGCTCGTCGGGGATCTTGAAGTTCAACACGGCGGACAGGGGTCGACCGGCGGCGGCCAGTGCCCGCTCGAGCGCCTGGGCTTGCGGAACGGTGCGCGGGAAGCCGTCGAGGATGAACCCCTCATGGGCGTCGGGCTCCTCGAGCCGGGCGAGCACCATCTTCGTCGTGACGTCGTCGGGCACGTAGTCCCCCCGGTCGACGAACTCCTTGGCCTGCAAGCCGAGCGGGGTCTCCTTCGCGATCTGATCCCGGAAGGTGTCGCCCGTCGCGATCACGGGGAGACCATAGCGCTCGGCGAGGTGTCGACCCTGGGTCCCCTTGCCCGCACCAGGAGGCCCGAGGAGGATGATGCGCACCGGGTTACCTCAGGAAGCCCTCGTAGTGACGCATGAGCAGCTGCGACTCGAGCTGCTTCATGGTCTCGAGCGCGACACCCACCGTGATCAGCAGCGAGGTGCCGCCGAACGGGAACTGCTGCACGGGAAGGAAGAACGCGAAGAAGATCGCCGGCAGCAGCGCGACGGCCGCGAGGAACAGCGACCCTGGCAGCGTGATCCGCGTCAGCACGAAGCTCAGGTAGTCGGCCGTCGGCGGTCCGGGGCGGATCCCCGGTACGAACCCCCCGTACTTGCGAAGGTTGTCCGCGGTGTCCACCGGGTTGAACGCGATCGCCGTGTAGAAGTACGCGAAGAACACCACGAGCAGGCCGTAGATCGCCATGTAGGCGATGCTCCGCTGGTTGGTGATGTAGTTGTTCACGACGTTCTGGAACCAGGCCGCGTGGTACACGCTGGCGAGGAGCGTCGGGAAGTAGAGCAACGAGCTGGCGAAGATGATCGGGATCACGCCGGACTGGTTCACCTTCAGCGGGATGTACGTGCTGCCGCCCGCCGTCATGCGGCGGCCCACCACGCGTTTCGCGTACTGGACGGGGATCCGCCGCTGACCCTGCTCGATGAAGATCACGGCCACGATGATCGCGAGCCCGATCACCAGGATCGTGATGAACTTCGCCATCCCGCCCGTGAGCAGGATCGCGCGACCGTCCTGGGGTAGCCGCGAGATCACGCTCGCGAAGATCAGGATGGACATGCCGTTGCCGATCCCGCGCTGCGTGATCAGCTCGCCCAGCCACATGATCATCGCCGTGCCGGCGGTCATGACGAGCACGATGAGCGAGATGTTGGCCGCGGTGAACTCGCCCGCGGGGAAGATGTCGACGCCGAGACCGCTCGCCGAGTCGGTCGAGTGGAACAGGAAGACCAACCCGGTCGACTGCAGGAGCGCGAGCACCACGGTGACGTAGCGGGTCCACTGGTTGATCTTCTTGGTCCCCTGCTCGCCCTCCTTCTGCCACTGCTCGAGCTTGGGGATCACGACCGTCAGCAGCTGCATGATGATGGACGACGTGATGTACGGCATGATCCCGAGGCCGAAGACGGCCATCCGCGTGAGCGCCCCGCCCGAGAACAGGTCGATGAAGCTCAGGAACCCGGTCTGACCCTGCTGCTCCAGCGCGTTCTGCAGGATGTTGATGTCCACCACCGGAACCGGCACGTGCGAGCCGAGCCGGTACACGGCGATGACGAACAACGTGAACAGGATCTTGTTCCGAAGGTCCGGGACCTTGAACGAGTTGACGAAGGCTCGGAGCACGAGACCCTCATCCTACCCTTCGGTGGAGATGATCTCGGTCGTGCCTCCGGCGCCCTCGATCTTGGTCTTCGCCGCCTCGGAGAACGCGTGAGCGCGGACCGTGAGCGCCTTGTCGATCTCGCCGCGCGCGAGGACCTTCACGGGCCGGCCCCTGCGGACGAGACCGTGCGCGAACAGCGCGTCCGGATCCACGGTCTTGTCGAAGTACTTCGCGAGGGTCTCGACGTTGACGACCGCGAACTCGCGCCGGTTCGGGTTCTTGAAGCCCTTCAGCTTGGGCACGCGGCGCTGGAGCGGCATCTGGCCACCCTCGAAGCCGGGCCTCGGGTTGTGCTTGGCCAGGTAGCCCTTCGTGCCCCGGCCCGCGGTCTTCCCGCGAACGCCGGCGCGGCCGCGCCCGACGCGCTTGCGGTCCTTCTTCGCGCCCGCTGCAGGCTTGAGATGGTGGAGCTTCACGGCTTCTTCCTCCCCCGGCCGCCCGCGGCTTTGGCTTCGCCGTCGGCGACCTCTTCCACCCGGACCAGGTGACCGACCTTCGCGATCATCCCCCGGATCTCGGGGCGATCCTCCTTCACGACGGAGTCGTTGATGCGGTGCAGCCCGAGTCGGCGGATGGTGCTCTTCTGGTCCTTCGGGTGATGGATCCCGCTTCGGACCTGCGTGACCTTGAGCTTCATCGACGCCCACCGCCCCGCGGCTCCGGCGACGCGCCCGCCTGGTCCCCGTAGACCTCCTCGAGCTTGGCCGCCCGGGTCGCCGAGAGGCGATCCTGGGCCGCGTTGACGGCGTCGAGCATCGGCTTGGGCGCCACGTCGCGAACGTCGCGACCGCGCAGCCGCGCGACCTCGTGCGGTCGCTTCAACGACTTCAGGCCGGCCATCGCCGCCTTCACGATGTTGATCTGGTTCGAGGACCCCATCGACTTGGAAAGGATGTCCTTGATGCCGGCGCATTCGACGAGCGCGCGCACCGGACCGCCGGCGATGACGCCAGTACCGGGCGCGGCGGGCTTGAGCAAGACGACGCCGGCGCCGTCCACGCCCGTCACCTGGTGCGGGATCGTGGTCCCCATCATCGGGACCTCGAACATCTTGCGCTTGGCCTCCTCGACGCCCTTCGCGATCGCCGCGGGGACCTCCTTGGCCTTGCCGTAGCCGAGGCCGACTCGGCCGGCTCCGTCGCCGACCACGACGAGCGCGGCGAACGAGAAGCGCCGGCCGCCCTTGACGACCTTCGCCACGCGGTTGATGTTGATCACCCGCTCCTCGTAGATGCTCTTCTCGCCTTGGTTGTCGTAGCGGCGCATCAGATCTGCAGTCCCTTCTCTCTGGCTCCCTCGGCGAGCGCGGCCACCCGGCCGTGGAACAACCGGCCGCCGCGGTCGAGCACGGCCCGGGCCACGCCGGCCGCCTTCGCGCGCTCGGCCAGGAGCCCGCCCACCGCCTTCGCAGGCTCGACCTTGCCCTCGCCGCCCGCCTTCACCTCGCGGTCGGAGGCGGCGACCAGCGTGCGCGCGGCATCGTCGTCGATGAGTTGCGCGTAGATGTGCCGGTTGGACCGGTACACGGCCAGGCGCGGCCGCTCCGCCGTCCCGGAGATCTTCCTCCGGACCCGGACGTGTCGGCGCACGCGCGCCTGGCGCTTGGTCTTCGCGTCCATCACGCGGCTCCCGTCTTGGCTGCCTTGCCCGCCTTCTTGCGGACGTACTCGCCCTCGTACCGGATGCCCTTGCCCTTGTAGGGCTCGGGCTTGCGGATCTTGCGGATGTTCGCGGCCACCTCGCCGACCAGCTGCTTGTCGTTGCCGCGCACCACGATGGAGGTGCCCGTCGGGGTCTCGAACTCGATCCCCTCGGGTGCCGTCACGGTCACCGGGTGGGAGAAGCCGACCTGGACCTCGAGGTCGTTGCCCTTCATCGCGGCGCGGTACCCGACGCCGACGACCGCCAGACGCTTCTCGTAGCCGTTCGTCACGCCCTGGACCATGTTCGCGATGAGCGAGCGCGTCAGTCCGTGGAGGCTGCGGTGGAACCCCTCGTCGCTCGGCCGCTCGACCCGGATCGTCCCGTCCTCCTGGACGATCTTCATCTCGGTGTGCAGGCGCTGGCTGAGGGTCCCGCGAGGACCCTTCACGGTCACGACCGCGTCGTCGCCGACCGTGACGTCGACGCCGCTCGGGATCTCGATCGGTTGTCTTCCGATCCGGCTCATCTTCTCCCCAGCCTCTTCCTTGTCCTTGTCGTTCTTCGCTTACCAGACGTGCGCGAGGACCTCGCCGCCGATGCCCCTGCGGGAGGCGTCGCGGTCGGTCATCACCCCGTGGGACGTCGACACGATCGAGATCCCCAGCCCGCCCAGCACGCGCGGCAGATCGTCACGGCCGACGTAGATCCGGCGGCCCGGCGTGCTGATGCGCTTGAGCCCGGTGATCGTCCGCTCGCGCTTGGGCCCGTACTTGAGGTTCACGCGGAACGCGCGCTCGATGCCTTCACCCTCGGGAGCGAACGCGCCGACGAACCCTTCGGTCGACAAGATCTTCAGCACGGCCTCGTTCATCTTCGAGTACGGAACGAGGAGGTCGTCTTTGTACGCGAGGTTCGCGTTGCGGATCCTCGTGAGCAGGTCTCCGGTCGGGTCGGTGACGTTGGTCGAGAGCCTCACCATGACGCCTTCGTCACCCCCGGCAGCTCCCCGAGGTGGGCGAGCTCGCGGAAGCAGATGCGGCAGAGCATGAAACGGCGGTACACGGCCCTCGAACGGCCGCACCGCTTGCAGCGCGTGTACTCGCGCACCTTGAACTTGCCCTGCCGCTGCTGCTTGTTCACCAGTGCTTTCTTCGCCATCCGTCCTTCTCCGTCCTTGGCTCCGTCCTTGGCTCCGTCCTTGGCTCCGTCCTTGGCTCCGTCCTTGGCTCCGTCTTTGGCTCCGCCTTAGGTCTCCGTCGTCGTCACGAGGCCTGGATCACCGGGATGCCCT
>Ga0214473_10010124_pt1 | contig 11112 bp, 10 predicted proteins | sample RVTome_7_FD_203509 | JGI IMG/M metagenome (GOLD analysis project Ga0214473, IMG submission 203509) | Soil microbial communities from uranium-contaminated site in the Upper Colorado River Basin, Wyoming, United States - RVT98D197 | ecosystem: Environmental > Terrestrial > Soil > Contaminated >...
TAATTCTTTCGGTTGGCGGGGGAACGAGTCCCGGGATGCCCCGTGAAAATATTTTGGCCATGCAAAAAGCATTAGATGATTTCAATTCCAAGCGATAATTAATAAAAAGGATATCAAAATGCCCGACTACGCTTTAATGAATCAATATCTTTACGAAGGTAAAGCCAAAGAAGTAGAACAGCTGACAAAGGATGCTTTAGCCGAAGGGAGAGCTGCCCAGGAAATACTGAATGAAGGATTAATTGCAGGTATGAGTGTTGTAGGCGAAGACTTTAAATATAATGTTCTCTATGTACCTGAAGTTTTAATTGCAGCACGTGCAATGAAAGCCGGCATGGCAGTATTAAAACCCCTGCTGTCAACAAAAGATGAAAATGTAAAACCGGTAGGTGTTCTGCTTATGGGGACAGTACGAGGAGATTTACATGATATCGGGAAAAATTTAGTGTGCATGATGTCTGAAGGTGCAGGTTTTGAAGTTCATGATATCGGCGTTGATCAAAGTCTTGATAAATTTTTAGCAGCGGCTGAAAAGTGCAAACCCAACATAGTTGGTATGAGTGCCTTGTTAACCACAACAATGACTTACATGAAAACTGTCGTTGACGGTTTTAAAGAAAAAGGATTAGGAGACATAAAAATGACTATAGGGGGTGCTCCTGTAAGCCAATCCTTTGCTGACGAAATTGGCGCGGACGGCTATGGCTCAGATGCAAGCAGTGCTGTCGATTTGTTTTTAAAGTTGATGGAAAAGTAATTAGCAATTTTAATTGATAAATGAAAGGATCGCATGGCATTATATCAAATTCTTTACTGGCAGAACATTCCCTCACAAATAAAAGTATGGGATGATTTTGATGAAGTAAAAGTTGAGCTGCCCGAAAAGTTCATTGCAAAAATTGATCAAACTGCAAAAGAAAAAGGTCTTACCGGAACAGAAGATTTTTTAAACCAATGGAATTGGAGCGATGAGATGGAACGCGAAGGAGATGTTGAAGAAGTTGCAAAAGTTATACAGGACGAATTAGAAAAGGATTCTAATTTTTAAATTATAACACATAAAAATTTGATTGGTGATGGTTACAATACATTGCACTACAGGAGAGTAATTATGAGATCAATTCTTAAAGCGCTTGAGAATGGTAAAATTTTAATTTCAGATGGAGCATGGGGGACGTATCTGCACAAACTCGGATTAGAAGTAGGTGAATGCCCGGAAATTTGGAATTTAACTCATCGAGCAGAAGTACTAAGCATCGCTCAAAGTTACATTGATGCCGGTTCCGATATGATTTTAACCAATACCTTTGGTGCTCACCCTGTAAGATTAGAACATTACGGTCTTCAGGATAAAGCATACGAGCTTAACAAAGCAGGTGCGGAAATCTCACGTGAAGCAGCGGGTGATAATCACTTTGTGCTTGGTTCAATTGGCCCATCCGGCGCCATCTTGATGATGGGGGAAATTTCAGAAGAAAAAGTGTACGATGGATTCCGAATTCAGGTTGAAGCTATGGCAAAAGGAGGTGCCGATGCAATTTGCGTTGAAACTATGTCGGAAACAGCGGAAGCTGTTCTTGCAATAAAAGCAGCGAAAGAGTTTACCAATTTAGAAGTCGCCTGCACATTTACATATCAAAAAACGGTGCATGGATATTACAGAACTATGATGGGAGTTTCACCCGAAGAAATGGTAATTGCTGTGAAAGAAACAGGTGCCGATATCATTGGTGCTAATTGCGGTATTGGTTTTGAGCAGATGATTGAAATTTTAGAAGCAATCCGGAAAGTTGATAAGAAGACACCCGTTCTCATTCATGCCAATGCAGGGCTGCCGATAATAATAGATAATAAAACTGTCTTTCCCGAAACACCCGAAATGATGTCCGCAAGAGTTAAAAAGTTAATTGATACCGGTGTGAATATCGTTGGCGGCTGCTGCGGAACGACCCCCGATCACATACGCGCCTTTGTGAAAGAAATACGAGGCACTGAAGTAAAATGATATTAGGATTTGGGAGTAACGACTAAATCTTATTGAAAAATAGTTAGAACACACGAATCTGTTTTAGCACAGATCAAAAAGATGCTTGCAACTCTTAATAAGCACTTTGACTGGAATTGATTATTAAGAATACTATTGGAAATATTTGGAATCTTATTCACTATTGAAGAGTCTTCACTATAAGAATTTTATAACTAGGAGTAATAAATGAAAAACAAATACTTCTTATTTGTACTGGTTATTGTTTTTATCATAACACTGATTAAACCTTTAAGAGTATTTGCTTGTACTATTTTTAGCGCAAAGGATAAAAACGGGAATGTTTGGTTTGGTAATAATGAAGACGCAAGTTTCAGTTTTAAAAATTATATCAATGTATTTCCTAAAACTAAGAAGATAAAATTTGGCTACTATACATTATCAAGAGATAAACCCGAAAATGGCGAAAACTCTCAAATTGCTGGTGGAATGAATGAGGCTGGGCTGATGTATGATTTTAATGCACTCGAACTATATCCAGTAAAAGATATGTATCTAAAAAAAGAATTTCCGAATGGTGACAATGCTATATTAAGTTACATTTTAGCCAATTTCGAGACTGTCGAAGAAGTAGTTTCATTCTTTCAGAAGTATTGGTTCCAATTTGGTTTCAGAAGCGCACAAATGTATTTAGCAGACAGATTTGGTCATTTTGCAATCATCAGTCCGACTGGTAGCCGAATATTGACAAATGATAATTTTCAAATCTCAACTAATTATGATATTTGCAGTAACGCTGATAGTACTACTTGTTGGCGATATCCTCTTGCTCAAAGTATTTTGAAAACGCACCAGCCTAGTTTGGAGGTGTTTACTGATATTTGTAAAAAAACTGCACAAGGGCGTCATACAATTTATTCGAGCGTCAGCAATTTAAAAACGGGCGAAATATCTTTCTATTTTGCGGGTGATTATAGAAATTCGTATCAAACTAACATTCATGGATTATTAGAAGAAGGAAGAAAGTCATATCTATTGGGTGATCTCATTCCAAATAATCCAATTGTCTTAACATATAATACATACAAAACAAAAGGAATCGATGCTGCCTACAAAATATATACTCAGATGGAAATATCTGGGGATTTTAAAAATATTTTGCTGCCTAATTTGATAGAATATTTTATTACTGAAATAAATAATTATGATATTTATCCTTTTTTACTAGAATACGTAAATACAAATAATGCTGATTATGATTTATTGTTAGTAAAAGCAGCAATAGAAGTACAAAAAAATTATGTTGAGCAGGCTCATGCAACAATTGCGGATTGCATTAAGAAATTTCCTCAGAAGAAAGAAATAACAAATATTTTCTTTAGTAGAATTAATGGCCAATTTGAAAAAGATGCTAATGCGACATTTATTTTAGAAGGACATGTAAACGCTAAATTTGTTATAATTAAAAGTGTTCCTTCAAGTAGCAATTTCTACCCTTTCAATAATTTAACATTTATGATTAAAAAGGATGGTAATTGGGTAAGTAAACTCAGACTTTCAAATGGAATTTACAATTACAAATTTAGCGTTGATGGTCAAGAAGTCTTAAGTAAAAGTTCGTCGGTCAAGGTTGTAGAAAATCTTTTAGGAAAAAAAATTAAATGCAATCAACTTTGTATTGGCTTTAGTGAAAAAACCTATCCATTGAATATTGAATTAACAGTTCCAAATAAAGAAGACGAAGTATATATCGTAGGCAACCAAGAGTCAATATATAGATCACCAATAATATTTATGAAGAAATCATCGGATTATCAGCGAACCATTGCAGTAGACGTCCACTACCCAGCCATTTTTAAGTTTGTGACTGGTGCGGGTAAAAAAGAAGCAATAGTAAAAGGGGTGGATAAAAATCAATCCATACTAATTGATTCAACGATCTCCTCTAATAAATACGAAATTATTGGATGGCGATGATCGTTTGATTTTGCAATTTTCTACAAACCTACAAAGATTAGTAGTATAGAATTGTATAATAATTGAATATTCTGTATCGTGTGTTCTAACCTCTTTAATAAGTAAATAGTCCGGCCAAATCATACTAAACTAAGTAAGACGAGGCAGCGCGGTCAGGGTCTAAAATTAAAATAATATAGTAATGACAAAACAAAGTTTAACAACATTAGATCATGAATTCACAATTCATCGGTTTAATTCAACCGATGCGATCCCCAAAAATATTTTTAAAAGCAAATACTATTGGATTGGAAGGACAGATGAAGAATTATCGATAATCTGCGATTCAAATATTTTACTCAATAGCTCCAAAAGTGAAAGCAATTGGTCAATTCTTAAAATAATTGGCGAAATTGATTTTGCTTTAATCGGAATTTTAGCAGATATTTCAAACGCTTTGTCAAAAGCAGAAATAAGCATTGTTGCATTATCTACTTATAATACCGACTATATTATGATAAAGACTATCAATTTAGAAAAAGCAAAAAGAGTTTTGCAAAAAGCTGGTTACACTATTTATTAGGCAATCCAATCTTCGTCTCACATAACTGCTTCTTCGATGAGGATTTTTTAATTCACTTTAGGGTTTGACTTTCCAGAATTAGTATATTTACAAAAACGGAATTTGTACAGAGAAACTGACAAATCCCAAGTATTAAAAATATTACTGAAATTATTACTGTTTAACACTTTTCAATTTTGTGTGATCGTGAAATAATTATTTCTTGGGTTGAGTAATTTGCAAAATGCTTAAACATTTAAGTCTGGTGTGGGTGGAAAGGAATATAAAAATCCTTCCGTATCGTATGAAAATTGATTGTACTTAGAATCCATCTTTCAAAAAAAAGTAAAGTGTGTTGTTGTATTTCTTAAATTAATCAATACATTAAAGTCAAAGATTTTGAAATTTTCAAAGGGAGAATGAAATGAAGTCAAGCCTTCCCAAATTTTATTTTGTTGTCTGTTTTCTTTTCTGCTTAGCTTTTTATGCCTTGCGAGTGACAACGTAGCCTTCCGGTGGTCCGTACGGTCCAGTTCAACAAAATTATAATTTGCCAAAAGTAACTGGTAAAGTTTATTACGTTGCTGCCGATGGAAAATCTGAGCAAAAAGGTGAAACACTTTCCAATCCGACAAGCATTGAAGCAGCAATCGAACGAGTAAAAACTGGTGATGTCATTGTAATGCGCGGAGGTGTTTATCGTACTGGCAATTTAAAGTTGAATCAGGGAATTACAATTCAACCCTATGCGGATGAACAGCCAGTACTGAAGGGTACTTTTGTTGCCGATAATTGGACTCATCAAGATAATGGATTGTGGGTAACTAAATGGACCCGTTTATTTCCTTCAAAACCAGATGATTGGTGGCGTCGTCATCGAGAAGGGAAAAAACTCCGCAGCATAGATTTAACAATGACATGGTTTTTGTTGAGGGTAAATTTTTACAATCGGCCGGTTGGGAAGGGGAAGTGGATGAGAGCTCTTACTACATCGATTATGAAACCGGTTTGGTATACATTGGCGTTGATCCTACAAATCGATTAATGGAGATAACTGCTTTTGACGCTGCACTGATAAGAGCAACAAAGAATGTTCATGGAAAGATTTCTGATAAAAAGGGACCCATAATTAGGGGAATAACATTTACCCAGTATGCTTACCGTGCTCTCGAAATAGAAGGATATTATCCACAAGGAATCTCAAATGAAGCCGATCATGGAAAAGATGTTATTGGTACAACCTTGGAGCATTGTACGATAACTTATTGTTCACGAGTTGCGGGTTACTTCATTGGCGATAGATTAACGATTCGGAATTGCAAGGTGAGTGACACTAGTACGGAAGGTATTTATATCATTGCTTCATCTGATGTACTTTTAGAAAAAAATATTTTTACACGCAACAATATCGAAAGAATTACCGGATACTATCCAGCAGCGGTAAAGATTTTTAATCAAAGCTATAGGGTCACTTGTAATGATAATCTTGTGATTGATCTTCCTTATTCAAATGGGATCTGGTATGATGTTGGCAATGTAGATGGCGTTTTTATTAACAACTGGGTTGAGGGAGTTGGTAATAATGAGAGCGATTTAAACATAGAACAACCATGGCCAAGCGATAATGGATTTTTCTTTGAAATCTCGAAGGGAGCAATATGTGCAGGAAATGTGTTTGTTAATTGTGACCATAAAATTTGGGTACTCAACAGTTCGAATGTTCACATCTACAATAATGCTTTTATTAACAGCACAGCATGTATAGCCCGAAATGAGAGGAGTGCCGCTGGTGATCACTTCGGTTGGCATCCCAGTACAGGACCGGATGTCGATGAGCGATACGGACACATATTTGTTAATAATCTACTGACTGGAAGTGAGAATTTTTATAGACCTCTTTTGTATGTCTGGCAGCCAGTTTCCATTTGTGATAAAATTACCAATTCACAATTAAATCAACTGGATCATAATGTGTATGTACGCGGTTCAAATACAAAAAGTAATCCGTTAATATTATGGAGTCCCGCCAAGAATGAAAAGTGTATGCTTACATTTAAATCGCCGGAAGAATTACAAAAATTTTATCCGGAGTTTTCATTGCATAGCCGTTACTTCCCAAATTATAATAGACCCATATTTAAAAGTTTTGAATTAGGGAATTATCAATTGCTGAAAACTTTCCGCGAGTCAGGTACAGGAACTCAACTGCCGTCTGTGGTTAGTAAGCTTCTTGGTAAATCAAGACATTATATTGGGGCTTATCCACCGGTTCAGTGAGACATTGAAGCAGACCTTATTTATGCATTTTATAGTTTCGGAAGTTTTTGCGGCACATAATTGAACATCAAATTCACATTAAGATTATTCTCTTGATCGTCCGAGGTTTTATCTAATTCTTTTTCAGAATAGTAACGACTTAATAAATAAATAATTAAATTTACTTTTATAAAAAAATAATCGGCATTATTGGATAAGTCATTAGGTGTGTCACCTTTTCCAATAAAAATTAAACGCTTTATCAAGTTAAGATATAACTATTGATTGATTAATATGAAAAAATACCTTTAATTTTTTGCATGCTCTTTTCAATCCTAATTTTAGGATGCAACAATATGAATAATAAACAAACAATTGTAGGAATTAAAAAAGATAATTTTGGAAAAATAAACGAGAATGAAATTGACATTTATACCCTGACTAATAAAAATGGAGCCAAAGCGAAAATAATAAACTACGGAGCAATACTGGTTTCTTTAATGGTTCCTGATCGGGATGGTAATTTTGAAGATATTGTAACAGGATTCAATTCCTTAGATGGCTACATAAAAAATAAATCATTTTTTGGAGCAATTGTTGGCAGGTATGGATACAGAATTGCAAAAGGTAAATTTCAGATAGATGGTAACGAATATCAATTGACTATTAATGATGGAGAGAATCACTTGCACGGTGGAAATACTGGTTTTTATAAATCTGTCTGGGATGCAAAACCTTTAGAAAGTGAGCAGGGGCCTTCGCTAAAACTTACTTTAGTAAATCCTGACGGCGATGAGGGGTACCCCGGAACGGTTACAATGTCTGTATTTTATACCTTAACAAATGATAATGAACTTGAAATAAAATATGAAGGGTTGACTGATAGACCAACAATCCTTAATCCAACACATCATTCATACTTTAATCTTTCGGGAGATTTTAATAACACAATTCTTGATCATGAACTATTTATTGATGCAGATTCAATTACACTGGTTAACAAAACTTTAATACCTACAGGGAAAATTGCTTCTGTTGAAAACACTGCAATGGATTTTCGCAAACCAACCCGAATAGGCTCGCACATCAATGATGATTACGAGCAGCTCAAATACGGGAGAGGTTATGATCATAATTGGGTTTTAAATAATTACGTTATAGGTAAAATTAGAAATGTTGCAAGTCTTTATGATTCCAAAAGCGGAAGGTTAATGGAGGTTATTACCGACCAACCGGGGATTCAGTTTTATTCTGGAAATTTTCTAGACAGTACTATTACCGGTAAAAATGAGGTTGTTTATAAATATAGGAGCGCACTTTGTTTGGAAACCCAGTACTATCCTGATTCTCCGAACAAATCGAATTTTCCTTCCGCTACATTAAGACCTGGAGAAGTTTACAACCAGACTACTATTTATAAATTTTTAGTTAAATAAACAGTAATTAATATCATTTCTGTTATTTATAGTTGAAGGTAAATAATGAATACATTAACTACAATTGATTGGTTAGTAATTGCGGGTTACTTTTCATTAATTCTTGGTTTAGCCTGGTGGGTAATTAAGAAAAGAGAAGATACCTCAACGGATTATTTTTTAGCCGGCAGGCATTTAGGCTGGTTTATAGTGGGCGCATCAATATTTGCATCCAACATCGGTTCGGAACACCTTGTAGGATTAGCTGGTTCGGGTGCAACGGACGGTGTTGCTTTAGCGCACTATGAACTTCACGCTTGGTGCTTATTAGCACTAGGTTGGGTTATGGTTCCTTTTTACATGCGTTCAAAAGTTTTTACAATGCCTGAATTTTTGGAAAAACGTTTTTCGCCGGGCAACAGAACATTACTTTCTTTAATATCATTAGTTGCTTACGTACTTACGAAAATTGCGGTAGGAATTTTTGCGGGCGGAATTGTATTCAGCGTTTTGCTTCCAGATATGTCATTCGGAGGTCTCGATAGTTTTTGGATTGGCTCGATACTCGTAATTGTTTTGACAGGGTTCTATACCATAATAGGAGGTATGCGTGCTGTAGCTTATACAGAAGCATTACAGACAATAATTCTCATCTTTGGTTCTATTTTAGTTACGTATTTCGGCTTGCAGGTTTTGGGAGGATGGGGTGCTTTGCGCGATACTGTTGGATCTGAAATGCTTAATCTTTGGAAACCACTAGTACCGAGTGGTGTTGAAAGCACATGGGCTCCAATTAATGAGGCGGGAAAAATGGCATGGTATTTCAATTCAAATTATCCATGGCTTGGTATGTTGTTCTGTGCACCAATTATCGGGTTATGGTATTGGACAACAGATCAATATATTGTTCAGCGTGCTATAAGTGCAAAGAACGAAACCGAGGCAAGGCGCGGTTCAATTGCTGCGGGTTTCCTTAAGCTTCTTCCTGTTTTTATATTTATCATCCCCGGTCTTATTTGTTATGCTATAGCTAAAAACGGACTTGTCCCTGAAATACAACAGCAGCTTCTTGGCTCGGATGGCGTATTAATAAGGGATAATGCACAAAAAGCTTTCCCTCTACTAGTTGCTTACATTCTGCCTGTAGGAGTTAGAGGAATTGTTGTTGCAGGTTTGCTGGCTGCTTTAATGAGTTCGCTTGCAGGTGTTTTTAATGCTTCTTCAACATTATTTACAATGGATTTCTATTCGAGAATTCGTCCGAATGCTTCTCAGCATCGCCTCGTTTGGATGGGAAGAGTAGCAACAACCGTAATGGTAATTATCGGCCTGTTGTGGATACCGGTCATCCAGGGAGGTAAAGGTCTTTACGATTATCTGCAAGGCGTACAGGCTTACTTAGCACCGCCAATATTTGTTGTGTTTTTTCTCGGAGTATTTTGGAAAAGATTGAATGCAAAAGGTTGTATGTCTGCTTTGATTGTGGGTTTTCTTATGGGGCTGTTCAGACTGGCGGTTGATACGCCTGTTAAAATGTCAACAGGTTTTTCTTATACCGAAGGATCATTTCTGTGGATTGTTAATAATATCTTTTTCCAGTACTACAGCTTATTGATTTTCCTCGTTTGTATAGTTGTTATGGTTCCTGTAAGCTATTTTACAAATGTTCCTGCTTATGAAAAGCTTGAAGGTTTAACTTATAGTACAACAACTGCAGATCATAAAAAAGAATCGCGAAGCAGTTGGAATGCAAAAGATGTAATTGCATCTGTAATGCTTGTACTCATTATAATCGGTATATATATTTATTTCTCAGGTTGAAATAATAACTAAACCCGTTGCTATTCATTCGTAAATATTACTAACTGAAGTTACGCAAAACACATAATATTTAATTTCCAGTTAAGATTTTTAGGAACCACGCAATCAAATAATACAGCACGAACCTTATAGATTGTGTCGATATTCTTCATTATTCTAAATAATTCTAATTGACAGAATGCCATTAATACAAAATAAATATGATTTATCTGTGCAAGAGATTCTCTGGAAGAGCACCCTTCTAATCTTAATTCTGATTTTAGAATCTTGTGAAACTCTTCAATAATTTGCCGATTTCTATAACAATGCTTTACTTCAGAAGATTGTAAAGATAAATCACTTGTAGCCCAGTAATTATCATTATCCTTTACTACAAGAGCTTTTATGTTCTCTGATAATTTGCCGATATGGTTTCCATAACGGTAGTTAAAAAAATCTTGAATCTGAATGCCATTTATCAGTCGATTGGATTTTATTTTAGCAATCCATTGCCAACGGAATTTACGAATCAACTTCAAGAGTTTTGCTGCCGGATAAAATGAATCCATAAGTACAAAGCTTGGTTTTATGTTGTATATATTCTTAGCGTCAATCAATAGTTCCATAGCTAAATCAATTTTTGTTCTTTTGTCATTTTTATTCCATATGTGAAAGCCTTTGGGGAAACGGGTGTTACCGTCAGTCCAAATAACAAACACAACGTTGATGCCATAGAGATATTGTCTGTCGCTTGGTGAAAATATCCAAGACAATAAATCAAGTTCTTTGCTGTATGGTTTCGCTATAACCGTATCATCTATTATCAGATACGCTTTCTGTTTTGATGAAGATTTTCTAAGTTTAATCAAGCAACTATAATGCTTTTGTATATACTGGTTCCATTTACCTTCGAAGACCAATAATCTTTGAAGTTTGTCGTGTGAGACATATGGGTTTCCTGTCCCTCTGGGATCGGAATCATAAATTATGTTCCGGTTGTATTGTTCTGAAATCTTAGTGCAAGTTGGTCTAAAATTTCTAAAACTAATCGCATTTACATAAGCGATTAAGGCTGTTTGAAAAATTAGTTTTTTTATCATACACTAATTTAACACCTTATTTCGCTTATGGTTTTATGC
>Ga0214473_10010125_pt1 | contig 11110 bp, 10 predicted proteins | sample RVTome_7_FD_203509 | JGI IMG/M metagenome (GOLD analysis project Ga0214473, IMG submission 203509) | Soil microbial communities from uranium-contaminated site in the Upper Colorado River Basin, Wyoming, United States - RVT98D197 | ecosystem: Environmental > Terrestrial > Soil > Contaminated >...
GCGAGCGCCGCGTCCACGATCTCCGGCACCTCCGCCAGACGTCCTTTCCCCAGCCAGCCGCAGGCCAGGTGGCCCGAGCCGGGCTCCACGATTCCGACGCCCCGCGCACGCAGGATCCGCAGGTTCTCGACGACCGCCGGGTGCTCGAACATGTTGACGTTCATTGCGGGCGCCACGAGCACCGGCGCCTTCGTGGCGGTGTACAGCGTCGTCAGCGCGTCGTCGGCGATGCCCTGCGCGAACTTGCCGAGCACGTTGGCCGTGGCCGGCGCCACCAGCAGCAGCTGCGCGGCGTCGGCCAGGCTGATGTGCTGGATCTCGCTTGCCTCGCCCAGCGCGAACTGGTCGAGGAACACGGGATGCCGCGACAGCGCCTCGAACGTCATCGCCGAGACGAAGCGCGTGGCATGCTCGGTCATCACGACGTGCACGTCCACGTCGCGCTGCTGCAGCTCCCGGAGCACCTCGCAGGCCTTGTACGCTCCGATGCAGCCCGTGACGCCCAAGACGACGGTGGGCATCAGCCCCCCAACCCGAGATCAGCGCAGGCGTCGGCCTGAATCCCGGCCTCGCTTTCCGGGTTCAGCTCTCCCGGCGCCAAGCGCTCAGACCTCCGGACGCGGCGGAACCTCGTCGCGGATCTCCCACGAGACCGTGCCCGCGAGGACTTCATGCATCGCGATCCGCGTGGGCTTGCGACTCTTGACGTCGATCCGCGGCTTGGCGCCGTTCTGCAGCTGCTTGGCACGTTGGGCCGCCACGGTGATGAAACGGAACTTGCTGTCCACGTCCTTCGGAAGAATCAGGTGCGTCATGAGCTTCAGCCTCCTTGGCTCGATTCGGGAAACGTCGCGATGATCCGCCGCGCCAGCGCCTGCATGCGGTCGCTGCGCCGGCGGCCGGCCAGTATCACGGCCTTCAGGTCCTCCACGCAGGCATCGAGATCGTCGTTCACCAGGGTGTAGTCGTAGGTCGAGTACAACTGCATTTCCTCGCGGGCCGCCTCGAGCCGCCGCCGGATCGTCGCCTCGCCGTCCTGGCCACGGCCGCGCAGGCGGCGCTCGAGGTCCGCGTACGAGGGCGGCAGGATGAACACGGTCACGGCGTTCGGGATCCTCAGGCGCACCTGCGCCGCCCCTTGCACGTCGAGGTCCAGCAGCAAGTCGACGCCATCCCGTTGCGCGCCTTCATACTCGTCGAGCGCAGTGCCGTAGAGGTGGCCGTGGACCTCCGCCCATTCCAGCAGCCGGCGCGCGGTCTTCAGGGCCTCGAAGCGGGCCCCACTCACAAAATGATACTGCACCCCGTCGGTCTCGCCTGGCCGCGGCGGCCGCGTCGTGTGCGAGACCGAGAAGCGGATCCCAGAGAGCTCCCGGAGCACGCGCCACAAAACCGTGGACTTGCCGGACCCGGACGGGGCCGAGACCACGATCGTGCCATGCTGGTGATCACTCAACGTTCTGTACCTGTTCGCGCAGCCGCTCGATCAGGCTCTTGAGACCCACCACCTCCTGGATCAACGAGGTGGCGGCGGACTTGCTGCCCAGTGTGTTGGCCTCGCGCATCAGCTCCTGGACCAGGAAGTCCAGGCGCTTGCCCATGGGCTCCTGAGCCTGCGCCAACTCACGGAACTGCTGCACGTGGCTCCGCAGCCGTTGTAGCTCTTCGCTGACGTCCGCCCGCTCCACCTGCCGCACGACTTCCTGGTAGAGGCGCACGTCGTCGAGCCCGAGCTCCGTCGACAGCTCGCGGACCTTGCTGGCCAGCGCCTCGCGGCGCTCTGCCTTGCCCGCTTCGGAAAGCGCTGCCAGTCGCTCGATCGTGCCCGCGACGGCCTCGAGGCCGGCGCCCAGGTCCCGGGACAGGCTCTCGCCCTCGGCGTGCCGCATGGCTTCGAGGCCGCTGAGCGCCCGCGCCACCAGTGCGAGCACCGGCTCGGCCACCGCGTCCGGGCTTTCTGCGGCCTCGTTCAGCTCCAGGGCGCCGGGAAAGCGCGCAACGTCCGCGACGCTGACGCCGCCGTCGAGCCGGTGCTCGTTCTGGATCTCGCGCAGCGCGCTCACCAGCGCGCTCACCAGCGGCCGCGACGCCACGACCAGCTGCCCGGTGCCGCGCGCCAGCGTCGCCTGGAGCGAAAGCTCGACCCGGCCGCGGGCGAGCCGCGACTGAACCAGGGCCTTGATCTGCGGCTCCAGGGTCTGCAGCCAGCGCGGCACGTGCAGGGCCAGCTCCAGGAAGCGGTGGTTGAGGCTGCGGATCGCGACCGAAGCGCGCAGCGCCGGCGTCTCCAGCTGCGCCGCGCCGTAGCCCGTCATCGAGCGGATCACGCGGTCTCCGGGGTGACGCCCGATCGGCTCATATGGCCGGATCCTCGGTCGCGAACTGCAGCTCGTGCAGGCGGCTGTACAGTCCCTTGGGCCGCACCAGCAGCTCCTCGTGGGTCCCCACCTCGCGGACCTCCCCGCCGTCGAGCACCACGATCCGGTCGGCCTTGCGAACGGTGGCGAGGCGGTGCGCGATCACCAGCGTCGTCCGACCGCGCATCAGGTTCGCCAGCGCTTCCTGCACCAGGCGCTCCGACTCGGCATCGAGCGCCGAAGTGGCCTCGTCCAGGATCAGGATCGGCGGGTTCTTCAGGATCGCGCGAGCAATCGCGATCCGCTGCCGCTGTCCGCCCGACAGCCGGCTTCCCCGCTCGCCGATCAGCGTGTCGTAGCGTCGCGGCAGATCCAGGATGAAGTCGTGGGCAAAGGCGGCCCGCGCCGCCGACTCCACCCGCGTCTCGTCCACGCCCTGCAGGCCGTAGGCGATGTTCGCGCGCACCGTGTCGTTGAACAGCACGGTCTCCTGCGTGACGAGCCCGATCTGGTCGCGCAGGCTCTTGAGCGTGGCGCGGCGAATGTCGACACCATCCACCAGGATCGCGCCCTCGCTGACGTCGTAGAAGCGAGGCAGCAGGTTCACCAGTGTGGTCTTGCCGGCGCCGCTCGTCCCCACGATCGCCACGACCTCGCCGGCGCGGGCCGAGAAGCTGACGCGGCGCAGCACGCTGCCTTCGCCGTCCACGTAGCGGAAGCCGACGTCGCGGTACTCCACGCGCTCGCGCAGCCGCGGCAGCGTCACGCCGTCCGGGGCCTCGCGCACCTCGTGGTGCGTGTCGAGCACCTCGAAGATGCGGGCGCTGCCGGCGAGGGCCCCCTGCAGCGTGGCGTTCAGTCGCGAGAGCCGCTTGACCGGCGTGTACATCATGAAGAGCGCGGCCAGGAACGAGGTGAAGGCGCCGGGTGTCAGGTTGCCGCCGCGGATCCCGTGGCTGCCGTAGAAGAGCGCGCCGATCAGCACGACGCCGCCCACTGCCTCCATCAGCGGCGGCAGCACGGCGGTAGTGCGGGTGATGCGCATGTTGACGTGGAACAGGCGCGACGCCGCACGCCGGAAGCGCGCGGTCTCGAAGCCCTCCATGCCGAAGGCCTTGACCACTCGGTAGCCCGAGATCGTCTCTTGCAGGATCTCGGAAATGTCGCGCCAGCGCCGGAGCGAGGTCTCGCTCGAGGCGCGCAGGTGCCGCCCCAGCATGAACAGCGGATAGGAGGCTGCCGGCATCCCGAGGAGCGTGATGATCGCGAGCCACCAGTCGTGCCAGAAGAGCACCGCCAAGAGACCGAGGACCGTGAGGCCCTCCTTCAGCAGGTCGCCCGCCAGCTCCGCGACGGCATTCTGGATCTTCTCGACGTCGGTCGTGATGTGGCTCATCAGCGAGCCAGTACTGTGGCGGCTCAGGAAGGCGAACGACTGGCTCAGGATGTGCAGGTACAGGGCGTTGCGCAGGTCGGTGACGGCACGCTGACCGGCCGAGGCGACGAGCGTCGTCGAGAGGTAGGAGCAGGCCCCCTTCAGGGCGTAGAGCACCAGGATCGTCACGGCGACCCGTCCCGCGTTGACGCCGCGGATCAGCACGTCGTCGAAGATCGGCTTGACGGTGTACGCCAGCGCCGCGCCAGCCGCCGCATAGCCGGCGGTGGCAAGCCACGAGGCCGCGAGCAGGCCGCGATAGGGCAGCGCGTAGCCGAACAGGCGGTGAAACTGGCGCGCGTCGGCGGTGAACGCTCCCCAGGACAAGGCCCAGCGCCGTAACCAACCCGGCAGGCGACGCCCTGGACGGGAGGGCGGAAGAGCCGTCACCGGTGGTGTGGCGGGGAGTGCGATGACCTCATCTCCTTGCACGGACGCGCTTTAGGCCCAGTCGGACCGCTAAGTATACGGGGAAGCCAGCGATCCGCCAAGCCGGTAGTGGGTCTCGAGTCTCTAGTCGACGAAGCGGTACTTGATCAGGGTCCAGAGGGCGGGAAAGCCGTCGCGCCAGGTGATCTTCTTGCCCTCGGTGTAGTCGCGGCCTTCGTACGTGATCGGCACCTCGTACACCCTGGCCCCGCGCTTGAACAGCTTGGCCGTGATCTCGGGCTCGATGCCGAAGCGGGCGCTCCTGAGCGGGATCGACTTCAGTAAGTCGGCGCGCACGGCCTTGAAGCAGGTCTCCATGTCCGTCATGGTCGTGTTGTAGAGCACGTTGGTCACGAAGTTGAGGAACAGGTTGGCCAGGTAGTGTGTGAACAGGAAGCAGCGATGGCGGCCGATGAAGCGGCTGCCGAACACTGCGTCCGCCTTGCCCTTGACGATCAAATCCATCAGCTCCGGATACTCCTCGGGGCTGTACTCGAGGTCGGCGTCCTGGACCACGATCACGTCGCCCGCGGCGGCGGCGATGCCTCGGCGCAGCGCGGCCCCCTTCCCCTGGTTCCTCTCCTGCAACAGCACCGCGAACCCCCGCTCGCGGCCCAGCTCGAGCAGGCGCTCACGGCTTCCGTCACTCGAGGCATCGTCCACTGCGATCAGCTCAAGACGCAGGGGCACAGCTAGCACCCGCGCCACGATCTCCTCGAGGGTCGCCCGCTCGTTGTAGACCGGCATCACCACCGTGAGCAGCGGATCCGCGAGGGGCGTGCGGCGCCCGCGGCTCACGGCTGGTCCCCGTAGCCTCGCGGCTGGTCGCGACGCCAGCGCCATGCCGTCTCCACGATCGCGTCGAGCTCGCCCAGCGCGGGGCGGAAGCCCAGGGCTTCCCGTGCCCGTACCGCCGAGGCCACAAGCCTGGGAGGATCGCCGGCGCGCCGCGGCCCCACTTCGGCCGGCACCGGCCGCCCGGTCACACCTTGCACCGACGCGATCACCTCGCGAACCGAGTGCCCGCGCCCGGCGCCCAGGTTGAACACGCGATAGGCCTCGCCCCGGTCCAGCGCTTCGAGCGCCAGCACGTGGGCCCGGGCCAGATCCTGGACATGGATGTAGTCGCGGATGCACGTCCCGTCCGGCGTCTCGTAATCGCCTCCATGGATGCGCAGGCCCGGACGCCGGCCAAGCGCCGCGTCGATCGCGAGCGGAATCAGGTGCTCCTCGGGGTCGTGGTCTTCGCCGAGCGACCCGTCGGGATGGCAGCCGGCCGCGTTGAAGTAGCGCAGCGCGATGCACCGGAGCAGTCCCGCGGCGGCATAGTCGGAGAGGGCGCGCTCGAACGCCCGTTTGCTCGCCCCATAGGGATTGATCGGCGCCTGTGGATGTTCTTCGTCCATCGGTGTGCGGACCGGCATCCCGTAGACGGCGCATGTGGAGCTGAAGATGATCTTGTTCACGCCCGCCCGGCCCATGGCCGATAGCAGCGAGAGGCTCTTGGCGACGTTCGTGCCGTAGTACGCGGCCGGATTCGTGACCGACTCGGCGACACTCAGCAGCCCCGCGAAGTGCATGACCGCGTCCGCGCCAGCGAGCGCTTCCGCCAGGCCGGCCTCGTCCCCCAGGTCGGACACGACGAGGCGGATGCCCGCCGGCAGGGCGGCCCGGTGGCCTTTGGACAGGTCGTCGAGCACGCTCACGGCGTGGCCCGCGTCGCGCAGCTCGCGGACGGCGTGAGAGCCAATGTACCCCGCGCCGCCGGTGACCAGCACCCTCACCGGCGCCGGCTCCCCCGGCTCTGGAGCATGCCCCCGCAGACCACGGCTCGACCCCCCCGAGCGGGCGCGCCCGCGCGCCAAAGCGAGCGGGGAGGGTAGCACATTCGAGCGAACCGCTCATAGCCGAGCGCCGAATGCTGATATCATCCGTCGTCGAATGAACTTCGGCCTCGACCTGCGACCTTCGCTGTCCAGGCCCACCGGGGTCGGGTCCTACGTGCTGGCACTCGCGCGCCGGCTGCCCGCCAGAGCGCCTGAGGATCGATTCTTCTTCCTCTCGGCCTCGCTCAAGGAGCGCTATGCGCCCACGCAATGGCCGGCCAACGTCACGCTCGTCGACCGACGGCTGCCGGTGCGCACGCTCAACTACCTTTGGAACCGCCTGGGCTGGCCCCCGCTCGACCGGTTCGTCGGGGCACCGCTCGACCTGATCCACTCGCCGCATCCGCTGATCGTGCCCGGCCGGCGCGCGAAGCACGTGATCACGATCCACGACCTGTTCTTCCTCAAGCACCCGGAGCTGACCGAGGCCGAGGTGCGGCGCGATTACGTTCCCCTGGTGCGCGAGCACGTCCGACGCGCCGACGGCGTGATCTGCGTCTCGGACTACACGGCCTCGGAGGCTCGCCTGCTGCTCGACGTGCCCCCCGAGAAGATCGCCGTGATCCCTAACGGCGTGGATCCCGCATACCGGGAGAGCGTCGGGCGCGAAGAGGTGGAAGCGGTGCTCTCCCGCCACCGGCTGCCGCGCGGCGCGCTGCTCTACATCGGCAGCGAGGAGAAGCGCAAGAACCTGGTGAACCTGGCGATGGCCTACATGGGACTCGCGCGCCGGGGCCGGCGCGTCCCCCCGCTGGTCCTGGTGGGCCCCGGCAGCCACTGGGCCTCGGGCGGAGCCATCGCCTCGCCGCGCATCCACGCGACGGGCTACCTCGAGACCCCGGAGATCCGCGCGTTGATGGCGGCCTCCGCCGCGCTCGTGCTGCCCTCGCTGGAGGAAGGCTTCGGTCTGCCCGTTGCCGAGGCGATGGCCGCCGGCCTGCCGGTGGTCTGCTCGCGTGGCTCAGCGCTCGAGGAGGTCGCTGGCGGCGCGGCCACGCTCGTCAACCCTCTGGACACGGCCTCGATCGCCGCCGGCATCGAGCGCCTGCTCGACGACCCTCTGCGCTTCGAGGAGCAGCGCAAGAAGGGGCTCGAAGCCAGCCGGCGCTTCGACTGGGACACCACAGCCGACCAGACCCTCGCGTTCTACAGGCGCGTGCTCGGCAGCTGAGCGGCGGCATGCGCATCGGCCTCGACGCCCGTGAGCTGCAGGGGCGTGCGACAGGCGTCGGTCGCTACCTGCACAGCCTGCTGCGCGCCTGGCCGACCACGGCGGGCGACCGCTTCTTCGTGTATTTCAACGGTCCAGCGCCGCGGCTCGAGGTCCTGAGCCAAGCCGCGATCGAGCCCAGGCCGCTCGGCGCGCGGGCCGTTCGCGGTCTGGTCTTCCAGGAGCTACGCTTGCCGCCGGCCGCGCGCGTCGATCGCCTGGACGTGTTCTTCGCCCCGGCCTACGCCTGCCCGCTGGCGCTCTCGGTCCCGAAGGTGACGACCGTTCACGACCTTTCCTTCTTCGCGATCCCCCACGACTTCACGCCGCTCGACGCCTGGCGCCGGCGCGTCCTGGCGCGGGCGAGCCTGCGCGCCTCACGGCGCGTGCTCACGGTTTCGGACTTCACGCGCCGCGAGATCGCGACTTTCCTGCCCGAGACCGAAGGGCGCGTCCACGTCGTGCCGCACGGCGCCCACCAGGGCGAATGCGACCCGGCGGCACGAGCGGCCGCCCGCCGGCAGCTGGACGTGCGGGGGCCCATGCTGCTGTCGGTCGGCTCCGTGCTCAACCGGCGTCGCCTGCCGGAGCTGCTGCGCGCAACGGCACGTCTGGCCCGCCGGCACCCTCGGCTGCTGCTCGACGTGGTCGGGGAGAACCGTACTCATCCCACGCTCGACCTCGCCCGCCTGGCCGAGCGCGCGGGCGTTTCCCGACGCGTGCGTCTGTCTGGATTCCTGAACGACGACGTCCTGGCTCAGCGCTATGCCGCCGCCGACGTGGCCGTCTACTTGTCGGAGTACGAAGGCTTCGGCCTGCCCGTGCTCGAGGCGATGGCGCTCGGCCTGCCCGTCGTGACGAGCGACCGCCCGGCCACGTCCGAGATCTTCGCGGAGGCCGCGCGGCTCGTGGACCCTTGCGACGTCCCCGGCATCGCCGACGCGCTGGACGAACTGCTCGCCGATCCCGGACGCCGTGCCGAGTGCGTGGCCCGTGGCCGTGCCCTGGTCGCCCGCCACTCCTGGCCCGAGGCGGCCGCTCGCACGCGTGCGGTCCTGGCCGAGGCCGCCGGGTCGTGATGGCCGAGGGCGCGCGCGGCGATCCTCGCGTCCGGGTGGTCGTCGTCTCCCACAATACGCGCCAGGACTTGCTGCGCTGCCTCGACGCGCTGCGGCGCAACGTCACGCTGCCCCTTGAAGTCAGCGTCGTGGACAATGCGAGCCACGACGGCTCGGCGGAAGCCGTGCGGCGCTCCTTCCCCGAGGCGCGCCTGATCGAGAGCGCCCAGAACCTGGGATTCTCGCGTGCCAACAACCTCGGCCTGCGCGATTGCCGCGCGCCCTACGCGCTGATCCTCAACAGCGACGCCGAAGTGGCGCCGGGCTGCGTCGAGGCGCTTTGCGCCCTGCTCGAGCGAAACCCGGACGTGGGCGTCGTCGGCCCGCGCACCGTGAGCGGCGACGGCACGATCCAGGTGTCTTTCGGGCCGGCCCTCGCCCCCTGGGCCGAGTGGCGGCAGCGTCGCCTGGTGAACGGCGTACGGGCGCGGGCCGCGTGGGCCCTGCGGAAGGCCGAGCAGGCGGCGGCCGCGGAGCACGAGCCCGATTGGGTGTCGGCCTCGTGCCTGCTCGCGAGGCGCGAGGCGCTCCAGGCGGTCGGCGGCTTCGACGAGAGCTTCTTCCTCTACGAGGAGGACGTCGACCTGTGCCTGCGCGTGCGCCGCGCAGGCTGGCGCGTGGTGTTCACGCCCGCGGCCCAGGTCGTCCACCATCTCGGCCGCAGCATGCAGACCGCCCCCGAGCGGGCCCGACTCGAGTACCAGCGCAGCCATCTGCGGTACTACCGCAAGCACAACGGCTGGCTGGCCACGACCGCCCTGCGGCTCGTGCTCCTCGGCGCGGCGACGCTCGGCTGGCTTTCGGCCATCGGCCCGGGTGAGGAACGCCGCGGCCGGCGCAGCGGGCATCGCGCAGTCCTGAGGCTCGCAGGTTGCCTCCGCTGAGTTTTCCCATTGCAGCCGGACCAACCGTCATGTTACTGTCTGGTGGGAACTTGCGACGATCAGGCTACGTGGCACCCGGATTCCTGAACGACGATGAAGATCGCGATCGACGCGCGCAAATGGCGCGACTACGGGATCGGCACCTACGTGAGGAACTTGGTGCGGCATCTGGCCCGGCTCGATCGCGAAACCACCTACTTCCTGTTCTGCGACCGTAGCGACCAGGCGGTCCTGCGCGACCTGGCCGAGAACTTCGTGCCGGTCGTCGAGGGCTCGGCGGGCTACAGCCTGCGCGAGCAGATCTCGATACCGCTCCAGTTGCGGCGGCTGGGCGCCGACCTGTTGCACTCGCCGCACTACGTGGTGCCGCTGCTCGGCAGAACACCCTGCGTCGTCACGATCCACGACTGCATCCACCTGCTGTTCCCGCAGTACCTGCCGAATCGGCTGGCCGCGAAGTACGCCGAGCTCATGATGCGCAAGGCCATCGAGCGCAGCGCGCTGGTCTTCACGGTTTCCGAGGCCTCGCGCCGCGACATCCTGCGCTTCTTTCCCCGCACCGAGCCCGACCGCGTCTGCGTCGTACCCAACGCCATCGATCCCGCGCTGCTCGCGGACCCGGGCGCGGACGAGATGGACCGCGTACGCGAGCGCTACCAGATCCGCGGGCGCTTCGTGCTCTACGCAGGGAACATCAAGCCGCACAAGAACCTCAGCCGCCTGGTCGAGGCATTCGCGCTGCTGAAGCAGCGCCCGGGATTCGACGACCTCAAGCTGCTGATCATCGGCGACGAGGCCAGCCGCTACGGGTCGCTGCGCCGCAGCGTCGAAGCCGCGGGCGTGCGGCCCGAGGTGCGCTTCTTCGGCTTCGTGCCCGAGAGCACCTTGGCCGCGCTGTACCGGCTCGCGTCGGTGTTCGCGTTCCCATCGCTGTACGAGGGCTTCGGCTTGCCTCCGCTCGAGGCCATGGCCTGCGGAACTCCGGTCGTGACGTCGCGCCTGTCGTCGCTGCCCGAGGTCGTCGGCGAGGCCGCCGTGCTCGTGGATCCCTACAGCGTCGAGGACATCGCCCATGGCCTGGGCCGCGTCCTGGAGGACGCCGAGCTGCGGGCGCGGCTGGTGGCCGCCGGGCGCGAGCGCGTCGGCCACTTCAGCTGGCAGCGCTCCGTGAAGTCCATCCACTCGGGCTACATGAAGGCGCTGGGCGTGACCTTGCCCGCGCTGGCTGCCGAGGAAGCGCGCTGACCACAGGCTTGCGCGTCGCGCTGGTCCACGACTGGCTGACGGGGATGCGCGGGGGCGAAAAGGTCCTGCTGAGCCTGGCCCGTCTGTTTCCACAAGCCCCGATCTTCACGCTGCTGCACGTCCTGGGCTCGGTCGCGGAAGAGCTGGAGGCGCGCGAGATCCGCACCAGTTTCCTGCAGCGCCTTCCCCGCCTCGAGCGCCACTATCGCAGCTACCTGCCCCTGTTCCCGGCGGCGGCGGCTTCTTTCGACCTCTCCGGCTTCGAGCTGGTCGTCTCCAGCTCGCACTGCGCGGCCAAGGGCGTGCGCGTGCCGGCGGCGAGCCTGCACCTGTGCTACTGCCACACTCCCATGCGCTACGTCTGGGATCGCTACGACGACTACTTCGGGCCCGGCCGGGTGAGCCGGCCGGCACGCTGGATCATCCCCTTCGTGGCGGAAGCGCTTCGCGCCTGGGACGTGGCCACAGCGGGGCGGGTTCATGCCTTCGCAGCGAACAGCGCCTACGTCGCCTCGCGCATCCGGCGCTACTACGGCCGCAACGCCC
>Ga0214473_10010126_pt1 | contig 11110 bp, 11 predicted proteins | sample RVTome_7_FD_203509 | JGI IMG/M metagenome (GOLD analysis project Ga0214473, IMG submission 203509) | Soil microbial communities from uranium-contaminated site in the Upper Colorado River Basin, Wyoming, United States - RVT98D197 | ecosystem: Environmental > Terrestrial > Soil > Contaminated >...
GGTCGGAGGCAGCCCCGCTTGCGCCCCGATGGAGCTGGATTCGGAGTGTCCACTCGGGCACCCTGATTCGCCATGGCGATCGTGTGCGTGACGGGTGCGGCGGGTTTCGTCGGCAGCCACATCGTGCGGGAGCTCCTGCAGAGGGGGCACGAAGTCCGGGCCGCCGTCAGGGATCCCCGGGACGAGACCAAGACCGCCCATTTGAAGGGCATGGGTGCTGTGGAGCTGGTGAGCGGCGACCTGACTCGCCCCGGCAGCTTCGACGAGGCCATCGCCGGCTGCACCTTCGTAGTGCACTGCGCATCGTCCGTGATGCTGACGGCGAAGGATCCCCAGCGGGAGATCGTCGACGTGGCGGTGCATGGGACGCGCAACGTGATGGCCGCGGTGGCGAAGGCCGAGAGCGTGCGCCGCGTCGTGGTCACATCCTCCATCGCTGCGGTCATCGACCCGTACTTGCCGGACGGGCACGTCTTCACGGAGGACGATTGGAACGACCGGGCGACCGTGGGCGAGGATCCCTATGGACTCTCGAAGATCCAGGCAGAGCGCGCTGCCGTGGAGGCCGCGAAATCCATCTCGTCGCGGCGTTCCCTCGTCTTCGCCGCCGTCAATCCCGCCTTCGTCCTCGGGCCCGTGCTCGCCCGCGCCCACCTTCGGAGCAGCCCATCGCTCGCGCGGGATTTGCTTCGCGGCAAGTTTCCGGCCTGCCCGAATCTCAGCTTCGCGCTCGTGGACGTGCGCGACGTGGCCCAAGTGCACGCCAACGCGCTCGAGCTCGACGATCCACCCGCCCGCGTGATCTGCGTTGCCCGGTCCATGCCGATGGTCGAGATCGGTCGAATCCTCAAGGCGCGGTTCTCGGACCGGCCGGTTCCGACTCGGCAGCTCCCCGACCTGCTCATGTACGCCATGGTGCCGTTCGACAAACGACTGAGCTTCTCGTTCCTGCGCCGCAATCTGGGCAGGCGAAGGGTCCTCTCCAACGAGCGGATGAGGGCTGTTTTCGGCGTGCAGCCCCGCCCGGTCGAGGAGACGATCGCCGACTGCGCCGAGTCGATCATCGACGGCGGCTGGTGTTGACCAGGGCGCGGCGCGCGAGCTGGCGCGTCTGATCAGCGGCCGGTGCTTCCGAAGCCGCCCTCTCCGCGTTCGGTGTCGGCGAGCGCGGAGACCACCTCGACCGTGACGCGTGTCACCGGCGCCACGACGAGCTGGGCGACGCGGTCGCCCGAGCGCACGACGTAGTCGTGGTCGCCGAGGTTCACGAGGAGGACCCGCACCTCACCCCGGTAATCTTCGTCGATCGTGCCCGGCGCGTTGAGAACGGTGACGGCGTGCTCGGCCGCCAGCCCAGAGCGGGGGCGCACCTGCCCCTCGTAGCCCGTGGGGATCGCGACGGCGAGGCCCGTCGGGACCGCCGCACGGGCGCCCGGTGCGAGCCGCAGAGGGCCGTCGAGGGCGGCCGTGAGGTCCAGGCCGGCCGCGCCAGACGTCCCGTAGGCGGGCGGCGCCGCGTCCGCGCGGAGCCGCCGCACCTGCAGAACTGGTGAGCTCGTGCTCACGACTCGCTGTCTTGAGGAGTCTGCCGATCGGGGCCGTTCCGCCGCCGGCGCGGTCCCGCCTCCTGGGAACCGCGGTCGCCCGAGTCGGCCTTGGGCTCATTGCCCTCGGGTCGGTCGCTGCGCTCGGGTCGGTCGCTGCGCTCGGGTCGGTCGCTGCGCTCGGGTCGGTCGCTGCGCTCCGGCTGGGCGCTGCGCTCCGGCTGGGCGCTGCGCTCGGGTTGGGCGCTGCGCTCCGGGCGGTCGCTCCGCTCGCCGCGGTTGGGCCTGTCACCCCGGCCGCCGCGGTCGGGCCTGTCACCCCGGCCGCCGCGGGGCCTGTCACCCCGGCCGCCGCGGTCGGGCCTGTCACCCCGGCCGCCGCGGTCGGGCCTGTCACCCCGGCCGCCCCGGCCGCCTTCGCGCGGCGGAGGCGCTACCCACCCCTCGGGCTTGGGCAAGAGATCCTTGCGAGACAGTCGAATCTTGCCCTCCCGATCGATGGCGCTGACCAGCACTTCCACCTCGTCTCCGAGGTTCATGATGTCCTCGACGCGGTCGATGCGTTCCCAGGCGAAGTCCGAGATGTGCAAGAGCCCGTCGTTGCCGGGGAGGACCTCGATGAAGGCCCCGTACGGCTCCACGCGGCGCACCGTGCCCGTGTACTTCTTGCCGATCTCCGGCTCCATCGTCAGGTTCTCGATGATCTTGATGGCCTTCGCCACGGCATCCGAGTCGGAGGAAGCGATGGCCACCGTGCCGTCGTCTTCCACGTTGATGACGCAGCCCGTCTGCTCGACGATCGCCTTGATCATCTTGCCGCCGGGGCCGATTACGAGGCGGATCTGGTCGGGTTTGACCTTGATCGTCGTGATGCGCGGCGCGTGCTTGGAGAGCTCTGCGCGTGGCTGAGCGAGAACGGCCCGCATCTTCTCGAGGATGTGAAGCCGTCCGTCGCGGGCCTGCGACAGGGCGGAGCGCATGATCTCCCGATCCACTCCTTGGATCTTGATGTCCATTTGGATGGCCGTGACGCCTGCGTCCGTGCCGCACACTTTGAAGTCCATGTCGCCGAGGTGGTCCTCGTCGCCAAGGATGTCCGTGAGCACGGCGTGCTTGTCCCCCTCCTTGATGAGCCCCATGGCGACACCCGCGACCGCCTTCTTGATGGGAACGCCCGCGTCCATGAGCGCTAGGGAGCCGCCGCACACGGTCGCCATGGATGAGGATCCGTTGGACTCGGTGACCTCCGAGACGATTCGAAGCGTGTAGGGGAAGTCCTCCTTCGACGGGAGCATCTTCTTGAGCGCACGCTCGGCGAGGTTGCCGTGTCCGATCTCGCGCCGTCCGGGCCCCCGGAGGAACTTCGTCTCCCCGACCGAGTAGGGCGGGAAGTTGTAGTGCAACATGAATCGGTTCCAATAGTCGGGCAGGAGCCCGTCGATCCGCTGCTCGTCCTGGCGGGTACCCAGCGTCGTGGTCACGATGGCCTGGGTCTCACCTCGCGTGAAGAGCGCTGAGCCGTGGGTGCGGGGCAGGAATCCCGCCTCGATGCTGATGGGGCGCACGGTCGTGTAGTCGCGTCCATCTACCCGGCGCCGCTCGTCGAGCACCTGGCTGCGCATCGTGTCGTACTTGAGATCCTCGAAGGCTCCCTTGATGTCCTTCTCCTTGTCGGGAAGCTCCTCGGCGAGCGCCGCGACGACCTCCTTCTTGAGCTCCGAGAACCTCCCGTAGCGCTCATGCTTGATCGCGAGGTTGGAGGCTGCCTTGACGTTCGTGGTCGCCAGCTCGCGAACCCGCGCGTCGATCCGCGCGTCGCGCGCTGTCTTCTCGAACGCCCACTTCGCTTCGCCGGCGGCCTCCCTCATCTTCTCGATGAGACCGAGCACACCCTGCACGGCTTCCTGGCCGAAGAAGATGGCGTCGACAAGATCCTCCTCGAGCAACTCCTTGGCCTCGCCCTCCACCATGACGACGGCGTCCCGCGAGGCGGCCACCATCAGGTCGCAGTCGCTCGCCTCGAGCTGCTCGTAGGTCGGGTTGGCGATGAACTGGCCGTCCACCCGCGCCACGCGCACGCCCGCGACCGGGCCGGCCCAGGGGATGGGGCTCATGTGCACGGCCGCCGAGGCCCCCGTCAGCGCGAGGATGTCGGAAGGGACCACCCTGTCTGCGGACAGCACCGTCGTGATGATCTGTATCTCGTTGCGGTAGCCTTCGGGGAACAGGGGCCTGAACGGCCTGTCGATGAGGCGCGACGTCAGGATCTCGTGGTCGCGAAGTCGCCCCTCGCGCTTGAAGAACCCGCCCGGGATCTTGCCCGCCGCGTAGGTCTTCTCCACGTAGTCCACCGTGAGCGGCAGGAAATCGACGCCCGGTCGGGGGTCCTTGCTGCCGCACGCGGTGCAGAGCACCACAGTCTCGCCACACGTGATCAGGACCGAACCGTGGGCCTGCTTGGCGATGCGTCCCGTCTCCAGGGTGACGGTCTGGTCACCGATCTTGACACTCTCTCTGATTATCATGGACTGGCTCCTCGGGCCTTCATGCCCGACTGTTTGGGCAGCCTGTGGCGGAGAGTGGTTTGCTCGGTCCTCGGTTCCATCGCTCGAAGGGTTCCCCGAGCCATCGAATCGAAGATCGAACCACCTTGCCTCCGTCGCACTGGCTTCCCGCATCGTGGCGCGGCCATGGGCCGCCCACGACAAGACGAAACCCGCTGGGGCTACTTACGAATGCCCAGGGCTTCGATGATCTTGCGGTAGCGCTCGACGTTGCTGGCGCGCACGTAGTCCAGAAGCCGCCTCCTCCTGCTGACCAGCTTGAGCAGGCCGCGCCGGGAGTGGTGGTCCTTCTTGTGGGTCTTGAAGTGCTCGGTCAGGTACTGGATGCGCTCTGTGAGCAGCGCGATCTGCACTTCGGGCGAGCCCGTGTCGGTACCGTGTACCTTGAACTCGTTGATGATTTGCTGTTTGCGATCCTGAAGGAGCGGCATCTTGCCCGCGTCTCTCTCGCGCCCCATCGGCGCGTCACGTCGTTGGCTCTGTCGATTGAAAAATCGGCGGGAGTATGCAGGGCGCTCCCCGGGTCGTCAAGCGAGCCCTCGCCGTGCCCCAGGACAGCCGGGGGTCGGGGGGGGGCTGGCTGGGCCCTTCGGGTTGCCCGGCCGAGAAACAGGAGGGTGCCGGGTCTGGGACGGCTTGGGAAGCCTGATATGCTTCTCGCGCGCGCCGCCAGATCGAGGAGACATCATGAGCCAATTCTCCCAGGCCCACCTCCAACACCTCAAGGCACATCTGCTTCCGTTCGGCGTCGAGTGGACCCGCCGCACGGGGAGACAGCTCGCCACGGTGCGTGATGGGATCGACTTCCTCGCGTCCATGAAGAGCAAAGAGGAGTTCTGGACGGCCCTCGTGCCGCAGGACCCCTCAGAGGCCTCTTCGATCGATCTCGGAGCGCTGCGGGACGTCCTGCCGACGGGCGCGCTGGGCTCGGACCTCGACGCCGAGGACTACCTGCGATCGATCGGGCTTTCCGACGACGAGATTCGTGCCGTCGTCAGCGATCTCGACGAGCCCGATTCCCTCGAGAGCGCGATCCGATCCGCCTTCGCGGAGGGCAGACCGCAGAGCATCGCGCGCTCGCTCGAGCGAATCCTCGAGACGAACAGCGACGTCCTCGCCACCCAGCGCTACGTGAGTCGCCTCGCCGCGAGCGGCGGCGTGGCACGGACGATCAGCGCCATGATGGGAATCGCGATCTTTCTGATCGGCGCGGCCTGCGGCCCGACCCAGCCCCCCCCGGCCGCTTCCCAGCAGACCACGACCACGACCACGACCACGACCACGACCACGCCAACACCCGCGCCCACCCCCGCGCCGACGCCCGCGCCGACCCCGGCCCCCGACGAGAATCCGGTCCGCCCGCCGCAGCCCCCGGAGCCCGCCCCGCGCTACAAGGGCGTGAGCCCCAGAAGGCGCTCTGCGAGTCGTCCCTCGCCCTCCACGCGAGACGTTCCGGCGTGACCGAGGGTCCGCGAGTCGCTCCGCTCGCCGCATCCGGCGGCGCATTCACTCGGCCTCTCGCGTTGAGGCACGTCGATCGGGTGCCGGTGCACTGCGTGTGGGAGATCACGAACGCGTGCAATCTCAACTGCGTTCACTGCGAAAGCGAGTCGGGGTGTGCGCGCGAGTCCGAGCTCTCCACCGACGAAGCTCTCGCGCTCTGCGAGGACCTCGCGGCTCTCGGCTGCCGAGTCGTGAACCTGTCGGGCGGCGAGCCCTTCTTGCGTCCCGACTGGTCGAGCATCTGCGAACGGCTGGTGGAGCTCGGGATGGAGCCTGTCCTCGTCTCGAACCTCACGCTCGCGAGCCGAGAGCACTTCGATGCGCTCGCACGCCTCGGCGTGGAATGGGTCGCCACGTCCGTGGATGGCCCCGAGGAGACACACAACCGGATCCGGCGCACCCGAGGCGAGACCTGGTCTGCGTTCGCACGCACGCACGCGAACATCCGCGAGCTCGAGGCGCGCGGCGTGAGCGTTGCGGTCATCACGCACGTCAGCCTGTGGAATCTCCCGCATCTCGACGAGCTTGCCGGGATCCTCGAGCAGCTCGGAGTCGACCTGTGGCAGCTTCAGATCGGCCAGCCCTCTGGAAGGCTGCGCGAGATCGCAGAGAGCTACCTGATCTATCCGCGCCAGATCGAGGACATCTACCGGCTTGTTCGCCGTGTTCAGGAGACGCGCCGACTCACGCTCGACGTGGCCGACGACATCGGCTTCTTCGGGCCGGACGAGCTCGAAGTGCGAACGCTTCGGGGTAAGCCCCGGTTCTTCGCCGGTTGTCAGGCGGGTTTCCGGGTGCTGTCGATATCGAGCGACGGGGCGGTTCGCGGCTGCCCATCTCTCGAGATCGACGTCGGCAACATCCGCCAGACGCCCCTCGCCGAGATCTGGGCCGACGAGAAGCGCTTCTGGTTCAACCACTGGGATCCATCCAGGATCGAGGGCAAGTGCCGCCGCTGCTCGTACCAGCGGATCTGCCGATGTGGTTGCAAGAGCCTCGCGCTCTCCACGACTGGCTCGATTCACCGCAACATCTACTGTCTGAACCAGATCAAGAACCTCGATGGGGATCCCGATCGACGCGAGGTGGACGGAGTGGCGCTGCCGGCCTGTCCTCCCGAGCGGGGGTCGAAGTAGTGGCCGACTACCGGCCGGAGCTCTGCGTCTGGGAGACGACCCTCGCCTGCAATCTGTCGTGCCGCCACTGTGGCTCCTCTGCAGGAAAGCCGCGGGCCCACGAGCTCGACACGGACGAATCGCTCCGCGTGCTCGAGGCGCTTCGGGATCTCGGAACGAGAGAGATCACCTTCAGCGGAGGTGAGCTCGTCGTTCGGCCGGATTGGCGGCAGCTCCTCTCGCGAGCCCGGGAGCTCGGCATGGCCTGCCTCGTCGTGTCGAACGGGCTGGCGGTCACGCCGGCTGTCGCAGACGACTTCGCTCGCCTGGAGGTCGGCAGCGTGTCGATCTCGGTCGACGGCGGCCCGCGCGTCCACGATGGGCTACGACCGCTCAACGGCCCCCTCGTTTCGGAGCTCTCAGGGCCGGCCGGCACGAATGGTCCCTCGAGCTACGAGCAGATCGGCTGGGCGATCGGGAACCTCCAAACGGCTGGCGTTACCGTGGCCGCCATCACTCAGGTTTCGAAGGTCAATCTCTCTGAGCTCCCCGCAGTCGCCGACTTCCTGGTCTCTCGCGAGATCGATGCGTGGCAGATTCAGATGACCAACCCCATGGGACGCAACGTGCGGCGGGACGGGGGGCAGCGTGTGCCGATCCTGGGGCCAGAAGATCTTCCGGCGCTCTACGCGTTCATTCGGCGCGTTCAGGACCAGGGACGGATTCGCTGTCTCGCGGCCGACTGCATCGGCTACTACGGAAGCGACGAGCCGCTGCTTCGGAGCGTCGATTGCCCGAACGACAACTTCTGGCAGGGATGCCAAGCCGGCATGCGCGTGATCGGCATCACGAGCGACGGTGGAGTCAAGGGCTGCCTGTCCATGCCCGATGAGTACCTCGAGGGCAACCTTCGCGAGCGCCCGCTGAGCGAGATCTGGCGCGACGAGAACGCGTTCGCCTACAACCGGAAGTTCACGGTCTCCAACCTGAGCGGTGCGTGCGGCCCGTGCGCGTTCGGCAAGCTCTGTCGGGCCGGGTGCCACAGCTTCGCGGCGACCGCGCAGGACGGGGACATCTCTCGATACGACTACTGCATCCGGCTGCTCGCGCCCGACCCGCCGACAGCGGCGCCATGAGAGCTCTCCTCCTCGTCGTCGACTCGGTGCGAGCCGACTCGTTCGGATGCTATGGGTCGACGCTCCGCACGCCCACCGTGGACGGTCTCGCGGCGAGTGGCGCTCGGTTCGAGACCGTCATCTCGTCCGCGCCGTGGACCCTGCCTTCGCTCGCTGCGATGCTGACTGGGGTGTGGTCCCACCGGCTGGGTCTCATGAAGTGGGAGCAGCCCTGGCCGCGCGAGGTGCCGACGCTCTTCGATTGCTTTCGCGCGAAGGGGGTCGAGACCGCGTCGTTCGTATTCGATCCCGACCACCTGTTTCGTTCGTGCCCCGAGGCGAGCGTCGTCGGGTCGTCCCAAGACACCGACGCCATGCTCGCGTGGTTTCGGGAGCATCGACGCGGCGACTACTTCGCGTTCGTTCACTACTGGTGGACCCACGTTCCCTATCTTCGCCGCAAGCTTCCGCTTGCGACGTGGAATCGGGTGTGCCTCGAGATTCTCGAGTTGCTCTCGGCATCGGATCCGGACGAGCGTCGGGTGAATCGTGAACGCGTGAAGGGCCTCTACGCTCTTGCTGTGGAGGAATTCAGCGAGCAATGGTTGGGGGCGCTGCTGGACGCGGCGCGGGCCGACATGATCGTGCTCGTGTCGGACCACGGAGAGTCATGGGGCGAACGAATTCCGCAGGATCAAAGACTGGACGACGTCTTCGATCTCCATGGCAATCACCTCCACGACGAGGTCATCCGAGTGCCTTGGATCCTGCACGCTCCAGCGCTCGTGCCGCCCGTCGTCGTGGAAGGCCTCGCGCGCACCATCGATCTGATGCCGACGCTCGTCGATTTGCTCGACCTCGACTACCCCGAGCTTCACGCGGTGCGCGACGGTTTCGTGCGGTCGGGTCGTTCCCTCGCGTCGGCGCTCACCTCGGGAAGAGTTTCCGGTGGAGGAGCCGCGTTCTGCGCTCGGAACCGGGACTTCGTCGACGCGGAGGCGCTTCCGACCGAGCCCGGCGACGTCTACGTGGAGCTCGCTTGCCGCGACCTCGCGACGAAAGTCATCGCCGACTTCGGCGGAGAGCACGCGCGGCAGTACGATTTGACCGCCGATCCGGGAGAGCTGCGCCCGGCCGCGCTCGTCGGCTCGGCGGGCTCGCCGCTCGCCGGTGCCGTGCGCCGCGAGATGGACTCGGCCGTGGTCGCGCCCCACGATCCCGACGACTTTGCGCGTATGAAGAGGCAGCTGCGAAGCCTAGGGTACCTCTGAGCCGCGCCTGACCCTGTAGAGAGCTGGGTCGATGCAGCGACGCATCGCCACCCGGTCCAAATCTCTCCCGAGGAGGCTCGCGACTCGAGCCGTTTCCGCTTCTGGGGACTCGACGAGATGGAGGTAGCTCACGTCGTGCACCTCGAACGCCGCGTCGCCTCGGAGCAGCCCGCCGATCGCAGCGAGATGTGCCGTGAAGTCCATTCTCAGACGGGCCTCGCTAGGATCACGAGGCCGGCCGCGGTGCTCGAGCATTCGCGCCTGGGACTCGAGGATTTCGTCGAGATCTCTCCGCATGAAGACGACCTTGTACTGGTGAGCCTTGGGCAGGTGCTGGAGCAACGCCGAGATCACCTTGATCGCCTTGCCGCGTGCGGAGCCCAGCCACGCGCTGTCCGTGGCGAGCGACTTCACTCGCTCGAGCTCGAAGTAGCCCAGAGGGTTGTCGACGTCGGGCTGCCTGACGCCGTCCGTCATGATTTCAAGTCCCCCCGCGCGGAGCATGTTCATCATGAGCGACGTGCCCGAGCGCGGCAGACCCGAGACGACGATGATCTCCGTCGGTCGCGCGCGAGTCGGGGGCTGTCCGAAGTCACCAGGCATGACAAGCGGGGTTGCGTCTGGGCTAGAGTTCGAGCGTACCATCCTGACGGTCGCGGCCCGAATCCGGGTTCGACGAGGAGGCGCCATGAGTCAGTTCTCAGAGAGCCAACTGAAGCTCCTTCAATCGCGCTTGCTGCCGTTCGGCGCCGAGTGGACCGGTCGCACGGGGAGACAGCTCGCTACGGTGCGCGACGGGATCGACTTTCTCGCGTCCATGAAGAGCCGAGAGGAATTCTGGCGGGCCTTGGCGCCGCAAGAGCCCGCGGAGGCGGCTTCGATCGACCTCGGAGCGCTGCGGGCCCTGTTGCCGACGGGCACCCTCGGCTCGGACGTCAGCGTCGAAGACTACCTGCGATCCATAGGGCTCTCCGAGGACGAGATTCGCGCCATGGTCAGCGATCTCGACGAGCCCGCTTCCCTCGAGAGCGCCATCCGATCAGCGTTCGCGGAGGGCAGAGCCCAGAGCATCGCGCGCTCGCTCGAGCGAATTCTCGAGACGAGCAACGAAGTCCTCGCTACCCAGCGCTACGTGAGCCGCCTCGCCACGAAGCGAGGTGTGGCGCGCACGGTCAGCGTCATGATGGGGATCGCGCTCTTCCTCATCGGGGCGGCCTGCGGTCAAACCGAGTCGCCGCCGACTCCGGTCCAGCAGCCGACGACCGCAACGGCGCCCACCCCGACCCCGGAGCCGAGCCCGACGCCCACTCCGAACCCCACGCCTACGCCGCCCCCCCAGCCCGCGCAGGATCCGGTGACGCCTACCCCGGCGCCCGATCAGAATCCGGTCCGCCCGCCGCGAGCCCCGAGACCGAATATGCCTCCAGACCCGGCCCCGCTATACAAGGGCGTGAGCCCCCGCAGGCGCGGTGCCAACCCGTCGTAGTCGAGCCAGCACACTCGGTGGCACGACGCGAGCGCCGGGCTTCACACGTCGGTTGACCGGCGACCTCTTTCCCGCCGGTCGACCGCGGGCATCGGTACGTGCCCGTGCGTCCGCCGCGGGACGTATGACCGATTGCCGCGCGATTCGCCGTAGAGCTCGCGAAGGGCTTCGAAGCTCGTCACACCGAAGTTTTCCGCTATGCGGCGGTGAGCCTCGCACAGCACGACGGTGTGCTCGCCGAACGACACGCGCGTGAGCAATCGAACGCGCAGGTTCGCTTCCGGGCGGAAGCTGTGACAGACGATGCAGCCGTGTTCCATGCGGATACGTTGGCCGGTCTCAGCGAAAAGACAAGTTTTCGACCATGGCCCGTGAAGACGCGGGGTCGTCTACGGAGCGGGGGACGCCACCCCCGCGAGCGGGAAAGCGCCGCGCAGCGCTCGACCCGCCACCGGAATGAGCGAGCGGAGCAGCCGCGCGCGCTCCCGGGCGAGCGGGATGCGTGGGCTTTC
>Ga0214473_10010128_pt1 | contig 11108 bp, 12 predicted proteins | sample RVTome_7_FD_203509 | JGI IMG/M metagenome (GOLD analysis project Ga0214473, IMG submission 203509) | Soil microbial communities from uranium-contaminated site in the Upper Colorado River Basin, Wyoming, United States - RVT98D197 | ecosystem: Environmental > Terrestrial > Soil > Contaminated >...
TCGAGCGCGTCCAGCTTCGTGAGGCCGTCCACGATGCGCGCGATCTCCTGTCCGAACTCCTGCTCGAGCTGCTCGACCGTGACATCGGTGTCCTCCACGGTGTCGTGCAGGAGCGCGGCGATGAGCGTCGTCGTGTCGAGCCCGAGATCCGCGAGGATCTGCGTCACCGACAGCGGGTGGGTGATGAAGTCATCACCCGAGATGCGCTTCTGGCCCTCGTGGTGCTCCTCGGCGAAGCGGTAAGCGCGCTCGATCTCCTTCAGGTCCGCCTTCGCGTTGTACCCACGGACCGTGCGGAGGAGCGCCTCGAGGTCGTCACGAGGCGCCTCAGGTTCGCCCGGGCCGGGGCGCAGACGCGACAGGATGCCGCCTCGGCGCTCCTGTTTGACCTGCTCACGGCCGTCCACGGCGGCACCTCCTCGGGAACGCCAGTGTACGCCGGGGGTCGCGCGCGAAGAAGCGCTCAGTAGTTGAGGAGCGTGAACAGGTCGTATCCCTCGAGCTGCGAGCGACCCTTGAGGAAGTCGAGCTCGATCAGGCAGGCGACGCCCACGACCTTGCCGCCGATGCGCTCCACGATATCGGCGGTCGCTCGGGCGGTCCCGCCCGTCGCGAGCACGTCATCGACGATCAAGACGCGTTCACCCGGGGTCACCGCGTCCTTGTGGATCTCGAGGGTCGCCGTCCCGTACTCGAGCGCATACTCGGCCGCCTCCGTGTGCCAGGGAAGCTTGTCCTTCTTGCGGACCGGCACGAAGCCGGCGCCGAAGTGGTAGGCGACCGGCGAAGCGATGATGAACCCGCGTGCCTCGATCCCGACGACCTTGTCCACGTTGCCGCGTCCGAAGTGCACGACGATGAGGTCGATGACCGTCGAGAACGCCATCTCGTTCGCGAGCAGCGGCGTGATGTCCTTGAAGACGACGCCGTCCTGCGGGAAGTCGGGCACGTCACGGACGAGCGCTTTGAGCTGATCGATGTCCACGGGACTACCTCCGCTTGCGCTTCGCGGGTGGCTTGCGGCGGCTCTTCGCGCTCGCGCGAGATCCCTGACCGCGCGCCGTGGCTCGGGTCGCCGCCGCCACGCCAACCGCCGCCGGCGCGGTTCCGTCTTCCTCGGCCGCCTCCCCCGCGGCCTGCACCGCGCGGAGCCGCCGCTCGGCCCCGGGCTTGGACCAGAGACGGGCCCGCAGTTGTTGGTACCGGGGCTCGCGCTCCTTCAGCACCGCGAGGATCGGGGATGCGACGAAGATCGACGAGTAGGCGCCGACCGTGACGCCGATGAGCATCGCGAAGGCGAAGTCCTTCAGCGTCACGCCGCCGAAGAGCAGGAGCGACAGGATCGGCAGGATCACGACGAGCGACGTGTTCACCGAGCGCATGAACACCGAGTTCAACGACGTGTTCACCACGCCCGAGTACGTGTCCTTCGCGAGCAGTGCGGCCGACTCGGTGTTCTCCTTGACCTTGTCGAAGATCACCACGGTGTCGTACAGCGAGAACCCCAGGATCGTGAGGATCGCGATCACGGTGGCCGGCGATACTTGGCGTCCGGTCAACGCGTAGACGCCCGCGGTGATGACCACGTCGTGCACCATCGCCACCTGGGCTCCGACCGCCATCTTCCACTCGAACCGGAACGTGATGTACACGGAGATCGCGATCAGGACCACGATGAGACCGATCAGCGCCTGACGCGAGATCTGCGAGCCCCAGGTCGGCCCCACGACCTGGATGCTCACGTCCGAGGGCTCTACCCCCGCCTGCGCGGCAAGGTCGTCGACCAGCTGCGTGCGCTCCTCGGCGCTGAGGTCGTCGGTCAGCGCGGTCGTACGGATCGACACCCGGTCACCGCCGACGATCTGGATCTCGGCGTCCTCGCGGCCGTACCCGACCAGGACTTCACGGATCGTCTCCGCGGAGACGCCCGCCACGTTCTGGAACCGCAGCTCCGAGCCACCCGTGAAGTCGATCGAGTAGTTCAGGTGCCGAACGAGCAGACCGACCAACGAGATCATGAGGAGGAAGCCCGAGAGGATCGCCCACCACGTCCGGTGCTCGATGATCCGGAAGCGGGGCGTCCGGTACCCACGGAACGTGTCGAGGGCGTGGCGGGCGTTCACCGCGAGCCTCCTGCGACCACCGGCTGGGCGGCGTGATCGGCCGCGACCCCGCTCGTGAGTCCGAAGCCACGCATCCGCACCAGGCGCTCGCTCCGCGCGAGGAGGAAGACCGCCGGCCGCTTGAAGAAGTACACGACGAACAGGTCGAGCGCGGTCGCCACGCCGAGCGTGAGCGCGAATCCACGGACCGAGCTGATCGCCGTGAGGTACAGGATGAGGGCCGCGAGGGCCGTCACGATGTCGGCCGCGACGATCGTCTTGTACGCACGCTTGAACGCGGGTTGGACCGCCGCCCGCGGACTCCGGCCGTTCCGCACCTCGTCCTTCAGGCGCTCGAAGAACACGATGTAGGAGTCGGCGGTCACGCCGAGCGAGATCACGAGCCCCGCGACGCCGGCGAGCGTGAGCGTGTACCCGATCGCCTTGCCCGCGAGCGAGACGAGGGCGAAAGCGAGCACCGCCCAGATCGACATGCCGAACCACGCCACGATCGCCAGCAGCCGGTAGTAGAAGAGCAGGTACAGGGCGAGCGCGACGAGCCCCGCGATCGCCGCGAGGAGGCCCTGGTTCAGCGACTCCTCTCCGAGCGTCGGGCTCACGGTGACGACCTGCTCGGTCGAGAGGTTCACGGGCAGCGCACCGGCGTTGAGCACCGTGGCGAGGTCCGTCGCCCGCTGCTTCGTGAAGGAGCCGGTGATCACCCCGCTTCCCCCGGTGATCGCCTCTTGGACCGTCGGCGCCGAGATGACCTCGCGGTCGAGCACGATGGCGAGCTGGCGCCCGACCAGCTGGCTGGTCACCTCGGCGAACAGATCCGATCCCGCGTCGGTGAGCTGGAAGTCGACCTGCCAGCCCTGGGCGAGGCCGGTCTGGCTGCCGGTGTCGTAGAGGGCGGTGGCCCGACGGATGGCGTCGCCGGAGATCCGGACCGGGCCGAGCTTGTACTTGGTCTCGCCGTCCTGTCCGTAGTACACGACGTCCTGATCCCGGAGGGCCTCGAAGGTGCAGCTCGCAGACTCCTGCTCGGCGGCGGTGGCGCATGTGACCGGCGTCGCGTCGTACCCGTCGGTCGTCGGCGTGAGCGTGCCGAACACCTCGCGCTCCTCGAGTCGGGCGGTCGTGCCGATGACCTGGAGGAGCCGCTCTTGGCCCGTCTCCTGCAGCCTCGCCTCGGCTTTCTCCCGCGACAGGAAGCAGCCGAGGTCCTGCCCCGCGGAGGACACGACGCAGTACTGGACCTTCACCTCGCGCACCTGCAGGACGGCGAGCGCGTCGTCGGCCTCCTGCGGGCTCGCGTAGCATGCCGCGCCCTCATCGCTCGCGAGCGTCGTGCCGTCCGATCCCTGCAGGCAGTGCGTGACGCTCGTGACCGTCCCCACGGCCTCGATCGCGATCGAGGCGTCCTCCTCGGTCGCGAAGTCGCAGATCGGCGTCCCCAGGTCGGGACCGCTCACGCAGAAGGTGCCCTCCGCCGGCGTGGGCGAGGGCACCGGCGTCACCTCCGCGGCCGGCACGGACCCGAGCGCGTCGATGGCGTCCTGTGCCTGCTTGCGGGTGCCGAAGCACGGGCCATCGCTGTCACCGAGCCCCGTCAGGCAGACCGACTGCGTGAACGACCGGATCGTCACCGCTGCGAGGGCGGTGTCGGCCGCCGCCTCGTCCGGGAGGCACTCGTAGCTCACGTCGCCCTCTCCGACGAGGCAGTGCTCGCCCCTCGTCCGCTCCTCCACCGTGCCGCGCGCGAGGCCGGGGATCTGGACCTCGATGGTCGAACCGCTCACGAAGATGGTGGGCTCGGACGTGCCGAAGGCGTCGACTCGGCGGCGGACGTTCTCGACCGCGCGATCCATGACGGACTCGGCGGTCCCGTCCGGCGCGGACAGGGTCACCGAGACCCCGCCCTCGAGGTCGAGCCCGAGGACCGGGCCGGTCCCCGTCACGAACAGGGCCATCGAGCCGGCAACGAGCACGAGCACGAAGACGATCGAGATCCACAGCCCGCGGGTCTTCCTCACGCCAGCTCGGCCTCGTTGATCACGAGTTTGAAGCGGCAGCCGAGCTCGTCGGCCGCCTTCCGGCAGAGCTGCATCCGCCCGAGGAAGATCTCGAAGTACTCCATCACTTGGCTGATCTGGGGGTCGATCGTGAGTTCGAGGGTGATCGTCTTGGCGATCGAGTCTACCCGCAGGAACGACTGCTCCGCGGCGAAGTTCACCCGGTCGTGGATGTCGAACTCGGGCCTACCCGTCTTGCGAACGCGGCTGCGGTGGACATCGGACTTGTCGCCCAGGATCACCGCGGCCGAGACCTCCGAGACCGAGTAGCCCTGCTCCTCCTCGTGGTTCGCGATCGCGGACACGATCGTGGCCAGGTCGGCGGCGGGCATCCGGTCCCGCAGGGCGTGGTAGACGAGCAGCCCGCCCGTCTGACCGTGCGCGTCACGGGTGAGCATGTTCCCGACGTCGTGCAGGTACCCGGCGACGCAGCCGAGGTTCGCGGTGTGCTCGTCGTACCCGGCACGGAGCAGCACGTTGTACGCGATCCGAGCGGTGAGGTTCGCGTGGCGGAACCCGTGCTCCGTGTAGCCCATCCCCTCCATCACGCGATCGGCCGCTGAGATGAGCGCGGACAGCTCCGTGTCCGCCTGGATCTGCTCGAAGGTCAGGGTCTCGGGCCCCTCGTCCGAGGCGGGACCGCCCTGCGGCGTGGGAGGCGCCGGCTCGGCGGGGACGTTCACGGCAGTTCGTCGGTTCCCTCGTCGACCGGCTCGTCGGAGTTCTCGTCGGCGACCTCGTCCTCGGTGACCCGCTGGAGCACACCCTGACGGAGCATGCGCACCTGGGTGCCCGGCGCGATCTCCACGCGCACCGTGCCGTTCTCGTCGTCGATGTCCGTAAGGATGCCGAACATGCCGCCGCCGATCATGACCTCGTCGCCGATCTGCAGCGAGGTCTGCATGGCCTGCTGCTGCCGCTGCCGGCTGCGCTGGGGGCGGATCATGATGAAGTAGAGCCCGACGATCATCGCGACGGGCAGGAGCAGCGTGAGCAGAGAACCGCCGGTCTGCTGGTTCGACTCCTGAGCCAAGATCCAGAGCACTGGGTGGTCGCCTCCTAGGGTCGGCGAGGCAGCATACAGGCTACCGCGGCCCGTCCCGGGGTCGGTCCGGGCGACCTCAGGGAAGCGGCAGCGCCCCGTCGAGGGTGACACCGAGGTGCCGAAGGGCTCGGTCGGTCGCGACCCGGCCCCGGGGCGTGCGCTTGAGGAAGCCGAGCTGCATCAGGTAGGGCTCGACGACGTCCTCGATCGTGTCGGTCTCCTCCCCGACCGCCGCCGCGAGCGTCGAGAGGCCGACCGGGCCCCCGCCGAACTTCCGCACGATCGTCGAGAGCACCGCGAGGTCCAGCTTGTCCAGCCCCTGCACGTCCACCTCGAACAGCTCGAGTCCCGCCCTGGCGATCTCGGCGGTGACCCGGCCGTCGTGCCGGACCTCGGCGACGTCGCGGACCCGGCGGAGCAAGCGGTTGGCGACCCGCGGTGTGCCACGCGAGCGCCGAGCGATCTCCAAGGCGCCCTCGTCCTCGACCGCGACCTCGAGGATCCCCGCCGAACGTCGAACGATCCGCGCGATGTCCTCGACCGAGTAGTAGTCCAGGCGGGGCGAGAACCCGAACCGCTCTCGGAGGGGGAGCGTGATCCGCCCCGGCCGGGTGGTCGCTCCGATCAGCGTGAAGCGCGGCAGGTCGAGGCGGATGGAGCGGGCGCTCGGGCCCTTGCCGAGCACCACATCGAGCTTGAAGTCCTCGAGCGCGGGATACAGGACCTCCTCGACGGGACGGGGCATGCGGTGGATCTCGTCCACGAACAGGACGTCGCCCTCCTCGAGGTTCGTGAGGATCGCCGCCAGGTCCCCCGGCCGGTCGAGCGCGGGCCCCGATGTCGGCTGGAACCCCACGCCCACCTCGTGCGCCACGATCCCGGCGAGCGTCGTCTTGCCCAGGCCGGGCGGTCCCGAGAACAGCAGGTGATCCACGGTCTCGCCGCGCGCGCGAGCTCCCTCGATGAGCAGTCCGAGCTGCTCCTTGATGCGGTCCTGCCCCACGAACTCGGCGAGCACCTTCGGACGGAGCGCGGCGTCGAACGCACGCTCCTCCTCGGGCAGCTCGGGGTCGACGATGCGGTCCTCGTCCACGCGCCTACCCTATCCCCGCCCCACGTGGCGGAGGGCCTCGCGCAGGAGGTCCTCGACCGGGCGGTCTGCGTGGGCAGGCAGGGCCCCGAGGGCCTCGCTGGCCTCCTGTGGAGACAGGCCGAGCGACAGGAGCGCCTCGCGCACGTCTGCGAGCGGCCCCGTGAGCGGCACGCCCTCGCCGCCGAGCTTGTCCTTCAGGTCCAGCACCACCCGCTGCGCAACCTTCTTGCCGACGCCCGGCACGACGGTGAGCGCGGCCACGTCCCCGGAGGCGACCGCCCGGCGGATCGCCTCGGGCGAGAGCACCGAGAGGAACGAGAGGGCGACCTTCGGCCCGACGCCGGTCACGGTGACGAGCAGGTCGAACAGGGTGCGCTCCTCGGCCGTCGCGAACCCGAACAGCGTCATCGCGTCGTCGCGCACGTGTAGGCGCGTGAACACCCTCGCGCGCCTACCGACGGCCGGCAGCTTCGAGAGGGTCGAGGCCGGCACGAGCACGTCGTACCCGACCCCCTGGACCGAGACGACGACCCGGCCGGCGCCCTTCTCGGCCAGCTCGCCCTCGAGGAACGAGATCACGGAAGCGCCACCGCGCGCGCGGCCCGCCGCAGTGGCGTCTGCGTGAGGTGGCAAAGAGCGATGGCGACCGCGTCGGCCGCGTCGGGCTGGGTTGGCACCCCGGCGAGGCCGTGGAGCCGCGCGAGCGCGTCGCGAACCTGCGCCTTCTCTGCCATGCCCGAACCCGTGACGGCCATCTTGACCTCGAGCGGGCCGTACTCCTCGACCGCGAGACCGGCCTCGGCTGCCGCGAGCATGATCGCGCCGGTCGCACGCGCCACGCGGAGCGCGCTCGCGTGGTTCTTGTTCCAGGCCACCCGCTCGATCGCGACCGACGAGGGCCGGTAGGCGGCGATCGCCTGCCGCACGTGGTCATGGATGTGCCGCAGGCGTGAGGCCTCGGGCAGGTTGGACGGCGTGCGGATCGTGTCCGCCCACAGCAGCTTCGCGTGTCGCCCCCGGTGGCCGACCGCGGCGATGCCCGTGGCGGCGACGCCCGGGTCCACGCCGAGCACGCAAGGCTCGAACATGTGTTCAGTCTAGGGTGGCCCCGTGGCCGGGGCAATCACGCTCGGCGGGTTCCTGGAGCTCAGCCCAGCTCGGCCATGAAGGCCTCGGGGATGTCGAAGTTCGCCGAGACGCCCTGCACGTCATCCAGGTCCTCGAGGGCCTCGAGGAGCGCGAGCACCTGCTTGGCCTGCCCACCCTCGACCGGCACCGTGCTCTGCGGCACCATCGCCAGCTCGGCCGAGAGCATCGCGATGCCGGCGGCCTCGATCGCGTCTCGAACGGCCACGAACGCCGCGGGGTCCGTCGTGATCTCCCACGAGCTCTCGGAGTCGTTCAGGTCCTCCGCCCCGGCCTCGAGCGCGAGCTCGAGCAGGCGCTCCTCGTCCGGGGCCGCCGACTTCTCGATCTGGATCACGCCCTTGCGGTGGAACATCCAGGCCACGCTCCCCGACTCTCCGAGGTTGCCGTTGTTGCGCGTGAAGGCGTGCCGGACCTCCTGCGCGGTGCGGTTGCGGTTGTCGGTAAGCGTCTCGACGAACATCGCCACGCCGCCTGGGCCGTAGCCCTCGTACACGACCTCCTCGTACCGCGCGCCGCCCTCGAGCTCGCCGGTTCCCCGCTTGATCGCGCGCTCGATGTTGTCGCTCGGGACCGAGGCCGCCCGCGCCTTCTCGATCGCCGCCGCGAGCGTCATGTTCGCCCTTGGGTCGCCACTGCCGCCCTCGCGCGCGGCGACCTCGACGAAACGAAGGAGCTTCGCGAACTCGTTGCTGCGCTTCGCGTCGAGCGCGCCCTTCTTCCGCTTGATCGTCGCCCACTTCGAATGGCCGGACATCTCACACCTTCCTCAGGACGTAGTCGTGGAGCCGCGTCTCGCCGACGAGCTCGGGATGGAAGGATGCCACGACGAGGCTCCCCTGCTCCAGGACGACCGGGTGGCCCTCGTGCTCGGCAAGCACGCGGACCTGCGGGCCGATCTGATCGACCATCGGCGCGCGGATGAACACGGCGCGCACGGGATGGTCCACTCCCTCAACGTCCACGTCGGCCTCGAACGAGTCCACCTGCCGCCCGTAGGCGTTGCGTCGGACGGTGATGTCCACGAGGCCAAGGGGCGGGTCGAGGCCCTCGATGCGCGCGGCCATGACGATCATGCCGGCACACGTCCCGAGCATCGGCATCCCGGCGAGGGCGCGCTCACGGATCGGCTCGACGAGCCCGGCGCTCCGGGCGAGCTTGGAGATCGTGGTGGACTCGCCGCCGGGGATCACGAGGCATTCGACGCGCACGAGATCCTCGGGCGTCCGCACCTCGATCGGGGCGGCGCCGAGGTCGGCGAGCACCGCGGCGTGCTCGCGGAAGTCACCTTGCAGCGCGAGGACGCCCGCCTTCATGCGCCTCGCTTACCAGCCTCGGGTCTGGAGCAGACCCTCCTCGCCGAGCTCCTTGATGTCGAGCCCGTGCATCGGCTCGCCCAGGCCGTGCGAGACCTTCGCGAGGACGTCGGGGTCCTGGAAGTGCGTCGTGGCCTCGACGATCGCGCGGGCGCGCGGTGCCGGGTCCTCGGACTTGAAGATGCCCGAGCCGACGAACACCCCGTCGACGCCGAGCTGCATCATCAGCGCCGCGTCGGCGGGCGTCGCGATGCCACCGGCGGCGAAGTTGACGACGGGGAGCTTGCCCTGCTCCGCGACCATGCGGACCAGCTCAACCGGCGCGCCGAGGTCCTTCGCGGCTGCCATATGCTGTTCGGGCCCGAGCGAACGCAACCAACCGATCTCGCGCAGGATCGTGCGCTGGTGGCGGACGGCCTCGACGACGTTGCCGGTCCCAGCCTCGCCCTTCGTGCGGATCATCGCCGCGCCCTCGCCGATGCGCCGCAGCGCCTCGCCGAGGTCCCTGGCGCCGCACACGAACGGCACGGTGAACGCCCACTTGTCGATGTGGTGCTCCTCGTCGGCGGGCGTGAGGACCTCGGACTCGTCCACGTAGTCCACGCCGAGGGCCTGCAGGATCTGGGCCTCGACGAAGTGACCGATCCTGGCCTTGGCCATCACCGGGATCGAGACGATCTGCATGATCCCCTCGACCTTCGTGGCATCGGCCATCCGAGCGACGCCGCCCTCCTTGCGGATGTCGGCGGGCACCCGCTCCAGAGCCATGACCGCACACGCGCCGGCGTCCTCGGCGATCTTCGCCTGCTCGGCGTTCGTGACGTCCATGATGACGCCGCCCTTGAGCATCTCGGCCAGGCCGGACTTCACGCGGAAGGTGCCGGTCTCGCGTTCCACGGGTACCCCCTCCTCGAGCAGAAGCGCTTGCGGCAGGCGCTGCCGCCTGCGGATCGAGTGTACCGCCGGTGCCTACAGCCCGGCGATGAGAAGCTCCGGCTCAGCGCGCGGTCTCAACGGCGGCGGTGCTCGGCAGGAACTCCACCCAGGTCCGCCCCGGCGCAAGCGGGATCTCGGTCCCGTCCTTGGCGAAGAACCGTGTGACGTGCCCGAGGCTGGAGCGCTCCCAGCGACCGATGATCACCCGCCCGTCGCGGAACACGTAGGCCTTGCCCGAGCCGACGAGCTCGAGGTGGGGCGTGATACCGCCCCTCGGACCGACGACCACGTCGACGAGCTGTACGACCACGTTGTCGGCGGAGACCTGCTCGCCCTCCTCGGCCATGTGCGTCTCGTCACCGTGGGCGCGTAGCCACTGGCCTTCCTTGCGGCCCCACGACCACCAGACGTCGGCGTAGGTGGCGGAGAACGGCAGGTGCACGCTCGAGACCCTCCGCGACCGAAGCGTGAGCTCCTCGGCGTAGGTGAAGATCGGCGCCGGCGCGGGCTCGGTGGAGCTCGCGACCTGGTAGAGGGCCTTCGTGCCCGCGTACAGGTTGTGAGGGGCAAGGCGGCTGTCGTCGCGCTCGAAGGCGGGCCCGCCGCTCGTCTCGTCGAGGTGCACCAGGTTCGCCTCCTGGATGACCCGCACGACGTTCGGCGCGCCGCCCGCGTACGCGAGGATCGGCACGCCGAACTGCGCAAGCACGTCGGGATCGGCGGTCCGGGCGCTCCGCACGGGACCGACGCGCGGGGAATCCCCGCAGTGGTAGATGACGATGAACCGCGTGATGCCGCCCTCGACCGGCGCCTCGAAGATCACGTCGGCCGACTGGAGGCCCGCTTGCGGGCGCGCGTCCGGGTAGTTCTCGACCTTCACCGCGAGCGCGGGCCGGTCCGGGACCACGCCGTGCGGCGCCGGCAGCCCGTTCAGCGGACAGGCGGGCGGGGGCGGGGGCGGTTCCTCGACGAGGCCGACGCTCGTGAGTCCGGTGCGGACGATCCCCGGGGCCTTCTCGGGGAACAGGGCGAAGTAGCCGATGGCGCCACCGGCGACGATCAGCGCCGTCACCGCGGCGACCGCGGCCTTGCCGCGACGGGTGAGGGACATGCGGGCGTACCTCCAGCGGGCTCGGGGAAGCGTGTATTCGGGGTCGCGCCGGCCGGAGCCGGAACCGCGATGCTACCGGCCGATCGGGGGAGCCTCAACCACCCGGGTCACATCTCCTCGAGCCGGCGGATCCGCTCCTGGATCGGTGGGTGGGTCTGGAACAGGCGCTCGAGCGGGCCCATCCCCTCGCCCTGGATCCTCGAGGGCTGGTTCAGCCACAGGTGCGCCGTGGCGTTGTTCGCCGAGTGCATCGGGATCGCGCTCCCCGCCTCGATCTTGCGGAG
>Ga0214473_10010129_pt1 | contig 11107 bp, 7 predicted proteins | sample RVTome_7_FD_203509 | JGI IMG/M metagenome (GOLD analysis project Ga0214473, IMG submission 203509) | Soil microbial communities from uranium-contaminated site in the Upper Colorado River Basin, Wyoming, United States - RVT98D197 | ecosystem: Environmental > Terrestrial > Soil > Contaminated >...
GCACCAGTTCCCTCGTTTCCTGCCAGGTCTGAACAACGCGGAATTGACACTCCATTTCCAATGATCTCGGCCGTCGCTCATGTTATATTTATGTGACGCTTAGCGCTCTGCGAAAATCGGTGCTAAAAGGAAAGCAGGGTCATTTATTAATGAAGTTTAATGAAGGATTGAAGGCAATCATGGCGGATGGAACCTACGATAAGATTATTGAGAAATGGGGTGTGCCTGGAGCCACAAACCCTTTAAAGCGCTAGTTCACGCGATGGAAGAAGGCCAAGTTTAGAAGATCCCTGAAAAGGAGGATAAAAATGGAAATCAAACACGGAGAAATGGATCGTAGAACGTTTATGAAGTCCACTTTAGGAGCAGGTGTAGGGCTGGTTTTAACAACCTCGACGAGCGATCTGGCATTGGGGAAATCTGCAACAGCTGGTGGTTTTGAGGATTTGTCACTCTATCAATTGTCTAAAATGGTACGAAATGGAGAGGTCAGTTCTAAAGAACTCGTTGAAACTTATCTTGAGCGGATTCAAAAATTTGACGGACCAAAGGGTATAAATGCTTACCTTACGGTAGCTGGAGATTCAGCATTAAAACAAGCGGAAGAGCTTGACAAATTAGCCAAAGGAAAGAAGTTCAAAGGGCCCTTGCATGGGTTACCGATAGCCATCAAGGACAACCTGGATACCAAAGGAATCCGGAGCACGGGGGGTTCAAAGATCCTCTCTTCTTGGATTCCTGCAGCGGATGCCCATGTGATCTTGAAGTTAAAAGAAGCGGGGGCCATTATACTGGGAAAAACAAACATGCATGAATTCGCTTTTGGAATCACTACCAATAATCCTCACTATGGACCCACCCGGAATCCGTACGATCTTTCAAAGATCCCTGGGGGATCGAGTGGAGGCTCAGCCGCAGCTACGGCAGCAAGCCTTTGCGCAGCGGCTATCGGCACCGACACAGGGGGGTCGGTGAGAATTCCGTCTGCTTTTTGTGGAGTTGTGGGCCTTAGACCAACCGTCGGAAGGGTGGGAAGAGGCGGTTTGATGTACCTCTCATTCACAATGGATACCATTGGCCCGATTACCAGGACAGTAACCGATGCAGCGATGATCATGGAGGTTATTGCAGGAAAGGACCCAAGAGACCCGGAAAGCTCCTCAAAGGCTATACCACGATACACTGCTTTGCTGAAAGGAGGTTTAAAAGGGAAAGGATTTGGCGTCCCTAAGAATTTCTTTCTTGATCTCATCCATCCCGACACTAAGAAGGTATTTGATGAGTCCATTCGAGAAATACAAAAAATGGGAGGAATCATTAAGGAAGTTGAAGTGAAACACTCAAATTTGTACCCAAATTCCCGTAACATCGCTATGTCTGAATGTGTATATCTCGTAGAGGACTATCTCAAAGCATTTGATCCGGAAGCGACCATTGATAAATATCTGGATCAGTTAGGTCCTGACGTGAAAATTATATTTGGCAGTCAGAAAGGAAAGCCCGACTCGAAACCGATTCCCGGTTATTTCTACATTAGGACGATTCGGGAATATAGACCAAAGGTAATCTCCGGGTTCGACGAGGCACTGGCCGGATTGGATGCATTACTAATTCCGACGACCCCACTCCCTGCACCCAAAATTGGCGAAGATGAGGAAATGGAGCTGGAAGGTAAAAAAGTAGATACCTTCAGAACCGTCACTCGAAACACTAATGCAATCAGCATTGCGGGTTTTCCTGCAATTACAGTACCTGCCGGATACAGCCAAACAGGACTTCCTATCGGGTTACAGTTTGTTGGTCGGCCTTGGGAGGAGGACAAGCTGTTGAACATGGCCTATGCATTCGAACAGGCGACAAAGGTCAGAAAGCCTCCAAAGCTGTAAGCAGTATGACTCAAGTGCCCGGAGGCGGTGGACAGAGCCGCTTAGTCAGGGCAAAGGCGCATTCAGACGAATTCCTTTTTGTTCATGCGGGCCGTCAAATGTTTCATCCGTAAGGAAATCAGCGTGAACCCGCGGCAAAGGTGCAGTTGACCTTGCAAAAAGGGTCAGATGGGCCTTATTTCTGTTATGGACTTTGCGTTTTTCAAAACCCAAAAAGCTACGGTTTGAAGATTAAACCCGCCTCTTTCCTTTTTCGCTAGTCGGATCAGGTCTTGGCAAGAAACCCTCGGTTTTAGGGGATTCCCAAGGCACCCCAGAATATTCGGTAATTCCCTTGCTGACCTTTTCCTCAGTTCATAATTTCTGAAGGTTATTCTATCATTTAACACTTCAGTTGGTCCTCATTAAGAGAAAGTTTTCACAATCTCATTTTTGTATTGACAAGATTGGCACTTTTGGTATGGTTAATTCGACAATCCCACTAAAACTTTCTCTTTCCCAAAGGGGGTGGTGGACGGAGAAGGACCTTTAGAATTTTCATTCCAGAATTTTGAGTTCCCCTGAAAACTTAGTCCTATATGTTCCTCTGACCGCTAAAGGCCTTTCGCAAAAAGAAGTATTCTAACAAACTTAACCCCGATAAAGCCAAACCCTTCGTGAGAAGGGGGCGGAAAGCGGCGGGTCTTTTTAGCGAAGAAGACGGCCGAGCTGCCGAAGGATACAGGATAGAGAACTTAAACAAGTACCTGGGAACGCAGGTATTGGTTTCCGAGGACGTGATTGGTCAACTCGATACGTTTCTGACCAGAGACTTGGGAAGGTTCCGCCTGGCAGGGAAGAAGAAGGCCCTCGGGATCCACGAGCTGGTTTGCCGGGTAGAGGAGTCTGATGAACGGCAACGAGAACTCTGTGCGACGTTTTCCAGCATCCTTGGGACTTTCAGGGGGCGGTCCTGGGCAGAGGCGGAAAAGAGACTTCAGGAGACGATTGAGCGATTCGGAGAAGATGGACCCTCTCTCTACTATCGGGATTTGTGCAAGAAATACCAGCAGGACCCTCCTGACGAGTCGTGGGACGGGGTTGTTCCCGTAGCCCAAAAATAGGGAAATCTCAACCGGTCCGTGTGGGGAGATAAATTGAAAAGAGAGATGCCAGGATCATGGTAAAGGGAGATGTTATGAACCGAACTCGGCGTAACCGACTCAGCATCATGCTATGGGCGGCCCTTCTGTCAATTTCCCTATCGCCCGCGACCGGCTATGGAGAGAAGTGCGAACAGTGGGTGGCCAAGGCGGTGTCCGTACAGGGAGGGGTGGATGTTCTTAAAGCCGGCGAGAAGCAGTGGACCCCTGTTCGACTGAACGATACCTTCTGTCCGTGGGACATGATTCGCGTGCTGAAGCAAAGCCGGGCGGTTATCGTGCTGGGCAATGAGTCCATTCTTCGCCTCGATCAGAATACGACGGTCAAATTTTCGAAACCAGAAACAGAAAAAACGTTCTTGATGGATCTGCTCGAAGGAATGGCCTATTTCTTCAGCCGCGCTCGCCGGACTTTAAAGGTCGTTACCCCCTTTGTCAATGCGATTGTTGAGGGTACGGAATTTGCAGTGAGGGTTGAGAAGGATAAGACATTTGTCTCCCTCTTTGAAGGACAATTGGCGCTGACAAACCCGGCCGGTAGCATCGTGCTTTCGAAAGGCCAATCCGCAGTTGCCGAAGCAAATCGGGCTCCTGAATTTCGCGTCGTGATACGGCCACGGGATGCCGTCCAATGGACGCTCTATTATCCACCCGTTCTCTACTATCGCCCTGAAGATTTTCGAGGCCTCACCGAATCAGAGCAGTCAATGCTCCGAGGATCAATCGAAGCTTACTCACAGCGGAACTTTGGTGCCGCCTTCGAAAGAATCGACGGATTGCCCGACCAGTTGCGGGACCCTCGTCTATTCACGTATCGGGCTTCGCTGCTGCTTGCCGTCGGTCGAATCGAGGAAGCCAAAGCTGATATCGACAAGGCACTGGGGGGCGCGGCCAATGACACTGATGCACTGGCACTCCTATCGATCATTGCCGTGGCACAGAATGAGAAAGGGAAAGCACTTGATCTGGCCAAGAAAGCTGTTGAGGCTGACCCGAGGTCTACTTCAGCACGGATTGCCCTTTCCTACGCCCAGCAGGCGAATTTTGATCTCGAAGGTGCACGAGATACCCTTAAAGAGGCAGTCCAGTTAAGTCCGGAGAATGCCCTTGCCTGGGCGAGGATGGCTGAGATGTGGCTGTCCTTCGGGAATCTCAATAAAGCCCTCAAAGCCGCGAGGAAGGCTGTGGAACTGAATCCCAATCTTTCAAGAACACAGACCGTTCTGGGATTTGCTTACCTTACCCAGATAAAAACAAAGATGTCCAAAGAGGCCTTCCAAAAGGCGATTGAGCTCGATCAGGCAGATCCCCTTCCGCGGTTAGGATTAGGATTGGCAAAGATCCGGGAGGGTGATCTGGGGGAAGGGCGAGGAGAGATTGAGATTGCTTCAAGCCTTGATCCTAATAATTCTCTTATCCGTAGTTACCTTGGAAAGGCTTACTACGAGGAGAAAAAAGATAAGCTGGCCTCAAATCAATTGGCCATGGCCAAGGAACTTGATTCATCAGATCCAACACCTTATTTCTATGATGCGGTACGAAAACAGAGCATGAATCAACCCGTGGAAGCATTATATGATCTCCAAAAATCAATTGAGCTGAATGACAATCGTGCAGTCTACCGTTCCAAACTCTTGCTCGACTCTGATCTGGCCGCACGAAGTGCAAGCCTTGGTCGGATCTACTCCGACCTCGGGTTTCAGTGGCTCGCCCTCGCCGAGGGGTGGAAATCGGTCAATGCCGATCCGGCCAACTTCTCTACCCACAGACTTCTGGCCGATTCCTATTCCGCCTTGCCCCGGCACGAAATTGCCAGGGTCAGCGAACTCCTCCAGTCCCAACTACTCCAGCCCATCAATATCAATCCGATTCAGCCCCACCTTGCCGAGAGCAGCCTATTCATTTTGGAGGGCGCCGGCCCATCGGATCCGTCTTTTAACGAGTTTAACCCTCTTTTCACCCGGGACAGGCTTGCCCTGCAGGCGAGCGGCATCGTCGGTGAACGCGACACACTGGGCGGTGAGATCGTCCAGTCGGGCGTCCTAGGAAGGTTCTCGTATAGCGCAGGCTTGTTCCATCATCAAACGGATGGATTTAGAGAAAACAACGATCAGAAGCGGACCATCGGCGATCTTTTCGCCCAATACGCAGTTTTTCCACAAACCAGCGTCCAGGCGGAATTTCGTTACACCGATTTCAATCACGGCGATTTGACTCAGAATTTTTTCGGAGATTTTCTGGACCAGCGTCAGACCATAGACTCGGAGGTCATACGGCTGGGGTTTCACCATTCCTTTTCGCCTCGCTCCGATCTTATTGGATCGTTCGTCCACGAAGATAAACACACCAAGGCCGATGTTGACCGCCAGATTTTGACGTTCAATGACGAAATAAACGAAGACAAGTATGGGGCTGAGCTTCAGCACTTGTTTCGCGGAGATTGCTTCAACTTGATTGTCGGTGGAGGGCATTTTTACAATCATCATAAAGAGCAAATCACCCGCTTCTCTCTCATCATTCCTGTTGTGCCTTTAGAAATTCTGAGAGAGCATATAAACCATACCAATATCTATCTTTACTCTCAGATCCGTTATCCAAAGAATGTGATTTTTACGGTCGGAGCAAGCGGGGATTTTCTAAACGGGGGGATCGTAGATCGAAACGAGTTCAATCCGAAAGTAGGAGTCACCTGGACGCCTTTTGCTTCGACGACGCTGCGGGGCGCGGTCTTTAAGGTGATCAATCGGAGCCTCGTTACTGACCAGACCATTGAGCCCACGCAGGTCGCTGGCTTCAACCAGTTCTATTTTGATGATGCGGCTACAAGGTCATGGAATTATGGAGCCGCAATCGACCAGAGATTCTCAAACAGTGTTTATGGAGGTGCAGAATATCTGCTAAGAGATCTTAACGCGCCTTTTATTGATGCTAACAATCAAGCGCAACGTACAGATTGGAAAGAGCAACTGGGACGGGCGTACCTTTACTGGGCACCCTACAAATGGCTGGGCCTCAGTGCCGAGTATCAATATGAAAGAGTGGATCGGGAACAGGAAGCTGCCTTTGGATTCCATCAAGTGAGAACACACCGATTCCCTCTCGGAGCCAGTTTTTATCATCCCTCTGGGTTGAGCGCGACGTTGAAGACGTCGTATGTCAATCAAAAGGGTACATTTCAACCGCAGGGTTCCTCTGTCTTCGTGCATGGTAGAGACCAGTTCTGCACTATTGACGCCTCGATCAGCTACCGCCTGCCGAAACGATTCGGAATCCTTACCGTGGGTGTGAAAAACCTTTTTGATCAATCCTTCAAATACCAGGACATCGATCCTGAAAATCGAAGTCCGTTATTCCAACCTAAGCGCCTGGTATATGGCAAGGTCACCCTGTCGTTCTAATTCAGTTCTACTAGGGGTTTCTACGGGCCTCGCCAAATTTTCAGGTAGAAAGGAGGTGATCCTGATCGCACAGCAGCCATTTGGGTGGTACTCTTTTATTCGGAATATCTTACTTATTCACCTTTACCAAAAACATCAAGGAGGTGGTGGATTATGGTGACACTCGCGACGACGACGATTAAACTCGAGAAGGGAGGAGGTAAGGTAATAGAAGTGCAGGGCGCAGATACAACAGACCCCATAGACTGTGAGGCAGCATATGAATTTGTTGTGAAAACAGAAAAGAAAAGCTTAGCTAGCGGTTGTCCCGCCTATATAAGAATAAATAGCACTTGGTATAAAATCTGATGATGGTTTTGATTGGCGGTTCGCCGATTGAGCTAAACTGACTTACTTGAATAGGGTTCAAAAAGCCGGTCTGTTTGCCGGCAGGGTGGCGAAACTCGATCGCCACACCACCGTGACCAGAGGAGCTTCAAAGCTAAAAGCGCCCAGAGCTGAAGAGTGCGCCTCGGGGGGCCCGGCCGTGTCAGAATGGTTTGTAGTGCAGGGCCCCCTATTTCTTCGAGCATCGGTTTGACCTGCCTAGAACGGGAGAGTGACATTTGTCTTCAAAAATAAACTGGGGTCTGGCAATGACTATTATGTTGTATCTTGCTCGCATGAAACTGAAGTGTTTCAGCTCTTGAAGACTATAAAATAAAAGGAGAAATGACATGAGAAAACTAATAATATGCTGTGCTCTTATCTCATTGTTATTAATGCTCAATGGATGCGCAGGGATATCTACCTACCCTGCAAGTCCCAATCAGGCCAAAGGAATTCGGATTTTCCCACAAAAAATCTATATGTTTGTAGATAGGGAGGGGAACTACAGCAAACTTGTAAGTTTACCAGATTTAAAGAATGCATACGATGTCAAGCCATGGTCCTTCCTTTCAAAGCATGACTTTACGATCACAATTGAGGACGCCCAAGTTAAGGCATTAACCTCAAACCAAGATTCATCTGCTGCTTTGTCCCTTCTTCAAAAGATTGCAGAGCTCGCAGGAGAGGCAGCCAAAGAAGCAGTAAAACCATCTGCGGTTAGGGCCGCGGTGAGCATTGAATTAACACAGCACTCGTTTGGTTTGAATACCGGCATTTACGAACTGTCTGAGACTGGTGTGTTCAAAAAGGTGAATCCTTAGTCTGAAACCTGATACCTTATAAGGCGAAATGGGGACGGTTCTATTTTCTTGACACAAGAGATGGTGTTGATAGTATTGACACATGCCAAGAACAGCTAGGGGGGAAAGACATGGATGTATTCTCCGTTGCGAACGACAGCCGCATCATAACTTTTATAAAAGTCGCCTTCTTCGATTTGGGCGGCACGTTGGTTGGTAATAAAAGAGATTGGATCCCGGGGGCCAAAGATACTCTCACAAAAATGCTGCAGAAGGGTATTCGTCTAGGATTAATTTCTAATACAAAAAACCTGTCACGGCCTGAAATCCTGGAAATTCTGCCTAAAGATTTCAATATGAGCCTGTTTGAGAATGAACTCGTGATTTTTTCTTCTGAAGTTCATATTGAAAAACCTAATCCCGAAATCTTTAAATTAGCGATTATGCGAGCGGGCGTGAAACCCAGCCAATGCTTATTCTGTACTGAGGAATTACCCCATATTCTGGTCGCGAAGCAGCAAGGGATGCAAACAGCCCTACTGCAAGCGCCGCCAAAGAGCGATATTGAAAAACTTATTGAGAGGTTGACGGCCGAAGGCCTGCTCCCAAAGAAGAAAGGAGGCACGTTGATGACCAAAGCACTAGGCTATGTCGCAATTTTTGCACTGATCCTCACACTGGGGTCTACCCTCCTAACGATCTGGTTACAGCTGGAGCCCAAGAAAGAACTATTCGACCTTACCAAGGCTCTTCTCTCATGGCAGGTAATCGCGGGCGGTTTGGCTGTTGGAGGGGGTAAAACCTTCCAAAAAGAGATCAAGGAGCTAGTGGGACGGATCGCCAAGTAGTAGTAGTCAGACGCCGCCTAACACTTATAAGGCCTCCGATCATCATCGTGCCATGCAGCCTTCGTACTTGTCATCCAGCGTGTCGCTGAACCGCGGCTTCATGCTTACTTCCAACTCATAATCTTCGATTCCTGAATGTGCTTGCGACTAATGACTTGGTAGGTGTACTCCTCAGCCAACTTACCTATTGGCCTTCTGGCGGTTCACATTTTATCCCTCAATTTGGGGTAGCCAGATTTAATAAAAAGGAGCGGTCCGGGGGCGTGAGTATCTGCTATCTGTACGTAACAAAAAGGTAATTGATTCTGAGAAGATTCAGGGTCATTATCTGCTTGTATTTCCTAGGGTATTGGGAAAAGGAGGCAGAGATGACTTTGGAGCAGGAATCTTTTGGAGGGTATTGGGATTACAGTAAAAAGCAGCGATTCTTTAGTCAGATTTTACGAAAGCTCGGGGAACAAACTCTTCCCGGTGCGCCGTATGTGGAACAATATTTTCAGAGCCTGCATCGGCGGGACGTAAGTGTTTATACCCTAAAAAGTGCATTCAGCACGGTTCAAAGTTTTTTAACCTTTCTCCAGAAACACGGGAAATTCCACCTCTCTTCGCTCACCCAAGAAGACCTGGAAGCCTTTGTTGAGTCGCAGCAGGACCGAGGATTAAAGCCGCTTTCGGTCAACAGCAATCTGCATCAAGTCCACACATTTCTTCGATTCTTGATCGCAGGAGGAATGGTTTCTTCCGATGTCCTAGTCCGTCGGATTCGGATCAAAGTGCCTGATCCATTACCGCGGGCGATGGATCCCTTGGATGTTAAGCGACTGCTTTCCGTCACCCAGGACATCCGCGATCGGGCCATGATCTTGGTGTTATTGCGGACCGGGATGAGGATTGGGGAACTCTTGCAGACAAGAACCAGTGACGTTCATCTGGCCGAGCGTAAGATTCTACTCTGGGTTGGGGAGAAGAATCGGATGGGAAGAGTAGTCTACCTCAGTGAGGATGCCTGTGAGGCGGTGAGGGCGTGGATCCGGAAGCGAGATGCTCACAAGCCGTTGCTCTTTTACGCTCAGGGGCGAAGCACGATGAGCTATACCCGAGCTCGGATGGTGTTTGTGAAATATCTTAAAAAAGCTAATGCATTGCATAAGGGTTATTCGTTGCACTGTTTGCGGCACACCTGTGCGACGGAACTCTTAAATGCTGGGATGCGACTGGAGTGCTTGCAGCAACTGCTGGGCCATAGCTCTTTGGAGCAGACCCGACGTTATGCTCGGCTGACCGATAAAACTCGAGAGGAGGAGTACTTCCGGGCCATGGCCCGGATCGAAGGGAGGAAGAGTGATGGAGCAGACAGAGATACTGGTGAAATATCGACGATTCTTGAAGAGGCGCAACTACTCGACCCACACGATCACGAATTACATGAATACGCTGCAACAGTTTCTACAATGGCTGGAGAGACCGATTGAGGAGGTGACTCCTAAGGAGATCTCCGCTTATATCGATTCCTTATTGGCTGAAGGGTTGGCAGCAAAGACGATCAACTGCCGTCTAGACAGCGTCAGAGGTTTCTATGCTTATATGGGGCGCGAGGAAGGGATGGTTCTGTCCAATCCGGTGAAGAAAGGCTATGCCTTGCGTTTAGCGAAACCCCTGCCCCGATATCTCAAAGACGAAGAGGTAGCCAGACTCTTTGAGGTGATCATCGGTTTAAGGGATCGCGCCATCTTCATGTTGATGCTGCGCTGTGGGTTGCGAGTCGAAGAGGTGACCCATCTGACCCTTCAGGATCTGGACTTGGGCCAGAGACGGATCCTGGTCTGCCGAGGCAAGGGAAACAAAGATCGTGTTGTTTACATCAGCCATGATGCCTATCAAGCCCTAGGCGATTACTTAAAGAGTCGATCCTCATCGAGAGTGAAGGAAGTCTTCCTGGTCGGCAAAGGATTCTATCGAGGGACACCGATCTCGGTTCGGGGGATCCAGAAGCGCATCGAGTATTATGCCCGACAGGCAGGATTGAGCATATCCTGTCATCATCTGCGCCATACGATGGCCACCCAGTTGCTCAATGCCGATGCGGACCTTGTGACCATTCAGGATCTGTTGGGACACACTCGGATCCGGACCACTCAACGGTATGCGCGGGTTTCGAATCTCAAGGTTCAGAGGGATTACTACAAGGCAATGGAGGTGATTTTGCAAGAGACAACCCAAGAAGACATTGGACGGGTATCGATCCAGTAGACAGTAAAAAACTGTAGCAAAAGGATCCTGTTCTGTTTATCCAATTTACGTAAGGTGGCTGAAGAGGGACGGAATTGGATCAATGAGGAGACGTTACAGAGGGAAACTAATTGGCTCAGAAAATTGTAAGAAGACCAGAAGCATAGAAGCGATCGCCCATGAGGGCAACAAAAGCAGCCTTGTGCAGGAATCGTTCAGATGGATGATTTGCATTACGATTAGTTTGAAGAGAGAGGCCGCCGGTGTAACCACAGAGGTTATATCGGCGATGCTACAAGATCCCTGTTGGAAGATCTATGATGATGAACAATGATGCCTACGATAAGAGTTTTAGGCTCTATAGCCAAACAGAATGCGGGCTACCCATGAGCGTGGACTTGGATAAGCATTGGACGGATCAAACGACGGCTAAAC
>Ga0214473_10010130_pt1 | contig 11107 bp, 13 predicted proteins | sample RVTome_7_FD_203509 | JGI IMG/M metagenome (GOLD analysis project Ga0214473, IMG submission 203509) | Soil microbial communities from uranium-contaminated site in the Upper Colorado River Basin, Wyoming, United States - RVT98D197 | ecosystem: Environmental > Terrestrial > Soil > Contaminated >...
TCCTCCTCGACTCTCCCGAGACCGACGCCACGCGCCTCCTCTTTCTTGTCAAGCGGCTCCTCCACCCGCTGCTCGCGGCGCTTGCCGCCCGAGGGGAGGCGCTCGCGGGACTCACGCTTCGCCTCCTGCTCGACGGGAGGGGATGGCGCGACGAGCGCGTTTGCCCCGCGGCCCCGACGCTCGACGCGGTGCAGGTGCTCGATCTCGTCCGCCTGCGCCTGGAGGCGGCTGCGCTTCCTGCCGGAGTGATCGAGATCGAACTCACGGCGAGCGGGGTCCCGGCGACGCCCGAACAGCTCCGGCTCTTCGTCGAGCGGCCCCGGCGTGATCTTGATGCGGCTAACCGGTCGCTGGCCCGCGTTCGAGCTACGTTCGGCGACGGGGCGGTCGTGCGGGCGCGACTTACAGACGGGCACCTCCCGGAGGCGAGCTTCAGGTGGGAGCCGCTGGAGCAGGTGGTACTCCCTAAGCCACGGCAGGTGATGCTGCGAAACCTGGTGCGCCGGATCTTCCTCAGGCCGGTCGTCCTGCCGACTTCCCCCCGCCATCCCTCCGCCACGCTCCACGGGCCGCATATCGTCAGCGGCGGGTGGTGGATGCGGGAGGTGCATCGCGAATACTACTTTGTGGAGACGCGGCACGGCGAGCTGCTCTGGGTCTTCTATGACCCGGATCGCCAGCGGTGGTTTCTTCATGGAAAAGTTGACTAAATCTTCATAACTGATTGGTATAAAAGGATGTTATCACGGAAAGAAATCCTGGGTTCTCTACGACCCGCAGAGAAAATATCCTCTCCCCCGCTGTGGGAGAGGATGAAGGTGAGGGGGGAGGGGACTTTCGAAGCGATGTCTTCATATATTCCGCTCTGGTGTAAAAGCCACTTCTCGTTCCTCGAAGGGGCGAGCCATCCCGAAGAGCTGGTGGCAGAGGCCCACCGCCTCGGATTGCGGGCGCTGGCTCTTACCGATCGCGACGGCGTCTACGGGATCGTCCGTGCGCACGTGAAGGCGAGAGAGCTGGGCCTCCATCTGATCGTCGGCGCCCAGGTCACGCTGGCCGACAACTCGGTCCTCGTCCTCCTTGCTCAAGACCGGGGTGGCTACGCAAACCTCTGCCGCCTGATCACGACCGGGCGGCTGCGCTCCCCGAAGGGGGAATCGTCCGTCACGTGGGACGAGGTCTGCCGGCACGCAGAGGGCCTGATCGCGCTCTGGGGTGGCGATCGCAGCATGCTCGTGGGCGAGGCCGACCCGGGCGACGTGGCTGCCGCGCTGTGCGACGCTTTCGGCGACCGGCTCTACGTCATGCTCGCACGGCACCGGCGCGCCGATGAAGTCCGGCAGGAAGCCCGGCTTCGGGAGCGCGCCGCCCGCTATGACCTCCCTCTCGTCGCGGCCACAGAGGTCCTCTATCACATCCCGGCCCGTCGCCCGCTCCAGGACATCCTCACCGCGATCCGCCACGGCGTCGCCGTCCCGGCCGCGGGCCGTCGCCTCAGGTCCAACGCCGAGCACGCCCTCAAACCATCCCACGCCTTCGCGTCGCTCTTCGCCGACGATCCCCGGGCCATCGCCCGCACCCGCGAGGTGGCCGACCGCTGCACCTTCTCCCTGGCCGAACTCCGCTACCGCTACCCGTCCGAGCGCCTCCCCGACGGCACAACCTCCTCCGAATGGCTGCGGCACCTCACCTTCGAGGGGGCGAGGCGTCGCTATGGCGGCGCGGTCCCGCCCGACGTCGCCCGTCAGCTCGAGCAGGAACTCACCCTCATCGACGATCTCGACTACCCGGGTTACTTCCTCACGATGTGGGAGATCGGCGAGTTCTGCCGCGCACACGACATCCTCTGTCAGGGGCGGGGATCGGCGGCGAACTCGGCGGTCTGCTACTGCCTCGGCATCACGGCGATCGACCCGGTGCGGATGGGGCTCCTGTTCGAGCGGTTCATCTCGAAGGAGCGCGCCGAGCCGCCCGACATCGATCTCGACATCCAGCACAACCGGCGCGAGGAGGTGATCCAGCACGTCTACAACAAGTACGGGCGCTCGCACGCCGCGATGGTGGCCAACGTGATCCGCTACCGGCCCCGTTCGGCCGTCCGCGACGTCGGCAAGGCGCTGGACCTCCCAGAGACATCGCTCGACCGCCTCGCCAGGCTCCTCTCCTACCACGGCGACGTTACCCCCGAGGTGCTACAGCAGGCCGGGCTCGATCCCGACACGCCGCTGCACCGGCATCTCCTGCGCCTCACCAACGAGATCCTGGACACGCCCCGCCACCTCTCCATCCACCCGGGCGGCTTCCTGCTGGGCCACGATCCGGTCTACACCATCGTTCCGATCGAGAACGCCACGATGCCCGGCCGCACGGTGATCCAGTGGGACAAGGACGACCTGGAGGCGCTGGGCCTCTTCAAGGTGGACCTCCTGGGCCTCGGCGCGCTGACCCATCTCGACCTGAGCTTCCACCTGCTCGAGCAGCACCGCGCTATCGAGCTGTCGATGGCCACGATCCCGCCGGACGATCCGGCGACCTTCGAGATGATCCGCCGGGCCGACACGGTGGGCGTCTTCCAGATCGAGAGCCGCGCCCAGATGGCGATGCTCCCGCGCCTGAAGCCGCGCCACTTCTACGACCTCGTCATCGAGGTGAGCATCGTGCGCCCCGGCCCGATCACGGGCGGCATGGTCCACCCCTACCTGCGCCGCCGCAACGGCGAGGAGCCGGTGGACTACCCGCACCCGTCCCTTCGGCCCGTCCTCGAGAAGACGCTGGGCGTGCCGCTCTTCCAGGAGCAGGTGATGCGCCTGGCGATCGTCGCCGCCGACTACACGCCAGGCGAGGCGGATCAGCTCCGGCGCGATATGGCGGCCTGGCGCCGGATGGGGCGGATCGAGCGCCACCACCAGCGCCTCATCTCGCGCATGCAGGCCAAGGGAATCACCCCGGAGTTCGCCGAGCGCGTCTTCACCCAGATCCGCGGCTTCGGCGAATACGGCTTCCCGGAAAGTCACGCCGCCAGCTTCGCCCTGATCGCCTACGCGACGGCGTGGCTCAAGTGCCGCTACCCGGCGGAGTTCACCTGCGCGCTGCTCAACGCCCAGCCGATGGGCTTCTACGCCCCGGCGACCATCGTGGAGGACGCGAAGCGCCACGGCCTTGTCATGCGGCCCGTGGACGCGCAGGCGAGCGCCTGGGACTGCACCCTGGAGCCGTGTTCCGAGAGCGCGGGCGGCTTCGCGGTGCGCATGGGCCTGCGCTACGTGAAGGGGCTCGGTGAGGGTGACTGGAGCCGGATCGAAGCGGCGCGAGGTATCTCGCCCTTCACGTCGCTTCACGATTTCGTCCGCTGCACGGAGCTGGATAAGGGAGCGCTCACGGCGCTGGCCGAGGCGGGTGCCTTCGACGGATTCGGCCTGGACCGGCGTGCGGCGCTATGGGACGTACTAGGGCTCGTCCACGCGCGGGCGGCCTCGCTGCCAGTCATCGCCCGCGAGAGAAGGCCCGTTTTCGAACCCCTGAGCCTCTTCGAGGAGGTCGTCTGGGACTACCGGAGCACCGACCATAGCCCCCGGCGCCATCCGCTGGCGCCCATGCGCGCCGAGCTGACCGCCCGGGGGCTGCCGGATGCCCGCGCCGTCGCCGCCATGCGGGACGGCAAGCGGGTACGCTACGCCGGCCTCGTCATCTGCCGCCAGCAGCCCGGGACGGCCCAGGGCGTCACCTTCATGACGCTGGAGGACGAGACCGGCTTCGTGAACGTCGTCCTCTGGCCAAGCATCTTCGAGCGGCACGCCGTCCTCGCCAAGACCGCCACGTTCCTCGGCATCACCGGAACCCTCCAGGTCCAACAGGGCGTTGTCCACCTCGTCGCCGAGCAACTCTGGACCCCTCAAGTCGGGCGCGCCCCAGCCAGCGCCTCCAGCCGCGACTTCCACTAACCGATGATCCACACCCACGTTCTGAACCGGGGTGGACGTGGCGTCTAAAGCCTTGCGGATCGACTGAGTTAGGCTGGACGAGAGGATAGTATGTGAATGGGATGGGCTGCGGGCCGATAGCGCAATAGACCGACTAGCAGGCAGCCTATTGCGATCAAAACAGGGCTTGACAGGTTATGCGAACGGAGCGATATTTCGGGTACTTACATGTAAACACCGTGATCCGAGCTGTCGGGGATAGGCCGCCAGAATAACCGAGGCCTCCCGCCGCTCACTTAATAGTTCGACTATACTCTTGCACTTTCGCAGTGCCGGCTAGGTCCCGTTGGTCTTGAAGCGAAGGCTCTCTCTTTTAATGTGTCGCGGTGGCTATACCCTTTGAGTTTGTCGTGGACGGACCACCCGTTTCCACGCAGGGAAGTTCCCGCGGACGCAGCGCTTGGCAAGCCAGGGTGCTTGCCGCGGCCACGGCGAAATGGCCGGTTGGCGAGGCACCCTGTGGTGTGCCGGTAGCCCTCCGAATCACGCACTTCTACGACAGCACCAACGGTCGACCGGCAGATGTGGACAACATCATCAAGCCCATTCAGGACGCATTGAAGGGCTTGGTGTACATAGACGACCATCAGGTGGCAGACACCCGGGGCCGGCGCCGCGACATCAACGGCGCCTTCCGGGTGCGTGGCTTGGCTTCTGAGGTCGCCGTGGCCTTGGCGTTAGGTCGCGAGTTCTTGCACGTCCTGATCGGCACGCCACAACCCGACGAGCACTTGGATTGATGCCATGAAACACGAAGAAAACCGCGAACTACATCGCCTGCACGAAATCGCACAGGAGTACCGCGAGGCCGGGTATGAGGTGATTGTGGAGCCCCCACGATCCAAGCGCCCTGCCTTCCTGCGAGACTTTCAGGTCGACATGCTTGCCAAATCTCCAGGCGACAACGTGGTCGTCGAGGTCAAGTCCAGGAAATCTCTTCGCGGGAACGAACGTGTCGCGAAGCTTGCCGCAGTCTTGGAGGGCCGACCTCGGTGGCGGTTCGAGTTCGTCATGACAAATCCTCGTGCGCCAGAGCAGGAGGCCATGGGGCTTGCAGGCGCTTCCAGGGGGATCGAACAAGCCGAGCGTCTAATGGCAGCCGACTTACCTGAGGCTGCCTTGCTCCTTGGCTGGTCGTCGACCGAGGCTGTCTTGCGCGAGATGGCTAGGCGTCGCGGGCTTCAAGTGCGCCCCGCGTCGCACGCCGATCTGGTTCGCTTGCTCAGGAGCCAGGGCGAACTGAGCATTGCGCACTTCCGCGCGTTAACGAGCGCGATGGCCGTACGAAATCGGCTTGCACATGGCTACACCGCAGGCACCGATGATCTTCGCTCAGTGACACGGTCTCTGCTCAGGACCGCGGCGCAATTGATGAGGCGTGAAGCCGATAGCCTTGAGCGGGAGGGTGAGAGGAACACGCCCTTTACAGTGGCTGAACTGCTCGATTGGTTTCATTCCGAGTTTGAGAATCCCGTGCACCACGTGCCCTACGAGACCGCAGAGGGCGGCTACCAATACTATGCCGGTGGGCCCTACGACGCTCGCGATGAGTTAGTCGATCACTTTCCGGGAGTTTCAGAGAATCTCATTGAAGACGCAGCAAAGATCATCGAGGCGGACGGAACCGAGTGGGTTCGTAAGGGCGACTATGGTTGAGCCACACGAGAATTGCGAGATCATGAGAAAGAAAACGTCGAACCCTGTGCTGCAGCCGACCGGCTAAGCCGGCGCCGCTGAGCGCCTCGTTAGGCAGCGCGCGACATAGCCATGGACGGGACGCACGTGATCGTGTTGGCAGCCGGTGCGGTGCTCGGCGCCGCGGCGCTGCTCTTCCTGCTTCGTACCCGTCATGCTCGCGAGCTCAGGAAGCGGGCTGAGCACGAGGCCGACAAGATGTTCAATCTCATTGGTCACAGGGTTTGGAATCAGAACATGCCGTCCTTCCCTGAAACAATCCAGCAGCTAGCTCCTACGTTCTGCGAGATCTACGGTGAGGCGTCAGCTGCGGAGCACGGAGAGCTGAGATAGGTCTGCGGCCCAGCATAGGGTAAATCACTAGAGTTCCTGATAAAAGACTATGCCAAGCGGGCCCATCCTTCGCATCACAAGGAGATCGAAAGTGCACCGCTGGGTGCTTGCATAAAGAACTTCGTCGCCGACCCTTCGATCCAAGACTGTGCTGAGCTCGCGGCTTGGCTGAGAAACGATGAAGCACATTATGTGAGAAAGTGGATCGACAAGGACGTCCGGGACTTGAAGCAGCTGATTGTTCTGATAGTCACTTTGATTGAGAACGCTGACCAGCGGACGCGCATGGACCAGAGGGTAGCGAAGGTCAGGCAAGGGTTCTCCGCAGGAACCGGACCGACGACGACACCGTGAGGTCGGTTGCCGACCTGCCTAACATCACGTTCGACCGGACCGCTAGCTCGCGTTCGCTCGCCGCGGCCGGTCAACGCGGGAGTTAGGCACACGGAATCCGCCCAAAGGGGGGAGAAGACAATGTGGCAACGCAATCTGTATTCGGGCCCAGGAGGCGGACTTTACACAGGTCCCGGCGGCGGCATGTACACCGGTCCGGGCGGCGGGGCTTACACCGGTCCTGGGGGCGGAATGTATACCGGTCCGGGTGGAGGTATGTATACTGGCCCTGGTGGCGGTCTTTACACTGGCCCTGGAGGCGGGCTCTATACCGGGCCTGGTGGCGGCGCGTATACTGGTCCTGGGGGTGGTTTGTACTCAGGCCCAGGCGGTGGTCTATATACGGGGCCAGGCGGCGGAATGTACACCGGCCCGGACGACCCCGGATATATGAGCATCATACCGCCATGGCGAGTGTATGCAAAGTACCTGATGGAAATTGGATTGATCAATGAAGCAAGGTACATCATTTCGATTCTGGACCAGATCGGTGCCTAACACTGGATTAAGCGGACGGCGGCCAGGCAAAGGTAGCCCTCATAGCCGCCGCAGCTCATCCTCGCGTTAGGCTCACATCTATCGATGAAAGAGAACGAAGAAGAGAAAGATGGTTGCGTGACGCCGGAACATCCAGTGCCAGCGGAGGAGTTGGCACGGTACAGCGTCGAGCGAGATCCACATAGTGAGAGGGATATAGCGCAGTATGTCGAGCTCGAAGCGGGAGGTGAGGTCGTAAAGCATGTTGAGAGGATAAAGCGGGAGATTGTGCTGGGCGATCCCTATGACATTTGGGATGTAACGACCGATAAGGATCGATGGTGGGTCATCACGAACTCTACTAACCTGTATTCTCAGCGGCACTTTCCCAGCTTGGATTACACGCTCTCGTTCCACATTGGCCTAATGATGCGAATTCGTAGCCGTCCGGAAGGTGCCAACAATGAGGAATCGACTCCCTTCGATGAGGTGTTTCGACGGCAAGAACAGGCCAAGCACCGACACGATGGCGCGGTTGAGGCGGAGGACTATCAGGCCGTAGGCATGCAGCTTAGGGAATGCCTGATTTCTCTTGCTACCGCCCTTCGTCGGCGCGTGGAACTTCCCGAAGGTGTTGAGCGGCCTCAAGATGCTAATTTTGTCGCCTGGTCAGAAGTGCTAATGGATAAACTCTGTTCTGGCGCGAGAAATCAGAATCTTCGTCAGCATCTAAAGCACGTCGCGAAGGAGACATGGCAACTTGTGAACTCGCTCACGCACGACCGAAATGCCAGTGCGACTGTTTCATCAATCGCAATCCATTCTTGCGATACGGTGGTCGGCCACTTTATCCAGGTCTTAGAGCGAGACAAAAGAGATTCCACGGACGATTGCCCGAGCTGTAAGTCTCGCGATGTCCGGACTCACTTCGATTCCGCAATCGGATCTGATGGCGCGTACTATTTGACGTGCGGTGCCTGCGATTGGAGCAATCATCCGGAGACGAGTGAATAGGGGATTGTGGGAGCTTAACTTGACGCTGGAGCTGACGGGCGCCTAGTTTCGGCGAGCGCTTAAGGCACCCAAAGCTCAGCTTTGGCGTTAGGCAGCACAAGACGAGGAGCCATTGAGACCATGGCAGATCATTCTACACTCGACACCTATCGCAAGCTGGGTCAGATGCCCATAGCCTGGCAGCTCACGGCACGCGAGCTAATTTGCGCGGCAAACGTGCTCTACAGACGATACCGTAAGATGGATCCCGCCACTCTCCACAAAGCGCCAGAACGACCGCAGCCTTTAGACCTGCACCGCTTCCATACCTCGGCGAAGCCGATCCTCGTGCTCTACGGTCTAGCGATCGAGAATCTAGCCAAGGCGGTTCTGGTTGCGCAGGGCGTCGATGCAACCACGGCCGGTGCGCTTAATAGGAAGCTGAAGCATCACAACCTCTCCCAATTGTTCCGAGAAGCCCGCATCACTTTGGACGCCGAGACGTCAGCGCTTCTGGATCGCCTCCAGGACTTCGTTGAGGCTGGCAAATATCCCGTTGGCGCAAGGGCTGCCCCCGAGTTACTTGATGGGATGATGTTCGACGAGGTAAAGCGCATTGGGCGCCTACTCGATACACTAGAAGACTCGCTTCGCGCTCTGAAGCCGGGAATCTTCGACACCATATCGAAGACTGTTCTTCTTGAGTTGTGCGCTACAGATGAAATGTAGCATCCCACCAGGTCAGTTGGGCCACTGTGCTGTGTGCAACCGGGAAGATAGGTAACAGAATAAACCGGCAACATGGGTGATGTCTCCATCCAAGACATTGGCCAACTTCCTGTTGGCCAACGACTCTACTCTTCGTGTCACCCATGTTCCCAGGCTGATCTGTTACCTATGTACCCGGTTTGTACCAGCAGGCAATCTAACAAAGCGCTGCACCTGCCTGCCTACAGCGTACGCTCCTTCGTCGCTCCCGCTTCCGGCAGCAGGTGAGCGCGAGCGTTAGACCCTGCCAACATGTGTGGCCGAGATATAGCCGATATGCTATAGTCAAACCAGTGAACTGGTGAGTCACGTTCTACAGCGCAGCGTTCCAGAAGGAGTTGCTTCAGGTGCCTGCCGGTTTGGTGGCGCGCTTTCTGCGATATGCCGAACGCATGGAACGTTACGGCCCCGACCTCGGAATGCCGCACACCCGGGCGATGGGTGAGGGGCTGTTCGAACTCAGGCTCAAGGTGGCGGAAGGTATCCTTCGAGTGTTCTACTGCACGCTCGTCGGACGAAGGATCGTGATGCTGCATCAGTTCATCAAGAAGTCTGAGAAGACCCCACGGAAAGAACTCGAGATCGCGCGAACGCGCATGAACGAGGTGAAAGATGCGGAACAGCCTTAAAGACTTCAGAGCCCGGGCACTTGCGCGCGCGGACGTGCGGCGCGAGTACGATGCGCTTGCTGAGGAATTCGAGCTTCTGGACGAGATCCTGAAGGCCCGCGCCGCAGCCGGACTTACCCAGGCCGAGGTGGCAGCCCGGATCGGTACGACTCAATCCGCTGTGGCGCGGCTCGAGTCCGCTATCGGGAAGCATTCGCCTTCTATCGCGACGCTCAAGCGTTACGCGTCGGCCCTGGGGTGCCGCTTGCAGGTACGGCTCATCAAAGAACAGGGCCTCACCACTCGCTCAACACGGACGCGCGCAAAAACGGCGCGCGCCGGTCAGCGCGACCGTTAGGCTTCAAGCACATGTTGCCTTGACTCATGTTAGGGTATGAAGTATCGTCATACCAGGAGGTAAGCCATGGGAAGGTCCAAAGTTGCGATCTCTTTAGATGAGTCCACGCTTAATCGTCTCGACAAACTGGTGCGGAAGCAAGTGTTTCCCAACCGCAGTCAGGCCATTCAGGAAGCGGTCGCAGAGAAACTCGCCCGCCTTGAGAGAAGTCGTCTAGCCCAAGAGTGTGCCAAACTTGATCCGGTGTTTGAAAAGGCGCTGGCGGAAGAGGGTCTTTCTGAGGACCTAGCAGAATGGCCCGAATACTGAGGGGTGAGATCCGCTGGGCCGACTTGAATCCGGCACGGGGACGTGAACAAGCGGGATTGCGTCCCATTTTGATTCTGAGCCAGGATGTTTTCAATGAACGTTCCGGGACTGCAATTGCTGTGGCGCTAACGAGTCAGCCTCAACGGGCGGGCTTTCCCTTGACCCTCGAACTTCATAGGAAGGGCCTGCCGAAAAAATCGTGGGTGAAAATTAGTCAAATTCGAACGCTTGCGGTCGAAAGGATCGGGAAGGTCATTGGAAGAGCGTCTCCAGAAGAAGTCGCTCAAGTTGTCGAGGGACTGAACGAGATTATCGGAGCCTAACTTGTCACTCCAGCCGATCGCTTAATAGCGCCGACTGAGCTTGGCGTTAGGCGTCTCGTTTGATATCGCATGGTTGAAAGGGAGGCAAATAATGGTGTCACGACCCGCCGTGCTTCTTGCGTCGCTGGTGTTTGTCGGCGGCTGCGCGAGCTCTGGGCCTGCTCCAATGGGCAAGGACACCTACCTTTTGGCTAAGCCCGGAGGTCTTTTCACAATTTCGGGTGGCGAAGTCAAGGCAGAGCTCTATCGCGAGGCAAACGAGTTTTGCCTTCGTCAGAACAAGCAACTCATGCCGGTGAATGAGTCCTCGCGCGACGCTGCTTATTACAGTAATTACGCGAACGCAGAAATTCAGTTCCGGTGTCTAGCGGAAGGTGACCCTCAACTCCAGCGCCCGGCGATGGAGCGCACCCCTGACGTCAAAATTGACATGCGATCCAGATGATACTTGTCGCAAATGTGGTCTTCACCCCGCCCGTGTCGTCTACGTGTGTCGCGCGCGGCTTTTGAAGGTTATCGCGTCACAAACAGCCCTCGTCGTCGGGCGAGTGACGCCCAACCGTGCGTTCGAGCGGACGCGTGGAGGCGTGGTTGGTTTATCCGTAACGCCCTCGTGTGCGTGCGTCTTCGTGCGCGCCGCTCACGCAAGGCGCTAGCGGTCAGGGTGACAATGAGGGCGGCGATAGTGTCCTCATCTGATAGATAAGCCCGCAAGGGTTGCAAACTCGGACACTACCACCCTCAGGAATCCGTTTGACGTAATCGTTCCTTTGCTGTAAGCTGCCCATGTGAGGTGATTCACCCGCTGGCCCGTCGCCGGTCTCGCTCTGGCCTTTGATCCCTCTCGATTCTCTCTTGATGGGTTTCTCC
>Ga0214473_10010131_pt1 | contig 11105 bp, 8 predicted proteins | sample RVTome_7_FD_203509 | JGI IMG/M metagenome (GOLD analysis project Ga0214473, IMG submission 203509) | Soil microbial communities from uranium-contaminated site in the Upper Colorado River Basin, Wyoming, United States - RVT98D197 | ecosystem: Environmental > Terrestrial > Soil > Contaminated >...
TGATCTCGTACTGAATCTGTCGACCGCTTGGCGATCGCGCGATCTATTCAAGGCTTGGCCGGACAACCTCATCGCCATCACGTTCCTGCAGCAGGTTCTGGCCAAGCAGATTGAGCAAGCCGCGGGTCGGCCGGTCAAGGTCGGCAGCTACGCGGATTACTCTTTCTCGCTGCACATCTACGGCCAGGACTTCAAGCAGGTGGGCGGCGACGCCGAGCGCGGCCTGCGCAGCTTCTTCGACACGTTCGACGAACAGACGTATCTCAACCGGTCGCTCTCCGGCGACGACGCGCGCGAACTGCTCGTGGTGCCGCAGTTGCGCGATCTGCTGTCCGATCGCCTCAAGCAGCAGTGGCGATTCCCCCCGCGCGCCATCACGCTGATCGAGACGCTGATCGCCGATATCGAGTCCGGTGCCTGCCGCGTCTAGGCGCTGTCCACCGCGGTCAGGCGGTCCGGCAAGGCTATAGGTTCCTGAGCACCCGCATTGCTTTGGCCGCGTCGCCCTCGCTGTCGAACGCCAGGTTCGCCACCATGCGCTTGCCAATCGCCGCCGCCGACAGCCCGCGCAGGTTCAGTCCCGCGTCGGCCACCGCCTCTGTGATCATCGCACCCAGCCCCCGTTTGTCCGGGCCCTCGACCCGCACGCCGTGCAGGCTGCTGGCCTTCTTGAGCTTCGCTTTCTTCGCCGCCGCCATCTGACGCGCGCCCCGCAGCGGCGTGACGAACGCCACACCCCCGGCCTTCTTCTTCGACGTCCGCCGCGCGATCACGAACTCCAAGTTCGCGCTCCCCTCGGCCAGTGCCCGCAGCTTCTTGGCCAACGCGCCCGGCCGATCCTGCAGACTCACCACCCAAACCTGCTCACGTGATACTTTCAGTTTCATCACTGCACCTGCCTCTACACACCGTTCGACATGCCGGACCGGAAACAGACCCTCCCGGCCCTCTACCTCTATTGTCCCCTCAGGTCCCTCGCTTCGCCACATCTTGGCAGTCGCCCCGCCACGACCTATGCTCACTGCGCCCCTGACCACGACACCAACCTTCTGAGACTCACCCTATGGCCACGCAGACCATGACCTCTCGCCAGCGCTGGCTCGCCCTGCTCGATCGCAAGACGCCCGACCGCGTGCCGACCGATTTCTGGTCGACATCCGAACTGCTTGAGCGCCTCAAGCGAGATCTGGACTGCTCCGGCGATGACGCGCTGTGGCGGAAGCTGCATATCGATCGGCCGCGTCACATCGGCCCATCGTGCAAGCTCCAGCATCACCCCGACGATCCGGCCGCCGGCATTTGGGGAACGCGATCCCAGACCATCGACTACGGCGCCGGCTCGTACGGCGAGATCGCTTACTCACCTCTGGCCCACATGCGAACCGTCAGCCAGATCCACGCCTTCCGTTGGCCGCAGCCCGACGATTTCGACTACGCCCCCATCACCCAGGCCCTCAATAGCGACGACGGCACGCGCATCATCGCCGCCGGCCACTACGAGCCGTTCCTCCTCTACTGCAATCTACGCGGCATGGAGCAGGCCTTCGAGGATCTGATTCTGAACCCCGACATCGCTGACGCGATCCTTGGCCACATCTTCGACTTCCACCTCGAGCACAACCGCCGCATCTTCGACGCCGGCCGTGGCAAGATCGATTTCTTTTATCTCGCCGAGGACCTCGGTGCGCAAACCGGCCCACTCATGAGCTTGGACACCTACCGCCGATTCCTCCTGCCGAATCAAAGCAAGATGGCCGATCTCGCCCGCTCTTACGGCGTCCGCATCTTCTACCACACCGACGGCGCTGCACGCGTCTTCTTACCTGATCTGATCGATCGCGTCGGCATCGACATCTTGAACCCCATTCAGTGGCGCTGCCCCGGCATGGAACGTGAAAACCTCGCAGCCGACTTCGGTGACAGGGTGATCTTCCACGGCGCCATCGACAACCAGCAGACCTTACCCTTCGGAACCCCCGATGACGTACGCGAGGAAGTGCGTGAAACCCTCAGAATCTTCCGCGGCGCCAACTTCCGGGGGTGGATCTGCGCGCCGTGTCATAACATCCAGCCGAACACACCGACGGAAAACGTCGTCGCCATGTACGAGACGATCCACGAACTTGGCGCGGCCGGCTGACGGCGCGGTTCACGCAAACTGCGGCAGATACTCCGCCTGCAGCTTCGGCATCCGGTCAATCACTCGCTCGGCCGCACGCCCGACGTCCAGGTCGGCGCCGCGACACAGCCCAGAACACTTGGTCTACAACACCCTTGCCCCGAAATCCCCGGACGCACCAAAACAACCTATTGAATCGGATCGCGCAGGCCGATCGGCGGACTGAGGATCTCTTTCAGAATCACCGCCCGCCGCAGCGACTGTCGAGTCAGAGCCGCCGCGCCCAACACGACCGGGCCGGCCTGGCCCTGCGACTTATCAGGCTGCTCCGACTGCACCGCCAGCGTCCCGATCGTCCGGCTGGATCCCTTGATCCCCACAGTGCGCTCAGCAAGGGTCGATCGCAGCGTCGTCCGAGCCGGTGTGGCCACCGGTCGGCGCGGCGCCGAGGGTTGCGCCAACGGCCGCGGCGAAGATCGACGTGCGGCCGTGCGCTGCTGTTGCTTCACCTGCCGGGCCTGCTCTGCCCGCTGAAGTGCAAGCTCAGACTCACGCTGCTGCTGCTGGCGAGGCTCCACTGATTCACGTTCACGACGCAGTCGCTGCGCTTCGTCTTGCTGACGAAGCTGTTCCGCCCGCTGCTCATACGCCGCCTTGGCGAGCTGCCGTTCGGCCGCCTGCACCACGCTCAGTTGACTCGGCCCGACCTCAGCCGGCGCCTCGCGCCCCTGCGCCGGCTGCGCCGTGCGACCGCGACGCAGCGCCGCCAACTGCTCTCGCCGACGACGAGCAATCTCGTCATACGACGGCAGCGCCTCCGAACGCTGCTCGACCGCAACCTCCACCCCCTCCTGCCCCTGCTCACGACGACGCTGTGCGATCATCCGCTGCTGGTTCGCCTGCTTCAGGCTGTTGGCGATCCAACCACCCACCACGATGATCGTGCCGATCCCGTAGATTACCGGCTCAACCCAATCCCCTGCCCCGAGCGTCGTCAGCCAATCAGTCATCGCCACGTTCTCCAGCCGATGGACTCACCTCTGATAGTGTATCCGCCGGCTCGACATAGAACACCGGCCGCCCCCCCGCCGTCGCCACCAGCGGGATGAACCGAACCCGATACACCGGCTCAAGGTGCTCCGGCCGCATCACCTCATCCCACCGCCCGCGCTGCACGAGCCGTCCGTCGGCCATCAACCACACGACGTCCGCGTATCTCGCCGCCAGGTTCAGATCGTGCAACACCACCAACACCGCCGCGCCAGCCGACGCCTCACGACGCAGCAACCCCATCGTCCGATGCACGTGCCACGGATCCATCGCACTGCCCGGCTCATCGAGCAGCATCACCCCTCGGCCCTTCGGCGATCCCGCCGACTGCGCCAGCGCCCTGGCCAGAAGCACACGCTGCTGCTGACCCACCGAGAGCGCCGCGAAGCTCCGCCGTCGCAGCTTCGCCAGACCGCAATCGGCGATCGCACGCTCGATCGCCCCCTCATCCGCGGCAAGCGCGAACCGACCCATCCGCACCACCTGCTCAACGCCAAACCCAAACCGCACGCCCCCACGCTGCGGCACGTAACTGATCAGCGCCGCCCGCTGCGCCGAACGCATCGTCCGAACGTCCACACCACCGCACAACACCCGACCCCGGCCCGCCGCGAGCTGCCCGAGCATCAGCCGCAGCAGCGACGTCTTGCCCGCGGCATTCGGCCCAATGAGCACCGTCACCTTCCCCGCCGCCAGTCGAGTGCTGACCGATCGCACCACCGGCTGATCCGGCACATACCCGAACGTCACGTCTTCCAGCACCAGTGAATCGTTGGTCTCGGTTATCGGGCACATAAGCCCACTCCCAATATCACCCGCCGATCCTTCCCCGATCAGCCAACCGCGACCCGCCGTCGCCATCATAACCCTTCATGCGATTCGCCGAATCCGCACGCCCGACCATAACGGTTTTTCCGCTTCTAACGGTTATGCCGGCGGGCCCGCCGTCCGATACCAAGTTACAGCACTCCGTCCGCAAGAAAATGAGGTTGCCATGAACGGTAGCGAACCACGTCCCATCGCTCAATCCCTCGACACGCAGCAGGTTGACCATCTGCTGAACGAGGTTGAGCAGCGCGTGGCCCAGCTCAAGCACTGGCAGCATGAGGCCCGCCGCCAGAACGAGCAAGTCGTGCAGCAGCTCCAGCAGATCGTCGGCTCCCAGCAGCGACTCCAGCACCGTCGCCGCCGACTCGAACAACTCCGCAAAGCCGTCCGCCAACATAGCGACCAACTCGACCAGAGCCGCCGCAACGTCACCCAACAAACCGACAAACTCCAGCAGGAGCAGCGACGCGTCGATGACCTGCGCCAGCAGCTCACCGAGGCCGCCCAGCACATCGACAAGGAAAAGGCCCTGCTCGCCCAACAGCAGCAGCAGTTGGACAAACAGCGCGCCGACATCGAATGGTATCGCGGCGAACACGAGGCCCAGAAAGAACAGCTCCAGCAACAGCGATCGCAGTTCGAACAGCAGAAGAAGCAGCTCACCGAACAGCAGGCCCAGCACGCACAAGCCTGCCAGCAGCTCGAACGGCAGCAAGCCCAGTTGACCGAGCGGCAAAAGACGCTCGAAACCCAGAACGCCGATCTGGACCACCAGCGCGCCAAGCTCGACCAGCAGCAACAGCAGATCGAAGCGACCCGTCAATCGCTCCAGCAGCAAGCGGCCGATCTCCAGCAGCAGCGCCAGCAGTTCGAGCTGCATCAACACGAAGGTTCCGAACAACTCGAAGACCAGCGCTGCGAGCTGGCCGATCGTCAGCGCCAGCTCGATCAGCAAACCGCTGAAGTCAAGCTTCAGTCCGCCCAGTTGCAGGCCGGCGCGCAGAAGCTCGACGAGCAGCGCCAGCAGATCGACGCCGCCCGCGAGCGGCTCGCCGACCAGCAGCGCCAGCACGAGCGCGCGGCGGGCGAACTGTCCGAGCAGCGCGCCGCCCTCGACGCTCGCAAGCAGCAGGTCGACGCCCAAGCCGCCCAACTGAAGCAGCAGACCGCCGAACAGGCCGACACCCAGGACATCAAGAACCTCAAAGAAGCACGCCAAGGCATCGCCGAGCAGCAGCGATTGCTCGACGAAGCACGCGCCGCCATCGATCAGGAAGCGCAGTCACTCACCGAGCTGCAGCGCGCCGTCCAGCAGCAGCAGAAGCAGAACGAAGCGCAGCGCGCCGAACTTGAGGCTCAATGGAGCCAGATCGAGCAGGCCCGCGAAGAGGCGACCGAGAAGGCCATCGAACTCGACCAGCAGCATCAGCGGGAAATGGCCGAGCGCCAGAAACAGGTCCAACAACAGCAGGACGAGTTGGCCGAGCGATGCGACGAGCTGGAGAAGCTCGGGGCCAAGCTCAGCGAAGAGCGCGCTGCGCTCGATAAGCAGCGTCAGAAACTCGAGCAGGCCAGCCAACAGCAGCAGAGCAGCACCGACGCCGCCCTCCAGCAACGCCAAGCCGAGCTCGACCAGCGAGAAAGAAAGCTCGAAGCGAAGTTCGTCGAGTATCATCAGGCCGTCAAAGCCACGAAGCAGCAGTTGGCCGCCCAGCAGCAAGAGCTTGAGGACAGGCAGCAGGCCTTCGAGAGCCGAGCCGCTGAACGGCAGGCCAAGGCCAAGACCGCCGGCAACAACGACGACGCCAAAACCCGCAAGATCCAGGCGCAGCTCGCCGACCGACAGGCCCGACTCGACCGCTACCATCAACTGCTGCGCCAGCGGTCCAAGAGCCTCAAGCAGACCGGCGCAACCGCCAAGTCCGATCAGCAGCGATACGCCGGACTCTTGCAGCAGCGGCAGGTCCTGCTCGAGGTCAAGCACTTCCTGGAATCCAGTGAAGCCGAGATGGTCCGACGCTGGTCGACCCAGCGTAGCGCCAGCATCGTCGCGACCGCCCTGCTGGGCGTCGTCATGCTCGCCATCTTCAGTTACATGATGGGCCATCGCCTCACAGAGCCCACCTGGCAAACGACTGAGATCATCCAGGTCGTCGCCGACGGCGCAGCGCCCGCCGTCCCCGACGCGTGGGTCAGTCAGCACCACAAGGTGCTCCTGAGCGACCCCGTGCTCGATCACGCCAGCAAACTGCTGCGCAACAGCGGCACACGCGCGTTCCGCAGCGCCGCCCAGTTGCGCGAACATCTTGACCAACACCTCACCGTCACTTACGTCGACGGCAATCGATTGCAGCTCAACTACGACAACGACGGCGAACCCGGACGCCAACTCGGCATCCCCATCCTCGAGATGCTCGGCCGAGCGTTCACCAGCTACCAGTTGGAGTCGGACCGGACGCTGGGACGCGATCTGTCCACCGCGATCGTCCAGTCTGCCGTCCGCGGCGCGCAGCCCGTCGTCGACCACCGCTGGCATCTGAGCGTCGCGATCTTTGGCGTCGCCCTGTGCTTCGCCGTGCTCGCGACCGTCGCCCTGCGCGCCTGGCTGCGCCACAGTAGCCACGTCTTCGACGACCAGGCCCCCGCCGCACTGGCCGCTCTCGAAGATAGCGATGCCTGGCAGCCCACCAACGACCACTGATCCCCCCAGCCGCCCCACAACGTCCCTGCACCTGCCCCGCCCCCTTTGGCACGTCGTAACGGCCTGCCCCGCTTGCGCTTGCGCCCTGCGACCACGCACCACCCTGCCTGCGCCGCCGCCTCAGCCCGCCTCCCCGCCGCCACCCCAGCTAACCCCTTCACCCGACGGCGTTTGACAGCCCGGCCGCCCGCGGTACACTGGCCGGCTCGACATTGCCCAAGACCAAGTGATAAGCGATCGGTACGGCTATGAACCGACAGACGTTCCACGCAAAGAACAACGAGGTACCCCAGCAATGGTGGCTGGTCGACGCCGACGGCATCGCCCTCGGACGGCTCTCGACCCAGCTCGCCACCATCCTGATGGGCAAGCACAAGCCCGAATATACACCCCACCACGACGTGGGTGATTACATCGTCGTGACCAACGCCGCTCGCATCAAGCTCACCGGTGCCAAAGCCGACCAGAAGTTCTTCCAGACCTACAGCGGCCACCCCAGCGGCCAGAGGGCACGCAGCTACCGCTGGATGCTCGAGCATCGGCCCGAGCGACTGCTCGAAAACTCCGTCCGCCGCATGCTGCCGAAGAACAAGCTCGCCGCCGTCATGCTTGGCAAGATGAAAGTCTATCCCGGCACCGACCACCCCCACCAGGCACAACAGCCCCAGCCGCTGGCGGCAACCAACTGAATCTTTCGCACAAGCATCCTATAATGTGGATGCCGCACGAGGAACCGACGCGATGGCCGAATCCGACCTGACCAAGACCCTACAGCCAGCCCAGGTAGCGCCCGCGCCCGCTGTCGCACCCGCACCGGTCGCTCAGCCGGCCAAGCCCGATCGTGGCGGATTCGTCTGGGGCACCGGCCGACGCAAATCTTCCGTCGCGCGCGTTCGCATCAAGCCCGGCGAAGGCAAGTACCTGGTCAACGGCCGAGACCTCACCGCCTACTTCACACAATTACGCGATCAAAACGACGCCATCGCGCCACTGAAGCTGACCAAGACCGAAGGCCGTCTGGACGTATTCGTGAACGTCAACGGCGGCGGATACACCGGCCAGGCCGGCGCCGTCCTGCTCGGACTGAGCCGCGCCATCAAGGGTTACGATCCCGCACTCGAGCCCGTCCTGCGCGACAACGACATGCTCACCCGCGACCCCCGTCGCGTCGAACGCAAGAAGCCCGGCCAGCCCGGCGCCCGCAAGCGATTCCAGTTCTCCAAACGATAAAATCAACGAACTAACCCCGCGAAGGGTTTTTGTACCCAAGATCCGCCCGCATCGGTCCACGACGGGCGGATCTTGTTTTACCCCCGGAAGTGCCCCCGCCCCCGGAAGTGAGGGCGCGCGGGACAAGCCCGGACCCCCGGAAGTTTTCAGATCCGGAGGTGTCGGGCTCGCCCGGGAACTTATGTCGTGGTGCTCGTGCTGGACTGGCGCACTTACAGCGGACCGCGGATGGGAGCGGACATCGAGTCCAACCGGGTACGTGCGACACTCAAGAAGAAAAAGTGCACGTACCAGTACGCTCTGCGTCCTGGGCCCGACCGGTCATCCGTCCGCTCCAGCAGAGAACGCACACGGAAGTCCGGGGCAAGAGCCACCCCCGGACGTTGACAAGGTTTCCGGGAGTATCAAGACACACGAGCACTATTTGGGGAGTGCCGATTTTCGATTTTTGATTTTCGATTGCCCGTTTGGGGCAACCGAAGACCCGTCGAAAAACAACAGTCCCTCTATAAAGGGCCGGTGGGACGGTTTTGTGCGCACAAAGTGGTCAATTTAGCAGGATTGAAAGATGTAAGTGTTGGTGATGTATTGAGATAAGAATTTTAGCTGCGCGCTGATTTTTCCGAGAAAAGGTGGTCACAGTGTGCGCACAAAAGCGATTCATTCACCCCTCGGAAGGGCCGATGCCGTGCCGGCCGGCGCGTCGAATCCGGGCAATAACAAGGGGCCGAGGTAGTGGGCGAGGGATTGGGGAGAGCAGGAAAACAGAGGAGCAGGAAAGACAAGGGGCGGAAAGGCAGAAAAGGTGGAAAGCAGGAAATCGTGGCCATCGCGGCGGCAAGAGGGCGAAAAATCCTTGTGATCGGGCGAACAACGATGTACAATCGGGTTCCGACCCTCGGGTCCCGCTGGGGCCTGTCTTGAGCCTTCGGCAGGCCCAATTCATGGGCCGGGTCCGTGCAACATGTGTGGCAACAACTCCAACGGGCGGTGATGGACATGAAGAACACACTCTCCGGCGGCGTGGTGGCGGGGTTCGTCCTGGTTCTCCTGGCGACCTCAGTCCAGGGCCAGGTCGTCATCGATAGCGGGACCATCGTGGCGGATGGCGTCACGGTGCCGATCGGCGGTGACGTCTACGTGGGCCAGAGCGGTAGCGGCGGTCTGGAGATTGTTAACGGCGGCGTTGTCTCCGACGTCAATGCGTTCCTTGGGTACAACCCCGGATCGAGCGGTGCGGTGCTGGTCGACGGCGACGGCTCGCAGTGGACAAATAGCGGGTCGGTGTACATCGGCGGAAGTGACACGGCTGAGGGAGGCACCGGCGAATTGACACTCGTGAATCACGGGAACGTTGACGTTGCCGGGACGATCAAGGTCTGGTCTTCCGGGGCGCTGAATGTCCAAGGCGGTAGCCTGACGACGCATTCGCTTGATCTATCCGATGGCGGCTCGCTCAACTTTCACGACGGATCAGCCACTGTCGATGGGGGCGCGTTCATTCCCGGAGGGTCGGGTCTTGTCGTGGACGGTCAGACGGCGAGCGATCGACCTACGCTGCGATTGGTCAACAGCGCGACTGCATCGCTTGGCGGCACCCTGGTCGTCGGGGACTTGAACGGGGGCGAGGTTCAGATCATCAACGGGGCATGCGTTTCAACGATCGGCGGAGCCATTGGCCAGGAGGCCCCTGAAGACCCTTACTACTCGGGCGTGTACGGCGGAACTGGTGCCGTGTTGGTGAAGGGCCCTGGTTCAACGTGGGCAAGCGACGGGGGAATCCGTGTTGGGGGCGTCGCGGGCTTCGGTTCGCTCGTCATCTGTGACGGCGGCACTGTATTGGCGAGCGGGATATCGCTCGGAGACTTTAACAACGAATGGATGAACAACGATGGACGCGGGAGCCTGTACGTCAGCGGTCCTGGGTCACGATTGGTCGCGTCTTGGGAGGTTGGAGTCGGAACAGGCTCCACAATTGGCGGCTATAGTGAGGCGCGGGGCATGCTAGAGATTTCGGACGGCGCTTGTGTCCAAAGCAGCGGTGGCTCTATCGGTTTCTACTCAACGGCATCTGTGAGCGGGGCCGGGTCACAATGGTCAATTTCGGGAAACCTTCGCAACAGCAATACACTGACGATCTCTGATGGCGCGAAGGTCAACTGCAACGGAGCGTATCTCGGCGCGATGTATGTGCATCCACGTTACGGCCCGATCTATGTTGAACCGGTCTACGTCACGGTTCAGGGGGTGGGCTCAACCTGGACCAATACGGGCGACCTGCAGATAGGTGAGGCGGACTACGATTTCTACTCAGGTACCGCCAGCGGATTCGTGACTGTAACGGACGAAGCGACGATGTCGAGCGTCAACACATTTTTTGTGGCCGGCCAAGTCGATGTCAGCGGCAGCGGGTCGACGTGGACGAACAGCGGCGACTTGCGCGTAGGGTATACCCACGAGGCGGTGGGTCCTGGAGACGCACTGGTATCGATCACAAACGGTGCCTTGTTGTGGACTGCTGACAGCCATGTCGGTTGTAGTGATTACGGATGGGGTGCTGTTGCCGTTGAGGGCGTCGGCGCTAGATGGCTTAGCGGCGGCGCTGTCTACGTCGGGATGTCGGAAGAAGAAGGCCGGGGCAAGGTGTCAGTGAGCAAAGGAGGGCAACTGGTGGCCGACAGTGGTGTGATCCTGGGAACGTCGGCGCAATTCAGCTTAGGGCCCGGAGGGTCGGCTACTGTGGGCGTGTACGAGCAGCCGATGTTTGCAGATGCCTGGGGATCTCCCGGACTTGTCATCGGCATTGCGAGCGCCAACCCGGCCGACGGCTTCGGAAAGTTGGAGGTTGTCGGTACGGCGACACTGGACGGCTTTCTGCACCTGGAACGTCCAACGGGGTTTGTGCCGGAGGCGAGCGATACGTTTCTCATCATGACGTACGCCGAGCGCGTGGGCGGGTTTTCGAAGGTGACGGGTCGGCACGTGGGCGGCGGGCGGTACTTCGAGCTGGACTACGGCGCGGGTGGGATCACGCTTTACATGGCGCAAGCGGTGCTCGGCGACATGAACGGCGACGGTGCGGCGAACCTACTGGACATTAACGGCTTCGTCATGGCGTTGGGCAAAGCCGATGCCTACGACGCGGCGCATCCCGGCTTCTATGCCGACGTATCGGGT
>Ga0214473_10010132_pt1 | contig 11105 bp, 12 predicted proteins | sample RVTome_7_FD_203509 | JGI IMG/M metagenome (GOLD analysis project Ga0214473, IMG submission 203509) | Soil microbial communities from uranium-contaminated site in the Upper Colorado River Basin, Wyoming, United States - RVT98D197 | ecosystem: Environmental > Terrestrial > Soil > Contaminated >...
ATCCGTTGCGGCGTCTGCGTCGACACATTCTCAGCCCGAATGATCCGCCAGCACAACGATGCCAACATGCTGTCGATTGGCGTGCGCGTGGTGGGCGAAGGGCTGGCGCTCGATATCGTGGATGCGTTCCTGTCAGCCCAGTTCGAGGGCGGCCGGCATGCGACGCGGGTGGAGATGATCGGGGCGCTGGAGGGGTAGCGCCGTTCTTTGCTTCTTCTTTGGGAGAATATGGCTTCATTCAAAATTGTCGCAGCGGCACCGTCACGTTAACTCTGGTTTTGAGTTAGAGCATTTCCGGTTTAATCTGGGTCATAGCCGGCGGCTCTGAAGTAATTGGCGCATTCGATCGGTGAGAAGAGCGCCGCCTCAAGCGCTGGGTTTTCAAGGGCGTCGTCGATCTCCAGGCCGCCATCAACCGCTTCGTCGTCGATCATAACCAGCAGCCAAAGCCCTTCGTCTGGACCGTCGATCCTGACAAAATCATCGCCGCCGCTGCGCGCGGCCACCAAGTGCTGACGTCAGTCCGATAGCCTTTGGGCATGTCAGTGCGGCGGTCCGATCGCCGCACCGGATGTCCGATCTTCGGCCGGCGACCAAAGGGGGGAAACTCGACCCAAAGCGGACCTGACGCGTCGGCGCAGTCCGTCTGGCGAGACGCGCGATTAAGCAGGACGTACGTCAACCTAATCGCGTTCTCGCCTTCAACCTCGTCTGGCGTTGGAACGACTATCTGTGGCCCTTCCTGATCATCACCGAACAGGACCAGTGGACAGTGCAACTGGCGCTCGCCAACAGCGTCGGGCGTTTCGGGATCGACTGGCCCATGCTCTTGTCGATCTCGGTGCTTTCGGTGCTCCCGATGCTGGCAATATTCATCGCCTTGCAACGCACGCTGATGAACGGATTGATCGCCGGCGCCACCAAGGAGTAGGCGACCTACCCGCCGGAATAGCGAGGCCTGACGCACATGGCGCCGGCGACTTCGCCGTGGGCATCCATCGCCGAGTCAGAAGTGGGGCGCCATAAGCGTCTGCACCTCGGGGGTTGCGGCGCAGATCCACATGCCGGCGGGCTCATTGGAACCACCATAGCGAGTGACGAGGCCCGCTTCGGCGCAGATCACGGCACCGGCCGCCAGGTCCCAGATGCTGAGGTTCCTTTCGATGTAGCCATCCGTGTAGCCGAGGGCGGCAAAGCCAAGACCGATGCTGGCACAACGATATTCGGCGATGCCCCAGCCGGCGCGACGCAAGGTCATCTCGACAGCCGCGATCCCTTCGATCGACCAATGGGGGCTCTCACCCACTGCAGCAACGCGTACGGCTGGGAAATGCACCTCGCGCCGGAACGGCTGACCCTGTCGCGACATTCCGAGACCCGACGCGGCGGCAAGCGTCAAACCCAAGGCGGGGTAGCAGATCGCGCCTACCCGCGAGTTGCCATCAACAACAAAGCCCAGGGACACGCCCCAGAGCGGCGAGCCGCGCAGAAAATTGGCAGTGCCGTCGATGGGATCGATGGACCAGAAGGCGGGCGCCCCGGCCCCACCCATCTCCTCGCCCATCACCGCGTCGCCTGGCAGCAGCACCGCCAGCCGGTCACGGATGAGACGTTCGACCTGCCGGTCGGCCTCGGACACGAACTCGTTGGCGGTCTTTTCTTCCAGTGCGAACTGCTCGCGCCGGCCAAAGAGCTGCCGGGCCAATGCGCCGGCCTCGGCCATCACGGCAGTCGCAGCGGCAAGACGTGGGTTCGACTGCGTCATGCGCCGACGGCCTTGTCGCCCACTTCGAGCAGATCGGGAATATCGGTCAGGATCGATTGCGCCCCGGCAGCCAGGAAATGGTGCGCCTGGGCGGGATCGTTGATGACGGCCACGGCATGCTCGATGCCGCTGTCGGCGAGGATCCTGAGGGACTCCTCGGTGTGCAGGTCGCTCAGGCAATGCAGGATCTGGCAGCCGGTCTCTTCGAGCAGGGCCGCCGGATCGCGCGGCGGAACGACCACCGCGAACGCGCGTGGCACGTCAGGCAGGATCGCCCTGGCCGCATGGAGGGAGCGGATCGAGAAGCTGGTGATGAAGAGGTTCTTGCGCCCCGCCGGCCACAGCGCCTTGAGGACATCGAGCGCGACCTGGGCGGTCTCAATGTCGTCGCCCGCGGTCGGCTTGAGTTCGAGCTGCAGGCCGATATCGAGGTCGAGCACGCATTCGATCAGCTCCTCGAGAGTAGGCACTTTGGTGCCGGCGAATTCGGGTCCGAACTTGATGCCAGCATCGAGCCGGCGCACCTGTTCGAAGGTGAGCCCGGCGACCAACCCCTTGCCGTTGGTGGTGCGATCCACGGTGTCGTCGTGGATGATGACGGGCTTCATGTCCGAGGTCAGCTTGACGTCGACCTCGACCCAGCGCGCGCCGCGGCGCGCGGCAGCCACCATGCTGGGAAGAGTGTTTTCGGGTGCGAAGCGGGGCGCGCCACGGTGGGCGATGATCGATTCGGCAACGACCGGGTTGTGAGCAGGCATTGGGAAGTTCTTTCTTGTGAGATCGACAAAAAGGGGGACGTGCCCGAGGAGCACGTCCCGCAGCGAGCCTGGACGGGAGAACTAGTCCAGGGTCACTTTTTCAATGAACTGGGTCTTGACGTCGTCGCCGAGCGGCTTGGCGGCCCAATTGATCGAATGGGTGCGATCCGCCATGGTGAGCAGGGCGGCGGCAGCGTCGGCATCGGGGTGCTGGGGCGCGGAGCCGAAGACCTGATTGAACGTCGACTGGGTCTGTGCGCTGGTCAGCCAGTGGATGAAGACCAGAGCTGCTGCCTTGTGCTTGGCATTGGCCGGAATGCCCACGAGGTTGCCGCCCCCCGGCATGCCGAAATCGGGGATGTAGAACTTCATCTCCTTTGAGACTTCACCCTTGTTCTGCAGCCCGGCGAGAAAATCCTCCCAGGTGGCCACCAGCATGAATTCCCCCGAGTTGAGCCGGGTGATGCCGTCGGCGTTGGAGGCGGTGATGATGTACTGGTCCTCACGCGCGTTGAACCAGTCCCAGGCAGGGGAAAGCTCGGTCAGGAGTTCGGGGCTCGACGTGCCCGAGGCATAGTCGACCTGCGGCACGATCGCGCGGGTCACCGATTCAATGAAAGCCGGACCTGAGCCGCCGTTCTCGACGTTGAAGCCCAGTTCCTGGGGGTGAGCGGCCATGAAGGCCTCGAATTGCTCGATCGTCCTGGGCAGGTCTTCTTCTTCGATGCGGGCAGGATTGTAGGCAATGCCCGACTGGTTGCCCCAGAAGGCGACCGCGTAACCCTTCGATACCCCGCCCTCGATGTCGTAGCGCAGCTTGCCGGCATCGGAGAGGATCGCGTCGAGCGGACCGAGCAGGTAGTCCTCGACCGCGAACTTGTTGACGTTGCCGCCCGGTATCGAAAGCACGTCGATATCGCCTTCCGAACGATCCTTTTCAGCCAGGAACTTGCTGAAATTGGCATTGGCGTCGCCGTCGGGGATGGCGACCCGGATGCCGTATTCGGCTTCGAAGGCCTTGACCTGCTCGCGGAAGCGATCCTGGAAATACCATTGGAACCAGGTCAGCTCCCCTTCCTCTTTGGCCTGGGCGACGATGTCGTCCCAGCTCATGGCCGACAAGTCCTGGGCAAGAGCCGGGCTCAGCGGCAGCATCAGCGCCGCCAGCGATAAGGCTGCAATCTTCTTCAGCATTTCACGTAGTTCCCTGTGAGGTTGACGGATATCGACGCCTATCCCTTGCCGGTGATGGAGGCCGGGTTGGCGCCTTTGAGGAGGCGCTCCAGCAGCAGCATCAGAAGGACATTGGGAACGACGAGGATGAGTGAGACGACCGCCGCATTGGGCCGGATGAAGTTGTAGCCCAGATACGAATAGAGGATGGTCGGAACGGTCGTGAAATCGGGGGCACCGACGATGAACGCCAGAGCGAATTCTTCGATGGAGAGGATGAAGACGACGATCAGCGCAGCCAGGATCCCCGGCCGCAGCACCGGCAGGTAGGCGGCCCTGAACACGGCCCAGGGCGACGCCCCCATGTCGCGCGCCGCATCGATCAGGTCCTGCCGCACAAGGGCGAACGAGACCGTGAGAATGCGGATGGCGAAGGGCAGGAACATCACCGTGTGCCCGATGAGGATGCCGGCGAACCTGGAATAAAAGCCCAGGCTGAAGAGCAGCGAGGAAAAGAAGATGGCGACCACGAAGCCGGGCATGACCAGCGGCACCAGGGTGAGGATCTGCGCGGGGCCCTTGCCCGGAAAATCGAGCCGCCCGAACGCATAGGCCGTCGGCGTAGCCAGGAGCAGTGCGCAGATCGCGACGCTGGGCGCCAGCGCGTAGCTGTTGACCAGCGTCTGGGGCAGCGACGTGGTGGTCCAGACCTCGATCCAGCGCCCTAGCGAGAGGGCCGGCGGCAGGATCTCTGGGTAACTCCAGGGGTGGTTGGGATCGACCAGCGACCAGAGCATGGCCAGCGCGAAGGGGATCACCAGCCAGGTGAAGCAGACGGCAAGCAGCAGCCCGATCAACACGCGGTTGAACCAGTGGCCTTTCATGATCAGGCCCTCCCCAGCCGGCTGAGGAGTTGCACTGCGCCGGCCAGCAGCACCGAGCCGACAAGCGCGGTGGCCATCAGCAGCACGGCGACGACCGCGGCCGAGTTCCAGCCGTCGACGCTCGTCTCCTGGATGCGGTACATGAACTGGGACAGCGAGTTGACGTTGGTCGGCCCCGCGACGACCTGGAACGAGAAGTCCCCGGCCGCGCCGATGAAGATCAGGATGATCGCCCCCTGCATGGCGCGCAGGGTGAGCGGCACGACGACCTTGCGGAATCTCTGCCAGGCATTGGCGCCGAGGTCGCGGGCCGCATCCAGGATGTCGTCGCCGATCGCCTGCACTGCTCCGGTGAGCAGCAGCAAAGCGAAGGGCATCTGCTTCCACACCTGCAGGAAGATAACCCCGATGCCATTGGCGTCGTTCTGCATGCGCAGCGGACGCTCGATGAGCCCGGTGCTGACCAGAGCAAGGTTCAGAAAGCCCTGGAAGGAAATGAAATTGATGTAGAGGAAAGCCGCGACCAGGCCATGGACCAGGAGCGGCGCCTTGAGCAGCGCGCTGATCGTGCCGGACCAGGCAAAGGGTTTGCGCAGCCACAGCGCCAGAGGATAGGCGAGCAGCACGGAGAGGATCGCGCTCAGCGTGGCGACACGCAAAGAATACCAGAACGAGCGCCAGAGCTGGTGATCGGCCAGCATCGTCTCCCAGAAGCGGAGGCTGAAGCCGCTTTCGCCGGAGAAGTTGAAAAAGCCGAGCGACTGGGAAATCGCCATTCCCAGGACGAAGGCCATGAAGACCAGGATCAGGCCGAGCCCCGGCAGCAGCAGGGCATAGGCCAGAAGCGTTTGCCGGACTTTCATGCGACCGCTTCCTTGAGTAGGCGCAGCCGGTCAGGGGGCACATGGAAGCTGTAGCTGACCCCTTCGAGGAGATCAGCAAAACCAAGGGTTTGGACGCGATAGCTCGGCCCGGCGCCACCGGCGGCGCCGATGCTGACGTCAGTCAGGTTGCCCAGGAAGGTGCGGGCCCGAACCGCCAGGCGGAAAATGTTGTCGCCGAGCGTGTCGCCGGGCATCAGAGCCGCATCCTCGGGACGCCAGCAGGCATAGACGCGATCGGCAATGGGCGGCTCGTCCGAGCGGACCTGCGCCGGCCCCATGGGGGTCGAAACCGCATAGGTTCCCCCGGCCGCATCGCGGCCCACAATCTCGACCGGTACGATATTGGCCGTGCCGACGAAATCGGCGACGAAGCGGTTGACCGGCCGCTTGTAGACGTCTTCGGGCGTACCGACCTGCTCGATCTTCCCCGCGTTCATCACGACCACCTTGTCGGACATGGCAAGAGCCTCGGACTGGTCGTGGGTCACGTAGATTGCGGTGAACCCGTGGGCGCGCTGCAGCTGCCGGATCTCGAGCCGCACCTGGTCACGGAGCTTGGCATCGAGGTTGGAGAGCGGCTCGTCGAACAGCATGACGCCGGGGCGGACGGCCATGGCGCGCGCCAAGGCGACGCGCTGCTGCTGGCCGCCGGAGAGCTGGCTGGGGAGCTTGTCGAGCTGGGCCTGCAGCGACACCTGTTCGGCCACCTGGGCGAGCCGCGCCACCTGCTCGGCGCGGGGCAGCCGCTTCTGCCTGAGCCCGAAGACGATGTTTTCGGCAACGGTCAGGTGCGGAAACAATGCGTATGACTGGAAGCACATGGCTGTGTCGCGGCGCTCAGGCGGCACCCCCTTCATGTCGCGCCCGTCAATGGCAATCGTACCGCGATCGAGCGGCAGGAAGCCGGCGATCGCCTTGAGCAGGGTGGTCTTGCCGCAGCCGGACGGGCCGAGCAGCGTGACGAACTGGCCGTCGTCGGCCTGCAGCGACAGCCCCTTGAGGGCCTCATAGCTGCCAAACCGGATTTCGGCCCGGTCGATTTCCAGCTTGCTCAACTTCGTCTCCTCCGATGAGGCAATCCAGCTCCATCGGAGCCCGGAAGCCTTGCTGCGTGCGCCGACCGTTACGTCGATCTTGTTTATCACACTTAATGTGTATAATTTGTGACGGACCGATGTCAATGGGGCGTCGCGCCTTCCGGCGGCCCGGGATCGGGACGGTCGGAACGCGGGACTATGGAGTGCCGATGGAAACCCTGGTGCAGATTGCCGGTGCTGTTGCCCTCTTGATCTGGGGGCTGCACATGACCCGGACCGGCCTGTTGCGCGGCTTCGCCCACCAGTTGCGGCTCGCCATCCAGCGCACCGGCGACCGGCCGTTTCTGTCGTTCGGCATGGGCGCATTTGTCGCCGCACTGCTGCAAAGCAGCATGGCGGTCATCACCGTTGCGGCCTCGCTATCGGGCCGGAAGTTGCTGAGTACCCGCACGGTCCTTGTGATCGCTTTGGGCGCTGATCTGGGGTCGGCGCTGGCGGCTCAACTGGCCGGGCACGCGATTGGCTGGCTGTCGCCGCTGCTGATCGCAGCCGGCGTCATCGCCTTCGAGGCCAGCGAGCAAACCGGGCGCCGCAATCTGGGGCGGGCGGCGATCGGCATCGGCCTTATCCCGCTCTCGCTTTCGCTGATGAAGGCCGCCTTCGCACCGCTGGCCGCCTCCACAATCCTCTCGGAGGTGCTGGCGGCGCTGGCCGGCCAGCCGGCCCTCCTGCTGCTGCTGGCGGCCGGGATGACCCTGCTCACCCATTCGGGTCTCGCAATCATCGCCATCGTCGCCACGCTGGCGGCGGCGGGCGTGCTGGAGCCGCTTCCCGGCCTCTTCATGGTACTGGGAGCCAACCTGGGGAGCGGGGTCGCTGCCGTGCTGGCGACCCGCGCCATGCCTGTTGCGATCCGTATCGGTCCGATGGCCAATCTCCTGGTCCGCGGCGCCGGCGTCGCCAGCGCATTCCTCGCCCTTGTGGTCTTTTCGCCGACGCTTCCCGCCGTCGAACCACAGGTCGTGGTGCTGGCCGCGCACCTGGTGTTCAACGCCTGCCTCGCGCTGGCCGCCATGCCGTTCATCGGCCGCGTCGTCGACATGGCCAGCCGTTTCCTGCCCGACGACGTGGCGGACAAATCGATCGCCCTGCCGCTGCACCTCGATCGCGCCCAGCTCGCCAATAGCGAGCTGGCGATCGGCAATGCCCGACGCGAGGTGGTACGCATGGCCGACGCGGTGCAGGCGATGCTCGGAGACGTGGCGCTGATCCTGCAGAACCACGATGCCGGCCTCGAAAAGGCGATAGCGCTGGCCGAGGATCAAGTCGACCAGATGCATCGCGCGGTCAAGCTCTACGCCGCCGATTTCCTGCGCCACCATGGGCAGAACGAAGGCAGCAAAGAGATGCTGCTGGCGCTCGAGTTCGCCACTGACCTCGAACACATCGGCGACATCATCGTGCACAACCTGCTCGACATCGCCGCCCGCAAGAACAAGCACGGCCGGTCCTTTTCAGATCACGGCATGCAGGAAATCCTGGACCTGCACAATCTGGTCATGTGCAACATAAAGCTGGCGGCCAGTGCCTTCATGGCGGGCGATCCGAACCGAGCGCGCAGCGTCATCGCCGCCAAGCAGGACGTCCGAAGGCTGGTGCAGGTCTCGATCGACGCACACTTCTCGCGCATCATCGATCGGTCCGGCGCGTCGCTGGAAACCAGCGGCCTCCACGTCGACGTGCTGCGCGACTTCAAGCGCATCAACAGCCATCTGGTGGCGGTCGGCTATCGGACGCTGGAATGGGGTAACGAGCAGCGCGAGGCGGCCTCGGCGGTTGACGCTGCGAGCTAAAGATGGTTCTGCGGGAGACCCCTTGCCACGTGCCCAACCTCATCAGGCCCCCATGAGCGAAGCCTCCAATCTCGAGTACGCAGAAAACGAGGGTCTGTCCGACAACGAGCGGATGATTCTCGAGATCGTGCGGCGCGGCAACGGCGTCACGCGGGCGGCCGTCACCGGCCTCACCAATCTCACCCAGCAATCGGTCCACCGGATCATCGATGCCTTGATCGAGCGCGAGTTCCTGCTGCTGGGCGAACCGGTCATCAACGGACGGGGAAAGCCCAGCCCGCTGGTATCTCTCAACCCCCAGGCGCGCTACAGCATCGGCATTTCGGTCAACACCGACTCCACGTCGTTCTGCATCACGGACTTTGCCTGCAACGCCTTGCATGAGGAGACGCTGGACTTCTCACCCCATGAACGGGCCAGGACGCTGCACGCCCTGCGTGAACGAGTGCTCAAGGTGATGGCCGATCGGGTCATTTCGCCCAAGAGGATCGCCGGCATCGGGTTTGCAATGGCCGGGTTCTTTGTCGGCGACGAGGGGTATTTCAATGCCCCCGAGCCGCTGAAGGACTGGTCCCTCAGGGACTTGCGGGCCGAGCTGCGCCAGCTCTTCGGAACCAAGGTCTGGACCCAGAACAACGCGACCACCGGCGCGATCGGCGAGTGCGTCCTGGGCGCCGGCCTGATCTATCCCACCTTCGGCTATCTCTCGTTCAACTACGGCTTCGGCGGTGGCATCGTCATCGATGGCAAGCCGTTCGTGGGATCGTTCGGGAACGCCGGTGAAATCAGCCGCGTCTTCACTGTCGAGGAGGGCCCGTCGCGCCCGGCACTCGGCGAATTGATCAAGCGGCTCAATGCACGGGGCGTTGCCGTAGCAACAGTGAGCGCTCTGCGCCGGCAGTTTGATCCCAATTGGCCCGGTGTCGCCGAATGGGTGGAAGAAGTCAGCCCGTTTCTCAATCGGGCCATAGATGCGATGCGTGGGGTGATCGATCCGGCCGCCATCGTTTTTGGTGGAGAACTGCCCTCTGCGTTGGGCGATCTCCTGTTGGCCGTTCCTCCCTCGCGAGAAAAGCCGCGCTACGGCAGGCCCGCGAAATATCCGCATATTGTCCGGAGCACGATCGAGGGCGACCCGTCGGTCCTGGGGGCTGCCCTGATCCCGCTCAAGGAGCAGTATTTCCAATAGGGGAACCCTCTACCCGCATGAGGGGGTGACGTTCCACGACCTTTCCCGGGCGGCTAGACCAATTGCACCGGATCCGGATCGCCTGCCCTACCAGCGCGCCAGCTGGGTGATTTGAATGAGATTCCCACAGGTGTCGTTCAGTTGGGCGATGGTCGAGCCGGTTACCTCGGTCGGCGGCATGGTGAACTCGGCGCCGCGCGCCTTGATGCGCTCGTAGTCGCCCTTGACGCCGTCGGTATAGAACATGACCGCGGGCAGGCCCTGCTGGAATATGGCTTGCTGGTAGACCTTGGCCGCCGGGTTATCGTCGAGCGCGAGTTGCAGCTCGGTTCCGTCCGGCTCGTCGGGTGAGGCCACGGTCACCCAGCGATATGGCCCGTTACTAAAATCGGCCTTCTTGGTGAGACCAAGCACTTCGGTGTAGAAGCGCAGAGCCCTTCCCTGGTCGTCCACGTACACGCTGGTCAACTTGATCTTCATTGGTATTCCTCCGTTGTCACGTTGGCGGTGTGTGCCGCCCTGCAAACAGGGCTACGCTTGGAAGTGCGCCGGCGGACTTCAACCTATCCGCGCCAAGACCAGCTCCAGGGCCGCAAAGAACTGCTGCCACCCGGCCCGGGCGCCCTGGTAGGCCTGCTGCTGATTCGGCCGGAAGCCCGACTGCTCCATGCGCAGGAGGGTCCCCGTGCTCGTGGGGGTGAGCGCAAAAGTGACGACACTCTCGAGACCAAAGGCCACCCAGGTGTAGGACAGCGTCTTGTTCGGCTCGACGGCCAGAACCTGACAGTCAACGACGACGCTCACGTTGGGTTGGGGCTCCTTTCGAAGTTTGAAACGGTGACCCGCGACTGGCTTGAAATCGTTCTTCATGAGCCACTCCTCGATCAGGTGTGGTTGCGTGAGCGCGCGCCAGATCTTTTCCGGCGGAAATGCTACCTCCCGTTCGACAACGACGGAACGCGTTTCGGTCGCAGTATTGGTCATTGGTCCATCCCTTTCAGCGGGTCTTCGGGTGGTCGGACAGTCCGGTCCGGGGAGACTCCTCAAGCGCTCGTCGGTCTCTTCTGAGAGCGGACAGGGCGAGCGGCAGCTCGCACCGACGTATTCAGTTCCACGGCGGCACGAACGAGCGCCTTCAATGCCCTTTCATCAATCTCGTCGCCCTCAGTGAAATCGATGGCACGCCTGGTGTTGCCTTCGAGGCTGGAGTTAAAGAGGCCTGACGTGTCCTCCAGCGAGGCGCCCTTGGCGAAAGTCAGTTTCACGACTTTCTTGTAAGTCTCACCGGTGCAGATGATACCGGCGTGCGACCACACCGGAACCCCTCCCCACTTCCGCTCCTCGACCACCTCGGGATCGGCCTGCTTGATGAGAATTCGGACCCGAGCGAGCGTTTCGACCCGCCAATCACTCGCATCCTTCGGCCGAGAAGGAGAGTCTCCTCCTCTTCCCTCCGATCCGTACTTCCTCTTGTTCATGGCTGTTGCCGCTCGCCCGTCGTTTGAGTATCGCCAGTCAATAGTTGGCCGCTCACATTCGCTCGCCTGGCAACTGGCTGGCTT
>Ga0214473_10010133_pt1 | contig 11105 bp, 8 predicted proteins | sample RVTome_7_FD_203509 | JGI IMG/M metagenome (GOLD analysis project Ga0214473, IMG submission 203509) | Soil microbial communities from uranium-contaminated site in the Upper Colorado River Basin, Wyoming, United States - RVT98D197 | ecosystem: Environmental > Terrestrial > Soil > Contaminated >...
ACCTCCTGATCCGATGTCACGCAACAACTCCGGCGGACCCCCCAGGGAGCCGCGCACGGGGCGGCGATGCCCGGTCGGCCACCGCCCTCACGGGGCAGCCCGGCCGGGTTATCGCCAGACTGATCTCTCTTTAGTTGACGTGCGCCAGACGTGCGCCATACCAGGCACGCCTCATGAGCAGGACCCCGCACGAGGCGGGGCGGGCGATGCCCTGCGGCGCAACCAGAGGGCTCAGGAGAAAGAAGGAGTCGACGAACGAGCCCCGATTTTGCTGCCTACCCTCGAGAGGCCTCACCAACGAGAACCGCCGCTGCGGCTGCGCCTACCGCGATTCCGCAGGCGCGCCCCAGGGCGGTCATCGATTCCACTTCGATGAGGCCAACCCCGCGTTCCGTTGCTGCCCGCACCACCGGCTCAACGATCCGGCGGTCGGCGTCTGCCGCGACAAAAACCTCAGCGGCCAGTCCACGGGCGATCGCTCTTGCCGTTTGGTTCGTGCCGACCGCCCGTCCTGATGCGGCGCGCAACCGCGCCAGCGCCGCCTCATCTGCCATAGGTCTTCACCGCGCCAGCCGATTCTAGCACTGGCCCTAGGGGGTGTCAACGCAGCCTACAACTCCGCCAGCACCTTCAAGTGCCGGTACCGGGCCATGCCCGTCCCGGCGGGGATCAGCTTGCCGATGATGACATTTTCCTTCAGACCGATCAGCGGATCGACCTTGCCGCGGGTCGCGGCATCCGTCAGGACACGGGCCGTCTCCTGGAACGACGCCGCGCTGAGGAACGACTCGGTCGCCAGAGACGCCTTCGTGATGCCCAGCAGTACGGGTCTGGCCTTGGCCGGCTCACCGCCCTGCGCCATCACGCGCGCGTTCTCTTCCTCGAAGCCGAATTTGTCCACCAGCTCGCCCGGCAGGAACTCGGTATCGCCGGCGTCCTCAACCTTCACCCGGCGCAGCATCTGCCGGACGATGATCTCGATGTGTTTGTCGTTGATATCAACGCCCTGCGACCGGTAGACACCCTGAATCTCCTGCACCAGGTAGCCCTGCAGGTCCTGCAGCCCCTTGATGCGCAGAATGTCGTGGGGATTGGTCGACCCTTCGGTGAGCTGATCGCCCGGCTCGACCCCGTCCCCGCTCGCCATGCGGATGCGCACGCCAAACGGCACTGGGTAGGCACGCTCGTCGTTCTTCCCGGTGACCAGGATCTTGCGCACGCCCTTCGCCTCGGTCATCGAGACGGTGCCCTTGATTTCCGCGATCATCGCCTGACCCTTGGGCTTGCGGGCCTCGAACAGTTCCTCAACCCGCGGCAACCCCTGGGTGATGTCGAACCCAGCCACACCGCCGGTGTGGAAGGTACGCATGGTGAGCTGCGTGCCGGGCTCGCCGATCGACTGCGCGGCGATGATGCCCACGGCCTCGCCGATCTCGACCAGCTTGCCGGTTGCGAGGTTGCGGCCGTAGCACTTGGCACACACGCCATAGCGACTCTTGCATGTGAGCACCGATCGGACCACCACGGACTCGACGCCGGCTTCCTCGATTCGATCCGCGGCCTCCTCATCGACCTCCGAGTCGGCCTCAAGCACCGGCTTGCGGCGCGGCACGCCCGCGTCTTCCGCTAGGAAGCGCCCGATGATCCGGTCGCGAAGGGCGACGACGACATCGTTCCCTTCCTTGACCGCGATCATGACCAGCCCCTCCGTCGTCTTGCAGTCGATCTCGCGGATGATCACATCCTGGGCCACATCGACCAGCCGGCGGGTCAGATAGCCGGACTCCGACGTGCGGATGGCCGTGTCGGCCAGACCCTTACGCTGACCGTGCGTCGAGATGAAGTATTCGAGAACGGTCAGCCCCTCGCGGAAGTTGGCCTTGATAGGCAACTCGATAATCCGGCCGCTCGGGTCGGTCATCAACCCGCGCATGCCGGCGAGTTGACGGATCTGCTGGATGTTCCCGCGGGCGCCGGACAGCGCCATCATGTACAGCGGGTTGAAGGCCTCGAACTGGTTCAGCATCGCCTGAGTGATCTCTTCGGTGGCCTTCGTCCAGACGTCGATCGCACGCTGGTAGCGCTCGCCGTCGGTGATCAGACCGCGGCGATACTGGTTGTCGATCGCCTCGATCAGCTTGTCGGCCTCGGCGAGCACACGCCGCTTTGCGTCGGGGATCACGATGTCGCCGATCGCGATGCCCGAGCCGCTCCGGGTGGCGTACTTGAACCCAAGATCCTTGAGCGCGTCCAGCAACTGCACGGTCTTGGTCGAGCCCAGACGGTTGTACGCCTCGGAGACGATCTGCGAGAGCACCTTACGGTCGCACACATCATTGATGAACCGCAGTTCCTCGGGGATGGCCTCGTTGAAGATCACGCGGCCCACCGTCGTGATGATCGGCGCGGCCTCCACGAAGCGCACCTTGACACGCGCATGCAACCCCACCGCGCCGCTGTCCAACGCCAGGATCACTTCGTTGGGTGAGGAGAACGCCTTGAGTTGACCGTCAGGCCTGTCCTTGTCCCGCGGATCTTCCTGGGTCAAGTAGTAGCATCCGAACACGATGTCGCGGGTCGGGCTGGTGATCGCTTTGCCGTACGCCGGCGACAAGATATTGTATGCCGACAGCATCAGCAGGCGCGCCTCGGACTGCGCGGCCGCAGACAGCGGCACGTGCACGGCCATCTGGTCGCCGTCGAAGTCGGCATTGTACGCGGTGCAGACGAGGGGGTGCACCTGGATCGCCTTGCCCTCGATGAGCACCGGTTCGAACGCCTGGATGCCCAGACGGTGGAGCGTCGGGGCGCGGTTGAGCAACACCGGATGTTCGCGGACGACATCTTCGAGCACGTCCCACACCTCAGGACGCGCCCGCTCGACCATACGCTTGGCGCTCTTGATATTTTGTGCCAGGTTGCGATCCACGAGCTTCTTCATCACAAACGGCTTGAACAGCTCGAGGGCCATCTCCTTGGGCAGCCCGCACTGGTACAGCCGCAGGCGCGGGCCCACGACGATCACCGAGCGGCCCGAATAGTCGACGCGCTTGCCGAGCAGGTTTTGCCGGAAGCGGCCCTGCTTACCCTTGAGCATATCGGACAGGGACTTGAGCGGCCTGTTGTTGGGCCCAGTCACCGGGCGGCCGCGGCGGCCGTTGTCGATCAATGCGTCAACGGCCTCCTGCAGCATCCGCTTTTCGTTGCGCACGATGATCTCGGGTGCGCCCAGATCGAGCAGCCGCTTGAGGCGGTTGTTCCGGTTGATGACCCGGCGGTACAGGTCATTCAGGTCGCTGGTCGCGAACCGCCCGCCGTCGAGCTGTACCATAGGCCGCAGGTCCGGTGGGATCACCGGCACCACGCCCAGGATCATCCACTCAGGCTTGTTGCCACCCTTACGGAACGCCTCGACGACGTCCAACCGCTTGAGGATCTTCAGGCGCTTCTGCCCGGCCGCTCCCCGCAGTTCCGCCCGAAGCTGTCGGCTGAGTTTCTCGAGGTCGATCTCCTCAAGCAGTTCTTTGATCGCCTCCGCGCCCATGCCGCCGCGGAACGCGTTGCCGTACTTCTCGCGCATCTCTCGGTACTCGTTCTCCGAGAGCAACTGGCGCTTCTGCAGCGGGGTCGAGCCGGGGTCGACGACCACGTAGGCCGCGAAGTACACGACGCGCTCCAGCGACCGCGGCGACATGTCGAGCAGCAGGCCGATCCGGCTGGGCACACCCTTCAGATACCAGATGTGGCAGACGGGGGCGGCCAGTTCGATGTGCCCCATCCGCTCGCGGCGTACCTTTGCGCGCGTGACCTCTACGCCGCAGCGGTCGCAGACGATGCCCTTGAAGCGGATGCGCTTGTACTTGCCGCAGTGGCACTCCCAGTCTTTAGTCGGCCCAAAAATCCGCTCGCAGAACAGACCGTCCCGCTCGGGTTTCAGCGTTCGATAGTTGATCGTCTCCGGCTTCTTGACTTCACCGTGAGACCAGGCGCGGATCGTCTCCGGCGAAGCCAGACCGATTTTGACGGCGTCGAAGTTGTTGACGTCCTGCATCGGCTAGTAATCCTCCACCAGAGCCTCTTCGCCCTCGAGGTTGATGCCAAGCGCGCGGGCGGTCTCGGCGATGTCTTCCTCGATTTCCTTGAGTTCGATTTCCTTCTTATCCTCGCTGAGCACTTTGACGTCGAGGCACAAGGCCTGCAGTTCCTTCAAGAGCACCTTGAATGACTCGGGGACGCCGGGCTCTTGGATGTTCTCACCCTTGACGATGGCCTCATAGGTCTTCACCCGGCCGACCACGTCATCGGACTTCACGGTCAGCAGTTCCTGGAGCGTGGAGGCGGCCCCGTAGGCCTCAAGCGCCCACACTTCCATCTCACCGAAGCGCTGTCCGCCGAACTGTGCCTTGCCGCCGAGCGGCTGCTGGGTAATCAAGCTGTACGGTCCGGTGCTGCGCGCGTGGATCTTGTCCTCCACCAGGTGCAGCAGCTTCATCATGTAGATCGACCCGACCGTAACCGCCAGGTCGAACACCTCGCCGGTCCGGCCGTCACGCAGATAGGTTTTGCCTGACGGTGGCAGGGCGGCCAGTTCAAGCAGGTTGCGAATTTCGCCCTCTTTCGGACCATCGAAAACCGGGGCCTCGGTCCAGACGCCGAGCTTGTCCGCCGCCCACCCCAGGTGTGTCTCCAATACCTGGCCGACATTCATGCGGGACGGCACGCCCAACGGGTTGAGCACGATGTCCACCGGCGTCCCGTCGGGGAGATACGGCATGTGCTCGTCGGGCAGGATGACCGAGACCACGCCTTTGTTGCCGTGGCGGCCGGCCATCTTGTCGCCCACGGCGACTTTGCGCTTCTGAGCGACGTAGACGCGCACCAGGCTGTTCACGCCCGGCGGCAGCTCATCGCCCTCATCGCGGTCGCCCTTCTCGCGGGTGAACATCTTCACGGACACGACCTTGCCGCGCTCGCCGTGGGGCACCTTGAGCGAGGTATCGCGGACCTCGCGCGCCTTCTCGCCAAAAATCGCGCGCAGCAACCGCTCCTCTGCGGTCAGCTCGGTCTCGCCCTTCGGGGTCACCTTGCCCACGAGGATGTCCCCGGCGCGCACCTCGGCGCCGATCCGGATGATGCCCCGCTCGTCGAGATCCCGCAGGGCCTCCTCGCCGACGTTGGGGATATCGCGGGTGATGTCCTCGGGCCCCAGTTTCGTGTCGCGCGCCTCGACCTCGTACTCCTCGATGTGCACCGAGGTAAACAGATCCTCGCGCACCAGACGCTCGCTGACGACGATCGCGTCCTCGTAGTTGTACCCTTCCCAGGGCATGAAGGCCACGAGGACGTTGCGGCCCAGCGCCAGCTCGCCCTGATCGGTGCAAGGCCCATCGGCCAGGATATCGCCTTCCTTCACTTCGTCCCCGGTGCGGGCGATCGGCATCTGGTTCATGCACGTGCCCTGGTTACTCCGCTGGTACTTGATGAGCGCGTACTCATCCAGGTCACGGCCGACCTTCACGACGATTCGATCGCCGGTCACGGCCTCGACCACGCCGGCCCGCCGGCAGATCACGACCGCGCCGCTGTCAACGGCGGCGCGGTGCTCGACACCCGTGCCCACGCGCGGCGCCTCATTCTGCAGCAGCGGTACCGCTTGGCGCTGCATGTTCGATCCCATCAAGGCGCGGTTGGCGTCGTCGTGCTCGAGGAAGGGGATCAACGCCGTCGCCACCGAGACGATCTGCTTCGGCGAGACATCCATGAAGTCGACGTCCTCTGGTTTCACCATCTTGTTCTCGTGCCCGTGCCTGACGACGACGCGTGGGCCGGTCAGCCGGCCGTCGTCGTCGATGACGGCGTTCGCCTGGGCGATGATGTGCGTGTCCTCGGAGTCAGCCGTGAGGTATCTGATCCGGCGGGTGACCACACCCTCTTTCACTTCCCGGTACGGCGTCTCGATAAAGCCCAGATCGTTGACGCGGGCGTACGTGGCCAGCGAGGAGATCAGACCGATGTTCGGTCCTTCCGGCGTCTCGATCGGGCACATGCGCCCGTAGTGCGAGGTATGCACGTCGCGGACCTCAAAACCGGCGCGCTCCCGGGACAGGCCGCCGGGCCCCAACGCCGAGAGACGCCGCTTGTGCGTCAATTCGGCCAACGGGTTGGTCTGGTCCATGAACTGCGAGAGTTGGCTCGAGCCAAAGAATTCCTTGATCGCCGCCACGACGGGACGAATGTTGATCAGTTGCTGGGCGGTGACCTGCCCGGGTTCCTGGATCGTCATGCGCTCGCGGATGACGCGCTCCATCCGCAGCATGCCGATGCGGAACTGGTTCTGGAGCAGCTCGCCGACCGAGCGGACCCGGCGGTTCCCCAAGTGGTCGATGTCGTCAACCAGGACGTCGGCGTCGGCCCCCGCCAGCCGCATGAGATACCGGACGATCTCGACGATGTCTTCCTTGGTTACGGTCCGCGTATCGGGGTCGACCCGCAGACCCAGCTTCTTGTTGAGCTTGTAGCGGCCCACCCGCCCCAGGTCGTACCGGCGGGGATCGAAGAAGAGCGTGTTCAGCAAGTTGCGCGCGCTCTCCACCGTCGGCGGGTCGCCGGGGCGCAGGCGCCGGTAGATCTCGATGAGTGCCTCGTCCCGGTTGGTCGTGCTGTCCTTGTTCAGGGTCGCGCGCAGGAACCGGTCGTCCCCGAACATCTTCAGCAGCTTCTCGTCGGTCTCGTAGCCGACGGCGCGCAGCAGCGCCGTGGCCGGGAGTTTCCGCGTGCGGTCGATTCGGGCGTAGACGACGCCTGCGGCGTCGGCTTCGAGTTCGAGCCAGGCCCCGCGGTGCGGGATCACCACCGCCGTCGGCAAAGGCCGTCCAGACGCATCGGGCGAGAACGAGTAGTAGGCGCCGGGCGACCGGACGAGCTGGCTGACAACCACACGCTCCGCCCCGTTGATGATGAACGTGCCCCGCGCGGTCATCAGGGGGAAGTCGCCCATGAAGACTTCCTGTTCCTTGATCTCTCCGGTCTCCTTGATGATGAGCCGGACTTTTACCTTCAGCGCGGCGCTGAAGTTGTAGTCCCGATCGCGGCACTCTTCCTCGGTGTACTTGAGCCGCTCGAGCCGGTAGCCGCCGAAGTCGAGGACGTCAGCGCCCTCGAACACACTACCCGGCGGGGATGGCTTCCGCCGGCCGGTATCCACGGCAAAGTGCAGCTCTAGATTCCCGGTGAAATCCTGGATCGGCGAGATCTCATCGAAGACCTCGCGGATCGCCTCGCGCAGAAACCAGTCGAACGACCGGCGCTGCACTTCGACGAGATCCGGCATGTCTAGGATTTCGGGGATCTTGGCAAAACTGACACGGGTTCGCCGGCCGCGGTGCATGGCACGCGCGTCGGGGATATTGTGACGGCTGCGGGTCGATCGGGTTGCGTCGATCCTGGTCTTGGTCTTCACGGTGGACGAAGTCACCTCCGCGAGAAATTGGCGCCGCACGGCGACGCGCGGCGAACGGCGAAGCTTATTGTGGGATCCTCACGACGAGCGAGGTTCGGGCATCGCGCAGCGCGACAGGGTTGAGAATTCCCCACTCAAACACGAAAGCAGGGCCGCTCCCTCGGGACGGCCCCCTGCCTCAGTTTCCGGTTGCTCCCTGGCACAGGTTCTCAGGCTCACCCGCACGCGGTCGACGCTGAAAGCCCGCACGCACAAAGATACCTCCGCGGCTCTCAGTATGTCAAGAACCTCGGAGTGTCGTGCCGGGCAGTCCGGCTACTTGATTGTGACGGTCGCGCCTTCGGCCTCGAGCTTCTTCTTGATGGTCTCGGCCTCCTGGCGGCTGACCTTTTCTTTTACAGGCTTCGGCGCGCCATCAACCAGGTCCTTCGCCTCTTTCAGACCCAACCCGGTGAGCTCGCGCACGACTTTGATCACCTGGATCTTCTTCTCGCCAATGGTTTGGAGGATCGCGTCGAACTCGGTCTGCTCCTCCACGACCGGAGCCGCTGCCGCGCCGCCGGGCATGGTCGCCACGGCCATCGGCATCGCCGCACTCACGCCAAATTTCTCTTCCAGCGCCTTGACCAGCTCGGCCAGCTCGAGCACGGTCAAATTGCTGATGCTCTCGATGATCTCGTCCTTGCCCATCTTGGTTGCCACCGTGGTCCCTCCCGTCGTTCGTAACTCCGTCTGCACGCCTACGCAGCGCTTCGCTGCTGGCGAACCTGCTCCAACGCATAGACCAGATTGCGGGGCAGCGCGGACAATGCGGCGACCAGCCCGGTGAGCGGCGCCGCAATGCCGCCAACCACTCGCGCGGTAAGCTCCTGGCGCGACGGCAGGTCGGCGAGCGCCTTCGTGCGCGCCTCGTTGTACGTCTGACCCGAGATCACACTGCCCTTGATCGCGAGCTTGCGCGTCTGGCGGATGAACTCCTGAATGATCTTAGCTGCCGCCGCCGGATCGTGACGCACAAACGCGGCGGCCGTGGGCCCGGCGAGATAGGGTTCCAGTCCTTCGACCCCGATGGATTTTGCCGCCAGCGCGAAGAGCGTGTTCTTCACCACGCGATACTCCGCGCCCGCCTCGCGCAACTTCCCGCGCAGGGTCGTGATCTCGCCAACTGTCAGTCCGCGGAAGTCGGTAAGGATCACTCCGCCCGCGGCCCGCAGTTTGGCCTCCAGCCGTTCGACTTCCGCTGTCTTTTCTGGACGAGGCATCGCATGCGCCCCTTCGAACAAAATGGACCCGCCATAGGCAGACGGGTCCTCACCCGATCCGCTCCTCGGCAGGCGACTCTGGACGAGTCCTTCCGCCCTCGACGGGCACCTGCGGTCTACGGCGCGTGCCGCCGGCGACCCTGGCGGTCGTAACGGCGGCTTTTATGCTGTTGACGACCTGCGAACACCGCTCACGCGGCACCGGGCGTCGCTCACGCGACGCCTTGCGCATTCTAGCACCGGCCCCTCTGGGCCGTCAAATGTTAGACGGTCTGCGCGGCCACCACCCGGGCGGGGTCGAGCCGAATCCCGGGTCCCATGGTGGACGTCAGCGTCAGCGACTTGATGTACTGCCCCTTCGCGGCAGAGGGCCTTGCCCGCGTGATGGCCTCGACCAGCGCCGTCACGTTCTCGAGCAGTTGCGCTTCGGAGAACTTGGCCTTGCCGACGGGCACGTGGATAATCGCGGCCTTATCGAGGCGGAACTCGATTTTCCCCGCCTTCAGTTCCCGGACCGCCCTCGTGACGTCCATACTGACGGTGCCCGCCTTCGGGTTGGGCATCAGGCCTCGAGGGCCGAGCACCCGTCCGAGCCGGCTCACCAGGTTCATGACGTCGGGTGTGGCGACGGCCACGTCGAACTCCAACCAGCCGGCCTGGATCCTTTCGATGACGTCTTCCGCGCCGACGACGTCCGCGCCCGCCTGTTCGGCCTCCCGCGCCTTCTCGCCTTTGGCGAAGACGAGCACGCGCACCGACTTGCCGGTGCCGTGCGGCAGGACGACCGTACCGCGGACCTGCTGGTCCGCCTGCTTAGGGTCCACGCCAAGCCGCACGTGGGCCTCCACGGTCTCGTTGAACTTGGCCGTTGACGTCGCTTTGAGAAGTTTGACGCCCTCTTCGGCCCCGTACAACTGCCCCGGAGTGAACTGCTTGATCGCCGTCAGGTAGCGCTTGCCGTGCCGTCCCATAACGGGCCTCCTAGCCGACGACCTCGATACCCATCGAGCGGGCGGTCCCTTCGATCATCCGCATCGCCGCATCGACGGTGGTGGCGTTCAGGTCGGGCATCTTACGTTCGGCGATCTCGCGCACTTGTTTGCGGGTGACTGAGCCCACCTTCGTCTTGTTGGGCTCGCCCGACCCTTTCTCCAACCCCGCGGCCTGGCGGAGCAACACCGCCGCCGGCGGGGTCTTGGTGACAAAGGTAAACGTGCGATCCGCATAGACGGTGATCTCAACCGGCACGATGGTTCCCGCGAGCCTTCCCGTTCGCTCGTTGTACGACTTGCAGAATTCCATGATGTTGACGCCGTGCTGACCCAACGCCGGACCGACCGGCGGCGCCGGCGTCGCCTTGCCGGCGGAAATCTGCAACTTCACGATCGCAACCACTTTCTTCATGCCATCCCCCTAGAGCTTCTCGACCTGGCCAAAATCCAGCTCGACCGGCGTCTCGCGTCCGAAGATCGACACAAGCACGCGGACTTTCTCTTTCTCCATCATGATCTCGTCGACCAGCCCGGTGAAGTCCTGGAAGGGGCCGGAGGTGATGCGCACGGGCGAACCCTTCTGATAGGTGATCCGGTACTTCGGCGTCTCATCACGCAGCTGGCGGAGCAACTGGCGGACTTCCCGATCCTCGAGCGGGATCGGCTTCGCCCCAGAGCCTACGAACCCGGTCACACCCGGGGTGTTCCGGATCACATACCAGGCGTCGTTTTCGAGTTCGCCGCGCTCGTCGGTCTTGACCTCGACCAGCACATAGCCGGGGAAGATCTTGCGGTCGATCTCCCGCCGCTTGCCGCCCTTGATTTCCTTTTCCTTCTCGGTCGGAATCAGCACCTGAAAGATCTTGTCCTTCATCCCCATCGAGGTGATGCGCCGCTCCAGGTTGGACTTCACCTTGGCTTCGTACCCCGAGTAGGTGTGGATCACGAACCACTTCAGCCGCGGGTCACGGGGCGCGGTAGTGTCCTCGGGCTCCGCGACTTCGGGCTCGATGGGTTCATCGGCAAACAACCCCTTCAGGGGGTCGTGCACGGGCTTGATCCGGTCGTCGGTTCTCGCCATGGCCCTACCCCGGCGTTCTCAGCAGCCACTTCTTGAACATGGCGGTGTAGAGCGAGTCGAAGGCGAACAGGTAAACGGCCATCAGCGCCAGCACGATCACGACGACAATCGTCGCGCTGGTGGCCTCACGCCGAGTCGGCCAATCGACGCGCTTCAGCTCGGCAGACACTTCGCGCAGGTACGTGACAATCCGTTCAACGGGCGCCGGCCACTGCCGCGGGGCCCGCTGGGCAGGGGTCTTGGCCGCCCGCTGGACCGACCGGGGTTCCACCTTGACCTCTGTACGCGCCATAGACTGCTCCTCTGGAAAT
>Ga0214473_10010134_pt1 | contig 11103 bp, 3 predicted proteins | sample RVTome_7_FD_203509 | JGI IMG/M metagenome (GOLD analysis project Ga0214473, IMG submission 203509) | Soil microbial communities from uranium-contaminated site in the Upper Colorado River Basin, Wyoming, United States - RVT98D197 | ecosystem: Environmental > Terrestrial > Soil > Contaminated >...
GACAAACCCAACGCGCTCTTTTGGGCTGCCAAGTCGCTACGACGAGTGGATGACCGGGATGGGCTGCCCCAGATCGGACAGTCGCTTCACGACCTGGAATTGATATCGATACGCAACCTTTTCCTCCAGACCATGAGCGTCGCGAAGGATAAGCTGGGGCTGAAGCAAGTATGGGAACCATTTTCCCAACCGGATATGATGGGAGATCCAATGCCAGTCCGCAACCTGAGCAATCTGGCCCTTGCCCTGGCGGATGCGGACCTGCAAACAGAGCGAAACCATGTCTTTGGTCTCATCGAGAGGCTGCTGGGCGAAGGCGCTTATATTGGACCGCCGGATTCTCAGCGACGCTATGTCTGGGCGCTTGCACTCGCGGGCCATTTTGAAGACGCACTGAAGTACGCCGAACGGATCGATGAGCAGGAAGAGAGGGGGAAGGCCCTTTACACCGTGGTCCAACTCGCCTCCGCCAAAGGCGAAGGCGCAGCCGTGAAGCGTATTCTCGTCCTGGCCGACGCGATGTCCCAGACCGACCATTGGCGCGTGCTAAGTTACCTGGCCCAAGTATTCCTCCTCGGAGGTGAAGCTGCAAAGGCCGGCGAAGTGGCCGATCGTGTGTGCAGGCAGAATATCTCTCCTTCTCTGGAGAACACGCTGACAATGCCCTTAGTTCCAGAGACACCCACTGGGCGCATGAGGGTCAAAACCGGAAAACGTCCCCTGCAGGTCGACATTCGCTCGTTGGAGGACGAGCGGTTGCGCGACGAGGTGGTGCTCCGTGCAGCCGCAGGTCAATCGCAGGAGGCTGAGGCCAAGCTAAGGGGGATCCTGGTCCCCGGCTTTCGTGCCCAGGCTTTCTTGGGCATGGCTCAGCATGAACATGCTCAGGTCAAGCAACTGGAATATTGGTTAGCGTCGTTGATCGCGGCCCGTCTGGCCGGTCGTAAGCCAATTGATGCGGTGCTGGCCGTGGGCAATCGGTTGGTCAGCGATGCACTGGGGAAGGCTGTGTGGGGGGAAATTCAGAAAGCTCTCGTAGAACTTGGAAGTTGGCGGCATTGAACGGCATGAGCGATTATAGAAGAAATATGACCGCGACCAAAGTATACCCTGATTCAGGGAAGCGTTACGGTAAATTTTTGATAATGGGCTACCTCCGAATTCTCTGAGAAAGAGTAAGAATGAAGCTGACCTCTAATCCGAATCCATGACATAAGGGGGAGTTCAATGAACTGCCATCAATGCGGCAATCCTTTGCCAGGCGGCGCTAAATTCTGTCCGAATTGCGGGGAGCCGGTTCCGACGAGTGCGATTCCACCGGCCCAAATCTTGGATTTTTCCCCGTATGCCGCTGAGCGGACACGGCATTTCAAAGGGCGGGAATGGGTATTCAAGGTCGTAGATGATTGGCTGGCGAAACCGGATGCCTCCAGGTACCTCCTTCTTACGGGGGAGCCTGGATGCGGAAAGACGACGACCGCAGCCCAGATTTTCCGAATCTCCCAGGGTAAAGCTCCTATTCCGTCCGATGTTTCCCGTATCACCCCCCATCTGTTAAGCGCGGCGCACTTCTGCTCCGCCCGGGACAGCACCTGGATCGACCCGCGCATCTTTGCGAGATCGGTTTCCCTCCAGCTTGCCGGAAAATTCAAGGAGTTCAGCCAGGCTCTCATTGATACGGGCGAAAAGACCACCCTGCTTCAGGCTCAGCTGAGCGCAGGGGAAGTGAAGGATCACGCCCTTGTTGCCGGTTTCATCATCCATAACCTCATCCTATCCGGCGGGAATTCCCAGGAGGCATTCAATCGAACCGTGGCCGAACCCCTGCAGGCCATCTTTAACAAAGGGTTCAGCAGCCCCATCCTCATCCTGGCGGATGGGCTGGATGAATCGCTGCACCATGGGCGAGATGTAACCATCTCCATGCTCCTCTCCCGCTTGAAAAATCTACCTTCCCAGGTGCGTTTCATCCTTACCAGCCGCCCGGAGCCCAAGGTAGAGAATGAGTTTCCCGATGCGGATACCTTATTCCTTTCTGCTGCTGACTTCGATGAACACAACCGGAAGGATGTGAAAACCTACGTAGAGTGGAGATTCAAGCAGGACAATGGCCTGGCCAAAATAGTGGCGCAGACGGATGCGAAAAAGGTTGCCGCTTCCGTGGAGACCATTACTCAAAAGTCCGAGGGGAATTTCCGGTACGTTACCTTCCTCCTCGATGCCATGGCCAAAGGCCAGCGTGCATTGGATGACCTGGAAGGCATACCCGCGGGCTTGGATGGGTTGTATTACGATTCGCTAAAACGAGTTCTGGATTTGGGAAAGAAGGACTGGGCTGCGAACTATGCTCCGTTCCTGGGAGTTCTTTCCGTGGCCCAGACAAGCCTGACCCATTTGCAGATCGGATCTTTTTCCGGACTGTCTGAAGGAACGGTCTGGGCATGCCTGGGAGACCTCCAGCAATTTGTTGAGGTGGTTCAGTCACTTGAGGAAAAAGGGGAAGATCGATACCGCTTCTATCACCAATCGGTCATAGACTTTCTGCAAAACCGCCAATTGAATGTTGACAGAAAGAGGTTGCACAATTTGTATTGCCTCCCCCCGGAGGAATGGCATCGAAAGATCTCCTTCTTCTATGTGAACGCCTACGGAGAAAACTGGTCTCTGTGTGACAGCTACGGGTTAAAGTATCTGCTCGACCACGTGGTCAACGCCAATTTGGAAAAGCAGGAGCGCGTTGCCTTGCTCGAAAGGATCCTCACCGGCCAGTTCATGAAGACGCTTCAAGAGCGCTTTGGTAGGCTCGATTTGCTGGTAGAAACTTTATACACCGTCGGCAAGGTCCACCCGGAGCGGACCGTCACCATGTGCTTGAAGGTGCTCCTTCAGTCATGGCCCAATAGTCGGGTTTTCCAGCGTGTACTGCAACTGCTGCGTGAGCTTCGTCCCAGAGTTGACCACTTTGGTGATGAACTGTCATCGCACCACCGGGCTGTTGATGCGATGGTGACGGCCTTGGCCGAGCCCCCCGCTACTGCTGTTCAACTGCTTGAGGAACAGTTGCACAAGGTCAAGAACCCGCGCTTGCGCGGGATTATTGCCCTGGCGCTGGGCGAGACCGGCAGTCAGAGGGTGCGCGATGAACTCGTGAAGAGGCTGCAGTCCGAACGACGCAGTGGCAGTTGGATGGCGGCAGATGGGCTCATTGCCCTGAACGACGCCGCGGTCATCCCGCAGCTCGTTCAATGGTACCATGAAACCCAAAGCGGCGCGGACAGAGAGCGGATCCTGTACATCTTGGGCCGGATGCATGCCGAGGAGGCGAGGGCGCTGCTATCCGACGGATTGTCGTCGTCAAGGTACAAGAATGTGGGTCGCGCCGTCGATCTCATGAGGCTGTTGAGTCCCGTCGAGAGTGACATTCCCTATTTGCAGGGCAAGTTGCATTCGATCCTGGCCAGCGATCCGCGCAAGCCCGAGGGGCTGGGACCCTGGAGGAACGAGTGGGTGCAGAAGCGGCTCGTGCGGACACTTCAGAGGCGTGGGGTGGTCGAAGCTTTACCGGATCTCCGTCGTCTGCAGGATCACGTCGCCCGTCGTGGCGAACCCAAGAATTCGGTCGAACGCGGCAGCTCTCTGGTCGCTACGACGAGTATGCCCGGGCTGTTATTCAGCGTGTCGCCCCACAGGTCAGAATCGACCAACGGGTCCGAGAAAACTGGGGGAGCATCATTGGCGCCCAGATTGACACACTCATTATCAACGCCCAGGCCGAAGAGGTGTACAACCGAGTCGTCCGGGAACCGCTGGATGATCTCTTCAAACATCAGCCGGGCTTGCGACACTAACCCTTTTATCCTTTGCCGATCGCTGCTATGAATTCGGCCATCCTGAAAAAGCCATGGATGCAATATGGGGTTCGAACAAAGATGTCACTCTTCTCGATGGAGCCCTCGGTGTGGCGCAGACCGTAAGGGATCCGAGGTTTAGGGATGAGCGGATACGACTCGTTGAGGAGTATTGCAGGGCGTTTACAAGCAGATCACGTGGATTCCTATTCCTTGGTATTTAAATCAATATTCGTTAACCCTGACAGAGATGCGGTCTTGATAGCCCATTTGTCAGCGCGATGTTGCCAGCTGCCCGGACCAGGCAAGCCGAAATGGCAGGCATTGATGAGCCTTGTGCCCCGTGTTCTCGATGACAGTATGATCTCAGATGCTGTTCTTGCACGGATCTTTCGCTTCCGTATTAAGGAACTGAGTGATAACGAAGTCGGTGAAGCGATTAGAATATGCACGAGGTATCTAACAACAGGTCGACCATGGGAATTTGGGCAGTGGCACTAGGGTGTATCAGGGTTCTCGGATAGTACAAGCGCATTTATTCTTTTGACGCGGGGGGCAGCTCAGTGTAAAGACATTTAATGCGTTTGTATCAGTAGCCATCCTCGTACGCGAAGGGGTGTGTATGAAATGCGCAAAGTGCAATTATGAATCCGTTCCCGAAGGGGCAGGCTTCTGCCCAAATTGTGGTCAAAAAGTGCCGGAGACCTCTGAACCACCCACCCAGATCACGGTGACCCAGGAGGTGGGCACGGTCAAAGATGGCGAGGTCACGGGTGTGGCGCTTGGCGAGGTCAAGGGGAAGGTCACGATCCGGAGCACGGTCAATCAGATTGAAAAGAAGATCGTGCATGGAGATTATGTTGAACGGCAGGCGATCACGAACAACATCCTGGTCCTGGGGCCGCAAGCCCTGGATGAGATCGCAAAGCGGATTGCCGGAATGCAGGGAGTGGGCAAGCAGACATTACAGAACCTGGAAGCCCAGGCCGTACCCGAGAATGTCAGCCGGCAGATTACTGAGGTGATCGCTGCCCAGAAGGAGGTTTCTTCAAAAGGCTTACCCATTTCCGCCCAGGCATCCTACCAGATGGGCATGCTGGCTGCTTACGACCGGAAGTACGACGATGCCCTGGAGTACTTTCGCAAGGCGACTCAGGCAGACTTTCAGTTTTCCGATGCCTTCGAGGCCACTGCCTGGTTGCAGCAGAGCAGGGCCATGCATGACATCGACGAGAAGAATTACGATTCTGCCCTGGATAAGCTGACGGACGCGCTCGTCGCCGTTGTCAATACCGATCCAATGAACCTGGAAGCCCTTGCCCTCCGAGGGTATATTTACAAGTCCATGGGACAGGTCGCCGACAGGAAAAGGAGTAAAGAAGAGAAAAAGAAGAATTACGAAAGGGCAGCTCAGTACTTTGAATTTGTAGCTCGTCTTGATCCCGAAAACGCCTCAGCCCAGAATGGGCTGGGGAATATCCAGCATGCCCTTGGCAACCTGGACGCGGCCATCAAGGCCTACAGTCAGGCGATCAGATTGCTTCCCACTTACACCGCGGCCTACCATGATCTGTCCCTTGCCTACGAGGACAAAATGAAGATCGACCGGAAGCACGCAAGAGACTGGTGTGAAAAAGCCCTGCGCACCTGGCGCAAGGCCTACCGCCTGGCCCCCAAGGACCCCGGCTTCTCTGAAGCAGATCTCCTCCGGATCGGCCAGAGCATTTCGTGGCTGGAAGGGAAGTGTGGAAAACCCAAAAAGAAGAACCGGCGATCGATTCATATTGCATTGTCGGTTTAGGGTCAGATCCTGCAATCATACAATGTCTTCCACCTTATCCAATCCAGACGGGGCACCGGTTGACCCAAGACTTCTGCCGACTCTGCTCTCCTTGTTCATGTGTGCTTGCAAGCCCCCACTTCTCCTTTATTCGTTTTTTTAATACCTGGGTTAATATGATGATCCTCAGCCATTTCTCAGATTTGGTTCTTCGTCTTAGATACACTATTTGCACGCCATGATTACAGTTCTAGGCCTCAAAAAAGCCCATTTTTTGCTCAAAGTGAGTTGGAAATTCAGTTCAACACGAACCCCCGAGATCTTTCAACCCGGCACCTCCACAGAAGATATCATCAAATACATCAAATACATAATAGAGAATGTGAAATCCTAACCTATCCCGCGGGGTTGAGGGCCGCATTTTTGGCGTTCACACACAAAACGATTCCAGGAAAAAACGGATCTATAAAATTCTTATGGCTTATATCGAAAAACCCAGGTCCCGACATCCTCATCGGAATTGCCCCCTCCTCCTCCCCCGCCCACTCCCAGAACATTCAGGGCAATGAACACGTGATGGGCGAGGTCATAGACCAAGGTGCCCCAGGTTAGGGCGCCCCCATATGAAGTGACAAGAGGAGAGTTCGGTAGTTTCTCCCAGCGGGATGTCCCGTCGTATGTCCAGAATTCGATCGGATACCATTGCGGCGTGTTCAATTTCGCGAGGAGAAATACCCGATTATTCGGGTCGTAGGCAAGTGATTCAGTATATCCCAGATCCGCAGGAACATTTTGCACCTGTGTCAAAGCGCCTGTTCTTGCATCGAACCACCAGTAGCCGGTTCCCTCATGAGAGATGAGATGCTTGTGCTGATATGGATCATACGCTGAGTATATAGATGTCCACCAAAACCCATCTGGTAAATTCGCAATCTTAACCCAATCTTTGGCTACATAATCGAATTTGAATATCCCTCGATCCCACTGTGTGGTTGCAAACCACAGCACTGTCTGCAAATCAGGATCATAAATGAGCATCTTGGTGTGGACATCCGTGCTCGGGGGTACGTAATTGACCAAACGGGTGAGTTGCCTGGTTGCCGGATCGAAGGACCATAAGCCGGAACCCAAGCCCAATAAAAAGAGATGTCGGTTTGCATCATATGCGTTCTGCTGATATTGGTGTTCGACATACGGTTTTCCCGACGGCGTTGGTATCGGAGAAGAACTTCCCCCCATAATAGAATTACATATGTCTTTCAGGGCCTGATCTGTTGTATCCAAACAGCTCTCAAGGCCTTCCGGAACATTCTGCTGCTCCCATACATTCCTTGCGATGTCAAAAACTTCAACGTCATTGCCCGGATGGCTTCCATGACCTCCTCCCCAATAGTAGATCCTTCCCTTGCCATCCGCTCCCAACCCATACGTTATCCCGCTGTAGGAACGCCCCACAGGACTTGCCTTCGACAAAGTCCCTGTCGGGTCACATCGGAAGCCTCCGCATACTACTCGCGATGAGGGAAGGGTTGCCAGTTTCACCCAGGTATTATCCGGCATGGCGACGATTGCAGGGTTCAGGTCACCGGGCGATGCAGCAGGAGTGGTCACTCGAACTTCTTCGGAAGAGGCCGACATGTTCCCGGCCTTGTCATGAGCCTTAACAGTGTAGGTATACGAGGTTGAGGGCATCAAACCGAAATTGGAAAAAACCGTTCCTCCACTCGTCCCCGCTTGAGTCCCATTACGTAATATCTGGTATCCCTCGACCCCCACATTATCGGTTGAGGCGGTCCATGATAAATTCACTTGCGTCGATGCAACGGCAACGGCCACAAGCCCTGTCGGGGCTGTGGGTGGAGTCTCATCCTCTGGATTCCCCAAAGTCTTAAAGGACCCATTAGCTGACACCCCAAGGTTCTCCGCTTGATCTCGCGATTTCCCCCGGTAATGGTAGGTCGTGTCAGGGGTTAAACCTGTCAGGACCTGAGAGTGGGAGGTGAGCATGGAGGAATTCAGAGAGGTGGACTGCCCATAGTCGGCCGTGGTTCCATACTGGACCTGGGAATCGGAAAGCTCGTCAGTCGTCCAGCTGACTGTGGCAGAGGAAGATGTGATTGATGAAACCTGGACCGAGGAGATCACAGGAGGAGTCGTGTCTGGGTCGGATAGGGTCGTGTCCGCAGCGGCATGGAAACCGCCTGAAAAGTTCACGGTGAGGATCAAAGAAGCCCCGGGATTGAACAGCCCCAGAGAAGGTTCGTCGTTGGCAAAGATGTAGAAGACTCCGCCGCCTTTCACCGTGAATCTCACCTCACCTCCGGAGGAATTCAATAACTTGCCATCTTGAGTGGAACCCACGCCCAGCACCCAGTAATCGGTCTTGGCAAAGGTATCCCAGATCCCCCCTTTGGAGCTCCGAAGGTCAAGGCCTGTGACGGTGTTCGTCCTGGCCCCGGAGTCCAGACGGACCTCGAAGACGCCGTCGAGATCGCCATTGGCAGCCAGAGCGCTCGGGGCGCCCGAATTTCCTACCCTGTCTTTGATCTTACCCAGGTAGGTGAGTGTGAGGACAAGACCATTGGGAACTACATTCCCGTTCTGGATCACGGTAAAGGTCTTCCCGGCCACTGTCATCGTTCCTGTCCTGGGGTCGGTCCCCGGGTTCGCTTCTACAGAATAATAGACCTTTCCAACGCCCGTGCCGCTCCCCCCTGAGCTGATCGTAATCCAGCCCGTGTTGCTCGATGCCGTCCAGCCGCACACCTTCTCCGCCCGGACAGCGATACTTCCCATCCCTCCTAAGGCACTGAATCTCATGCCTGATGGCGAGATGGAATAGGTGCATCCCTTCTGGATCACGGTAAAGGTCTTCCCGGCCACTGTCATCGTTCCTGTCCTGGGGTCGGTGCCCGGGTTCGCAGAGACCGAATAAGAGACCTTTCCAACGCCCGTGCCGCTCCCCCCTGAGCTGATCGTGATCCAGCCCGTGTTGCTCGATGCCGTCCAGGCGCACACCTTCTCCGCCCGGACAGCGATACTTCCCATCCCTCCTAAGGCACTGAATCTCATGCCTGATGGCGAGATGGAATAGGCACACCCCTTCTGGGTCAGGATAAAGGTCTTCCCGGCCACGGTCATTGTCCCTGTCCTCTCCATGGTCTCCAGGTTTGGCGAGACCGAATACTGGATCCTCCCATTGCCCGTGCCGCCTTGCCCTGAGGTGATGGTGATCCAGGAGGCATTGGTTGCCGCTGTCCAAGTGCAATCTTTTCCTGTCGCCACACCCACACTCCCCGTACCTCCGGAGGCTATGAACTTGAAGCCCGATGGAGAAAAGGAGTAGTTGCAGATCTTCTCTCCTTCCTGAATGACGGTAAAGGTCTTTCCGGCGATCGTTAGCGCCCCTGTCCGATTCGCAGCTGAGACGGCCCTGGCCTGTATCCCGGAAGCGCCGCTTGTATTCGCAGCCAATCCATAGCCGACCGTCCCATTGCCTGTCCCGATTTGTCCCGAGGTGATGGTGATCCAGCTCACATTGCTCGAAGCGGACCAACTGCACCCGCCCGGAGCCGTCACACTCACACTCCCCGTCCCACCTGAAGCAGGGAAGGATTTCCCTTCCCCGTCGATGGAATAAACGCAGTGAGAATCATTGATCGTGGTCGAGGCGGTTGCCGTTGTGCCATCTGAGAAGTTCACGGTAAGGGTCAAACTAACTCCGGCCCCGAAAAGGCCTGGAGGGATCAGGTCGTTCGCAAAGAGATAGAAGGTTCCTCCATCGCTGAGGTTGAAGTTCACCTCGCTTGCAGAGGAATTGAGAAGAGAGCCGTCCTGGGAAGCCGCCACGCCTAACACCCAGTATGAGGTACTGGCCAGGGTGTCCCAGATGCCGCCGCCCGCGCTTCGAAGGTCGAGGCTGGTGACGGTGCGATTCCCGCTGCCGGAGTTGAGCCTCGTCTCAAAGACGCCATCGGCTTCTTCGTTGGGGGCGAGGGCGCCAGGGGCATCGTAGTTGCCCTTGCCTACCCGGTCTTTCACTTTGCCGAGGTAGGTCAGGCTGAGAGAGGCATTCTTCACATATTTAAAAACAACTTTCGTGGTTCGATTTTCGGAAACGCTGATGGGACGGGTGCAAGCGGCGCCGCTGCACGAGGGCCTTTCAGAAAAGCTGGAGACCTGGCACTCCTGTCCTCCCACCTCATAGGTGCACGTCCCGGCAAATACAGAATACCCGGAGACATTGGAAACAGATACGGTGTGAGCGCCGGAAGTCAACGAGTTCAAATCTAAAGGGTTGGCGGCGGAAGGCGTCCCGCTATCGATCCAGGCTGAACTGTCAGGAGCACTGGATGTGGAACCACTCGCCCCGACACGCAGAATGCGGGCCGACCCGTATGTGGTGGGAGTAGGGTCGGTCCCCATGTCTCTAAAAAGCATCCACGTATAAGGGAGATCACCATTTTCTGTATAGAGATACGTATCAGAAAGAAACCCACCATTGCCCTCCATGTTTATGAAGCGTCCAAGCTGATTGTCGGGAATGCGCTCGTTAATATTGATGCATTTTGATGCGCGCTCCCAATAGTAATAAGCACGATCCTTAAATGCGGTATCGCCGGTAAGCTTCCAGCCACGCATCAACGTATCAATAAAGGAAACCATATAAACTTGGCCACAACCTCTGACATCTGCGGAAACCGAATAATGAATCTGACCCGGCGCCGGGTGATCAAGAGCGATAGATGAGGCGCCATAATTCGTCACCGGATCATACCCGTAGGTTTTTGCAAAATTCGCCATATCAACGAGGCGCTGCCGCACTGCTGCATCCTGAGTAAGTTCGTAATAGCGCCAGAACGCATCATTGATAATTCCAAAATGGAGCGTAGAAAATGCCCGATTATACACCACTCCGCCGCCTTCATCCCGGTAATAGGCATACGCACCCCTTGAATCCCATGCAGCCGTAGTGAGCATTACATTCAGAATTCTATCTGCAAGGTCTTTCCACTTCTGATCACCGGTCGCACTCCACAGTTCCGCAACCATACGGAGATGCCTGCCAGCTTGACGACTAGGATTGTCATAGTACCGGGCCCATTGGCGGAGGCCGACATGTTCGGCAGGATATTTTGCGGGGTAGTGGAAATAATCACAGCCATCCTGGCCGGCAAAATCACATCTGCCCGCGTCTTTGTACTTGTCAAAGAGTACGATATACTCACCGACTGCCATCGCAGATTCCAGCGCTTTTTGGTCTCCGGTTATGCGCCACCAATCAATGAGTCCCCAGCCAAAGAGATGATCGCCGCCGAATTGTCCGAGGTCAGCTCCAAATTCCGGCGCTGTCGGATATTCATCCCGGTAGTATCGAGCCCAGCTGGTAGCCAGATCATAGTAAGCTTGGACTCCAGTCCGCTTCCACATCATGAGATTCTGCCAGAGGTCATCCGCTTCGAGATCGCCGTAGAC
>Ga0214473_10010135_pt1 | contig 11103 bp, 11 predicted proteins | sample RVTome_7_FD_203509 | JGI IMG/M metagenome (GOLD analysis project Ga0214473, IMG submission 203509) | Soil microbial communities from uranium-contaminated site in the Upper Colorado River Basin, Wyoming, United States - RVT98D197 | ecosystem: Environmental > Terrestrial > Soil > Contaminated >...
CCGGGTGTCGAGTCCACGTCGAGCGGCAGCGGTGGGGCGCTGACCGGCGCCGGCCCCTCTTGCATCTGGCCTTCCAGCACCGAGCGGGGCGACGCGCCTCTCGACGAGAGGCCCGCCAGGGTCAGGCTCAACACCAGGAAGATGCCGCCGGCCCACCACGACACCGTGTGGAGCAGCGTGGCTGCCTGACGTCCGCCCAGGAACGTATCAGTAGAAGCCCCACCGCCCATCGCGGCCAGCCCCCCGCCCTTGCCGGACTGGAGCAGGACCGCCGTCATGAGCACCAGGGCGTCGAGGACCAGCAGAACCAGAAGAAACGGAACCATGACTATCCTTGTCGAGGCCGCAAGATATCCGGGCCCGAGAGACGGGTCAATTGCGCGCGGTGCCCACGATGGCGCGCCACGACTCGGGATCCAGCGACGCGCCGCCGACCAGCAGCCCGTCGATCTCGGGCTGGCCCACGAGGGCGGCCGCGTTGTCGGGCTTTACGCTGCCGCCATACAGCACGGACATCGCGTCCGCCGGCCCGCCCAGCTCCGCCAGCTGGGCGCGAATGGCGGCGTGGACCTGGGCGGCGTCCTCGGGGGTGGCATTCCGGCCCGTACCGATGGCCCACACCGGCTCGTAGGCGATGCGCACCCGGGCGAGGTCGGTGGCGGGGATGCCCTGGAGCACGCCGAGCTGGCGACGGACCACGTCGAGGGTGCGGCCGCCTTCCCGTTCGGCCAGGGTCTCCCCGACGCACAGCATGGGAATGAGGCCGCCGGCCAGCACGGCCCGCACCTTGAGCCCGGCCTCGCGGTCGGTCTCGCCGAACACGTGTCGCCGTTCGGAGTGTCCCACCAGGGCCGCCGTGGCACCCGCTTCGGCCGCCATGGCGACGCTGGTTTCTCCGGTGAAGGCGCCCTTGGGCTCCCAATGGACGTTTTGGATCCCCACGCGAACGGCGGTCGCGCCGCTCACGGCGGCGGCGACGGTCGCCACCGATACCGCCGGCGCGAAGAACCAGATCTCGCGGTCGGTCGCGGGCCGGCAGTGTGGCAGGAAGCGATCGAGGAATGCGCGCGCCCCCGCCGGCCCCAGGTGCATCTTCCAGTTTCCGGCGAAGATCAGCGGGCGATCAGCGGTCATCTGTGGTCTCGTCCAGGGCGGCGACGCCGGGCAGCGTCTTGCCTTCGAGGAACTCGAGCGATGCCCCGCCGCCGGTGGACACGTGCGTGACCGCGCCGTCCAATCCCGCCTGGGTCACCGCGGCCGCCGAGTCGCCGCCGCCGACCACCGTGACCGCGCCCTGGGACGTGGCGTCCGCCAGGGCCTTGGCGACGGCGAGTGTGCCGCGGTCGAACGGGGGCGTTTCGAACACGCCCATGGGCCCGTTCCAGACGACGGTCCGGGCGGCCACGATGCGGGTCCGGAAGTCGGCGGCGGTGGCCCGGTCGATATCGTAGACCGCCCAGCCGGCGGGAATCCGGTCTCGAGCCACTTCCCGGCTCTCGGCGCCGGCGGCCAGGCGCTGAGCCACGACCCCGCCCTGCGGCAGAACGAGCTTGGGGCCGGCGCGCTGGAGCAGGCCCTTGGCCATTTCGAGCCGATCGGCCTCGATCAGCGAGTTGCCGACCTCGAGCCCCATGGCCGCGAAGAAGGTGCAGGCCATGGCGCCGCCCACCAGAATGCCATCCACCTGGGGCAGGAGGTGCTCGATGACGTCGATCTTCCCCGAAATCTTGGCCCCTCCCAGCACGGCCAGAAACGGCCGCTTGGGGCGGCTCAACGCTTCGCCCAGGTAGGCCAGCTCCCGGGCCATCAGGAACCCGGCCACCGCGGGCTTGAGGAGGTGAGCCACCCCCTCGGTGGACGCGTGGGCCCGGTGCGCCGACCCGAACGCGTCGTTCACGTAGAAGTCTCCCAGGGCGGCGAACCGCCGGGCCAGGTCGGGATCGTTCCGCTCCTCTCCCGGCGAGAATCGGGTGTTCTCGGCCAGGGCGACGTCGCCCCGTCTGAGCTGGCGGGTCGCCTTGACCGCGGCGTCGCCGGTGGGGTCGTCGAAGAACTGCACCGGCTGGCCCAGGGCGGTCTCGAGGGCCGGCTGGACCACCCGCAGCGAGTACTTGGGGTCCGGCCCGCCTTTCGGCCGGCCGAAGTGCGAGAGCAGCACCACCCGGCAGCCGCGGTCGCGGAGCCAGGCGATGGTGGGCAGGGCGGCGTCGATCCGGGTGCGATCGGTGACCGCGCCGTCCCTGACCGGGACGTTGAAGTCCACGCGCACCAGCGCCCGCAGGCCTTCGAGCGGCTGGCCCGCGAGCGCTTCGAGGCTCTTCTTGGGCATCAGCGGGCGCGGGCCATGTACGCGATGAGGTCCACGCACCGGGCCGAATAGCCCATCTCGTTGTCGTACCAAGACGAGACGTGCACCAGGTTGCCGTCGATCACGTTGGTGCTCTCGCTGTCCACCGTGCTGGAGTGCAGGTCGCCGATGAAATCACTGGAGACGAGGGGCTCGTCCGATACGGCCAGGACGCCCTTCAGCTCGCCCGTGGCGGCCTTCCGGAACGCGGCGTTCACGGCTTCCCGGTCGGTCTTCTTTTCCACCACGCACGTGAGATCCACCACCGAGACATCGGTGACCGGGACGCGGAGCGCGACGCCGTCGATCTTGCCCTTCACCTCGGGAATCACCAGCGCGGTCGCCTTGGCGGCGCCGGTGGTGGTGGGGATGATGTTCACCGCGGCCGCGCGGGCCCGGCGCAGGTCCTTGTGCGGCAGGTCGAGGATCCGCTGGTCGTTGGTGTAGGCGTGCACCGTGGTCATGAAGCCGCGCTCGAACCCGAAGGCGTCGCGCACCACCTTGACCACCGGTACCAGGCAGTTGGTGGTGCACGAGGCGTTCGATATCACGTGGTGCTTGGCCGGATCGTAGGCCTGGTGGTTGACGCCGTAGACGATGGTGAGGTCTTCGTTCTTGGCGGGCGCGCTGATGATGACTTTCCTGGCCCCGGCGTCGATGTGCAGCTGGGCTTTGTCGCGCGACGTGAAGAGTCCGGTGGACTCCAGCACCAAATCCACTTTGAGGTCTTTCCACGGGAGCTTGGCCGGGTCCTTCTCGGCGAGCACGCGGATGGCGCGGCCGTTCACCTTGAGGCCGGCGCCGTCGGCCGAGACATCGCCCGGGAATTTGCCGTGAACGGAGTCGTATTTGAGGAGATGCGCGAGGGTGAGCGCGTCGGTGATGTCGTTGACGGCGACGACCTCGATGTCGCTGCCCTGCTTGGCCATGACCCGCAGAACGTTGCGGCCGATGCGTCCGAACCCGTTGATGGCGATGCGTGCCGGCATGGAGTCCCCGTGGTTGGGAATGTGATTGGCGCCGGCGCTACCGGAGGGCCACGAGGGCGGTCAGCCGGCGGCGCGGAGCTCGTATGGCAGGGCGCGGGCGAACGTCACGGCTCCCACCGTGCGCCATCCGGCGGCGCCTAACGCCGTGGCGGCGGCGACGAGCGTGGCGCCCGTCGTGAGCACGTCGTCCACCAATATAACCGACACCCCACTCCCCTCCCCGGCAGGGGGGGCAGGAGGGGCAGCCGCGACGAAGGCGCCCGCCACGTTCTTGAGGCGGGCCTCCGGCGTGAGCGCGGTCTGCGTCCCCGTGTCCCGGGTCCGCGACAACAGCCGCTCGGCGACCGGGAGGTGCCAGGCCCTCCCCAGGGCGCGAGCGAGCGCGGCCGCCTGGTTGTAGCCGCGGTCGCGCAGCCGCCGGGCCGACAGCGGGATCGGCACCAGGTGGGCGCGGTCGGGGCGCGGGACCCGGCGCGCGACCAGCTCGGCCAGGTCGGCGGACAATGTGGGGAGCCCGTCGTATTTGAGGTGGTGGACGATGGGGCGGGCGGTGTCGTCCAGCCACACCGCGCTCCGGACGAAGCCCAGGACGGGCGGCCAGCCGGCGCAGAAGCGGCACGGGCCCACCGGCGGGCGGGGCTGGCCGCACCGTTCGCACCCCGTCCCCACCGGGCGGAGGCGGGCCCGGCACAGGCCGCACACCAGCCCATCGGGCCGCCGGGGCTCGACCGCGCGGTCGCAGACCACGCAGGCATTGGGCAGGAGAAAGCGCTCGAGGGCCCGGGCCAGGCCGGTCATGGGCTCAGGGCCCGGGCCACGGCGGCCCGCATCAGCTCGCGCGGCGCCCGGCATTCGGGGAAGAACCGTTCGAAGGCGTGGGCCCCCTGGGCCACCAGCACCATGCGCCCGTCGGCGGCGCGGAGCCCGGCCGCCCGACAGGCGCGCACCCACGCGGGCTCTCCCGGCCGGTAGGCGAGGTCGAGCGCCGCGGCCGCCCCGCGCCAGCGGGTCTCTTCGACCGGGGCGGCGCCGTCGGTGAGCCCGAGCGGGGTGGCGTTCACTACGGTTCCCGGTTGCGTGAGTCTGTCGTCGGGGCGGGCGTCGGCCGGCGGGAGCCCCAGGCCGGAGGCGAGGCCGCGGGTCCAGGTGACGAACTCCGCGGCGCGCCCGGGGTCGCGCGAGCGCACCAGCAGGGGGACCTGCCGTCGGACCGCGGCCGCCGCCACCGCGCGGGCCGAGCCGCCGGTCCCGCACACCAGCCAGGGCGCCGGGGCCGCGAGCGCCTCGAGCGCCTCCTCGATACCCGCCACGTCGGTATTGTCGCCGTGCAGCCCGTCCCCCTCCGGCCAGAAGGTGTTGGCGGCGCCTGCGGCGCGGGCCAGGGGGGTGAGGTGTGCGATGTGGCCCGCGCCGATCTCCTTCAGCGGGAGCGTCAGGTTCCCGGATACGCCTGCGGCAAGGCAGGCGTCCAGCACGGCGGGCAGGGCGGCCGGGGTGACGCGCAGCGCCACGTACACGGCGTCCAGGCCCAGCGCCGTGATGGCCGCGTTCTGCATCTGGGGGGACACCGAATGGGCGACGGGGTCGCCCAGGACGGCCAGGACCCGGCTAGTCGCCCGAATCCGAAGCACGGCGCTCCTCCACCAGTCGGCCCGCGGCGACCCGCACCAGCTCCTCCAGCTCGGCGAACGTGAGCCGGTAGACGTCCAGATCGCCCCCGAACGGATCGCTCACTTCGGCTTCGGGGCCGGCGCGGCCGGCGTACTCGCCCAGCAGGACGACCCGCGCCTCGGGCTCCAGCTCCTGGACCCGGGCTCGATGGTGACGCGACATGGTGAAGACGAGGTCCGCGGTCCGCACCATGTCGCGGGTGAGGAGCCGGGCCCGGTGCGCCGACAGGTCGAGCCCGTGCTCCAGGCCGATGAGGTAGGCGCCTTCGGAGGCCGGGGCGCCGTCCCAGGCGCCGGTTCCGGAGGACGCCACCCGCACGCCATCCAGGTCGCGGGCGGCCACCTCCCGTTGCAGCAGCGCTTCCGCCAGCGGGCTACGGCAGATGTTGCCGGTGCAGACGAACAGGATGTTCACGGGGCGAAGGTCCCGACCCGCTGGTACAGCTCGGCCCGGGGCAAGGCGCCCTCGCGCACGATCCGCGGGTTCCGGGCGGTGCAGTCCACCACGGTCGAGGGCGGCACGTTGCCCAGCACCCCGCCGTCCAGCACCAGGAGCTGCCCCGCCCCGACGGCCGCGCCGAACAGCTCGACGAGAGCGCCGACCCCGGGCGCCGTGGGGCCGCCCGGGCGATTGGCCGAAGTGGAGGTGAGCGGCTGGCCCAGGAACCCGATCAGCTCGGCCATGCCCCGATGCGAGGTCCAGCGCACCGCGATCCCGCCTTCGGGACCGCGCAACGAATCGGGCAGGCCGCCCCCCCCGGGCAGGATCAGGGTGAGCGGTCCGGGCCAGCAGGCTTCGGCCAGCGCGTTGGCGGCGGGGGTGAACAGGAGGCCGGCCGCTTCCGCCATCCGGCGGTGGGCGATCAGGAGCAGGAACGGCTTGTTGCCCGTGCGACCCTTGAGCTGGGTGAGCGCGGCCACGTCGGCCGTCCGGGCGCGGGACCCGAGGCCGTACACGGTCTCCGTGGGATACGCGAGCAGTCCGCCGGCGCCCAGGTGGTCGGCCACCCGGGGCGCCGCGGTGCGGCGGTCCTCCGGCGTGACGAAGGGCAGCACCGTCATCCGTGCGCCAGCGCCTCCGCCAGCAGGAAGTCGTCGGGACTGGTCACCTTGATGTTCGTGGTGCGGCCTTCGACCAGCACCACCGGCGCCCCCAGGGCCTCGACCAGCGCCGCGTCATCGGTGGCGTCGAGCTCGTCGCCCGCCCGGGCGTAGGCGTCTTCCAGCAGCTGCCGGGGGAAGCCCTGGGGCGTCAGGGCCCGCCACAGCCCGTCCCGCGGGACCGTGGTGGCGAACCCATCCGCCGCCGCGCGTTTCAGCGTGTCCGAGACCGGGATCGCGGCCAGCGCGCCCGAACCGCGTTCCGCGGCCGCGATGACCGCGTCGATCTCGGCCTGGCTCACGAACGGGCGCGCGGCGTCGTGCACCAGGACGATGGTGCAGGCGGAATCCAGCATCCGGAGGGCGGCCCGCACCGACGCGGCCCGCGTGGCGCCGCCGCCCACCGTCTTGAGCCGCTGGCCCACCAGGTCGGCGAGCCACTCCGGCGGGCGGGCGACGTGCTCCTGGGGCAGCGCGATCACGATCTGCCGGACCCGGGGGTGGCGGGCGAAGGGGCGCACCGCCCGGAGCAGCATGGGCACGCCGGCGATGGACCGGAATTGCTTGAGATCGCCGGCGCCCGCCCGCTCGCCGCGTCCCGCGGCGGGCAGCAGCACGCCGACGTCAAGCGGCGAGACGGCGGCCGAGTTCGGCGACATGTTCGACCGGGACCAGGTCCAGGCGGGCGGTGGGGCGGCCGCGGGAGGCGACGAAGGCACGCCGGAACCCCTGACGCTCCGCTTCGGCGAGCCGGCGGTCGAGCCCGGCCACGGGCCGGATCTCTCCGCCCAGGCCGACCTCACCCAGGAACACCGCGTCGGGCGGGAGCGGACGGTCGGTGACACTCGAGACCAGGGCCGCCACCACGGCGAGGTCCGACGCGGGCTCGATCAGCCGCATGCCGCCGGTCACGTTCACGAACACGTCCAGGTCGTGGAACGGGAATCCGCCCCGGCGCTCCAGCACGGCGAGCATCACGGCCAGCCGCTTGTGGTCGAGTCCGGTGGCGACGCGCTGCGGCGTGCCGAAGCCCGCCTTGGCGGCGAGGGCCTGGATCTCGATGAGGACGGGGCGGGTGCCTTCCATCAGCGCGGTCACGGCCGTCCCGGCGGTCTCGACCGACCGTCCGGCGAGGAACGCCGCCGAGGGGTTGGCCACGGGCTGGAGGCCGGCGGCGGTCATCTCGAAGACGCCCACCTCGTCCACCGACCCGAACCGGTTCTTGGTGGCCCGCAGGACGCGGAACCCGCTGGACGGCTCGCCCTCGAAGTAGATCACCGTGTCCACCACGTGCTCGAGGGTCTTGGGGCCGGCGATGACCCCGCCCCGGGTGACGTGTCCCACCAGCAGCGCCACGGCGCCGGATCCCTTGGCGAAGCGCATGAGGCGGGCGGCGCACTCCCGCACCTGCCCCACGTTGCCGGGCGCGCCGTCCAGCTCGTCGGTGTACATGGTCTGGATCGAGTCCACCACCAGGACCCGCGACCCGTGCGCGGCGGCCTGGGCCGTGATCGCATCCACCCGGACCTCGGGCAGCACCAGCACCGGGCCCGCGTCTTCGGCGATGCGGTCGGCTCGGAGCCGCACCTGCTCGGCCGATTCCTCGCCCGCGGCGTACATGGTGGAAACGCCGGCCGCTTCCAGCCGGGCGGCGGCCTGGAGTAGCAGGGTGGACTTCCCGATCCCGGGCTCGCCGCCGATCAGCACCAGCGAGCCGGGCACCAGCCCGCCACCCAGCACGAAGTCGAACTCGTTGAGCCCGGTCTTGAAGCGCGGACTCCGTTCCGGCGAGACATCGGCCAGACGGACCGGCGGCGGACCGGCGGACCGTCGGTCAGGCGGTCCACCGGTCCGTCGGTTGGATTCGACGATCTCTTCGACCAGCGTATTCCACGCCCCGCACGAGTCGCAGCGTCCCGCCCACTTGGGGTGGTCCGCTCCGCACTCGGCGCAGCGATACACCGAGCGCCGCTTAGGCGCCACCGTCCGCCTCCGGGGCCCGCTCGGTGTGGTTCTCGAACCGGGTGTGCTGCTTGAGGAAGGTCAGCTTGATGGTGCCCGTGGGGCCGTTCCGGTGCTTGGCCAGGTGGATCTCGGCCAGACCCTCCTCGGTGTCCTCCCGCTCCATCTGCCCGGCGTACATCTCGGACCGGTAGATGAAGATCACCAGGTCGGCGTCCTGCTCGATGGCGCCCGAGTCCCGGAGGTCCGACAGGACCGGGCGGCGATCGCCCCCGCGCTGCTCGGGCGCGCGCGACAGCTGAGACAGCGCGATGACCGGCGTCTGGAGCTCGCGGGCCAGCGCCTTCAGCGAGCGGGAGATGTAGCTGATCTCCTCCTGCCGGCTCTCGGTCTTGCTGACGCCGCGGATGAGCTGGAGATAGTCCACCACGATGAGCCGGATGTCGTGCTCGGCCTTGAGCCGCCGCGCCTTGGAGCGCAGCTCGAGGAGCGTGAGGGCGGGCGTGTCGTCGATCCAGATGGGCGCCGTGCCCAGGAGCCCCGCCGCCCGCGACAGCTTGGGGTAGTCGTCCGGGCGTAAGCCCCCGCTCCGCAGGCGGTGCAGGTCCACGAAGGCCTCGGCCGCGAGCAGCCGCTCGACCAGCTGGTCTTTCGACATTTCCAGCGAGAAGATCGCCACCGGCACCTTGTGCTCGAGCGCCGCGTTGGCGGCCAGGTTGAGGCAGAACGACGTCTTGCCCATGGACGGCCGCGCGGCCACGATGATCAGGTCGCTCTTCTGGAACCCGTTGGTCTTCTGGTCCAAATCTGTGAAGCCGCTGGGAATACCCCGTACCGATTCATCGCCGCGATCCCTCGCTTCGATGCGCTCCATTGCCTGCCACATCAGCTCCTTGATGCGCACGACTTCCTGCGTGCCGCGGGCGTGGGACACCTCGAACACCCGCTGCTCGGCCTGGTCCAGCAAGCTGCCCACGTCCTGCCGGCCGTCGTAGGCCTCCTGCACCAACTGGGCGCCCACCTCGATCAGGCGCCGGAGGAGCGACTTCTCGCGAACGATGCGGGCGTGGAACTCGACGTTGGCGGCGGTGGGCACGACATCCAGCAGCTCGGCGATGTACTCCATGCCGCCCGCCGCCTCGAGGTCGCCCCGCTGGGCCAGGGCGTCGCGCAGCACCACGGGGTCGAGCACGTCGCCCCGGTCCACCAGGTGCGCCATGGCGCGGTAGATCCGCCGGTGGGCGTCCCGGTAGAACGCCGTGTCCTCCAGGATCTGGACGGCCTTGAGCGCCGCGTCCTGGTCGAGGAGCATCGCCCCGAGGACCGCTTGCTCGGCCTCGGGGCTCCAGGGCGCCTGACGCAGCCCGGACTCGACGTTATCGGTCGAGGAGCCGGCGGGCGATACGAACGTCATCCCAGGTCGGCCGTTTCCAGTGCGGGTTCCTCAGGAGCGCGGCAGGGTGATAGGTCACGATGAGCGGGATCCCGCGAAAGTCGTGCACCTTGTTCCGGAGCGCCGTGAGCGAGGCCTTGGTGTTGAGCAGCGCCTCGGCCGCCGTCGCCCCCATGGCGAGAATAACCCTGGGACCGATGATGGCAAGCTGCCGGTGGAGGTAGGGCAGACACGCCTCCATCTCGTCGGCCATCGGCTTGCGGTTTTCGGGCGGGCGGCACTTGACCACGTTGCAGATGTACACGGTCTCCCGCGGGCAGCCCATGGCCGCGAGGATGTCGGTGAGCAGCTCGCCCGCCCGGCCCACGAAGGGCCGGCCGGTCTCATCCTCGGTTGCGCCGGGGCCTTCTCCCACCACGACGAGCTTGGCATCGAGCGGTCCTTCCCCCGGGACCGCATGCTTCCGGGCAGCGTGCAGCGTGCAGCGGGTGCAGGCGTGGATCAGGCGCTCGATCTCGGGCATCGCCTTCCCGCCCAGCGGGTCGGCCGCGAAGAGGTCCTGCGAGGGCGGGGGGATCACGAGGCCGCGGTCGGGAATCGGCGGTTGAGCGGCTGAGCGGTTGAGCGGTTGTGACGCCGCGGCTACTGCCGCCCCTGCCGCTTCTGCCGGGGCGGTGAGGGGGAGAGGCAGGATGTACCCTGGTTGCCGCAGCTCGATCTGCTGGCCGAGATAGCGGCGGAAGAGGTCGCGCGGGTCGGTCACAGCAGCCGCTCGACGGCGTCCAGAATCCGCTCGGCGGCTTGGTCCTTGGACTCCAGGGGGCCCGGAACCGCGCGTTCCCGCGTGATCAGCGTCACCCGGTTGGTCGGGACCTCGGCTCCTGCCCCGGGCTCGAACAGGTTGAGCACGATCAAGTCGAGCTCCTTGCGCTCGAGCTTGGCGCGGGCCTTGGCTTCGCCGTCCTGGGTCTCGTAGGCGAAGCCCACCATGATCGCGCCGCGCTTTCGGGCGGAGCGGGTGGTCGCGAGCACGTCGGGCGTGGCTTCGAGCACCAGCGATACCGCTCCCTGCTCCCGGCTCCCCTTGGTGGGGGCGGGGTGGGCTGGGCGGTAGTCGGCCGGCGCCGCCGCCATGACCAGCACGTCGGCCCCGGGCAGATGCCGCCCGACCGCGGCGGCCAGGTCGGCCGTGGATTCCGCCCGTTCGACGGTCACGCCCACCGGCGGCGTCAGCGAAGTGGGTCCGGCGATCAGCGTGACGTCCGCCCCCCGCGCGTAGGCCGCCCGGGCCAGGGCGAACCCCATACGGCCGCTCGAGCGATTCGTGATCACCCGGATGGGGTCCAGCGCTTCGCGGGTGGGACCCGCCGTAACCAGCACGCGGCGGCCGCGGAGCGCGCTCCCGGGTGCCAGGAGGGCGCGCTCGATCTCGACCAGCAGCTCCTCCGGCTCGGTCATGCGGCCGGGCCGGTCGCTGGGTCCCTCGGCCAGCGGCCCGACCGCCGGTCCGACGAGGGTCCAGCCCCGGGCGCGGAGCGTGGCGAGGTTCGCCTGGGTGGCCGGATGGGCGTACATCGCGTCGTTCATGGCCGGCGCCGCGAGCACCGGTCCCTCACGGGCCAGCAGCAGGGCAGTCAGCAG
>Ga0214473_10010136_pt1 | contig 11103 bp, 11 predicted proteins | sample RVTome_7_FD_203509 | JGI IMG/M metagenome (GOLD analysis project Ga0214473, IMG submission 203509) | Soil microbial communities from uranium-contaminated site in the Upper Colorado River Basin, Wyoming, United States - RVT98D197 | ecosystem: Environmental > Terrestrial > Soil > Contaminated >...
CGCGCAAGTGCCGCCGGCACGAGCGGACGGCGCCCAAGGAGCATGGACATGCGAACCCTTCGGTTTTCCGGACTTCTTCTGGCTCTCCTTCTGACCTCTTCAGCGTTTGCCGCCCAGACGCCCAGCAGGCCCATGCCGCCGCCCGGACCAGGGCAGGCGCTCGTGGCGCCCGGCGTCACGCCCGCGCTCGTCCCCGGCGCGGGACAGTACCTCCCCGGCGCCCAGTCGCTCCTGCCGCTGCTGCGATTCAGCCAGCCCGGGCTTCTGATCTTCCTGCCCTTTGACGCCGAGACATTCGACCGGTCCGGTTCGGTCCCCATGGATCTGGGCCGCCACCCGATCGCCAACGTCGGCGGCTACATGCAATACGGCCGCCTTCGCCAGTCGCTGCGCTTTGGCCCGTTCAACCCGGCCTTCCTGGCCGTCTCGCCTGCCCCGAACACGATCAGTCTGCTGGCCGGCCCGCAATGCACGATCGCGGCGTGGATCCTGCCCGAACGGCTCGGCGGCCTGACGGGCCAGGAGAATGCCACGATCGTCAGCCGCGGCGCCACGCTGCCGATCAACTCCGTGGCCTTCGCGCTCACCCTGACGCCCAACGGGAACCCCGCGTTGGAAAGCCGCATCATGGGCAATTCGCCGCAGGCAGGCCCCTGGGCGCGACAGGCCGCCCAAACGCTGACTTTGCGCCAATGGCAGCACGTCTGCGCCGTGTTCAACCAGGGCCTGGTCCAGTTCTACATCGACGGCCAGCCCGTCGGACAGGCCCAGGCCCCCGCCGGCAGCCTCGATATTCCGCGCGACGCCAACGCCCCGGTGTTCGTCGGCGTGCGGTTCGCCGACGATGCCACGCGCCAGATCCGCGACCCCTTCTTCGGGTTGCTCGACGACGTCGTCGTCTTCAGCCGGGCATTGACGCCGCAAGAAATCGCGTTCCTCGCCAGCGACATTGACCGCAACGGGATCGCCGATTACTGGGACGCGCGCATCACGGGCCGGCCCCCGACCGCCGCCCCCACCCCGGCGCCCACGCCGGCCGTTCCGCTTCCGCCCACCGCCGGCGTGATGCCGGTCGTAACGCCCTATCCCTTCAGCGGCCAGGGGAACTTCCGCGGCCCCATGCCAACCCCTCCCCCGGCCAACTACCGGTCGCCGCGCGTGACGGCGCCCGGCCTGACGCCTCCGCCGAACCAACCCCCGGCGGGAAACGTGGCGACCGGCGCTCCGCCGTCCAATCGCCCTCCCGAGTCCGCGCGGCCTTCGGGGCCGAGAACCCGGCTCGGCGGCCCGCTGCCGCCGAATCGGCCCCCGGCGCCAACCCCCACCCCCACCCCGCCGGCCCGCAACAGAGGCGGAGTTCGGCGATAACGGGGGCCGTGACCCGAAGTGGGATCGTAGTCATCACGCTCCGCGTGATGCGGCATCACGCGGAGCGTGATGACTACTATACAGAATCCCGCACGAAGTCCTTGAAGCGCGAGGGGCTTGCACGTAGACTGAGTCGTGGAGTCATCCGGCCCAGGGGTTGCGCGCCGCAAAGCTGCGGCGCCGCCCGCAACGTCTTCAGTCGAAGGGGGAAGGCAACGACCAATCAGGAGCCACTGATCCTCGAGCCAAAGCGGCGCACCCCGCAACAAATCATGGCAAGGATCACGGCGTATCCGGACGTCTATAGACGACCCTGGCAGACCGCTCCCCCTCGAGTTCGTAACGAGAGCAACGAGGCGTGCGATGAGGCCCGGATGATTCGCAGGGGCGTGACGATGGCGGGAATGGTAATAGAAGGGAGAGCATGATGAAGAAGTTTGCGATTGCAGGTTTCGCCGCGGGGCTTGTGGCCGTCGCGGCCTTGCTCGTGGCGCAGGAGGCGCCCAAGGCGCCGAAAATGCCGGAGCCGCAGAAGGAGCACGCGTGGCTGCAGCAGCTCGTCGGCCAGTGGCAGGCGGACGTTGAGGCATTCATGGAACCCGGCAAGCCGGCCGAGAAATCCCAGGGCACCGAGAGCGTGCGCGCGCTGGGCGGCTTCTGGGTCGTGGCGGATTTCAAGGGAACCGCCATGGGCCAGCCATTCGCCGGCGTTTTCACGCTGGGCTACGACCCCGCGAAGGCAAAGTACATCGGAAGTTGGGTCGATTCCATGGGCAGCCATCTCTGGACGTTCGAGGGGGCGGTGGACGCGGCCGGCAAGACCCTGACGCTGGAGGCGGTAGGGCCGTGTCCCATGAAGCCCGGAGAAATGGTCAAGTTCAAGGAAGTGATGGAGATCAAAAGCAAGGACCACAGGATCTTCACCTCGTCGATGCAGGGCGAAGACGGGAAGTGGACCACCGGGATGATCATCAATTACCGGCGACAGTAATCGCCGCTGCGATGGCGTGGAGGGTTGACGCGATTCGCCAGGTTCTATTGCTCCGGAAAGAGGAACGGATTGAGGATTGCGCTCATTCGGTCCAGCTCTGGGGCATTGTGTGCAAGCAGCGAGTGCCCCCAAACGGTTCTTGATTCATCCCGGCACTCCCGGGCGAGTTCGCGCCCGACATCTTCAAAACTGCCGAGTCCGGCGCCCCGCAGGTCTTCAGGCTTGGACCAGACACCAACGATGAAGACCCGGCTTTCGAGCCCCGCGGGGACGCCCTCGGCTGCCTGTGCTTTCCGGTCGCCAGACCCATCGAAATCGACGAGCAGGACCATGTGCCGATTTGCGTACTTCTCCATCTCTGCTCGGTGGGTTTTCACGAATTGATCTCGAACCCCCGTCCAGCCGCCCGCGCTCGACAACATCTGGACAGCCCGTCCATTGATGAATGGATCGAGCAGGAAACCGTTGGCAATCTGGCGGTTGGCATCGTCTTCGGGCAGGACAAGTACATGAGACCGATATTTGTTTACGCTCATCGCTCCACATCGTCGCGGATTAGCGCATTAATCAGATCGCCGCTTAGATCGCCGCTGATTCGAAGCTGGCTGATCGGACGGATCAGAGTCGGTTCCAGATGGCTGCGTCTTTGGAGCATGAATGTGTTTTCGTCGGAAAACTGGCGGATTGCCTCCGGATGATGAGAAGTGGCCAGCAGTTGGCCGCCGGATTGGAATGAGCGGCGAAGCGCCATGACAAACTGGCCCACCTCCGAGATCGAAAGATAGTTGTCCGGCTCGTCCCAGTAGCAGAAGAGCGAACGGTAGACCTGGGTGGAGGCAAGAACCAATGCACTGATGAAAAAGCACTTTTCCCCGTCGGAGAGGTCCCGGAACGGCAGACTCAGCGAGGCGTGATCCTGCTGGAACTGGACAGAAAGGCTGCGGAGGTCCTTCCCGGTCACGGGGTTTTTGATATCCGCGAGATCGGGCATAACCTCCTTGAGATACTTGTCGATCTGCACGTATGCCGCGGGTGAGTGCGCCAGGAGACCCGAGAACCACTCTCCAAAGTTCTTTGCCTCTCGATCGGGCGTCAAAGTCTCGCCTTCAGAATCTCCGGTGATCTGACTGGGAATCGGTGCAAGAATGACCATTCGAGCCAGCCAGTCTTTGAAGATATGCAAAGGATCCGAGTCGGATTCCTCCTGAATGATGGGAAGCGCGACGAGATGCCAATCCATCTTGAACCGGGCTTCTCCCTCAGCGGACGTTTTGGCAAGGGTTACTTGAGCTTGATCCCGCAAGAACACGTCTTTGCCACTGCAGGAGAGATGCTCTTCCGCAACGCGGAGTTCCCGAAACCTGGGGGGCAGCTCGAGAGCCAGTCTGTACTGATAAACGGCGGCGTCGAGTTTCACATCGATTTCAAACCGGATTGGAACGTCCGAGCGGCCACGCGCAAAATCGGTAGGCCTTAGCAACTGGCCAACCCGGTTTGTTCCGCGGGCGATACTCTGAAGTACTTCCAGAGCGGACCCGATGGTTGATTTCCCCGTCCCGTTTTTGCCGATCAAAAGGGAAGACGGCCTGCCTGAAATCGGAAGCTCGAAGTTCTCCAGGCATCGGAAATTGTTCACGTACAGGCGCTGAATCATGGCGGCGGTCACCGGACCTTGAAGATGACCGAAGCGTACCGTGATGAGGCTTGCCCGTCAAGATCGGAGATTTCCTTGACCTCTCGCTCTTTTCGAATACGGTAGATGGGGGAGCTGAGGTGGCTCGGCGCCTGGTTGTGATTGGATCGAGATCCGACCATTCGGGACGTCATTGGCGATTCGTTGTACAAGCTATTAGAGAAGGAGAAATCAGATGACTGCAAGAGATCGTTCGATAAACGCGTCGACCGAGCAGGTGCTCGTCATCGAGCGCGTCTTCAATGCGCCGCGCGAGCTCGTGTTCAAGGCCTGGACCGAACCCAGGCGCGCGATGCAATGGTGGGGGCCGAGAAACTTCACGACGCCGTTCTGCGAGATTGACCTGCGCCCGGGCGGTATCGTTCGCAGCTGCATGCGGTCGCCCGGGGGCAAGGACTACTGGGGCACGGGCGTCTATCGCGAGGTCGTCGAGCCGGAGCGGATCGTCTGGACCGATTCCTTCGCGGATGAGGACGGCAACGTGGTTCCGGCCACGCACTACGGTATGAGCGCGGAGTGGCCGCTCGAGGCGCTGGTGAGGGTGACGTTCGCGGAAGAGGACGGCGGGACCCGGCTGACGCTCGAGCACGACACCGGAACCGCGCCGGCCGCCGAGCGCGACATGTGCCGGCAGGGCTGGAGCGAGTCGCTGGACAAACTTGCCGAATACCTGGAAGAGGCGTGAGTCATTGATCGGGTGTACAGGGCAACAGGAAGGAGAGATCAAGCGATGGAAACAAGCACAACGCAGGAAGAGTGTATGAAAACGATGTCCGAGCCGCGGACGGAGCACCAGTGGCTGCAGAGGCTCGTCGGCGAATGGGTCGTCGAAGGCGAAGCAACGATGGAGCCGGGCAAGCCGCCCATGAAGTACAAGGGCACCGAGAGCGTGCGGACCCTTGGGGGCCTCTGGATCCTGGCCGAAGGCCAAGGCGAGATGCCCGGTTGCGGCGTCTCGACGGCGATCCTGACCCTCGGGTTCGACACCCAGAAGCAACGCTTCGTGGGCACGTTCATCGCCTCGATGATGACGAACCTCTGGGTGTACGACGGCGCGTTGGATGAGGCCGGAGGGGTGTTGACGCTCAACACGGAAGGGCCGAACATGGCCGCCGGCGGCAAACTGGGCAAGTACAAGGACGTGATCGAGATCCAGAGCCAGGACCGGCGGACGCTGACGTCGCACCTGCTGGGCGATGACGGGCAGTGGCACGCATTCATGACGGCCGAGTATCGGCGCGTGAAGTAATCGGCTCTGGAGGTAAGTTTGGAGTTCACACTTCAGTGTGTTCCATTCATTTGCCTTACCGGTTTTCCGCCGCATCAAAAGACCATAAGGTAAATGAAATCGGACACACTGAAGGTGTGAACTCCGAACCTTGAACTCCGCCCTTGAACAAACCTTGAACGCCGAACCAGTTCCCTGTTGACAGCATCCGGTGTCCTGGCATAGCGCCTTAGCATCACTGTTTCTGCAAGCAGCTTCACCCGAGCACCAGAACGTTCATCCCCGCTGTACGGTGAGGCCTGACGATGCCGAGCGGCTTTGCGGACCAGCTCCGAAATCAACTGGACATCGTCGAAGTCCTCGGCGCCTACCTGCCCTTGCGCAAACGCGGCCGGGAATTCGAGGCCTGCTGCCCTTTCCACCAGGAAAAGACCGCATCGTTCAAAGTCAGTCCCACCAAGCAGATCTTCCACTGTTTCGGCTGCCACAAAGGCGGCGACGTGATCCGCTTCGTCATGGAATTCGAACACCTCGACTTCCGGTCGGCCATGATCGTCCTGGCCGAACGCCACGGCATCCCCGTTGCCGAGTACCAGGGCAGCGAGCGGTCGTCCGAGGAGGAAAAGCGCCGGATGGCGCTTTTCGAGATCCACAAGGTGGCGGCGGAGTTCTTCGCCGCCCAGCTGCACGCCGGCGGCGAGGGGGCCGAGTATGTTCGCCGGCGCGGGATCTCCGAGGACCTCATCGAGGCGTTCCAGCTGGGCTTCGCACCCAACCGCCGGCCGGGCTTTCTTGAGTTCGCGCGGAAAAAAGGGTACTCGAATGACCTTCTGATCCTTGCCGGCCTGGTCAAGGACCAAGGGGACGGCCGCGGGCCGTACGACGCTTTCCGGAGACGCGTCATTTTCCCGATCGGCGACGCCGTCGGGCGGATCGTGGCGTTCGGCGGACGCGCCCTTGAGAAGGAACAGACGCCCAAGTACCTCAACTCGCCCGAGACGCCCATCTATCAGAAAGGGCAGTTCCTCTACGCCTATCACCTGGCCAAAACGCCCGCCAAGGAACGCGGCTATGCCATTGTGACCGAAGGCTACATGGACGCCATCGCCTGCCATCAGTTCGGGTTCACGAACGCCGTGGCATCGCTGGGCACGGCGTTTACGGACGCCATGGCGCGATTGTTGAAACGAATTTGCCCGAGAATTGTCTTTCTCTATGACGGGGACGCGCCGGGCCAGAAGGCCATGTACGGCGGGACGCAAATCCTCCTGGCGCACGATCTGCAGGTGCACGTCGTGGCCCTGCCGTCCGAGGACGATCCCGATTCGCTCCTGCGGCGCGAGGGCGCCGGGGCGCTGGCCGGGCGGATCGACCGCGCGCCGGACCACTTCGAGTTTTTCCTGCGGGCAGCCGCCGCGCGGCACGACCGCCGAACGCTCCAGGGGCGGATCGCCATTGTCGACTACCTCAAGGAACTGGTCGGGCGGGCTCGCAACCCGCTGGCGCAGCACGATTACGTCCGGCGGCTATCGGAATTCCTCGCCGTGCCCGAAAACACGGTGGCCCAGACGCTTTTCGGCCGGGGCGGACGTACTCAGGAGGTGGCCAGAGCAGACATTGGCGGCCAGGACAGGTCGAAGGAGATCACGGACAAGCACGAGATCGGCTTGCTGCGGCTCCTGATCGAGCACGAGCGCGTGCGGACCGATGCGCAGGAGTTGGTCAACCCCCAGTGGCTCTTCGACGTCAAAGTTCGTTCGTGGTTCCAAAGGCTCCTGGGGGCGGCCGCCGGGCCGCTTTCGGCGGCCGACCTGCTGGCAACAGCCGAAAACGAGGAGGACGCGGTCTTTCTGCGCACGATCCTGCTGTCGGAGGACGAACCGGCGGTCGATTACGAGCGCGCGTATCCCGAGATCGTCGCGTATCTGGCGTCGCGATTTGTCGGCAAGCTCGTGGCGGAGCTGGATCGGGAGCTGGTCGAAGCGGAAAAGGCCAACGACGGGGAGCGGCTGGCCGCGATCTGCCGGAAACGGGCGGAAATCAGCCGAAACAAGCTGATCCTGGGACGCGCCCGGTACGGCCAGTGGTCGGAGTTGCCGGTGCTGGGGACGGGGACGGGAACGGAGAAATGACTTCACGGCTTGAGTTTATTGGATTTGACTGACAGAACAGTAGTTTTTGCCTGGCGAAAATTCTGAACACCACAGAAGCCTTTCGGGCATAAGAGTTGCTTCGATTTCACAGAAGGGTTGGCGACAAGGAGGTCTCGGGCAGCATTCGTGCAGCGGAAGTGACGGTCGAGTTTGGCAAATTGCGAATCGTAGTGGATGGCGAGATGCCAGGGAAGGGTGCTTCTGTGCCTGGAGTGCAAGTTATTCTTGCAATCCAGAGCGCAGGGAAGGGATTATATTTTTCTAGTCAAACCTGCGGCGAAGAGCCGGGTTCCTTTTATTCAGCGAGACAGTTCCAGGGTTTGCACGTTGAGATTCGTGACGCCGAAAGGCGGAGGTGACTGACATTGGCGAAGAGCAATGCATCGCGCATTTCGAGTCTGGAAGACCTCATTGATCTGGGCAAGGAGAAAGGCCACCTCACGTACGAGGAGATCAATCGGTACCTGCCGGACGACGCGACCTCGGACGACATGGAGGATCTGCTCGACGAGCTCGAAGAGCAGGACATCGACATCCTGGACGAGAAGGAAACCCTGATCGAGCCGGGCAAGGATGTCCCCGCCAAGATCGAGGACGAGTTCGGCGCCGAGGGGATTACGGCCCAGGAGGATATGGCGAGCCAGGCGGCAACGCCGGGCGAGCCGACCAACAAGATTGACGACCCCGTGCGGCTCTATCTCATGGAGATGGGCAAGGTGCCGCTGCTGACGCGCGAGGAAGAGGTCATGCTGGCCAAGCAGATCGAGAAGGGCCGGCACGAGATCACCTCGGCGATCGCGCGCGCCAGCGTGACGGCCGAGGAGCTGCGCCGGATCAAGGCCCGCCTCGAGCAGGGCCAGATCGTGCTCAACGACGTGCTGCGGGCCAACATCGACGAGACGGACTTCGAGGAGCACGCCCGCACGATGCACGAGACGCTCGAGGCGGCCGACAAGTGCCTCGATCTCTACGGGCAGATCCTCGAACAACGCGAGCTGACCGAGGACCCGAGCCTCTCGGACAAGGAACGCGACGGCACCCAGAAGGAGATCGAGAAGCGGCGCGAGCAGATCGCCGATCAGCTCAAGCACCTGGACCTGAACTTCAACATCATCGAGGAGATCGCCGATCGCGTCAAGAGCACGCACGACCGGATCGAGGAGGCCAATCGCGAGATCCGGGAGATCATCCTCAAGACGATGCTCAGCGAGGCGGAGTTGCGCAGGATCGTCAAGTGGACGCGCAAGAACAGCCCTCAGGCGCGCGAGCTGGAGAAGAAGTACGGCTTCACGCTCGACCAGTTCATCAAGATGGACAAGCGGATCCGGACGGCGCGGCGGGTGGTCCAGCGCCTGGAGCGCGAGGCGGGCAACACGTTCGAGGAGCTGCACGACGTGACGCAGCATATCCTGCGCGGCGAAAAAGACGCGCATGAGGCCAAGATGAAAGTCGTCGAGGCCAACCTGCGGCTGGTCGTCAGCATTGCCAAAAAGTATACGAACCGCGGCCTGCAGTTCCTGGATCTCATCCAGGAGGGCAACATCGGATTGATGCGCGCCGTGGACAAGTTCGAGTACCAGCGCGGCTACAAGTTCTCGACGTACGCCACGTGGTGGATCCGGCAGGCCGTGACGCGGGCGATCGCCGACCAGGCGCGCACGATCCGCATCCCCGTGCACATGATCGAGACGATCAACAAGCTGTCGCGCGTGTCGCGCTTCCTCGTCCAGGAGCTCGGCCGCGAGCCCACGCCCGAGGAACTGGCCAACAAGACGGGCATGCCGATCGAGAAGATCCGGCGCGTCTTCAAGATCGCCCAGCAGCCGATTTCGCTGGAGACGCCCATCGGCGAGGACGGCGACAGCCACTTCGGCGACTTCATCGAGGACCAGGATGCCGTGTCGCCGGTGACCGCCACGCACTACCGCCTGATGCAGGAGCAGGTCGGGCGCGTGCTCAAGACGCTGACCGAGCGCGAGGAGAAGGTGCTGCGCCTGCGCTTCGGCATCGGCGGCAGCGAATTCCCGCGCACCCTCGAGGAGGTCGGCACGATCTTCAACGTCACGCGCGAGCGCGTGCGGCAGATCGAGACCAAGGCGCTCAACAAGCTGCGCCACCCCTCGCGGCGGAAGAAGCTGATTGAGTTCCTTGAGTAATGTTGCATCGATTCGGCGTCCTGAAGGCGACGACGATGGTCCGAACAGTCGAGGCAATCATCGACGAGCATGGAGAGGTTCGGTTACTCGAACCTCTCCAACTTTCTTCCGCTAGGCGAGCGCTTGTAACGATTCTGGAGGAACCTCCGGTCGCAAACCCGCCCGAGAGCGCCCTGCTGAGCGAGGCGGCGCTTGCCGAGGATTGGAACCGGCCGGAGGAAGACGAGGCATGGTCACACCTCAAGGAGAATTCGGTCCAATGACGGAAATCGTGTTCCTGGTCGAAGAGGTTCCCGAGGGCGGATACGTCGCTCGGACGTTGGGCGAGTCGATTTTCACGCAAGCCGAAACCTTGGAACAAATCCCGGATCAGGCGCGCGACGCCGTGCGATGCCATTTTGGAGACTCACCGGATGCGCCCAAGATGATTCGGCTGCAGTTGGTCAAGGCCAACCAAGCTCTTCTTGATGTTCGTGACGCGGAGCGGGAGTTCGAGGTGGGGCAATGTCGGCCGATGAGCGCCGAAGAGTTGATGAAAGAAATCATCCCCTGAAACCCTTTTCGCGCCGGTACAAGGCACAACGAGAATAGGTCCTGCTCCCGAAAGGGGGCAGGACCTTTTTGCTATCCACGAATCTTCACGAATCGCCACGAATGAAGAACGCCTTTGCGCTTGCGTTTGACGCCTGCCGCTGATATCCAAATCCTGCGCAGCAATAGATTGGTTGTTCATTCCCGGCGAGGGGCTACGCAGATGGACGGGCGCGCGATGGCCAGCGTCTTGAGGCACGTTGTCGGCGCCGTCGTGGACGTGCTGATTGAACGCATTCCCGGCGTAAAGATCTCCAAGGAATTCAAGGAGAATCTTATCCGGCGGCTGGAAGCGGAATCGGCGGAGTCGCTCGCTAAGGTAATCTCAGGGGAAGGGAGAAGACAATGAGCGCACGCAAGGCAAATCTCATGGGAAGGGCGCTGGGAGCGGCGATGGCCGTCGCCGTCATGATGGGGTTGATGGCTGGAATGAGTGGAGTCCAGGCGCGAGCCGATTTGCAGTGGGCTGCAATGAAAGGCACGATGGATTTCGGCGTGAGAGCGATCTATGGAACGCAGGGTGTGGCCGATCCGGCCAACCGGCCCGGCACGCGCAGGGCCGCGGTGTCGTGGATCGACCCGTCGGGGGCGCTGTGGCTCTTCGGCGGCTATGGATATGACGGCGCCGCCGGGAGTTATTCGGGCTTGCTCAACGACCTTTGGCAATACGATCCGGCGACGGGCAACTGGACGTGGATGAAAGGCGCCTCGATTCGCAACCAATCCGGGGACTACGGGTCCTTAGGCGTCCCGGCGGCGGCCAACACCCCCGGCGCGCGTCAGGACGCGGTATCGTGGACCGACGCGTCGGGGGCGCTGTGGCTCTTCGGAGGCGATGGGTATGCCGTCGCCGGGAGTTTGGGCTGGCTCAACGACCTTTGGAAATATGATCCGGCGAGTGGGAACTGGACGTGGATGAAGGG
>Ga0214473_10010137_pt1 | contig 11102 bp, 11 predicted proteins | sample RVTome_7_FD_203509 | JGI IMG/M metagenome (GOLD analysis project Ga0214473, IMG submission 203509) | Soil microbial communities from uranium-contaminated site in the Upper Colorado River Basin, Wyoming, United States - RVT98D197 | ecosystem: Environmental > Terrestrial > Soil > Contaminated >...
GCAAGAACCAAAGAAGATGTTCAAGAAAATCAAAACCCAAAAAAGAATACGAAAAACAACTTATAAATCTTTTAGAGCAATGGGCAAGAACCAAAGAAGATGTTCAAGAAAATCAAAACCCAAAAAAAGGGCTAACAAATGACCAAGAACGATGAAAACATTCTCGATAGACGAAGATTGAAAATTGGCGACAGAATTTACAGTGTGAAATTCTCTCCACACGTATCAGATGATGCAACAATAGAATTCGACGATTGCGAAATAGTAATAAGCGAAAGATTATACAACTGTAGACTAACACCACTTCTGGAAAGATTCTTCCACGAAGTATTCCACGGATATGAAAACTATTTCGAGGTAGAAAGACTTTTCAATATCGACTCAAAGCAAAAGGAGGATATCCTTGAGAACATAGTCCAATTAGCCGCGAAATCTTTGGTTAGTTTTATGCTTGACAACACTGAATCAATGGAGGCTTTACTGAGAGCACTAAAAAAAGAAAAGAACCGCTAGCAAAAGAACCACTAGCAAAAGAACCACTAACTACCATCCACTAGTATTCACCACTATTTACTAGTTCACCATCCACTGGGAGAAAAAAAAGATGGCCAAGAAAAATCGAGAAACAGAAGAACAGGCCGCGCACCAGGCCGCGCACCAGGCCGCAAACCAGGCCGCAGACCAGGCCGCAGACCAGGCCGCAGACCAGGCCGCAGACCAGGCCGCAGACCAGGCCGCAGACCAGGCCGCAGACCAGGCCGCAGACCAGGCCGCAGACCAGGCCGCAGACCAGGACCAAGACACGGATCTGACAACCACGTCGGGCGCTATGGATATCTTCGAAGGATTCAGCGACGAAGAAATCGCTGACCTCCAAGAAACAACCGGGCTGGAAGAAACAGAAAGAAATCGTCGGCCACCATACTACGTGTTCAATCAAGACATGGTTGACGATCAAGGCAACGACGTAAAACCGGATAATTTTTACAATTGCCAAACAGGCGAACAAAAAACATCAATCCGGTGCGCCCTGCTCGGATTGAAAGAGACAAGAGATTTTTCATACTACAACAAAGATACAGGGATGAAGATCCGGGTTTGCAGATCTTTCGACATGCAGATCGGACAATGGACACAAAAAGAAGAAATAGAACTAAGGGAATGCGCGAAATGCCCCCATCGTCTAGCCAAGCCAGGAGTCAAAAAGGCTTGCACAATCGTCAGGAAAATTGCAGCTTACGATTTGGATGAAGATGAAGTCTTCGTGTTCGATTCCAAGAGATCTTCCTTTGTTCCAATGGGCAACTATTTCGAGAGAAACTTTTTCGGGAAGATCAAAAGAGGAAGCAAGAGGTTCGACATCCCCCTCTACATGATGGAAACAACCCTGACCCTGAAATCAGAAATGGGAAAACTAAACAAAAGATACTACGTCTTGGACCCCAAAATAACTGGCAAGGTTGGACAGAAAGAAAAAATCCTTCACCTGAAGTCACTAGCTGACCAGGTGAAACGATACGGCAAGGACGAGTACGACGATATCCAGTCAAAACCACCAGCATCAAGCGATGAACTGGACACGGATTACACGCCCGAAGCAGGCGCAAAAGACGATGATGATGATATTCCGTTTTGATGGTTAACTCTCATCCTCTAACCAAAAGGAAACTGACCCGCTAAACCACTGAACCGAAACGAAACTAAACAGACCCGCTAAACCACTGAACCACCGAAAGGAAACTAAGTCATGGAAACAGCAAAAACCAATCCCAAGCTCGATCCAAAACTCGAAACCGTGGAAATCCAGATCGATTCGATCGAGATCCACCCAGACGTTCCGAACATCAGAACCAAGATCAGAAAGGACGACATCAAGGACCTGATGAGCAGCATCAAGGAATCTGGACTGAAGAGTCCAATCACGGTGTTCGAGGAAGGTGAAAAATATTTCCTCGTATCCGGGGAAAGACGGCTGGAATCGTTCCGTGAGTTGAGCAAAGAGGATCCAAAGAAGTACAAAACCATTACCGCCATCGTTCAAAAATATGAGGACATCAGCCAGGCTCTGTTCGACAACACGATCGAGAACATTCAGCGCGAAGACGTGAATGGATTCGATCTGGCAAAAAGAATCCAGATGTTGCTCGACAAAGGAATCGGAAAAAACGAGATCACGAAGCGGCTTGGAAAAAGCATCACCTGGGTAAACGATGCCCTGAAGTTGCTTTCTGCGGATCCGGAAGTCCAGAAACAGGTGGCCGACAACAATATCACGTTTGACGAAGGAAAGAAGATCGCCAAGCTGCCACAGGATGTTCAGTCGGCAGTAGCGGAAAGTCTGGCAACTGTCAAATCCTCTGGCAATAAGAAAGCAACAAGAACGCTGAAGAAATCAATCGATCAAGCCACCAGGGTAAGATCGTCAGTAATGCCAGGCAAGAAAGAAATCAGCGCCAACAAAGAAAAACTGTTCAAGATCATCGAAGCGATGAAAAAGACAGACGACAAAGACAGCAAGCAGTATTACGGATTACAGGGAGTCCTAATGGCCCTTCGCTGGGTGGTTGGCGAAGAAACCGAATTGAAGCTGGATGGATTGATGAAGAAATACGGCATCAAGGAAGAAGAAAAGAAACAACCCAAGAAGCCCAAGGAACCCAAGGAACCCAAGGACAAGAAGCCTGCCAAGAAACCCGGCGGAAAGCGGGGACGGCCGAAGAAGACAGCAAAGAAGGACTAAGGAGCCTACAACATCAGCAGAGATTGAAAAGCAGTTGATTAACGCTCCGTTGGATGCTATGGTTTGACATACTTGTTACACTTGTCACGCTTGTAGCATCCAGCGGAGTTTTGATGACGATTTCTGAAAAGCTAATCAGCGAAGCGAACAAGTATTACCTAAGAAAAAGAATAGCAACGATAAGAAAAAACGATCCGAAAAGAACTCAAAAGGGATTATTCACATCATCCACTGGATTGGACTTCAGCGGATTGATGCTAGGTGGAGCTTATGTATCTTTCGAGGTAAAAGAAACCGAACATAGTTACTTATTGATCGACAACATAAGATTCAGTCAACTGAATACAATGAAGCGGGAATCTGAATTTGGATCCGATCCATTCTTGATCGTGTTTTTCAAAAAAAAGGATGAGTGGTACCGATTGGATTATTCATTACTGGAAAAGGTACTGGAAGAATATTCAAAAATACCAATAAGGTACTTCAGGGCATTTGGAAAATTAATTCCGATTAACCAAGAATTTCATCTTGGATTGCAACCAAGGTTCCCGGACTATTTGAATTGTGAATCGCACCCGAGATCGAATGAACTGAAAAAAGATTTTCCTACGTGGATGCCGAAACAAATAAGGAAACAAGTAGAAAAGAAACGGGAAACAATCGAACAAGAGAAAATCGGCAAAATATATTTAGATCCTGACAAAAGAAAAAAAAGGATAATGGCTGCGGTTGAAAGAGGAATAACAAGTGCAAAAAGAAGGGAAGAAGCGGTAGGCGTATTCAAGGAGAGAAACCGACAACATTGACTCACAAACAACATGAATTTTATTGGCTTTGTCGCTCACAAACAAATTACTCCAGGAACTTCCCATGGGTCTAAAAGATGATATTATCTCCAGAATAGATATATCATCGTATTATTCCGAATACGTTCAATGGCAAGAACAAAAAGGAAAAAACTGGAAAGCATCATGCCCATTTCATTCTGAAAAAAAAGCAAGTTTCTTTGTAGAAATAGATACAGGTAGATGGATTTGCATGGGTTCCTGCTCAGAAGGTGGGGATGTCATCGCATTCCATATGAAATACCACAATATAGATTTCAACACAGCAATAAGGCAACTGGGAGAAAAGGCCGGGATAGAACTACCAAGTAAGAAGAAAAATCAAGATCAAGATTCAGGTCAAGGCCCAGGTCAAGGCCAAAATCAAGACTCACAAGGAATAGATCAAACATCAAGTCAGGCATCAAACCAAGCAAGTCAAAGTCGAACACGAAAAAGAAAAGGGAAATATCCCAAACTAGAAGAAGAAGTGATTGATAAGCTGCACGCAAATCTACCAGAAGAAGAAAAAGAATATTTACAATCCAGGGGTGTTTCACCTGAAGTCATCAGCAAGCTAAAAATAGGATTCTGGGATTCGTTCTATGGACCTACGATTGTCCTTCCTGTCAGGAGAAACGAGAAATTATACAACCTCCGATTCTACAAACGAGCGACAGAGCGACAAGAAAAAGACATTCGGCAGATACCTGCAAAGGAATTAGGTCATAATCCCATTTGGGTATTTCCGGAACCCGACAAAGAAAAAGAAGAAATATATTTACTCGAAGGCGAAATAGATGCCCTGTGCGCCATATCTATTGGCCTGAACGCTTGCACTGTGACTGGCGGGGCTGGAACCTTCCTTGAGGAAATGCTTCCCTACTTCAAGGATAAGAAAGTATTCATCTGTTACGACATAGACGACAAAGGAAGAATAGGCGCAAAGACAGTAGCCAAAATAATATCAAAGGTCGCCAAGGAAACAAGAATAATAAAGCTGGATCTCGATAAAGAGAAATACGAAAACGGAGATTTCAACGATTACGTAATAAAAGAAAAAAAGACATTGGAAGATTTCATGAAGCTGGCAAAGATGGCTTCGTATGAAATCTATACCGGAAAAGACTTGACGGTTATTGAAGACGGTGGAGCATACTACAAGATAAAAATACTGAAAAACGGAAAGACCGAGTTAGAGAAGATATCTAACTTTACAATCAAGCTGATTTGTAGGTACGTAAAAGAAGATGAAATCTTGAGAGAAGTGATCATAATAAGCGAAAATGGAAAAACGTCCGATCCGTCAATGATGTCACCTGCCCACATGTCGGACACAAAGAGCTTTAGAACATTTTGCTTCGGTCGTGGAGATTTCATCTTCGAGGGGGAGCTTAAGGATTTGATGGATGTCTGGCACATGGTCTGCTCACAAGATCCAGATTCCAGAATCGTCAGGCAGGTTTTCCAGGTCGGGTTCTTGCATAATTATGGAATTTGGATTTTCGAGAACATGGCAATAAAAGGAAAAGAAGTAATCCGGCCGGACGATAGGGGCATATACTGGAATGGGAAATACGGATACACATTTACCCCAATAGATGCATCCGGTGATGATGTCATCAAGCATTTTCCTAACCTGATATCTAGCGACGTGGAGCATTGGGGTACGATGAAGAATCTTTGCGATTCGATGGTTGAAAACATCGGTAGCCTGGATGTTCTTTTCGGATTATCGCTTACGTGCGGATCGATTTACTTCAGGGATATCATATCCAATCCGATGTTATCATGTTTTCCAATACTATTTGTGTACGGAACACTCAGATCCGGAAAGACCGAATATTTGTCATTCCTGATGAATATGTTCGGAATGGATAAATCAGATATAGAATCACTTCCATCAATTACAAGCACCGTCCCGATTTCAAGACGCCTGGCCTATTTTTCATGCCTACCATGCTGGTGGGATGAATTCAGAAACGACAATCAACGAACCAATCAAATCATGGGTACCCTGCGAAGCGCATATGACGGCGTAGGACGTTCAATTGGAGTCAAGGGAACCCAGGGAATACTCTCAGAATCGGTCAAAGGAACAGTCATCATTTCTGGCGAGCACCTGCCGACCGATGAAGCCTTACGATCCAGAATTATACCAGTCCGGATGAAGCAATCAGGAAAAAAGATCGAATTCCATAAAAAAGTGATCTCACTATCGTCTACCGCATCATCACATATATTTAATCTAATAAAAAACAAAAGTCACGAAACAATTAAAGAACTATTCGAAAAAATAGATTGGTATTCATCGGAAATGAGAAAGTCAAGAAAAGATCTCGATGAAAGAACGATCAAGAACTATTCAATAACCGGCGGATTTTATTCTACCCTGATTAACCCAAAAGACAGCGTACTTCCTGATTATATAATCAATGGGGGATGCGCAGACTCGTTCGATCAGGCATGTATCGATGTAGATGAACCATATTTTACTCAACAATTACAGGATTTCGTTGAAACAGTAGATAAACTGATAGAGTCAAAAGGGGAACTGTCCAAAATTTCATGGTATCACCTGATAAGAGAAGAAGATATCGTGTATATTTGGATGTCCCCATTACAAAGTGCATTTGAAAAGGAATATCGAATGTCAAGGGGCAACATTGCACCTGACACAAGAACAATAATGAATCACTTTAGGGAATTATCATGTCTAGTGGATTCATCGAAACAGCACAAGATTCCTGATGTTAATTCGCAAACCGCCAGTACAAATCATAAATGTATGTCATTACGGATAAGTAAGATGCCCGTACAGATAATGAACTGGTTCAACAGGGAACTTCAAGATTTGATAGATTTGGCTTGACGTAGTTACTTGGATTGGAAAATTAAGCAAAGATGTAAATTAGGAGTTATCTGGATCAATAATGATTGGCAATCTTTACATAGTTCGTTTATTAACGTTGTTCGTAAACAATCATTGTATGCAAACAACCATTGTTCGTAAACAATCATTGTATGCAAACAATCGTTTTAAGCGAACTAGTAACCGGGTCCGAGGTGCAAACTTGACGAAAAACACCAAAAACGGGGCACCTGTAGTACAACAAAAATGCTTACAAATCAACCTGGTAACTGCGGTAACCAGACGGTTACCAATCCGGTTACCGAAAAATTCCCAAAAAAAACAACCACCTACCCCCTTTAATTATATATAGTTATAGTTAAGTAACTAGTAACCGTTAAAGTAATCATCACTTAAGGGGAAAAAGTTCAATGCCATTGACAAAATGTCAAAACCTTAAACGATGTGATTTAACATCTAAGGCTGTCTCATCATCACGGTTACCGATCCACTTTGAGTTACCTCGTTGATATAATTGAAGAATCGGCGTTACCGGCCGGTTACCGGCGGTTACTTTTTGGTTACTGAGTTGATTTACAACGACTATTTTTTTGAAAAATAGAATCTGTTTTCAGGTGAAAGAAGAGAAACCGTAATGAAATTCATGAGTAATACGCAATTAATAAGTGAACCAATCCAAAGTGAAAAAAAGGAAACCTTGGTGAAATTTACAGGCAACCCGCGATTGAACCGTAGTTACTGAGTTGATTCGTAAGCATTTTTGTTGTACTACTGGTGCCCCGTTTTTGGTGTTTGGAGTGTATTGTTCGGGTGGAAAAAGGAAAACTCTAATGAAATTCATGGGTAACACTCGACTAAGGGCTGAACTACTCAGGCGAAGGGGTGATTATTCAGGTGAAGGAAAGGAAAACTCTAATGAAATTCATGGGTAACACTCGACTAAGGGCTGAACTACTCAGGCGAAGGGGTGATTATTCAGGTGAAGGAAAGGAAAACTCTAATGAAATTCATGGGTAACACTCGACTAAGGGCTGAACTACTCAGGCGAATCGTGGAACACTGTCAGGAGTGCGCAGCAGACCACGATCCAGAGGGTTGCGCGGACAGTAGCTGCTCGCTCTGGAATACCCGCCTGGGGTCATTAGAAGCCCGCAAAGGGGCTACCTGGCTACTGACTAGGGTTACGGAGCGGTGCAGTGAATGTACAGGCCGGGACGCCCGAAATTTGCTCTTGTGTTCTAGTTTCAACTGCTCCCTATGGGAGTGGAGGCAGGGGACAGAGGATCCAGCAAAGAAACCAAAAGGGATTGCAAGTGTCCTTTTTGATGATTCGGGCGAAGAAGACATCAAGGATATCTTGTTTGAATAACATCCTCCATCGTATAAGGATAACGAGATGATAAAGATCAAGAACTTCATTAAGTGGCTCAAGAAAAACTGGTACTATTTTTTAATTGTTCCAGCTATTTTTTACGTGATTTATAAAGCAGCCAAGTTTGCCGTGATAATGTTTTCCAATGACGATGGCAGTCCGGACTTGACAGAGTTAGAGAGAACGCAGAATGATGAAATGGAAAGACTCAGCAGGAAAAGAGAAGAAGAAAGAAAAAGGATAGAAGAAGAAGCAAAGAGAAAAAGGGAAGAACTATCTTCAGGCGAGAAAAAACCGGCCGATGTATTCAATGACGAGTTGAACGGGAAATAAGGTCAATGAGAGAACTTCTATTAATTATTTCTATTGCGTTGTTTATTCCAGGTGGAGTATTCTTTGTGGTGTTGTATTATTCGAGAAGAAAGAAGAATTCAGGATCGAAAAAGAATCCAGGAAAATTTCCAGACACGGTTCCAGAAGAAGCGAAGAAGGTGTATGCAAGAGAAATGATTTACCAGAACAACAGGAAATCTCTCAAGGTAATTAACGGAGGAAAGGATGAATAATGCTGATTGCGATCATAATTCTGACTCAGGCGATAGCGATTACAAGCGGAGAGGTAGTAACGGACCAGGGAGAGCGATTGACGATTGGATCAGGTTCTTTTATCCCAACTCCGTTCGACATGGAGTTGGCCCAAAAAATATTAGGGTACAAGGAAAAGATCCTACACCTGGAACTGGATCTGAAAGTAGAGATTGAGAAGTTTGATGTATTCAAAGAGGCTTCAAGGACAAGGGAAGACAAAATAAAAGATTTCTATCTTGAAAAGTATAAAGCGGAAAGACTGGAAAATGAGATTCTCAATTCGTGGTGGAATAGATATGGAAAAATAATCCTCTGGGTTGGGATTGGCGCGGCGGGATCGGCTTTCCTGATTTGGGGCATGTGTAGGTACACTGAGGAAATTGGGTGCTGAGGATAAATCCTCGTGTTGAGTTAGATCGGAGGCCAGCCAATGAAACTAGAGAACTTGATCAAGAGATCTAAAAAATGGATCGAGCGAGATCATACTGGAGAACTTCAGGTGGGTCATTTTGGAATTTGTGTTGGATGTGATAATTCCAAGAGCCATACATCTAAGATCTATATGAGGGTGTCTACTTCTATACTGGATGAAAAGAATGGTGGAGTCTGGATAAATGTAATGGATAACAAATATGATATTAATCACGAAATGAATATTCCAGATGAGACAGTAAAGGAAATAATAGATCTATGCAAGAAGTCAAGATTGAATATCGTCAGAAACTGGGACTGCTCAAGAGGAAATGCTTCGCATTCATTTGTTGGAGTTAGATGGAAAGTACATCCAACAACAGTTAAAATGTGTGAATCAATTAAAATCCTAAGGAAGCCAAGAATGATCACATGACTCTCACTGGTTTAGAACAGTTCATTTCTCAGTTCGACTCTTTGGAAACTCAGAGGGCGTACAAGAGAGATGTGATTCAGTTTTTTGCGTACACGAAGAAATCTCCAGCATCGATAAACAGGATTGATGTCATGGCGTATGTCGATGCCCTGAAGAAAAGTTTTAGTACATCGACGGTGAATAGGTTGCTATCGTCAGTAAAGTCTTACATGAAATTTCTAATCTTCAACGATGTAATATCCAAGAATCCATTTGAGGGGATGAGAAGGCCAAAAGTACAAAGAGCAATGAAGGAGGATATAAACGATAAGGATTTACAGAAAATGATAGATAAAATCAAGAATCCATTGGAGATGTCAGTCATGTACTTGATGCTCTATAATGGATTGAGAAGATCAGAAGTGTGTAGGTTGGATCTGTGCAGCATAAAAGATACAAAGGACGGGATAGCAATAGAATTCGTCGGAAAGGGAAACAAGCTGAGAATGATTCCGCTTCATCCAGAGTGTCAAAAAGCAATTTATGAATACTTGAAATCACAAGGTAGGTCTGTAAGTGGGTCTGCCGGAAAGTCTGCCGGAAAGTCTGCCGGAAAGTCTGCCGGAAATAAAAAAGAACCACTATTTGTAAATAATGATGGAGCAAGAATGGATGTTCAAGTGGTTTACAGAATAGTGAAAAGATTAATGAGAAAAGCAAAGATAAAAATGAACATACATCCACACATGCTTCGAGCCAAGTTTGTCTCGATGGCTCTGGAGTCAGGTGTTCCAATCACTTCTGTTCAGGCGGATCTTGGGCATTCATCAATAGAGACTACAGCCATGTACGATCACGCCAAGAATCAGTTTAATAGAAGTAGTGTTTTGAAGATAAAGAAAATAAGCAAAGAGACAAGCAAAGAGACAAGCAAAGAGACAAGCAAAGAGACAGACAAAGAGAAAGGGGATTGAGATGTCTGCCAATGTACTCACAAATCCAGATCACGATCAGGAGTTAAATGATGATATCTACTTGACACCTAATCAGTTATTATGGGTAGATGCAATAATTGAAGCGGTTGATGAATATATAGTAGAAAATGGGGACAAGTACGAAGCTGCCAAGAAATTGATATTCGGGAAGTTCGATGGATTCTCGATATTCGATCATGTCTTTGATCATATTTTTTGCAATGAAAGATATAGATACATAAGTCCAGAAGATGCAAGAATAGCACTGGAGAAAAGAAGAATTAGCTATCAAAGAAAGAAACGAAAGATGAGACTGAAGAGGATTAAGGAAATCAAGCAAGATGAAGCCAAGCGCAAGAGCAAAGGATTCTCAAGTGAGGAACAGACCAATCAGACCAATCAAATCGAAGGGAACCCCAATGGAAACATCAAAAAAGGGAGCCAGGATGTCAAGAATCAGGATTGCAATGGACGAGGAAACGGGAACTCCGTCATTGATGATAATGATAGGGATACCAGAAATCTTGAAAATGATGAAACAGAGCCTGGGATTGAATTTATCCTCTTTGGGGCCAGTAATTGAGGAAACAATCAGGCAATTAAGGGATAGATTTTTAGGAGATGATCGATGATTTACTTACATGCTGTGATTTTTTCATTACCGATAGTTATTTTTATCATAATAGTTCTACTCTACAAGAAAAACAACAAAAATGGTAAGAACGTCAATGATGAACTAAATGAAATAATGGAATACTGCGCCAAGATCGAATCGAGTATGAACAAAGGATTAGCTGTTTTTATTCCAGACAAAGAAGACGAATATCTATATGAGGCTCTTGTTTGTCAAGGATTAATGGCCAAGAATCCACTTGGCGGATATTCGCTAAAAGATGTATTCGATAG
>Ga0214473_10010138_pt1 | contig 11102 bp, 10 predicted proteins | sample RVTome_7_FD_203509 | JGI IMG/M metagenome (GOLD analysis project Ga0214473, IMG submission 203509) | Soil microbial communities from uranium-contaminated site in the Upper Colorado River Basin, Wyoming, United States - RVT98D197 | ecosystem: Environmental > Terrestrial > Soil > Contaminated >...
TCGACGCCGTCCACCCGGCTATTATTGGGGCGGAGCAACTCGGCCGAGAGCTGGAGATTGTAAGGAGGATCGGCGAAGACCAGATCGACGCTCTGCGCCGGCAGCTTGGACAGCTCTTCAATGCAGTCGCCGACAAGAATTCGATTGAGCGGGAGCTCGGCTCCCCCCTTACGCCCCATACCCATGACATCACTCGAGTTACGCGAGACCTGGAGCCAATGCTGCGCGACTAGGGTAAAGAGGCCCTTAATTGGGGGCCGTCATGAAGCGAATCCTGCCTCGCCGCGCCTTCCTGGAAGCCGTTTTCGGGCTTGCCGTGCTAGCAATGAGCGGCGGCAGGGCGTTCGCGGAGAATCGAATGGCCAAAGACATTGTGATGGTGCACGGCGCCAATGAGGGCGGCTGGTGCTTCGACAAGTTCAAACGGGTGTTCGAGCAACTGGGCTGGACCTGCCATGCGCCGGACCTGATTGGCCATGGCAGTGACGCGACCGACGCCAAGACCCGGCTGGTCGGCATCGGCATGCCCGACTATCTGGCCCAACTCCGGACCTTGCTGAAAACTTTCGCCGCTCCGCCGGTCCTCATCGGTCATTCCATGGGCGGCATTCTGGTCCAGCAGCTTGCGGCCGAAGGCTTGGCACGCGCGCTCATCTTGGTCGCGCCCGCGCCTCGCTCCGGCATCTTGCCGGCGACCGACAGCGAGAAGCAACTCGGCCAGGACATGATGTCGCTTGGGCCCTTCTGGAACACGGTCATCAATCCGGATTTCGATCTGGCCAAGGGGCTTACCCTGAACCGCGTTCCGGAAGCCGAGCAGCGCATCGTGTTCGACAAATTCGGACCTGAATCGGGACTGGCGTTCTTTCAGATGTTCTTCTGGATGTTCGACAAGTCCAATGCGACCGCAGTCGACACCAACAAGGTTCGTTGTCCCGTGCTCTGCCTCATCGGCAAGGACGACAAGATCGTTTCCCCGGCAACCGCGCGCGCCACGGCGTCGAGTTATCATGGTTCAATATTTTGGGAGCTCGACGGCCACGGCCACATGCTCGTGCTCGAGCCCGGCGCCGAAGACATCGCGCGCCGCATCGCCGCCTGGATACCGAGTTAGATTTCGATTTGCTCGTCGCTGAGCTGCTCGACGCGCGCGTTCAACAAACGAAGCGCTTCCTCGATCGGGCTGAACGAGCGGCGGTGATGCACGCACACGCCGTGTTGCTTGATAGCGAGCGCGTGCTCTTTGGTGCCGTAGCCTTTGTTCGACTCCCAGCCATAGCGGCGGTAGCGTTTCGCGAGCTTCACCATCATCCGGTCGCGCGTCACTTTCGCCACGATCGAGGCCGCGGCCACCGAGAGCGATAGTGAATCTCCGCCGATGATCGGATGCGCCGGGCAGGGGAAACGCCTCGGCGCAATATTGCCGTCGATCAGCGCCGCCGCTGCCGCCAAGCCAAGCCCGCGATAAGCCATCCGCATGCCCCAGAGGCTCGCTTGCAGGATGTTGTCGCGGTCGATTCTCTTAACCGGGCCGACGGCGATCGCCACCGCCGCCGTTGCCATGATCTCGACATAGCGGTCTTCCCGCGCCTCGGGTGTCAGCAGCTTGGAATCGTTGAGTCCTTCAGGGATGCGGGCGGGGTTGAGAATGACGGCCGCGACCACGACCGGGCCGGCCCAAGGCCCGCGTCCGGCCTCATCGATGCCGACGACCGGCCCCTGATAGCGGTCCATCAGCGTCTCTTCGAGATCGAAGCAAGGCGCGTATTTCGGCGCTAGTTTTTCGGCTGGAAGTCCCATGGGAGAGGACTTTCGCGCAAAGCCGGGAGCCTTGGCAACTCGCCAAGTCCCAAGCCGCCCTTTTCTGTGGAAAAACCGCCCTAAAGCAGCTTCAGCTGCTGCCCGGCCACGGCAGGCGGTGTGAACAAATCGGTGCGAAGCTCAACCGAGCGCGTGTTCAATCCGAGTCGCGCCGCGGCGAGTTCGAATCTCCGCCCGATCATCCAGGCGAACGGACCGTCGCCCCGCATGCGCTCGCCCCATTTGGCATCGTACAGCTTGCCGCCCCGTGTTGAGCGCATCAGAGAAATCACCCGCTTGGCGCGGTCCGGACAGTTCGCGATAAGCCATTCATTGAAAAGATCGGCGATCTCGAGCGGCAGCCTGAGCAGCACATAGCCGGCCTGGGTCACGCCAGCGGCTGAAGCCCGCTCGAGAATTTTCTCGATCTCCATGTCGGTTAGCCCGGGAATGACGGGAGCCACCATGACGGACGTTGGTACGCCAGCCGCAGTCAGCTTCTGTAACGTTTCGAGCCGGAGCGACGGCGTGCTTGCTCTGGGCTCCATCGCGCGCGCGAGCTTGGCGTCGAGCGTCGTTATCGAGAGCGCGACTTTGACCAGCCCGCGCTCCGCCATCGATGCGAGAATATCGAGGTCGCGCAACACCAGCGCCGATTTGGTGACGATGCCGACCGGATGATTGGCCGCGCTCAAGACTTCGAGAATGCGCCGCATGATGCGGTAGCGCTTCTCGATCGGCTGATAAGGATCGGTATTGGTGCCGATGGCGATGGTGTCGACCTTGTAAGCGGGATCGGCCAACTCGCGCGTCAGCGCTTCCGCGGCATTGACCTTCGCAAACAATTTCGTCTCGAAATCGAGACCGGGCGACAGCCCGAGAAACGCATGCGTCGGCCGCGCGAAGCAATAGATGCAGCCATGCTCGCAGCCGCGATAGGGATTGATCGAGCGGTCGAAGCCGATATCGGGCGACTCGTTCCTGGTGATGATCTTGCGAGCCGGAACTTCTTGGACGTGAGTCGACAGCGCCTCGAGATCGCTCAGCGACTCCCAGCCATCGTCGACCGGCTCATAGCCAATCGGCTCGAAGCGCCCCGAGCGGTTGGTCTGGGCACCCCTTCCATGCCGGCGGCCGGCGGCCACCCCACCGATCTCATCGGGGAAGCTCTCGGTTCCAACCTGCTTGCGTAGGGCGATGCTCATGGCCTTGATATAGGCTCCCGATGTGAACAAATCAAGAACATCCAGCCAAGCTTGCCTACCTTCAATTGCCGAAAAACGACCAAACGCTATAGTCCACGCATGATTTCCGTAGTTATCCCCACCTTTAATGCCGAGCGAACCCTGGGTCCGGTGCTGTCCTCCCTCGTGCCCGCCGTGGTCCATGACGTGGTGCGCGAGGCGATCATCGTCGACGGCGGCTCGACCGACGAAACCTGCGTCATCGCCGAAGCCGCCGGCACCACTCTGATCCGCGCGCCGAAGGGCAGGGGAAGTCAGCTCTCCGCCGGCGCCGCCGTCGCCAAAAGCGATTGGCTGCTCTTCCTGCATGCCGACACTGTGCTCGAGCATGGCTGGGAGGAAGAGGCGAAGAGCTTCATGGAGCGGGTGAACACGGGAAAGCGTACCGATGCTGCCGCGGCATTTCGCTTTGCTCTCGACGATGAAGGCGTCATGCCGCGACTGATCGAAGGGCTGGTGGGCGTCCGCTGCTCGCTCTTCGCGCTGCCTTACGGCGACCAAGCGCTGCTCATCTCGCGTCATCTCTACAACAGGCTCGGCGGCTTCAAGCCGCTTCCCCTGATGGAAGACGTGGATCTGGTGCGACGGCTGAAACGTCGCGAGCTCGTCATGTTGAAGTCAACTGCCACGACGAGCGGCGAGCGCTATCGCAGTGATGGTTATCTCTTGCGCAGTCTGCGCAACCTCTTCTGCCTCACGCTGTATTATTTGCGCGTGCCGCCGCGGCTGCTCACCCGCCTCTATGGCTAGGAAATCTGCCCGGCCTCGGCGCTATCTTGTCATCATGGCCAAGAGCCCGCGCCTCGGCTTCGCCAAGCGAAGGCTGGGCGCCGAGATCGGCGATGTCGCCGCCATCCGTTTCTATCGCAACTGTCTCTCCAGAACCTGCTTGCGTTTGGGCTCAGACCCACGTTGGCGGACTTTGCTGTCGGTCACGCCAGACCGCGATCTTCATGGGAGTGGTTTGCCGCGAAATATCCCGCTTATGGCGCAAGGCCCCGGCGATCTCGGTCAGCGCATGCATCGCATCTTCGAAAGGCTCCCGACCGGCGATGTCATCGTCATCGGCAGCGACATCCCTGCGATCGAGCCCAGTCACATCGCGCAGGCCTTCCATCTGCTCGGCCGCGCCGACGCGGTGTTTGGACCGGCCACGGATGGCGGCTATTGGCTTGTCGGGCTGAAGCGAATGCCGTCCCCGCCGAACGCCTTCGCTAAGGTGCGTTGGTCTGGCCCTCATGCGCTAGCCGACACACTCGCCAATCTCGACGGCAAGAAGATAGCGCTGGCCGCGACCCTGTCCGACGTCGATAGCCTCCCTTCATTCCAGGCTTTGCAAGGATCAGCCCAACGTCTTGTTCGACGTTGAGCTTCTGTCAGTCGGCCTTCTTCTTTTTCGTCTCGTTCAGCCGCGGCATCACCTCGATGAAGCTGCAAGGCCGGTGGCGGTTGTCGAATTGATGCACCAGGATGCCCTTCCAGGCATCCTCGCAAGCGCCGGGCGATCCCGGCAGGCAGAAGATAAACGTGCCGCCGGCAAGTCCGCCGCAGGCGCGCGATTGCACCGTCGAAGTTCCGACCGTCTGATAGCTCAGCATGTGAAAGATGGTGGAGAAGCCTTCGATCTCTTTCTCGAATAGCGGCCTGACTGCTTCCGGCGTCACGTCGCGCCCGGTGAAGCCGGTGCCGCCGGTTGTGATCACCGCGTCGATCTCCTTGTCCTTGATCCACTTTTTCACCTGCTTGCGGATCGCCTTCTCGTTGTCTTCGACCACGGCGCGATCTGCGAGCACATGTCCGGCATCTTCGATGAATTGCGCAAGGAGTGGACCCGATTTGTCGGTCTTCTGCGTGCGCGTGTCGGAGACCGTGAGCACGGCAATACGCAGCGGAATGAAGGGGCGTGTTTCGTCGATGCGGTTCATGAACAACTCCTCAAGCGTCGAGCACCGCTTTGATCATTAGGAGATCGCGCCAAGCCAGTCGCTTGGCCGATGGGTTTCGTAACAAATAGGCTGGATGCAGCGTGGCGAGCGTGGAGATATTTCCGCCGCGTCCTCCATAGTTCAACCATTTGCCTCTGAGCCGCATAATCCCTTCGCTGACTCCAAGCATGCTCTTTGCCGCCGCACCGCCGAGCAGCACAAGCACCTTCGGCGCCACGAGTTCGATCTGCCGCGCGAGAAACGGTGCGCAAGCCTCGACTTCTTCCGGTGTTGGCGTGCGGTTCCCCGGTGGCCGCCAATAGACGACATTAGTAATGTAGACGCCGCTCTCGTCCAATCCGATCGAGGCCAGCATACGGTCGAGCAATTGCCCTGCGCGGCCTACGAACGGCTTGCCGGCAATGTCCTCATCGCGGCCTGGCGCTTCGCCGATCAGCATCAGCTTCGCGGCATCGTTGCCCCTGGCGAAGCAAAGGTTCTTCGCCGTACGCTTCAGCGTGCAGCCATCGAATTGTTCGAGCAGGATTTTGAGCTCGGCAAGGCTCGCGGCGCCCTCGACCATGGCTTGCCGCGCCGGGCTTGCCGCATCAAGCGCCCGTGACGGAACCGTGGGGCGGGGAGGAGGCGCGCTTTTCCGTTCCAAGACAGGCGCTGGTGCCGGACGCGCAAAGGCGGCAAAGGCATCGACCGGCTCATGGCCGATCGCCTCGTCCACGCCCATCGCCTCGTACCAGGCGAGAAGCTTTATTGCCGCATCGTCTTGAGGATTTGCCATTGGCTCTTCGCAACTCAGCTCAAATGTGGCATTGCCCGGCTTGAGCCTGCAAGAGGCCCTTTGCCCCAAACCAAGTCAAGCGACCTGGAGCGTGGATTTGACTGAGACTATCGAACGCGAAACCATGGAGTTCGACGTCGTCATCGTCGGCGGCGGCCCTGCGGGGCTGGCGTCAGCGATCAGGCTGAAGCAACTCGCCACGGAGCAGGGGAAGGAGATTTCGGTCGTCGTCCTGGAGAAGGGCGCCGAGATCGGCAGTCACATTCTCTCCGGCGCCGTGATCGATCCTGTCGGTCTCGATAAGCTGCTGCCGGATTGGCGGAACCAAGGCTCGCCGCTCACCACTGAAGTCACCGAGGACCACTTCTATTATCTCTGGAAGTCCGGCGGCATCCGCGTTCCCAACATTTTCATGCCGCCGCTGATGAACAATCACGGCTGCTACACCGGCAGCCTCGGCGCGCTCTGCCGCTGGCTCGCCGAGCAGGCCGAAGCCTTGGGCGTGGAAATCTATCCCGGCATCTCCGTCACCGAAGCGATTGTCGGCGACAATGGCGCCATCGAAGGCGTCATCACCGGCGACATGGGCGTGGCCAAGGATGGCAGGCACAAGGACAGCTACACGCCCGGCATCGCGCTCCGCGGCAAATACACGCTCCTTGCCGAAGGCGCTCGCGGCTCGCTCACCAAGCAGCTGATCCGGAAATTTGGCTTGGACGCGAAGAGCGGACCACAAAAATACGGCATCGGCCTGAAAGAACTTTGGGAGATTCCTGCCGCAAAGCACAAACCAGGCTTCGTCCAGCACACTATGGGCTGGCCGCTGGAGGATAAAACCGGCGGCGGCTCCTTCCTCTATCATTTCGGCGAGAACCTGGTGTCGGTCGGCTTCGTCGTGCATCTCGATTACGCCAATCCCTATCTCAACCCGTTCAAGGAATTTCAGCGCGCGAAAACTCATCCTGTGATTGCCGCTGAGCTCGAAGGCGGCAAGCGCATCTCTTATGGCGCGCGGGCTCTGACTGAAGGCGGCTGGCAGGCGATCCCTGAATTGGCGTTCCCGGGCGGCGCGCTGATCGGCTGTGCCGCCGGCTTCATGAATGTGCCGCGCATCAAGGGCTCGCACAACGCCATGCTGAGCGGAATGATGGCGGCGGAAGCTGCCTTCGATGCCGTCATGGCTGGACGCTCCGGCGATGTGCTGGAAGCTTACCCGCAAGTACTAAAGACCAGCTCGTTGGCGAAAGAGCTGAAGCGTGTTCGCAACGTCAAGCCGCTCTGGTCGAGGCTCGGCACCAGGCTCGGTGTCATGTTCGGTGGCATCGACATGTGGCTAAACACCATCTTCCCGTTTCTCGGTCACACGCTGAAACACAAGAAGGCCGACTATGCGACTTTGCAAATGGCGGCCGCGACGAAGCCAATCGAATACCCGAAGCCCGACGGCGTCTTGAGCTTCGACATTCTTTCGTCGGTTTTCCTGTCCGGCACCAATCACGACGAAAACGAGCCAGTGCATCTCGTGCTGACTGACCCCGCAATTCCGATCGACCGGAATTTGCCGCTCTACGCCGAGCCCGCTCAGCGCTATTGCCCGGCGCAAGTCTATGAAGTGGTGCAGGAGGGCGGGACCGTGCGTTTCCAGATCAACGCGCAGAACTGCGTGCACTGCAAGACCTGCGACATTAAGGACCCGGCCCAAAACATCAATTGGGTGCCTCCGGAAGGCGGCGAGGGCCCGAGCTACATGAATATGTAAGGCTCCACCTGCGGCCACAAAGGAGCCCCCTTTCCGAGGCAAGCAAGGATTTGGGGTTGCGGAGCCTGCTAAAAGGCCTCACCCTTTAGCGCTCTTATCTAACGACAATCGGGGCGGCGCCAAGCCGTAGCAATATGCCGAATTTCGATAAAGCCGCGGTTCGCCGCTGGACACAGAAAGCTTTGCTCGTCGCGGCCCTACTTGCCGCGCCCGCGGCCTATTCCGAGGTCGAGCTTGCGTCCGTTGACAGCCAAGATCCCGGCACGCTGCTCGGCAATTATCTGTCGGGACGCGTCGCGCGCGGCGATCACGATACTGCCGCCGCCGCGGATTTCTACAGCAAAGCGCTCGCCGAAGACCCTTCCAACGAAGTGATCCTGGAGCAGGCCTTCTTGCTCGAAACCGCATCTGCCCACTGGGATCGCGCGCTCCAATTCGCTCGTGAGCTGGTGAAGATCGAGCCGGCGCATCGCATCGCCCAATTCCTGCTCGGCTGCGAGGCCTTCAAGCAGGGCAAATACGACGAGGCCGACAAACATTTCCAAGAGGCGCGCCAGGGCCCGATCGCCGACCTCACTTCCACTCTGGCCCGCGCCTGGGTGCAGGAAGCTGCCGGCAAGCCAGATCAAGCCTTCACCATTCTCGATTCCTTGAGCGACGCCGATTGGGCGCAATTTTATCAGCGGTACCATCGCGGCTTGATCGCCGACGTCGCCGGCAAGCGCGATATCGCCACTGAAGCGCTCGCCGGCGCCTTCAAGAAGAACCCGGGCACGCTCAGAGTGACCGAGGCCTATGCGCGTCACGCCATGAACAGCAACAACCGCAAGCTCGCTGTGCAGACGCTGAAGACGCATCTCGGCAAGACAGCCGGCCATCCCTTAAGCCGGGCATTGCTCGAGGACATCAATGCCGGGCAGGTGCCGCCGCTCCTTGTGGTTTCGCCCACGGAGGGCCTCGCCGAGGTTTTCTACGGCATTGGCGATGCGCTTGCCGGCGAGGGCGGCCTCGACATGGGCATTATCTTCTTGCAGTTCTCGCTCTACCTAAAGCCCGACTTTCCGCTCGCGCATGTGGCGCTGGCCGAAGCCTATGACGGCGCCAAGCGTTACGATCTCGAGCTGCAGGCCTTCGATCGCATCCCTGAAGCCTCTCCGCTTTGGCTTAGCGTCCAGATCCAAAAGGCCTTTGCTCTGAACTCGCTCGAGCGCGTCGATGACGCCAAGTCATTGCTAGATGGGATGGTTGCGAAATATCCCAAGGACATCCGCCCTCTCGATGCCCTCGGTAATATCCTGCGCTCGCATGAGCGCTATGCCGACGCTCGCGATGCCTATTCTCGGGCGATTGCTCTGCTGCCGAAGCCGGCGAAGGACAATTGGACTCTGTACTACTCACGCGGCGTCTGTCACGAGCGCTTGAAGGACTGGCCTGCCGCCGAGGCCGATTTGAAGCGGGCGCTGGCGCTGTCGCCGGAAGAATCGGTCGTGCTCAACTATCTCGGTTATTCCTGGGTCGATCAGGGTATGCACCTGAAGACGGCGATGGATTACATCCGCAAAGCGGTGAAGCTGAAGCCCGAGGATGGCTATTATGTCGACAGCCTTGGCTGGGCCTATTTCCGGCTGGGTAATCTCCCCGCCGCTGTCGAGCAGCTCGAGCGCGCCGTCGAACTCAGGCCGGACGATCCCATCATCAACGACCATTTGGGCGACGCTTATTGGCGCGTCGGTCGCATGCTTGAAGCCAAATATCAGTGGCAGCAATCCTTGTCGCTGAAGCCCGAGAGCGAGCAGGTCGTGGAGCTGGAGAAGAAGATCAAGACAGGTCTTGCCGATAAGCCGGACACCAAGGCTGCGGACCGCACGGGCGACGCTGGTCAGAAGCTGCAGCGATAGGCTAATCCAGGCGGTCTTCTTCGATGGCCGCCATGTTGCACGAGACCGCAAGAGCCAAACTCAATCTCACGCTGAAGGTGAAGGGGCGCCGCCCCGATCGCTATCACCAGCTTGAGAGTCTCGTCGCCTTCGCCGATTTCGGCGATGATGTCGCGCTCGAGCCGGGCCCAGAGCTTAGCCTCGAGACCGATGGTCCATTCGCGCCGGCGCTTGGGGCCGCAGAGAATCTCATCCTTGCTGCCGCTGAAGCGGCAAAGGCGTTTGCTCCCGATCTCACGCTCGGTCGTTTCCAGCTCACCAAGGAGCTTCCCATCGCTTCGGGTCTCGGCGGCGGCTCCGCCGATGGCGCGGCCGCCCTCAGACTCCTCGCCCGCGCCAATCAAGGCAAGCTTCGGCCGGAAATGCTTGCGGAGATCGCGGCCAAGCTCGGCTCCGATGTCACGGCTTGTCTTGCGAGCAAGCCTGCCTTAATGACGGGACGCGGCGAAGTGGTGAACGATGTCGCCGGGTTTCCGTTCTGTGGCGTGCTGCTGGCAAATCCGGGCATCGAACTCGCCACCGCCAAGGTCTACGCCGCGCTCGACGCGAAGCCGTGCCGCGACAATCACAATCGTTCGGAGGCGCCCCCGCAATTCGAAGGTAGCTTCGAGCGCCTGATCGACTATGCGCAGTCGCGCACCAACGATCTCGAAGCGCCAGCGCTGAAGTTCGCGCCGAGCATCGGGGAAGTCCTGGCCTTACTCTCTGATTTCGGCCCCAGCCTAACGCGGCTTTCAGGCAGCGGCGCGACGTGTTTTGCGCTGTTCGACTCGACGCAAGAGGCCGCAAGCGCGGCCCAGGCGCTTTCCAGGCGACAACCCAATTGGTGGGTGAAGGCCGGGAGCCTGGGCTAGGCCGCCGTCAGTAGGGTCGATCGACGCAAAATTCGATGGCTTCCAGCAGCGCCGATTTGGCGTCGGAGTCCGGGAAGATCGCCATCGCGTCACGGGCGATGGCGCCGTAATGACGCGCGCGTTCCATCGTATCGCTCAAAGCATTGTGCTCGCGCATATACGTCATGGCCTGATCGAGATCGCCGTCCTCGATCTTGCCGTCTTGCAAGGTCCGCCGCCAAAATTCCCGCTCGGCCTCATTGCCGCGGCGATAGCAGAGCACCACGGGGAGCGTGAGCTTACCTTCGCGGAAATCGTCGCCGACGCTCTTGCCGAGCGTCGCCTGCTCTCCGGAATAATCCAGCGCGTCGTCCACCAGCTGGAAAGCGATGCCGAGATTGCGGCCATAGGACCTAAGGCCGGCCGCCTCCGATTTCGGTCGCCCTGCGATCACCGCGCCAACTTCCGCGGCAGCCGCGAACAAGGCTGCGGTCTTGGCGTCGATCACGGCGAGATAATCATCCTCGGTGGTGTCGGTGTTTTTGGCGGTGATCAGCTGCATCACCTCGCCTTCGGCGATCACCGCTGCGGCGTCAGAGAGAATGCGCAAAGCCCCGAGCGAGCCAACATCGACCATCATCTTGAAGGCTTGGCCGAGCAGGAAATCGCCGACCAGCACGCTCGCCTCGTTGCCCCATAACAGTCGCGCCGCGGTCTTGCCGCGCCGCACGTCGCTTTCATCGACCACGTCGTCATGCAGGAGCGTTGCGGTATGCATGAACTCGACGGATGCCGCGAGCCGCACATG
>Ga0214473_10010140_pt1 | contig 11099 bp, 10 predicted proteins | sample RVTome_7_FD_203509 | JGI IMG/M metagenome (GOLD analysis project Ga0214473, IMG submission 203509) | Soil microbial communities from uranium-contaminated site in the Upper Colorado River Basin, Wyoming, United States - RVT98D197 | ecosystem: Environmental > Terrestrial > Soil > Contaminated >...
CTGATCGAACGGTTCAGCCGGGACCACATCCGAAAGGGGATCCGTCTCATGGCCAGGATGCACCCGGACACCCGGGTGAGGAAGATCCTGGCGGATCCGCCCCGGCTCTCGCACGCCCTCTCCAACCTCCTCTCCAATGCCATCAAGTTCTCCGATCGGGGAACCGTCCTCGTGGAGGTGGGATATCGGAACGGCGAGGTCCTCCTCTCCGTGGCCGACGAAGGGATCGGGATCCCCTTGCACATGAGGGATAAGATATTCAACAAGTTCACTCAGGTCGATAATGGGATGACGCGATCGAGGGGAGGAACGGGGCTCGGCCTGGCCATTACCCGCGCCATCGTGGAGAAACACGGCGGCCGGATCTGGGTCGAGAGCGAGGAAGGGGCGGGAAGCAAGTTCATCTTCAGCCTCCCCTGCCTCGCCTCCGGCGACCGCGATCCCTAGCGCTGCGCTTCCCAGGCGAGATGACAGCGGTCTCCGTCAGCCCGAGCAGGAGAGTCACCGAACTCGGGCAAGGGCTGGCTTCATGCAGCGCGGGAAGAGGGAAGACATATGAAGAGCGACTCATCCAAGACGATACTCCTGATCGAAGACGAAAGAGATATATCCCTCCTGGCGCAGTACACCCTGGAAAGCGCCGGCTACCGGGTTCTGGCGGCCAGCAACGGGAGAGAGGGACTCGAGCTGGTAAAGAATAACGGGGTGATCCGCCTGATCATCCTCGATATCATGATGCCCGTTATGGATGGGTACCAGGTCCTCGATCGGCTCAAGTCGGATCCCGCCGTGAAGGAGATCCCGGTCCTGGTCTTCAGCGCGATGGCCCAGGGAAAAGATGTCGAAAAGGGATTCGAGCACGGTGCGGCGGGTTATATCACGAAGCCGTTCGAAGCGGACCGGATGCTCAGAGAGGTGAGCCGATTCCTGTCGCCGAATGGCGAGCCGGAAAAATAGACTCTCAATGCCGGGCTCTGCGGCTATTCCGTGGCGCGGTCAGGCTCGACTTGACCCCGTCGTCCATACGCTGGATAAATTTGAAGGCGATGTCCTTCTTCGCGTTCTCCGGGACCTCATCCAGGTCCTTCCGGTTTTTCTCGGGTAGGATGATCGTTTTGATGCCGGCGCGCTTGGCGGCGAGGACCTTTTCCTTGATGCCACCCACCGGCAGGATAAGCCCTCTCAATGTGATTTCTCCCGTCATGGCCACGTCGCTCCGAATCGGCCGCCCGGTTAACAGGGAAACCAGGGAACAAAGTATCGTCACGCCGGCGGATGGACCGTCTTTCGGAATCGAGCCGGCCGGGACGTGGATATGGATATCGTTCTTGTTGAAGAAATCCTCTTCGATCCCGAAAGCCTTCGCGTTCGATCGGACATAGCTCAACGCCGCCTGAGCCGACTCCTGCATGACCTCTCCCAGCTGGCCGGTCAGGTTCAAGATCCCCTTCCCCTGCATCTTGGTAGCCTCGATGAAGATGATATCGCCGCCAGCCTGCGTCCAGGCCATTCCGGTCGCGACACCGGCCTCGGCGGTGCGCTCCGCCACCTCGGAATAATACTTCGTGGGGCCGAGGAAGCCCGATACATTGCTGGCCGTGATCGTGATCGCATCCGACATCCCCTCGGTGACTTTCTTCGCCACGCCGCGGCAGATCGAGGCGATATCCCGCTCCAGATTCCTCACGCCCGCTTCGCGGGTGTAGTTCCGGATGATCTCGGAGAGGGCCGAGCTCCGGAAACGGATATTCTTTCCAGTCAGGCCATGGGCCTCGAGCTGCTTGGGGATGAGGTACTGTTTCGCGATCCGGATCTTTTCCTCTTCCGTGTAGCCGGGGAGCTCGAGGACTTCCATCCGGTCACGCAACGCGGGCGGGATCGTATCCAGGATATTTGCCGTGGCGATGAACATGGTCCTGGAGAGGTCGAAGGGGACCTCCAGGTAATGATCCGAAAAGGAGAAATTCTGCTCGGGATCGAGCACCTCGAGGAGCGCCGAGGAAGGATCTCCCCGGAAATCAATCCCGATCTTGTCAACCTCGTCGAGCATGAAGACCGGATTGTTCGATCCGGCCTTCTTCACACCCTGGATGATCCGGCCCGGGAGCGCCCCGACGTACGTCCGCCGATGTCCTCGGATCTCCGCCTCATCGCGGACGCCGCCGAGAGACATCCGGAAGAACTTCCTCCCGATGGCCCGCGCGATCGACTTTCCCAGGGAGGTCTTCCCGACGCCCGGGGGACCGACAAAACAGAGGATCGGCCCCTTCATCGTCCCTTTGAGCTTGCGGACCGCCATATACTCGAGGATCCGTTTCTTCACCTTTTCGAGGTTATAGTGGTCTTCATCGAGGATCTTCCCGGCCAAAGGGATATCGAGCCGATCCCGTGTGCTCTTCGACCAGGGGAGATCGATCAGCCAATCGATGTAGGTTCGCGAAACCGTATACTCGGCCGAGGCCGGCGGGATCCTGGCCAGCCGGTTGACCTCCTTCAGGGCAACCTCCCTGACCTCATCCGGCATCTTCGCCTCTTCGATCTTTCCCTTCAGTTCCTCGACCTCAACGGTCCTCTCGTCCTCCTCTCCCAGTTCCTTCTGGATCGCCTTCATCTGCTCGCGGAGATAATAATCCCTCTGGGTCCTGTCCATCTCCCCCTTGACCTGGGTCTGTAGCTCTTTGCTCACCTTCAGGACCTGGATTTCCTTATCCAGATACTCGAGGACCATCTTGAGCCGTTTCCGGATATTCGACTCCTCCAGGACCTTTTGTTTCTGAATGAGCGTGACGTGGGACAGGTTAGATGCGATGAGGTCGCACAGGTGGCCCGGATTGTCGATGCTCCGGACAACGGAAAGGGACTCTGGCGGAAAGCTCGGCGAGAGTTCCATGGCTTCCTCGGCCAGCTTGCGAAGGTTGAGCATGAGCGCCTTGATTTCCACGTCGTTATCGTAAACGTCTTCCAGGCGATGGGCTGTGACCTTGAGACAGGGTTCATGCTGGATGTAATCGACCACGCGGAAACGTTCGGTTCCCCGCACGATCACGGTCTGCGAGCCATCGCTCAACCGGAGGAACTTGAGAACCTGGACCGCACACCCGACCTTGAAGAGGTCGTTCTCTCCCGGATCCTCCACGTTGGGATCCTTCTGCGTGATGATTCCGATGACTTTTTCGGTCGCGATCGCGTAGTTGATCACCTCGACCGATTTTCGCCTCCCCACGGCCAGCGGAATGATGAGTCCCGGAAAGATCACCGTGTTCCGCAACGGCAGAACCGGCAGCTCAGGGGTCAAGCTCGCATCTTTTCCCTCCACCTCTTCGAGGAGGTCGAGGGCCTTGTCCTTATCGATCTCTTTGAATTCCATCGAATGACGACCTTCCCATTTTATAGACATCGTGCGGTTCCAAAATGCCTGCCACATGGATAGCAATTATGGTGCCAGAGCTGAAATATGCCATTTTGGCATGCTACCTGCTGGATTCACGGCAGCATAGAAGCTCCCGGTGGCAAGCCACGGGGAATCTTCGAAACGTAAGGAAAAGAAAACATGGCCTGGATACGCTCGTTTACCCCGCGGTGAGCCGCGGGGGATGCTCTCGCTAACCGTTTTCAAGGAAGCTTCCGCAAGGATCGGCTCAGCATCTCCATAGCGGACACCGAGTCGATCCCGTCATGGGCTTCAGCCATCAGGGCGATCAGACCTGTGATCCGGGCTGTCGCAAAGCTCGGCCCCTTGAAGTTGTCTTCGACGGCGCGCCCCGGAATCGGCCTCGGATAGGGCGGCGCATAGAAGATAGGGGGAGACGCAGGAGAGACTGAAAAACGGCCGTTGCTCGAGGAGGTCACCCCGATAACATCCGGGAAGCCTGCCGGGTAATCGAGCTCGCGATCGTTTCCGGCTGCCGCGACGATGATGGCCCCTTTTCTTCTGGCCCTCCGGCATGCGTCCTCGAGCCTTGGAACGATCTCCCGGTTCCGGGTTCCCAGGCTGAGGTTGATGACATCGGCACCCCCCTCATCGGTCGCCCAGACAATGGCGCTGACCAGCGCCTCGCTGGAAGCCACCAGAGAGGCATCGAGGATCCTGACGCTCGCCAGGGCACAAGCCGGCGCAAGGGCCCGGATGACCCCGGCACAGGCAGTTCCATGACCGACCGCGTCCGACCGATCAAGGATCACTCTGACACTCCCGCTCTCCTCCATATCAATCCGAACGCCATGATCGACACGGCCGACGTGAGGATGGCCATCCTGAACTCCGCTGTCCACAACAGCCACACAGATCCCCCTCCCCGTGCACCCCGCGACGCCGAGGGAACGGATCATCGGCAACGGGATCCTCAGCTCGTTCAGGAGTTCCTCATTCATCGAGTGCGGACTGCGCCTCCTCGAGATATGTCTTGCGGAACCGGGAGAGGAACTCCCCCCGCTTCTCCAGCTCCGGCCCCTGCGCAAAGGGAACCTCACCGCCCAGTTGGAGGACCGAATAAAGTCCCTTCTTCATCATCAGCTCCTGATGAGTTCCCTCCTCCACGATCCGCCCGCTCTCGATCACGAAGATCCTCTCGACATCCTGGACCATGTTCAACCGGTGCGTGATGATGAGGGTCGTCCTTCCTTCCATGAGCACCTTCACGGCCATTTGAACCCAGCGGTCCGCCATCCAGTCGAGAGAAGAGGTCGCCTCGTCCAGGATCAGGATCCGGGGGGAACGCAGGATCGCCCTGGCGATGGCGATTCGCTGTCGCTGGCCCCCGGACAGCCGGAACCCTCGCTCCCCCAGGACGGTCTCATACCCGTCGGGGAGCGTCGGGATGAACTCGTCGACGAAGGCCATCCGGGCCGCTTCCAGGACCTCTTCCTTCGGGACCTTTCTCCTTCCGTAGGCGATATTGTCCAGGACGCTGGAATGGAGGATGTAGGTTTCCTGGGCGACTACGGCGATTTGCCTGATATAGTCATGCTGTTTCACTCTCTCCAGCTCCACGCCATCGACGAGGATCCTCCCCTTTGTCGGGTGGTAGAGCCGCAGCATCAGATCGGCGATGGTCGTCTTCCCTGCCCCGCTCCGGCCGACGAGAGCATACCGCTTACCGGCCTCGAGGAGGAAGTTCACGTCCCGCAAGACCTCCTGATCCCCATTATAGGCGAAGGAGACCCCATTGAACTCGATCCTCCCGTCGATCCGCTCCAGTGAAACCGGCTCTTCGACCTCACGGCTGGGGATTCGGATATCAAGGTATTCGAATATGCGGTCGATCGAAGCTCTACCCCGCTGGAGCCGGAGGTAGACGGAGAGCATATTCTGGACGGGGGCGAAGATCCTCATTTGATAGACCTCGAAGGCGATGAGTCCCCCGATCGTCATGAGGCCGTTCATGACCATATACCCGCCGACCCCGAGGACGATCATGGAGCTCGTGGCGAAGAGGAGCCCGTTCAGGCCCTCGGAGAGTTCACTGATGATCTGGAACCGGAGGACCTGGTCGATCTGATCCTTGTTCTTCCGGAGGAACTGGCGGGCGACAAAGGTCTCAAGGCCGTAGGAGCGGACGAACTTGACGCCGGAAAAGGTCTCGACGATGGAACTCGCGATATCGGCATTCAGATCGCGGATCTTCCTCGCCATGGTTCGGATCTTCGGCCTGAAATACCGCAGAACGAGAAAGGAGAAGGGAACCAGGATCCCGCTCAGGAGCAAGAGACGCCAGTTGAGCCAGATCAGGATCGCTGCCGTCCCGATCATGGTGATCAGGCTTCCGGCGAGGGACAGGAGCGAGCCCGTGGCGATCGACTGGACCTCGGCGATATCGCCGTTGATCCGGGCAACAATATCTCCGACCCGTGCGCCGGAAAAGAAATTCAGGGGGATCCGATGGAGGTGGCGAAACAGATTCAGGCGCATATCGAGGAGGACACGGGAGGTCACCCACGTGTTGAGGTAACTGCTGAACGCCGATGCCACATACCGGACGATCGACACCAGAAACATCGCAACGATGACGATTATCAGGAGGCGGGTGTCTTTGCCGACGAATATCCGGTCGATGAGGAACTTCACGAAGAGGGGATAAGCCAAGCCGAGCATCGTCGAGGTCATGGCCAGGGCGAAGACAACGAGGATCTTCCTCCAGTACGGCTTGACGAAGGACATGATCTTCGTCAGGCGATCCCGATCTTCAGGGTTGATGAGCCTCAACAGGATTTCCGTCATCACGATCTATCTCTCCGCGTCCACCTTCGAGGGTTCATGGCGGACTTTGATCCGAATCCCTCCGGCGAGCACATCCCGGTAATAACACATATAGCCGGAATCACAGAGATCAGGAGTGTCTCTCAGCCGTCGGGCTTCCCCCTGGGCCTCATCCTCGGTCGCCCCTGAGAGGACCATGTCCAGGACCCGGCGGACCACGACCACGCTCTTCGCCTTACGGTCGATCGACGACTCGCGTCCGACTATCTTGAGGACATCGATACCGGCCTGATGGAGCCTGTGAATGGCGCACAGCCCACAGGCGCCATTGGTCAGCCCGCGAATGGTCATGGAATAGCCGCAATCCTTGCAGTACCAGAGCCATTCCCGGTAATCCTCCAAATGGGCGATCCAGCTCCTCTCGAGATCTCCATCGACGGATCGGAGTCCTCCGTTGGATAGGACCTCGTAGTCCCAAGGCGTGTAGCAGAAGCTCTCCATGCCCGGGACATTGTGCTGGGTGTGGCAATGCCCTTCCTCAAAGACGCAGGTGTCGTTCAGGATAAAAGCCTCGATCTCCATGTCGGGGATCCTCGATCGGATCGCGGCGATCTCCGACAGCGAAAGCTGCCGGGGCAGGATGACTCTCCTGGCGCCGATCTCCCTGAAAAAAAGGACCGATTCCACGTTATGGGCCACCGCCAGTGTGCTCACGATCAGAGGCTTCCGAACACCGCGTTCCTTCAACACGAGCATCAGGCCGAGGTCGCTGATGATCAGCCCATCCGCATCGACTTCCCCCAGGAGATCCTCGATGATCGGGACGAGGAGATCGAGTTGTCTCGACGTGTAGTAGGGGGCATTGAAGGCGACGAAGACCTCTTTCCCCAATTCATGGGCGATCCGGACCGCCTGGCGCAGGTCGGAGACCCGGCTGAAGTTGGCCGTGAGGGGGCCCCGTCGGTTGGTCCAGACGGCGGCGCTGAACCGATCGATCCACTCCTGCGGCATGACTCCGGTGTAGAACTCATCCGCCCCGCAGCGGGACAAGACCTCCACTTCGCGTACTTGACTCAGGGGTGCCAGTATCCGCATAGACTCCTCTCATCACATGGGCAAATTTGGCTGATAGACGATCCGATCCACGGCCGAAGAAGACTCCCCCTCCAGCACGGCCTCCAGCATGGCCAGAGTGTGGGGATAGAAGATCGTGTTGCCGCGCTGGATCAATTCCAGATCCCGATTGGTGAACGGGGACTCCGTGTTCCGGAGCCTGAGGGTGTAACTCTGGCACTCTTTCTGGCACCCCATGTACTCGGTGAACTTCAACGCTTTCGGGAGGCCGAAGGAGCCGGGCATGCAAACGCGTCCCGTTGCGACATAGCCGTAAGGAATATAAACCGACAAGGCGGACGCTCCATCCGGTTCGAGCCTGAGCCCTTGAATCAGGTTGTCGAACTCGTGCCGGCCGACTCCCCACTCGAGGAGGGCACGCTGAAAGGCCGGATTACTCAGGCTCGACTGCTGAACGGCGAGGAGACCATCCGGAGGCGCCTTGCTCGTGGCGTAATAGGGGGTTACCCGGGGATCCCGGATCATCTTGTTCATCATCCTCCCGAAAACGGGCTGAAGACCGGGGAATTCTTTTCGAAGCAACCTGAGGGTGCCCCAGTCGTTGACGACGACTTCGATCCCATTGGAACAGCCGGACTCCCTCTCCAGAAGTGTGAACCGCGATCTGAGCTCTTCGATACCGGAATCCGTAACGGGAGGTGTGACGAAAGAAAAGGAAAGGCGGGCTTCACGGACCAGGGAGATGGCCTTCCGTAACGAGTCGCCGTCCGGGATCAGCCTCTGGCAGAACTCGACACCGAAATATGCCCTCTCCAGTTTCTCCGGGAGCAGGCGTTCCTTGAAAAGCCCCTTCAGCCTCCCCGAAGCAGCATCGACAAACGGAGGTTCGAGCCAGGGATCGAGGGTTTCCGGGATGGACGGCCTTCCCTTACTGCAGAGGAATCCCTCCAAGCCCTCAAGGTCGGGGAACAGGATAGACCACGAACGCAAAGAAAATACCCTCCTTAACTTGAGATGATCAAAATATAACACTTTTTAACCGATCTTCTCAAGTTAAGGAGGGTAAATTGTCGTCAAATCAACGCTGCTGCAGCGAGGATCAGGGCCTCGTCACGATCATGAAAGGGGAGATCGTCGGGACATCGATCACCTTGACGACCGCCAGGCTCTCGCCATCCATCACCGTCACGCTGCCGCCTTCATGATAGATCGGATTGGTCAGGTAAACCTGCTTCCCGTCATTGCTGCGCGTGATCCCCTGGAAGGGGATGTCGAGAGCGGTCTTCTTCACGATGGCACCGGTCTTGGTGTCGACGACCACCAGCTGCCCCAGAGACAGGAGAAAGAGCCGATCGGTTTCCGGAACCAAGGCGATTCCGCGGAGAGCCATGTCCTCATTGAGCTCGTACTCGTTGACTTTCCCTTCGCTTGTATTCACGACCCACAGAGAGGACTTCTCCCCGTACTGCGGGATATAGAGCTCGCCGCTTTCCCGGGAGCCGATCGATTTCCACAACAGCTCATCGGCGCTCACACCCACCGTGATCGTTCGGACCCTCTGCCAGGACCGGGTATCGATGACTTCGATATCGCTCGACCGGGCCTTGAGGGCATAGATGGCGGTCCCGTCCCCCGAGAGATAGAAGTCGTAGTAGTTCTCCCCGAGGAGATAGCTGTTCGTCACTTTACCCGTCGAGAGATCCACCGCCTTGATTTCGTAGGGTCCACCCTTGCTGGATCCGTCCTCCTGGACCGTCACGGGATGTTCCAGGACATAGAGAGTGGTATTGTCGGCCGAGAGCTCGAGGGTCTTGGCCGGCAGATCGGTCAAGTGGCCGATGATCGCATGCTCCCTGGCATCCACGACCGTCACGCCATTGCTCGCCGCCACGTATGCCCTTTCACCCGAGCTGTTGAAGACGACATCCGTCACGAAGTGTTCGACGGGGATCTCCTTCAGAACCTCTCCCCTTTCGATGTCCACGACTGCGATCGTGTTGCTGGCCGTGTAGGCGACGTCGCTCCCGGCCTCACCGGATCCGACTCCCGTAACCAGCATAACGCCGGCCGATACAAAGGCCATGAAGGAGGTTGCAGCCTTTTTGCGAGAAGACATTCCAGATCTCCTTTCTTTCTGAACGGTCATCTCCGGTTCAATCGGGGACTACGCAGAGGTTCGTCCAGTCGTTTTGGATGTTCGAGCAGTTGTTCAGCCAGTTCGGATTGTCCCCATGGTCGGGGACCTGGCCTCCCCAGTAACAGATAAACAACCATCCGTGGCAGGCAGCCAGATCGTTCTGCCATGGACAAGGATCAAGATTGTTGTTGGAACCCACTTCCCAGCCGGGGATGTAACTGGTGCAGCACCCCTCGACGGAATAACCCCTGACATCGAACGTCTTCCGGGAAGACATCGTCCGCGCCTTTTTGTTCATCGGCTCGATATGACCCATCGGATTCTCCCCCCTCGTTTGAGATGCAACTCTCGCGACGACCTTTCGAGAACCGCGTAGGAATCCGACGGCTCAATCGGGGACGACGCAGAGGTTCGTCCAGTCGTTCTGAATGTTCGAACAGTTGTCCAGCCAGTTGGGATTCTGGATATAGTCGGGGACCTGGCCTCCCCACCAGCAGATAATGAAGGAATGGCAGGCGGCCAGATCGTTCTGCCAGGGGCAAGGATCGAGATTGTTGTTGGCCCCTACTTCCCAACCGGGAGCGAAGCTCGTGCAGCACCCCTCGACTGCATATCCCCTGACATCGCTTTGCGTCCGGCTGAACATCTTCCGCGCCTTCTTATTCAACGGCTCGATATGTCCCATCGAAAGCTTCTCCTGCGGTTCAGATTCTTGACTTGGGGCGACCGGAATCACCGGTTGAGAAGGGTCATCTTCTGGACAACAGTCTCTCTATCGACCGATAGTTTGTAAAGATAGACCCCTGATGAGATCTTCTCTCCTCGGCTGTTCAGGCCGTTCCAACGGATCTGGTGGTCGCCGGGCGCCTGGACCTGGTCCACCAAGGTCGCGACGCGCTGTCCCCTGAGGTTATAGACCTCGAGGTTCACCTTCTGGGCCTTACCGTCCGGGACGCGATAAGAAAAGGTCGTTGCGGGATTGAATGGATTCGGATAATTCTTCACCTGAATACCGGTCCTCACGGCCGTGTCGCCGCGGTCAGCCCCCTCCGACCGGCTCGCGATATCTTCCCCTTCCACAAGTTGATTCCCGGGCTGCCAGTCCGGAGGATAGACTCGGACGAACACACTGACGCCCGTCGCCCCGGGATAGGCGGCCCTGACCGCCCCTTCGCCCGTCTCTGGCCCGGAGGTGAAGAGTCCGCTGGTCGGATTGATCGAACCGGTCTCCGGGGGAACGGTGGTCGACCAGGTGACACCGCTCGTCAGGCGGCCCAGGAAGATGTCGTCGCCACCCCCATGCTCGGGGACGCCGTTCGGACCGTTATTGAATCCCCCCGTTTTGAACATCTGTTGCCACTCAGCGACTCCGCCCCCCCAGATCCTCACCTCGCCGGTGGCCGGTTTGGCCAGGAGATAATTTACCTCACCCCCCATGAAGACCAAGTTCTCGTTCCACTCGGCGCTTCGGGAGGCGCGAAGGGAATCGAGGGCCCCGGTCTGGAGGAGGACAAACAGACAGACGGAAAGGGTTGCCAACGGTCTCATGTCCGTTATACCTCCGGAGTTAAGATGAACGGGCCAGGAACGTGAGTTTAATAAGTCGGGCTATTATAACATAACCGATTCTGTTTGTCAACAAATATCGATTCGGAAAAACCGAGAAAGATAGGGGAACAATGTAACTCCGGG
>Ga0214473_10010141_pt1 | contig 11098 bp, 8 predicted proteins | sample RVTome_7_FD_203509 | JGI IMG/M metagenome (GOLD analysis project Ga0214473, IMG submission 203509) | Soil microbial communities from uranium-contaminated site in the Upper Colorado River Basin, Wyoming, United States - RVT98D197 | ecosystem: Environmental > Terrestrial > Soil > Contaminated >...
TTCCGCGCCTGCGACGAGGCGTTCGATCGTGGAAAGCTCATCCGTTACGAAGGCCATCGCCTGCCGGGCGAGATCGTCGATCGAGGCGTTCACGGCGTCCGCCCACTGGGAGGCCAGCCGGGACAGGTTCTTTTCCGCCTCCCAGGCGATCCGCTCCCGGAAATGGCGGAATACGAGCGACCGCACCAGTCCCATCGGGATCAGGAACCAGAGCAGGTCGATGCTGACGTCAAAAATCCTCCCCACCCGGATGTTGGGACGGGTCGGCTCGGCGATCGCCGCATGGAAACTCGCTCCCTCGAAGATAAGCCCCAAGGCCTGCTCGATCTCCTTCGCGACCCGGTCCTGGAAGGCGCGAACCGTCCGGTTAAGGCTCGTCTGTGCGTTCAACAGGTACCCGGAAAGATATTCCTCCCCTCGTCCGGAGAGATCCGAAAGCTCGCTTTCCAGATTCTCCGTAAGCCATTCCTGGAACCGGCGGGACGTGCGAGCGAGGTTCCCCTCCCATGCGGGGAATTCGGCATCCAGGGTCCGTTGAAGCCGATCCGCTACCTCTCCCCGGTGCGCATGGTATCGTTCTCCCGCCGTGGTACGGACCTGCGCATTCAGATCCCGAACCTGGACACCGACCTCGCTCCGGATCGATTTGAGGTCCTCGCGCTCCCGCGCAAGGATCCGCTTCAGCTCCTCCCGGGCTTTTCCCACCGCCTCCGAGGCAGCCTTCGCCAGGTTAAGATACGAACGACACTCTGCCGCGATGGTGCAAAGCTTGTGGCTCATGATCCCGTGGAACCGTTCCTCCCGGCCCGCCACGATCCGGCGGCGCAGGTATTCCCGAACCTCCTCCTGAAACACCTCGAACCCGGGAAGGATGGAAAAGGGGAGGATCGGAAGCACCCGGCCGGTGTGATGAGCGACCTGCTGACGGGTGAACTCCGACACCGCATGGAGCTCGCTTTCCGTCACGAGGTCCGCCTTCGTGAGAAGAATCCCCACTTCGGGCGTATGCAGGAATACTTCGGATAAAAGCGCCATATCTTCCTGGGAGAAAGGATGGTTCACGCTGACGGCCACCAGGGCTCCTCCCACGCGGGGCAGCCAGTCCATGGAGGTCTGCGTGTTGTGCGAAAAGATGCTGCCCAGGCCCGGAGTATCGACGAAGCGGATTCCCCGATACGATTCCAGCCCCGGAAGTTCCACGTCCACGATCGAGACCTGTTTCCGGTTCTCCGGGTTCTCCTTCTCGGTGACGAATTCCGGGAGTCGGACCGTTGCAATCTCTTCCGATTTTCCGGAGAGGTGACGTACGACCGCGTGCTCCTGTTGACCGAAGCCGATCCGGGTCACTACCGACGTGGCGGGCAGGACGTGGACGGGGACCACCTCCTTCCCGAAGAGGCTGTTCAGGAACGAACTCTTCCCCGCCTTGAATTGCCCGAGGACGGCAACATCTACTATCCCTTCCCCCGACAATCCTTCGGCGACCGCCGCAAGCCGGGCCTTGAGGGAGTCGATCCGGAAGGAACTGCAGATCCTCTTAATCGTTTCGTATCCGGCGCGCAAATTCATCGCGGATCCGTCCTCTCCGTATTCTGTAGGGCTATTCCGGGAAGTCATCGGCCGGTCAGTGCGACACGAAGTCTCTGGATCCGGGCGGAGATCCGGTTGCTGAAATGAACGGGTTCAGGGACCTGGCGCTGCGGCGTCTCCGACGGGTCCGGTATCGGTTCCCAATACATCCGGATCACCTTCCGGATCCATCGGTCAATCCCCGGAATGGATTCCTCCTCCGGGGGCCGCGGGAACCAGTGGGGGCACCCGAAACAGGCGATCCATACTTCCGAGGGCAGGAAATTCGGCTTCAGGGAAGCAAACCACCGGCAGGAAAACCCGGTCCGAAGCGCATCCCCCTCCCAGATCCGGACCGGAACCAGGAACAAACAGGGGCGCCGGGAAGGATCGAGGGCCGCAGGGATGGTGCAGGGCCCGCAGATTTCGGTAACATTACCTCGATCCCCGTTCACCAAGCCAATCGGGACCCCTCCCGAGCAGCCGCAAACGACAAACGAATCTCCACCCGGTTCGGACGGCAGCATCCGCCGGTACGCACATGCAGGAATGAGCGGGATATCCTCCAAGGTCCTTCCGTTGGGCGACGGCTTCGGGCCCAAAAAAAACTCCTGCGGCACGCAAGCCGTTGCAGGAGTCATCAGCCGTCTGTTCAACGGGCGGTTCCGGGCGAACTCCATCGCCCTTGATAATCGTTTTTGCTTCTACCACGTCCCCGGCGGGATTGTCAACGGCCTTCTCAGTGTCGCAGCGTCGCCCTGAGACGATCCGGGTGCAGGATGAGGTCCAGGGCGTCCGCACCGCTCCGTACGAGGATGTCGGCTCCGGAAGACGCGTTCACAGCGCACCCTTCGCCTTCCAGAACCGCGATACCGATCCGAGCCGCCTTGAGCATCCGCCGGTCGTTCTTGCCGTTGCCGATCGCTATGACGGTCTGAGGGCCGAGCGCGCGGACGTAATCCTCCTTCTGCCGGTCATGTCCGACTCCGGAGAGAATGTGCATGGAGACGTCCATGCCCCGCAATTCCTTTGCCGCCGTCCCGAAGGTATCGGAACTCACGACGTGGACCTGGAGAATCCGGGAGATCGCCGTCAGGCGGTCCCAGATCCCGCTGATCAATACGCCGTCCGTCGCAAGGGTTCCCGAAAAGTCCGTCACCAGATGTTGTGCGCGGACCGGGCCAAATCCCGGGATGTCGATCGACAGCATTCCACGGTCCTCCTACATCGTGGGGAATGAGTGCAAAGTCGGGTCGCTCCCTCCCAGCAGACCGGCCACGATGTCCAGCCGCGAGTCCAACTCCTGACCGGGAGGGTCAACCGTCCTTTCCATTTGGGAGTGTCATGCGTATAATAATAGCTAGAAGCGAGGCGATGGAGTTCGCCTTTAACCGCCCATCGGGCTGATGACTCCTCTGAAGAATCTCTTCGGGAGGAGTTTTTTTATGTGGTTCGCGCCCCGGAATCCACGTGGCAACGCCCCACCTCTATTACGGCTGAATTTCCGGGAATCCCTCCTCTGGCAATCGAAGTGCCGCCTCGTCGGCCGTCTGCACGAGCAGGTCAGAAATCAAGGGGTGGTCCAATGACCCTCCGCAGCATCCTCTTTCCGAAGACAGGCGCCTGCGCCCCGGACGAGGGACTGGCCGCCCCCGAGTATTTTGTCGATCTCAATCTCGATCAGATTGTCGCCGCTGCCACTGCCGGCAAAGAGGAATACAACCTGAAGCCTTTCTTCTACATGCCCCTGCACGATTCCGACGCCGTCACCTGGCGTCACGAAATCATGCAGGATCTCGAGGCCGCCCCCCTGCTCGGCAACATCAACGCATTCGCCCAAAAGATGCGCGCAATGCGCGAACATCTTACTCAATCCGAGAGGCTGCGCTACAAACTTCAGAAAGTGCGCTGGTTCCTTGATGCAGTGGACATCTATTGCGATGCCGTGACCCGCTTGGCTCGCGACCTGTCCGTTGCGGAACTGAAATCGCGTGGTCTGTTGGCGTTCCGGGAATATGTAACCCTCTATGCCGGGTCCGATTCCTTCACCTCCCTTTTTGAACGAACCAAAAAGCTCATTGCCGATCTCTCCGCGATCCGTTACACCGTCCTTATCAACGGCCTCCGCGTAGAAGTCCGTCACTATGAGGGCGAGCTCGATTACGCCGCGGAGGTCGCGGCGACATTCGAGAAATTCAAACGGGGAGCCGTCAATGAATACGTTTTCAAATTCCTCGACTCACTGCAGATGGACAGCGTGGAAGAAAAAATCGTCGCATTGGTGGCCCGGTTGCATCCGGAGATCTTTTCCGCACTGGAACAATACTGCACGGCAAACAAGGACTTTCAAGACCGTGCGATCGTCACATTCGATCGTGAGATCCAATTCTATGTCGCCTATCTGGAGCATGTCGCCTCCCTAAGAAAAGCGGGCTTGAATTTCTGTTATCCGAGCGTCGTCCGGGAATCCAAGGAGGTCCGCAGCGTTCAGGGGTTCGATCTGGCCTTGGCCGGCAAGCTCACCGCCGAAGGCGGCACCGTTGTCTGCAACGACTTTCACCTCGAGGACAGCGAGCGCGTCATCGTTGTCTCCGGTCCGAACCAGGGCGGCAAGACGACATTCGCCCGCACCTTCGGTCAGCTGCATTACCTTGCGAGCCTGGGCTGTCCCGTCCCCGGTACTCACGCGCGGCTCTTCCTCTTCGAACGCCTTTTCACGCATTTCGAAAAAGAGGAAAACATCCAGAATCTCCGTGGCAAGCTCCAGGACGACCTCGTCAGGATTCACCAAATCCTGGAGCACTCCACTCCGAACAGCATTATCGTCATGAACGAGGTCTTCATGTCCACGACCTTGCGGGATGCCATCGCCCTGAGCAGGAAGATCGCGGACAAGATCATGGCGCTGGACCTTCTGTGCGTCTGGGTGACGTTCATCGACGAGTTGACGTCATTGAGTGAGAAGACCGTGAGCATGGTCAGCACGGTCGTCCCCGAGAATCCGGCGCTGCGGACCTTCAAGATCCTGAGAAGACCTGCGGACGGTCTCGCCTACGCGATGTGCATCGCGGAGAAATACCGCCTTACCTACGCTATGGTCAAGGAGCGAATCGGCTCATGAAGGCGTGCCTCCTGCATCCATCGCAGGATGTCGACCTGCGACAGCCGTTGCCATGGAATGCGGAAGCCCTGGTGAAGGACCTGGGGTTGGATACCCTGTTTCACGCTATGGCGGGAACCGACAAATTCGTGCTTGACGTGGTAAGAAGGGTCGTCTTATCGAGCGCGGTTAATGATATGGAAACGATCCGATACCGGCAGGCCGTTCTGCAAGATTGCCTGAACCACTCCACCGTGATGCGAGGTCTTTACGCTGTTGCCGTCGAGGCGGCAGAACACGAAAAGAAGCATTTTTTCGGCACCACGCTCATGCGCTATCCCGATTGGGTGTTACGGCGGTCGATCGAACTATCGGAAATGTTTCTCGGCACGATCAAGAAGCTGAGGAAGATTACCGATTTGCATGCCGACAAGTTCGTCTCAGAGGGGTGGACCGCCTTTTTCGCAACCTTGCAGGAAGAGCTCAGTGACGAGTACATCGCCCGCGCCCACGATCACGTGGAGCTACTGAAGTTTCGCAACGGGATGTTACTCGGCGCCGGATTGGGCAAGGGGAATATGGGCACACGCTATGCCCTCCACGTCCCGCCCCAGGCGTCGCGGGGAAAATGGGGGCGGCTGAAATCGCTCGTTCCGGAGTGGTTGATACGGTTCTTCGCGCGGCGGCCGCCGGTTCTTGGCTTCTCGCTTCATCCTCGCGACGAAAGTGGCGCCAGGGCGCTCAGGGAATTACAAAACCGGGGGATCGGCGCTGTCGCCAACGCCCTCGCCCAATCAACCGATCATATGCGCGACTTTTTCGGCCTGTTGCGGTCGGAACTGGCGTTCTACGTCGGTTGTGTGAACCTGCACGAGCAGCTCTCCCGGAAGGGGCAACCCATCTGCTTTCCCCTGCCCGCGGCAGCCAACGAGCGCAGATTGTCGTTTCACGGACTCTGCGATGTCTGTCTGGCGCTGATTGTGGACCAACGCGTGGTCGATAACGGGGCGAATGCCGACAAGCAAAACCTCGTGATCATCACGGGCGCCAACCAGGGCGGAAAATCGACGTTCCTTCGCGGCATCGGCCTGGCGCAGCTAATGATGCATTGCGGGATGTTCGTGGCCGCCGAGTCATTCCGTTCCAGCGTCTACGACGGTGTTTTCACCCATTACAAACGTGAAGAAGACGCCGGTATGAAGAGCGGGAAACTCGATGAAGAACTCGGCCGGATGAGCGATATCGTTGACCATATAACGACGCATTCCTTGGTCCTGTTCAATGAGTCGTTCGCAGCGACCAATGAGCGCGAAGGCTCGGAAATCGCGCGGCAGATACTATTGTCTCTGTCCGACCGTGGCGTCAAGATCGTGTGTGTGACGCATCTTTATGAACTGGCGGAGAGCCTTTATCAGCGGAACACGGGCAACATCTTGTTCCTTCGAGCCGAACGGCAAGCCAACGGAGCCCGGACGTTCAAATTGGTCGAAGGAGAGCCGTTGGAGACGAGTTTCGGCGAAGACCTGTATGAGAGCATCTTCCGTGTTGGGAGCGATCGGTGCGGAACCGTCGATCCCAAGGCACGTGCAGGCGCCCCGTGAGCGATCGCGCTTCAGAAAGGCGGCGATTGAAACGGACGGCCGAGAAACCGAGAAAATGGAGCGCTGTCGGGGACAGGGCGCGGGAGGAGCTGCTGCGTCCCTGTCCGTACCTGGGATACGACCATGATCGCATCGGGGTCCACTGCCTGGCCAAGGAGGCATTCGGCGTGGCTGAGTGGTCCTTCCGTCGCGCGATATGGCTGAACCCATACGAGCCCCGGTTCCTCCTGCACCTCGCCCATGTATTGTTCCGTCAGAAACAGCACGAAGAAGCCCTGGAGGTTCTAAGAAATCTGGAATCGAAGTGGCCGGAATACGAGAAGGGTAAGGAGTTGAACCATACAATCCGGACCCTGATGCGCGGGGCACAGGAAAGGAAGGAATGATGGAGGAGTATGACAGGCCAATGAGCGCGGGGGGGCCCGACTTGGACGGCCTACGGAAGCACAATGAAAAGCTTCTTGCGTTTGTCAACGAATTGTCCACCCGGTTTGCCGCGATCAACTTCAAAGCATATGAAATGGCGGAAGAAATCCGGAACCTGGAGATGCGGCTTTCGGGGACCGAGTCATCTTTCCGATGCATCGGGTGGGAAAACAGTCAACTCCGCCAGGAGATCCGGTTTCTCCGGAAGGTACTCCTCGAATTCGTCGATCCGCCGGAGGCCATACGGGAACTGATCGCCTCGTATCGTAGCGAAATGGAGGCGAGGGGCCAGGTTTCTGAAGGCGGGGAAAAATGACTCTTGGGTATCGTCGACCTTTTGAAACCATCGCTTCGCGAACGCCGAAAGAATCCAACAGGGAGGGAAGCGGATGAGCAATATTCGAAAAGTGACGGCAAGGGAGATCCTCGATTCGCGCGGGAACCCGACCATCGAAGTGGACGTTGTGCTGGAGAACGGAGTTCTTGGGAGAGCGGCGATTCCATCCGGGGCCTCCACAGGGGAACGGGAAGCGGTCGAACTGCGCGACGGGGACAAAAAACGGTTCGGAGGGAAAGGGGTTCTTCGCGCGGTGAAAAACGTAAATGAAGTCATCGGACCGGCCGTCATCGGAATGAACGCCGCCGGACAGCTTGTCATCGACCGCGCGATGATTCATATGGATGGAACGGTTCACAAGGAAAAGCTGGGGGCGAACGCCATTCTCGGCGTCTCCATCGCCGTCTGCAAGGCCGCAGCCTTATCGGCAGGTTTGCCCGCTTACCGGTATCTCGGCGGTCCCACGGCGAATCTCCTTCCCGTCCCGATGATGAACGTCATCAACGGGGGGAAGCATGCCGACAACAACGTCGATCTCCAGGAGTTCATGATCGTGCCCCATGGAGCGCCCACGTTCTCCGAGAGCCTGCGTCTTGGAGTGGAAACGTTCCACGCCCTGAAGAGCGTCTTGCGGAAAAAAGGGTGCCAGACGGCCGTGGGAGACGAGGGGGGATTCTCCCCCATGCTCAAAAGCAACCTGGAAGCGATCGAGGCGATCCTGGAAGGAATTTCGGCAGCGGGTTTTCGGCCGGGCAAGGACGTTGCAATCGCGCTGGACCCGGCGGCAAGCGAGTTTTTCGAGGATGGGAAGTACGTCTTTTCAAAATCCGACGGGTCCGCCCGGACCTCCGAGGAGATGGTCGCGCTCTATGCGGACCTCGTCCGCCAATTCCCGATCGTGTCGATCGAGGACGGGCTGGCGGAAAACGATTGGGCCGGGTGGAAGATGCTTCAGGCGGAACTGGGAGAAAAAATCCAGATCGTCGGGGACGACATCTTCGTGACCAACACCGCTCTTCTTTCCCGGGGCATAGAGGAACAGTCAGCAAATTCCGTTCTGATCAAGCTGAACCAGATCGGGACCATCAGTGAAACCGTGGCTGCGGTGAATATGGCGAAAAATGCCGGCTGGACGGCGGTGGTTTCCCACCGGTCGGGGGAGACGGAAGACCCCTTCCTGTCCGATTTCACCGTTGCAATGGGGATGGGGCAGATCAAGACCGGCAGCGCCTGCAGGACCGATCGGGTCTGCAAGTATAATCAACTCTTGCGTATCCAGGAAGAGTTGAGCAATACAGCAGAATTTGCGGGCGGAAAACCGTTTCTGCGCCGCTGATGCCGGTCGACTGCAGTTGGTCATCGACCAAGAGATGCTCGCATCCATGGGGGACAACTTCGAGAAGGTCATGGCCGAAGACCCCAACCCAAAAAAGAAGCACCTCCTCCACCGGCTGGTGAAGAAGGTGCTTATCCATAGTCGTCAAACCATCGAGGTTTGGTATGGGTTACCAAATTCGCAACGGTTCGCAGACTGTAACATCTGGCTCCCCGAATGTAACAGTATGCGAACCCGCCCGGGGCAGGTCAAGCCGGAGATCTATTTCCGGATAATCCATGTGGCAAGGGACGGAGTAAACAACGCGTCCTTGGGCGCTTACCGCGCACAGACCGTCGAGGTCGCCCTTGGCCCAAATGGGGCGTTCAAAAACGACAATATCGGTGCCCTGAGGCGCCGTGTACCGGCCGGCCGGGTCATGAGCGCAGTCACGGCAAACCGGGGCAATCCCAAGAAACCCAAGGAGCCAAAGACGCCACAGGTGGTCGAGTTACTCCGGAAAGCCATCGAGTGGCGGCGCCAGCTCGATGCCGGTGAGATCCACACCCAGGCCGACATCGCCCGCCGGGAGGGGATCACTCGCGCCAGAGTAACTCAGATTATGGGGATGCTGAATCTCGCCCCAGGGATCCGGGGGGATATTCTTTCCACGCCAAACACAATCCCCCAATCCACCGTTACAGAACGAGTGCTCCGCCCAATCGCAGCCATCACCGACCACCACGATCAGGTTCGAGAGTTTTTCAAGCTCTTGGGCTAGGCGTACCGTCCTTTCGTTTTGCCCCGCAGAGGAACTCTCGAACAGCTACACGTCTCTCAAACACCCGACACGGCCTCACAATGCGCGAATGGGCATGACGATCATCGGGAGTCCATCGAAGACAAGACGTTTCTGGGCCAGGAAGGCCGTCTGGTTGTGGAGGAAGCGGTCGGTGAGACGCTCCTCCTCAAAGACAAGCTGTCCGGCAAAAAATATGATGTTCGAGAAGTCCTTGGTTAAGTCTCGGGCGAGGTGGTCGATGACCTGGATGACGTCGGTCCCCACTTCCATTCGGAACTCAGCATAGTAGCCGTGCCCCTTGGCGAACTCCACGTAGTTCTTCATTTGTCCTTCGAGGTCCTGCTGAAGGTTAACCACCTCCTCCGCTCCCTTGAACCGGCTGGTGTCCATGATCCCGGCAGAGAGGAAGACGAAGTTGCGGAACAGCCCGGGGAAGGAACGGATGACGGAAAAGAAGACGTGCATCCCCAACCCATTGTAGCCAGAAACCATAATGGCCGCCGTAGGAGCCTCCTTCCGCAGGGCTGGCTCCTGCTGGGTCGTCAGGGTCAGGGGGGGCAGCATCGTCAGGAGGTCGTCCAGGTGCCGAATCTTTTCCTGGACCATCCCGTAGTGCCGCTTGATGAGGAAGGCCAGGACGATGAAGGTCCCAGTAATGAGGAGGGTGATCCAGCCCCCTTCCGGGAACTTGATCACCACCGTCACGACCAGGATCGTGGCGGTGAGCAGGAAGCCGACCCCGTTCATCACAAGCTTGGGCAGCCATCCCGATTCCTTATCCCGGTCTTTCCACCAATGGATGCACATGCCGAACTGGGACAGGGAGAAGGTCAGGAAGACGTTGATCGAGTACATGACAACGAGGTAGCGGACCGAGCCTCCCGTGATGTAGAGCATCAGGAAGGCCATCCCCCCCATAAAGTAGACCCCGTACTTGCGTACCAACCGCTCGGAGAGATGGGCAAACCGGCGTGGGACGTAAGAGTCGATCGCCATATTTGACAGAACTTGGGGACCGTCGATGAACCCAGTCTGCGCTGCCACGAACAGGAGTGCCGCCTCGGAGAGGAGCACAACGACAAGGGTTACCGATGCAACCTGGCCTGGCCAAAGATCCGTGAGCAGGCGGTCGAACAGCACGGCATTGAGTGTTTTCCCCATAACGGGCGAAATTCCGTTGAGGAGGTATCCCAGGGTGAGCCCTCCGGCAATGAAGGATAGGGAGACCGCCATGTAGAGCATCGCCTTCTTGGCCGTATCGATCCGGGGCTCCCGCAGGGTCTGCACGGAGTTGGACACCGCTTCGATCCCCGTGTAGGTCCCCGCTCCCATGGAGTAGGCTCGCATCAGGAGAGCGGCTACCCCCAACCATCCCATCTCTTTCACAGCGGAGGAGAGATCCGTGGACACTTGCGCGGAGACACGAGGAAAGTCCGGTACGTGTCTCAGGACGGCGTAGAGAACAAGCAGGAAATGACTCACAATGAAAACCATGAAGATGGGCGTGAGAGCCATAACCGATTCCTTGACCCCCCGCAAGTTCAGCCAGATAAGCACGACGAGGATGGCCGCGATGGACCCGAACTTGTACGGCGCCCAGGTCAGGGGGAGAGAACTGAAGAGGGCGTCCGCCCCCGCGGCCACCGAGATGGTCACGGTCAGGACATAGTCGATGACCAGGGCCGAGCCCGACACCACCCCGACGCGCTCCCCCAGCAGCTTGGAGGCGACGTTGTACCCTCCCCCTCCCGTGGGGAACGCCTTGATGATCTGGGTATAGCTCCCCGAGATAATAAAGATGGTCAGGACCATGGCGATGGAGATGAAGACCGCCAACACGGAATGCCGACCGAGGGTCAGGAAGGTTTCTTCCGGCCCGTATGCCGAGGAGGAAATTCCGTCGGCCCCCAGGCCAACCCAGGCAAAAAAGGCGATCAGGGATATGTGC
>Ga0214473_10010142_pt1 | contig 11098 bp, 10 predicted proteins | sample RVTome_7_FD_203509 | JGI IMG/M metagenome (GOLD analysis project Ga0214473, IMG submission 203509) | Soil microbial communities from uranium-contaminated site in the Upper Colorado River Basin, Wyoming, United States - RVT98D197 | ecosystem: Environmental > Terrestrial > Soil > Contaminated >...
AGGACGAGAGGGAGGTGCTTGCGGAGGAATTCGTTGGAGCACTTCCCTTTATCCATGCAGGCGTCCAGGTTGCGGCGCCCCTTGTTGAAGTTAGTATATCCCAGGGCGCGAACCAGATCCTTCCGTTGCACGCCCTTCGTTTTCAGTCCTTCCTCGATCAAAGTGCCGATTGGATACATGGCCATTTTCCCCCTTCTGTTCTGCGGGATACTGGATGCGGTGATTGCGAAAAAGCTGTCCATCGAATCGTACTGGGAGTAGGTGCAGTCAGGAGGGAGGCGAGCAGGTTCCTCCTCCCTCCAATCTCAAAATGAAAGAGCCCTCTGACCTTGGAACAGGTGATCATCGGGGACCTGTCTCTGTGTCCATGGGTGGAGCGTTAGAGGCAGGAGTGGATGGCGAGAGTGTAACTAAAATTGTAACCGTCAGGACCCAAGAAAAGCCAATTTTCCCTCAGCTATTACAACTTGACTTTTGCAACTATTTGATTTACAAGTATCTGTAAATGATGGAAAATCGCCTGGAGCGTTGTTGGGGACTCAAAATCCCGCGGGCTTTTAGCCCATGTCGGTTCGATTCCGACCTCCGGCACCAATTCATCAAGGCGCTCATCCCGTCAAGGACAAATCCATTACTTCTCTGTAGGCGCCGGGCATTAGACGGGGCTCTTTTCCCTTTTTCTAAACACTATCATCTTGCCTGTCGCCTAAAGGACTGAAACCCCCACCTCTTGCCCGAAATGGCCAAGGGGCAAGGATGTTCTACTATACTGTTAGAGTGTGCCGGCGCCGGCTCTTGTGCCGATTCGCCTTGGACGGGGTGGAGGGAAGAGGCGGGCCCTATTCGCTGTGGCGCCCCCCAACCCACTCGTAAGGTGGGACTTGTGCGACATGTTGCGGGCCAGGGAACTCTTATGCAAGCACTGAGGCATTTCAACCAGAGAAATATACTGTTTGTATTGTTCAGCATCATTGCCTTCCTGATGCTTTACCCACCCCTGAGGGATCTGTTGAACTCTTCGCCGCAAAGCGAATATTATTCTCATATTATACTCATCCCGTTTGTAAGCGCCTATTTCATCTATTTAAAAAGAACCACGCTGTTTGAGAACGCCGTATATTCTTATGGTGCGGGCGCTCCCTTGTTAGCCATCGCCGCCGTCTTGTTTCTCGCGGGAAGGACCCAGGGAGCCGCACTGAATCAAAATGATTACACCTCGCTGATCACCCTATCCGCTATTATTTTCTGGGCTGGCACCTTTATCTTCCTTCATGGCCCCGCGGCATTCAGGGCCGCGATGTTTCCCCTTCTTCTCCTCGTATTCATGATCCCAATCCCCAGCTTTTTGCTGGACAAGGCCATTTTCCTCCTGCAAGTGGGCTCTACCGGAATGAGCTATCTCCTCTTTAAGCTTTCCGGCACACCCTTCTCGCAGGAGGGGTTCGTATTCAATCTGCCCGGCATCAGCATTGAGGTCGCCAGGCAGTGCAGCGGAATTCGTTCTTCCATTGCCCTTCTTATCACCAGCATCCTTGCAGCCCACTTGTTTCTTCAAACCGGCTGGAAGAAGGCCGTATTGGTCCTTTCGGCCTTCCCGGTCGCCATCTTCAAAAACGCCGTCCGGATAGTGGTCATCTCTTTACTTTCGATTCATGTTGACGAGAGGTTTCTCACCGAGAGCTTTCTTCACAAGTCGGGCGGGTTCATCTTCTTCGCCCTTGGCCTCGCGATTTTAGGTCTGATTCTCTGGTTGCTCAAAGATCGGGAGAGCCCATCCCCCCTTCATCAGGATGATCTGCCGGCTTGAGGCGGCCCAGGAGCGTGAAAAACCCCTCGCTTTCCTGCTGTCAAAGATGGAGAGGGGTGATTCGGAAAAGATGAAAATTTTTCTTGACAAGGGAGTCCGGGCGTGTTAAATAGTATGTTGCAGTCCCAAGTAGGGAAATCCAAAGTGAAAGGAGGTGTAGATACTGAAATGAAATCGATCACCAAGACAATCCTTGTAGGAGCACTGAGCCTGATGATTCTGGGATTTACGCTCCCGGTCCAGGCAAAAGGCCCCATGTCCACCCCCCATAAGCCCGGAAGGATCCATACCGCGAGGACGAACTCTGTCCCTGAGCCCGCAACACTCACTATGCTCGGGTTGGGGTTAGTGTCCCTCGGTTTACTGGGAAGGGCCAGCCGGTCCAAAAAACGGTGAGGAGTGGGATAGGGTAGGTCTTTCTACCTAAGAGAAACAGCCCGCTTGTCAATGAACAGTCAAATGACCCTCCCACATTGACTAGCCAAGACAATCGCATTGTATTTTGTGTGTATTGTGCGTGGTGGGGCTATGCGTGTATCCACCATCCGTCAATCTCCTCTGTAATCCTTTCCGAAGAAAGCCCCCGCCCAAGCCTTAATGTTTTCCCCCGGCAGACTGCCATTTCAAATTGCTGCCATCGCCTGCCCCACTTAACCTTTCCTCCATTTAGGCTATTTTGTCCTCCCATAATAGCATCGAAGCGAACCCACTCCCAATCCCACGAAGCAGAAATTGCACGAAACACACCGGGAGGCCCCTGCCTGCCCTGATTGAAATTTATTGACCAGATCGGGCTCGATGATAAAGGGCCGGGACATGGAGACATAATCGGCCCGTCCCTGCGTAATGATGTCTTCGATGTCCTTAAGCCTCTTGATCCCTCCTACCACGATTACTGGGATCCTGACCCTTCGCTTGATGGCCTCTGCTGCAGGGACATTGTAGTTCTCCAGGGGCCTGTGCCTCTTGATGAGGAGCGGGGCAACCAGGGTAAGGGCCTTTTTCTTCAGAAAGGGAAGGTCTCGATATTTCGGAATGAAGGCGAAGACTGCGTCCAGGGGCAGATTGGGCCCTCTGATGGTATTCAGCCCATCCTCAAAGGTCCCGCAGGAGACCTCGATCCCGGAGCATCCAACGCCTTCCAGCATCGAGGCGACGATGAGTGTCTCATTCGGCCTGATGCCATTCCTTTGCGCATCGTAGGCATTGAGCTTCACCAGGATCGGGTAGGATCCCACCCTCTGTCTTGCCCCTCGGTAGATCTCCCCCAGGATGCGAAAGCGATTCTCGATGGATCCCCCCAACGATCTCTCCTGAAGATACCCATGGGCCCCGTGGAGCTGAACCCCATCAAAGCCCGCTTCCTTTGCCCGTTCAATGGCCCTGATGAAATTCTCGATGATCTCCTCGATCTCATCCTCAGAGAGTGCTTTAGGCCTCTCCTCTCGATGGACTTTGTCGCGCAACGAGGAAGGGGCGACTGGGGTTCCCCCGATCGCTTTAGCGTTCGTTTGCCTTCCGCAATGCTGTAGCTGAAGCAGGACCGGGGTGCCATAGCGATGCACCGCGATGGCCACCCTCCGGTAATCCTCGATGAAATCATCGCGATGGATCATCAAGGAAACGTTTGCTGAAGATCTGCCGTTGCGCTGTACCCCCGCTTCTCCGGTAATGATAGCCCCTACCCCGCCTTTGGCCAACCTAGTGTAAAGGGCGATCAGGGCCTGGGTCGGATGTCCCTCTTCGTCGGCGATCCCCTCGTGGGTAGCTGATCGGACGATCCTATTCTTAACCCTTATCCGCTCAGCGATAATGGCTCAAAAAGCTGATTCATGGCGACGTCCTAGAATTATGAAGGCCGAGGTGCCCTCCATGGGGCAGAATCGACCTCCCTCGATCTCGCCATCCCTTCAGGACAAGATGGCCTCCCACCCATACTCTCTCCCCCAAGACAAAAGGCGCCGGAATCTGAAGACAAAAGACCGATCCGGCGCCTATCACGTCCACCTCCTGCAGACCGGGGATCATAGTCATGGGCCCCCGTAAAAGGGGGACCCCGGGGCTCAAACGAATCCGGGTTCTATGGCTTCTGAGGATCTATTTACCCTGGATAGCCTCTTCTGTCAACCCTTTCCCCGCCCGCGATTCCCACATCCTCCCACCCCTGGCCCGGCTTTCGAGTTCACGTATTGTGGAATCGGCCCACATCGTACCACTCGGCCAGCATCGAGGTGTGGGCGGGATCCAGGTGAAGGCTGGAAAAAAGGAAGGCTGTGCCCCAAGAGGTAATGGTCTGGCCGATGTCCTTATATGTATCCCGTCCAGCCATCTGCTCCAAACACGCCTGGAGCTCTGTCTCCGTCAGCCCAAAGGGCGCATCCTGAAAGGTATGGAGAGGGACGGGCCGGGGATAGAGGGCGGAGTTTTCCCGGACGATCTCCGCAATCAACTGCAGGGGATCTCCCTCCTTCCCCGAAAGGATTCGGGCATAGGTCTCGCTCATGAACTGGTCAGAGTAATAGCGTGGTACCCCGTCCTCGCCTGGAAGCTCTTTCAGGTCTTTATTCTCTTCCCGCGCTTCCTTCAGGATCGCCTCTAATGCACCAGGTGGTCCAACCTGATCATCAGCAGAGAAGGTCAGGAGGTTCTGCTCCTTCAATTCCTGGAGGATCTCCTCCGGGGCAGCGAGTTGACCTGCCTCACTCCTTCTGCGAATGAGGTCGGCTGCTGCCTGACGCGCAGCTTCCACTTCCGGTATTTCCCTCACCGGCCCTCCTTCCCTGCGGAGGCATCCTCCTCTTCCTCAATCCCTTCCCTGTCCCTCAGGGCAAAAGTCCCCTTTGACCTAACTCCTCGGACACCTCTGCCAAACCTATCCGGCGGTAGGCCGCCTCCGTGGGCGCTCCGGTGGACTTGTCCCAGCCCATCTCTCCATAGTAAAGATCCATGGCCAGCCGAATGTCCTCCCGGTCCATGTGCACCGTCCCCTGGGTGAAGGGGGCCTTGCCGGAAGGGTCCGTGAAGACCCAATCGGGGATGGTGTCGTGCTGGGTGCGCATCTCCTTGGTTCCCATATCGCGAATGGTCAGGACCCGCTGTAAGACGAAGATGCGCTCCGCCGCCTGATCCAGCTCCTGCCGGTCTTTTCTGTCGCCAGTCGCCAGGCTGTAGAGCCGCGACTCGATCGAATCATCGCCCCGGTAGCCCCTCTCTTTTAAGGGGGAGGCCGCCCAGGGCCCCATATATACATACCGTCTCATTATATTGCGCATAATCGGCATAGCGTATTATTTGGTTTTTCCCAGGTAGTGAGCTGAGATTCAATAGTTCTGATCAAGTCGTCAAGGGTTTGAAAGTATTTATTATGGGTACACAAACGTCGCGTCAGTTTCCAGATCCGCTCGATGGGATTCAGCTGCGGACTATAAGGTGGAAGAAAAAGCAACTGCACAATCTTCCGTCGCTTCCAGAGCCAATCCCTGAGGATACGGGCATGGTGATACCTGGCGTTATCGAGAAGGATAACCATCTTCCTCCTCTTCCGGCGTCTGGGGAGAAGTCGTTTCAGGAATGCCTGGAAGGTCTCGGCGTTGAAGGGCGACGCACCCATGGTCACCAGCCTTCCCGTGCCGATGGAAACAGCCCCATAAAGACTCACCTGTTTTCGCGTCGGTGCCTGCCAGAGCACCGGGTCCTTCACCTCCGGGGGAACCCATGCTGCACACCGGGACCCATACTGTTGAAAATGGCACTCATCCAGACTCCAAAGATCGAGGTCTTTCCGGTGGACCCATCGCTGGAGTTTTTTTATATGCCTTCTGTGCCTCGGGATCGGCCCCGGCGATCACCCCCCGAGGTTTGCGTCGCCGGAACCCCATCCGGTGAAAGATCCTCTGGCACTGTCGCGTTCCCAAATGGAGACCGAATGCCTGCTTTAGGTGATGGGAAAGAAGATTCCCGTCCCATGGTCCCGGGGAATAGCCGAACGTCTCCGGAGATTCCCTCAGATCCTTGGCCAGTTGTGCCCACTGGGCGTCATTCAAGGAGGACCGGCGACCCCGCCCCTCGGCATCCATCAGAGCTGCAAAGCCGCCTTCCTGATAACGCCGATACCAGTACTGGATGGTCCGAGGGGAATGGCCTAATGTCTCTCCGACCTCATAACTGCTCATCCCCCGGCAGAGCAGCAACAGCCCATGAAGACGATGATCGTACCTGGACTCGGAGGACCTGGCGATCTCTTGCTGCAGAGCGACCTTCGTCGTCTCTGCATCCTCAAACTGAAATCTTCTCATGGCCACCTCCTTTCGAGGCCGCCATGGTATCACAGAAATCATCTATGCGCAACTAATTAGGACGCTATGTATAGCAACGAGGACATCCTGAGATTTCTGGAGATCGAACCCTCTGAGTTCCCCAAGTATGCTGCACCACTCATCAACCTGGCCAATCAATATGCGCAGGGAACGCGACCCAAAATCGTCGGTCAAATGAGTGAACTGATCCAGGGTTTCAAGGGAAAGACCTGGTCGGAATGGGAAGAATGGTATTTGCGGGAAAAGCCCGATGCGATAAGGACTGCTACGGACAAAATACTCCAAATGCTGAAGAAATTCCAGAGCGCGTTGGATAACATTGACTATTCCGTAGTTGAGGATTGGGTAAGGGACTTGGTGATTCTGAAAACCTTTGCTGGGCTGAGGTTCCACGAAGCAATACCCAAAAAAGCTGCGGAGATCAAGAGAACTGATTGCCGGCTCTCTGAGCCCGGCGACGAGCCGAAGGGGATTGATGGATATATAGGCGGCATCCCAGTTTCCATAAAGCCCCATACCTATGAAATGAAAGCCTCATTGCCAGAACAAATAAACGTCAAAATGATCTATTACACAAAGATCGGCGTGGGATAGAAGTTGACTATGGAGATCTACTCTAATCGCCACCTCGACTAAAATTGGGTGACCACCCATGGAGCCCCTGCAAGAAAAGCGAAGCACCGGCATCCTGCGCAGGACCGCGGAATATCAGCCTCCCCGCTCCTGGCGCACCTGGCTGATAGGCCGTCCGCTACCCACGGCGGATGCCCCCCACCAGACCATCGGCAAGGCCGTCGGATTGGCTATCTTTTCCTCCGATGCGCTCTCTTCTACTGCCTATGCCACTCAGGAGATCCTGGTGGTCCTGGGGGCAGCGGGGGTCGCAGCTTTCACCTCTGCCTTTCCCATATCTTTGGCCATTGTGATGCTGCTGGTCATCGTCACGCTCTCCTATGAGCAGACCATCCACGCCTATCCAGGTGGGGGGGGAGCTTATATCGTGGCGCGTGACAACCTGGGAGAGCTCCCTGCCCAGACTGCCGGCGCCGCCCTGCTCACCGACTACATCCTGACGGTGGCCGTTTCCGTTTCATCGGGTGTAGCCCAAATCACTTCGGCCTTCCCCGCCCTCTTCTCCTATCGAGTGCATCTATCGGTCGGGTTGGTATTCTTGGTCATGCTCGTCAACCTGCGTGGCGTGAGGGAATCTGGGGCGATCTTTGCGGCTCCCACTTATTTCTTTCTGGGGACGATGTCTCTGACGGTGGGGTTTGGGCTTTTCCGCTACCTTGCAGGGGGATTAGGCACTGTGGTGAACCCTCCAGCCCTGGAAGTGACGCATGCGGCGCAGGCCGTTACCCCGTTTCTGATTCTCCATGCCTTCTCCAGCGGCACTGCGGCCCTTACGGGAGTGGAGGCGATCTCCAATGGGATCACCGCCTTCAAGGAGCCCCGTAGTCGCAACGCAGGGATCACGCTCCTTTGGATGTCCGCCATCTTGGGGACGCTCTTCTTGGGCATCACCCTCCTGGCAGGCTCGATTGGGGCCATCCCCTCCGAGAAAGAGACAGTCATCTCCCAACTGGCACGCACCGTGTATCAGGGGCAAGGCCTCTTATATCTGAGCGTGATTGCTGCCACCACCTCAATCCTGATCTTGGCGACCAATACCTCCTTTGCCGGATTCCCCCGCCTGAGTGCCCTGCTGGCGGAAGACGGCTTTCTGCCCCGTCAACTCGCCTTCCGGGGGAGCCGCCTGGTCTATTCCCGAGGGATCGTCGCCCTGGCCTTGATCGCCTCGGTGCTCATTGTGATCTTTCAGGCCAGCGTCACGGCACTGATTCCACTTTACGCCATCGGCGTTTTCCTTTCCTTCACCCTTTCCCAGGCAGGCATGGCGCGTCGCTGGTGGAAGGTCGGACATCTTTCAGCCGGGCAGGAGGTCGTCGAGCGCGGTTCCACGCTTCGCTACCAGCCCGGCTGGATGCAGAAGATGCTGTTCAATGGCCTGGGATCCTTCAGCACTGCGGTGGTGGTGCTGGTCTTTGCCATCACCAAGTTTGCGGATGGGGCGTGGATTGTCCTCTTCCTCATACCGACCCTGGTGGCTTTCCTCTCTTCTATCCATCACCATTATCGCAATCTGGCATCGGATCTCTCCATGGAGCATTATGGCGAACCACCGCACATCGCGCGCCACCGGGTGATCATCCCCATCAGCGCGGTACACCGGGGAACGCTTGCGGCGTTGCACTACGCCCACTCCCTCTCCCATGATGTCACCGCAGTGTTCGTCTCCATGGACCCTGCGGAGGCGGAGAAGGTGCGGCAAAAGTGGGAGTTGTGGGGGGATGGCGTGCGGCTGGTGATCCTGGATTCCCCCTACCGGCTGTTGCTGGAGCCGCTCCTGTCCTATATCGAGGAGATCTCTTCGCAACGGCAACCGAATGAGATCATCACCATCATCGTCCCCCAGTTCATTCCCCGGCGATGGTGGAATAATTTGCTCCACACCCATGCGGCCATGCTGCTCCGCCTGGCCTTGCTCTTCAAACCGGGGATCGTGATTACCGATGTGCCATACCAGGTAGGATAGATTGGGGGGTCGGCCACCGGCCATTTGGCCTTGCCATCAGCTGTCAGCTATCGGCCATATGTCATCAGCCATTAGCTCTTAACGCAGGGAGATTCCAATGAATGTGATCGTCGTCGGTTGCGGAAGAGTGGGATCGGAGCTGGCCTGCCGGCTCCACCAGAGCGGGCACCAGGTCACGGTGATCGACCAGGTGGCCTCCGCCTTCAATAACCTGCCTCCCGACTTCCGCGGGCGCAAGGTGGAGGGGGAATTGCTCTCCCGAGAGGTCCTGCACCGGGCGGGAATCGAACAGGCCGATGGTTTGGCCGCGGTAAGCAATTCCGATTCCTTCAACGCGGTGGTCGCCCACCTGGCGCGGACCGCCTATCATGTCCCCAATGTGGTGGTGCGCAACTTCGACCCCCACTGGAGGACCTTGCACGAGGCCTTCGGCTTGAAAGTGGTCAGCTCCAGCATCTGGGCGGCCCAACGCACCGAGGAACTGCTGTGCCAGTCCCCGCTGCGCACCCTTTTCGCGGCGGGCAACGGCGAGGTGAGGATTTGCGAGCTGGCAATCCCGGAGGACTGGCAGGGCAAGGGGCTGCAAGATCTGACCATCGAAGGTCGATGCCTGCCGGTGGCAATCACCCGGGCCAGCCGGGCCGTCCTGCCATCCCCGGAGACCTTGCTGAAAAAGGGCGACCTGGTCTACCTAAGCACCACCCAGGAGGCCTTCGAAGGGTTGCGTAATCAGCTCAAACTGCCACAGGAGGGTTGAGATGTTCGTACTGATTGCAGGGGGCGGGCAAACTGCAGCCCAATTGGCCACCCTCCTGGTGGCCCAGAGACATGAGGTGCGCCTGATCGAGGACCGGCCCCGGGTGCTCTCCTACATCCACCGCGAGTTGCCCACCGAGGTGATCTATGAGGGGAATGCCACCGACCCCGCTGTGCTGGAGCAGGCGGGGATCCAACGGGCGAAGGTATTGACGGCCTGCATGCCCAATGATGCGGACAACCTCGCCCTCTGTTACCTGGCTCGAACGCGTTATGGTGTCCCCCGGACCATCGCCCGGGTCAACAACCCGCGCAATGCCTGGCTCTTCGACGCCAGGTTCCATGTGGATGTGGCCCTCAACCAGGCCGGGATCCTCTCCTCCCTCATCGAGGAAGAGATGTCGCTGGGGGAGATGATGACCCTGCTCAAGCTTCGCCGGGGCCGCTATTCCTTAGTGGAAGAGAAGATCCCGGAAGGCGCGTCCGCCGCGGGAAGGCTGATCAAGGACCTCTCCTTCCCCCCCAATTCGGTGATCGCCGCCATCATCCGCCGCGGCCAGATCGTCATCCCCCACGGGAGCACGCAGTTCGAGGTGGGCGATGAAGTCCTGGCCATCGTGGACCCTGTGGCCGCCAGGGAGTTGGCCATCCTCTTCGGCCGACCCCAAACTCAACCTTCCGAAAGTTCTTCGCAGTGATTACCCGATCCCTTTCCCATGATCATGTTCCCGGCGGATCATCCTGACATAGGAAAGTCCAGGAAATAGACTGACGGGTGGAATAGAGATAATCAGATACCAGGTGGAGGCTTTTATCAGAATTGGAATGAGGATAGGACTTCAAGGCATATTATTGCATCCTGGGATAGGGCGATGAACGATATGATTCACTTCCTCATGCGGCACGGGTATTCCGTGCTCTTTGTATGGGTATTTGCCGAGCAAATCGGTTTGCCGATCCCGGCAGCTCCCATACTCCTGGCCGCTGGGGCGATGGCGGGTGCAGACAGGCTCAATTTTATCGTCATCCTGGTGGTGGGCATCGTTGCCACGATGTTGAGCGACATCCTCTGGTACCAGATCGGTCGCTACCGGGGAAATAGGGCTCTCTCCCTCGTCTGCCGTATCTCCCTGGTGCCCGAATCCTGCATCGCCAATACGAAAGAGATCTTCGGCCGGCATGGAGCCAAATCCCTTTTGCTGGCCAAGTTCCTTCCGGGGCTCAATGCGGTTTCCACGCCTCTGGCAGGAGCTACCCATATGAGCCTACCTCGTTTTCTCATCTTCGACGGCCTGGGCGCATTGAATTGGATCGGCGTCTTCACTGGCCTGGGGTATCTATTTAGCGATCAGATCGAACATATTGCCGCCTTTGCCGCAACATTCAGCAGCTGGTTAGGAGCAGCCCTGGTTGCCATTCTGGGAGTTTATATCCTCTGGAAATACCGGAAGCGACGGCGATCCCTTGCCCAGCCAATGGGCGGCCTCTAAAAACCAGGACCTTCCCCAAATTCTTGGCCTCTATGGCGGCTCTTTCAAGATTATCGAGGGGTTAGCGGATTGCCCATCTGGAATGGCCAAATTTGGGGAAACTCTTTGCAAGATACAAAGGGGGCCATCCCTT